>Ga0316207_10000019_pt1 | contig 362980 bp, 293 predicted proteins | sample 6weekpyrite_MG_FD_204943 | JGI IMG/M metagenome (GOLD analysis project Ga0316207, IMG submission 204943) | Microbial mat bacterial communities from mineral coupon in-situ incubated in ocean water Damariscotta River, Maine, United States -... | ecosystem: Environmental > Aquatic > Marine >...
TTTCTTAAAAAAGAAAAGAGCAAAATGAGCATCAGAGGTAAGCGAAAAAAAGCGGGATGGGATGAGGATTACTTACTTAAAGTACTAGCTGATGCAATTGGTTAAATCTAAGCCCGATTGCCCTGGGCATTTGCAAGTGACGATACCCCAGTACTCGCCTGCAGCACAGATAAACTGACTGCTTATGAAGGTGAAAAGGTTAAAATCAACACCTGGTTGTTGGTGCCTGAAAATCGAGACATCACTTATCGGTGGAAAGTTGATACAGGAAAAATTATTGGAAAGGGAGATTCAGTAATCTGGGCGTTGGAAGACACGCAACCTGATGTATATGTCGCCAGTGTTTATGTCAATGGGTTTAGTCAGTTTCTGGAATGCTCTGTCAGTGTAATTGTTAAACCCAGCGCTCGCGGCTCTAAAGGTAGTGATAACGATTTTCAACGAGAAAGCGGCTGGGGATTGTTACTTGCAGGTGAGCATGAAAAACCAGGCTATGGTTTGTACAGTTACTTACTATTTGCCGCACCACCGGATGACAGTAATCGAGAAAAATATCGTAAGGTTATCGAGAGTTATTTATTCACCTTACCGGAAATTAAGGAACTGGAAAAACAATTGTTAGAATTAGGTGATACACGTTTGGATTTAAACATTACTTATCTATTGTTAAAACAACAACCCAAAAATAAAAATATGCTGACAGTTGATTGGATACTGAAGCATTACCATTATGCACGGGCACGCGCTTTGTTAAAAACCTTACATGGTAATCATCGCAACGGCCCTTATGTTATTTCATCTCTAACACCATTTTTCAGTGACGGTCGTTTGTCAAAAAATCACCTAATACAAAATATGACGCATGTGCCTTCACATATTATCAGTCTCTGGGCAAGAGAATATTTTAGTCAGGCAGCACAAGAACGTTTTTGGGAACTTGATGGCATTAAACGATTTGCCTTAAAACTCCGACAAACCGTTGCTGTTCTGGCGATCGCTTTACCACCGATTAAAGATGCAGTGAACGAATGGATTAGCTGGAGCAATTAATTTTGAGGACGCATATGACGGGACTAAAAGAATCTGCTTATATCTTTTTATTTTGTATATGCTGTCTTCACTCAATCGCGCATGCGGAAAATATACCACCACCAGTAAATAATGCGGCTGTGGCCTATGCTATGCCCACACCTTTTTACAATGGAACTTATCGCGCCATTGTCATTGGAAACAACAAATACAAAGATCCTAAAGGTGTTTGGAAACCGTTAAATACCGCGGTAAACGATGCACGATCGGTGGCAAAAACCTTATCAAAAGACTACGGTTTTGAAGATGTCAAACTGCTACTCAATGCCACGCGGATTGATATTCTCAATGCATTAAATGAAATGGTTAAAAAAACACGGAAAAACGATAGTGTTTTGATTTACTACGCGGGCCATGGTTATCAAAATCGGGAAACTGATGAAGCTTATTGGATTCCTGTTGATGCTGTGGGGTGGCTGGATGCATATTTTTTAAGTAATGCACGAATCAAAGAAAAGATTTCAGTGATATCAGCACGCGCCAGTCACACATTGTTAGTATCTGATTCCTGTTTTAGTGGATCGTTGCTACGTAGAGGCATGTCGGGCAGGCATCCCAGTGATCGTTCTGAACGTTACTACAAAAAAATTGCGAAGCGAAAAAGTGTTCAAATCGTGGCAGCCGGTGGGGTTGAATTTGTAGATGATAATTATTTACGTTCCGGCCATTCGCCATTCACCTATTTTTTATTAAAAGAACTGAAAGATAATCAATCCAAGCTATTAACATCAACCGAATTATCCAATAATTTAAAACGCTTGGTCGCCAATAATGTGCAACAAACACCACAATCCGGCATTCTTTACGGTGCTGGCGATGAAGGTGGAGAGTTTATTTTTCAGCGAGTCAAACTCAATCAAAAATCGGTTAAATCTACCCCTCCAAAAGCAAAAATAGATCAGGTAAGGAGCATTAGCGATTCTACAGCCATCGAACTGAGTTATTGGCAGAGCATTAAAGATATGAACAATCCTGAATTATTTCAATCCTATTTGGATAAATACCCCAATGGCACTTTTTCTGACATTGCCAAATATAAAATGGAAGAATTCAACACTGAAAATAGAAAAAAACAAATTGCACAATATCTGGCGGAAGCTGACAAATATTTTCGTCAGAATATACTTCTTTCACCACCGGATGAAAATGCCCACGACCGTTGGCAAAAAGTACTCACCCTTGAACCCAATAATGCAAAAGCTAATAATGGTTTGAAAAATATTGCACGGCATCTAATTAACCGCGCTTTAAAGCACATAAATCACTATGAATTTGACCAGGCAAGGGATAGCCTGGCTCAAGCGAGACAGCTTGATCCTGATCTTTCGTTAATTGCAGAAACCGAACAACGTTTAAACACGATTGAAACGCAATATTCCCGACTTCAAAAAACCCCGACAAAGGAAAAAAAACAGAGTGAAATTTTAGAAGACATGCTGCAGAAAACTCCGTTTGCTGAACCTAAAGTTCACGAGCCCAGTGATTTTTCTGCCTTGGAGAGTGAGAATATTCAACAGCGTATCTACCAACACAATACAAAGGCCGAACAATATTTCAGAAAAAAGCAATATATAGCATCTGGTGCGGGAGGCAATCAAAATGCACGCGACCAGTGGCAAGCAATACTTGAACTGGATCCTGATAATCGTTTGGCGAAAAGCGGTTTACGGCGAGTGGCGAAAAAACTCGTAAGCCTGGCTTTGAAAAATATGAATCAGAATAATTTCAGTACAAGCCAAAAATATTTGAACCAGGCGCGAGAAATACAACCCGAACTACGCTCCATCAAAGATGCGGAATATCGTTTGGAAATATTAAAATCCAGACGATGAGCTTATTGCTCATACAGGTTTAGAAATGTCATCATTCCCCGATTGGCATGCTCAAGAATATGGCAATGTACAATCCATCCGCCAGAAGATTCATCAGTTGGTAGTTTACCATTGGCAGCAACCTGTCCTTCCCTACCATTGTCATCAAATATGGAAACCAAACGCATGGTTGTCCAGCTTCTGCCACGCACAGCGCCAGGACGCCCAGGCACACGTATAGTATCTTTATTTTCCACACGGTTTGCTTTGACAATAAAATTATTTTCCGGCGTATCCAAATCCACATATTCAGTTTCCAGTAATTGAAAACTGAAACCATGTGGATGAAAGGGATGATCACCTTCAGTTAAGTTTTTCACTTCCCAAATGTAAGTGCCACCAACATTGGCTTGCAACGCTTCTTCGGGTTGTAACTGTTCAAAGGGCTTTCCCACGCCATCAACCATGCTGGCAAAAAATATGACGTCACCATTTTCGTCCGGCAGACTATGACCAAATGTTACTGGTAATACACCATCAGGATTGGACGCATCAATAGCGTTGGTGAATTTTAATGTTGTTGGTGGAATAAAAGCATTACTTTCTTTGTTTGCCTGACCGGTTAGTCGAAAACGGATAAGTTTTTGCGGCTCCGCCGTTCCATCGTTAATATAACCATGCGTTAAGCTATAAGAGCCATCACCGTTTTGCACGATGCCATGTTTGCCCCGACGAAAATCATGCCAAACCAAATATGCAAATTCACCGGGCTCACCTTTTGGTGTAAATACCACATCGGTACGTTCACCTGGCACCATCATGACGCCGAGTTCAAGATCAGGGTTTGAAATAATTCCCTGAACATCACCAGCGTCTCGTGCCTGAATACCGGTTTTTAAACTTGTGATGGTATTGTCTACACTATCCACGGGAAATGCAGGTAAAGGCCGTGAAATTAATCCTGTATCACCACCGATACGAAACATTAAATGACCCGGTACGTCAACACGAAAAAATCGGGCATTTGCTGCATTGATCATGCGCAAACGAATTGGTTTGCCTATTTCCACATCCACGGTATTTGGCCATGCACGACCATTCACTAATAGCAGATTACCCTCTCGACCATTTAACTGAGTGTCTGCTTTACTTACCGGATCGTCGGGATACGCTTTTTCCACCTGACTGTTAGCATCAAGCAGAATATCGTCCAGCATCAATACTAATTCCTGCTGAGGCAAATCCAATCGTTGATCTTCTTCAGGATCTCGCACAACCAATGCACCATATAGTCCAAGCTCGATTTGTCGATGCGTTTGTATGTGCGGGTGATACCAATAAGTTGCTGCTTTTAACAGTTTAAACTGATAGGTAAATGTGCCACCATTGGCAGCAACAGCTTGTTGGGAAATATTACTGCCATCCATTAATGCCGGTAATTCCACACCATGCCAATGAATGGTACTTGGCTCTGGCAGATTATTAGTAAAGTGAACAATTAATGTATCTCCAACTTTCGCTTCAATAATAGGGCCCGGCGTCACGCCATTGTAGGTATACATATTTGTTGTGGCGCCGGGTTGTAATTCAACTTCTTTTTCCAATGCTTCGATGTTGACTTCAACAATATTTTCGTCATTGTTGATGTCAGTCACTTTTCGCATTTTTATTTCTGCATCCCAGTTGGGATCAAGCGAAGTTGAATTACTATTTTCCGCGTCAGAACAAGCAATCAACGTTAGCGAAAAAACGAATGGCAGAAAAAGCGTATATCGAGTTAGTTTAAAAAGCGGGAATATGTTCATTGATTTTTTTTCGAATATTAAGCCTAAATTCGATCACAAATAAGCAAAACTGTTCAACAAAGTCACGTCAGTTGTTTGTGAGATTATCGCCATATTTTAAAAAGCGGGTTTCTATTTTACTATACAAGCTAACGGCGTGTTATCTATATTTCTAAATCCTTATTATTTACAGGCTTCAAAAGAAAACTTGATTTCCATCATATTGATCTATACTTGAATGAGTATAAACCTTCATGAAAATTAAATGCTTAAAACACCATGGAAAAACCGTTTCGCATTGCCTGTTGTTTTATTTTCTTTTTATCCGCCAGTACAAGCTACGCTGAAAAGCAGCTTGTTTTAAATACCACGGGTAAGGCGCCACTCAATACCACAAAAAACGATGGATTTATGGATCTGATTGCTAAGGAAGCTTTCCAACGGATCAATGTTAAACTTAAAACCATCCAGCTTCCGGCTGAACGTGGGCTGAAAAATGCCAATGCCGGCATTGATGATGGAGAAATGAGCCGGGTAGCCGGCCTGGAAAAATTCTACCCAAACCTCATTCGGGTACCCGAAAAAATCATGGACTGGCATTTTGTCGCTTTTAGCAAAAAGAATATTAAGCTCACAAATGGTTGGCGGGATTTAATGCCCTATTCCATTGCATACATTAATGGTTGGAAAATCCTGGAGAAAAATATCAATTTTCCAGGCGTTATCACGGTACGGGATCCCGAACAATTGTTCAATTTGCTGAATAAAAATCGAACAGATGTGATCGTTTATGAACAATGGGGTGGTTTATATCTTACAAAAATAAATAACATGAAAAGCATAAAAATACAGAAACCCGCTTTAGCAAGTAAAGCCATGTTCATCTATTTACATAAAAAACATCTGGATTTAATTCAACCTCTGGCAAATGCTTTAAAAACAATGAAAAATGATGGCAGTTATCAGCAAATCGTAAAACAAATTCTCTCACCGTTGGAACTTTGAAACAGCATGCCAGCAAACACTATTTTCACCCGTCGTGTATTAGCAAAAAAGTTATTAATCTCAGTTGTATTACTCAGTTCCTTAATCACCCTGATTGCTAGCGGTATTCAATTATATTCAAACTATAGTAAAGGCATTAAACATATCGAGAGTGAGTTCATTAATATAGAAAAAGTTCACATGGGCAGCTTGACATCCAGTGTCTGGACGTCGGATTTAAAAGAAATTCGCAAACAACTTGATGGCATGATCACCATTCCCAACATTAAATTTTTATCCGTTGCTGAACAACAATCTGTTATTGATAGTGCCGGTAAAACACAAACTGAAAATGTCATTACTAAGCAATATCCTCTACTTTATACCCATCGTGGTACGCAACATGCGATTGGCACCTTAACTGTACAAGCAACACTTGATAATGTTTATCAGGACTTGCTAGACCAGGCGACTAGCATTATTATTTCCAATGCAATCAAAACATTTTTGGTTGGCATTTTTATACTCTATGTTTTTTATAATCTGGTTACGCGGCACTTGCACCAAATGGCCAGTTTTACCCAGCAATTGGATTTACATAATCTTGATGACAAACTGGAGCTTAAACGCAGCCAACATAAACAAGACGAACTAGATATTGTTGTTCAGGGCATTACAAAAATGCAGGAGAACCTTCGGGAGTCCATTATTCAACTGCAGGAAAAAGAAATTCGATTTCGCCAGCTAGTGGAATCTTCAACTGCCATCCCCTGGCAACTAGATTTGGATACCTGGCGTTTTACGTACGTCGGACCGCAAGCATTTGACATACTTGGTTACCCTGTTGAAGAATGGTACAAAGAGAATTTCTGGCAAGATCACATTCACCCGGACGACCGAGAACAAGCAATTCATTATTGCGTTACATCATCCAATCAAGGTAAAGATCACGAATTTGAATACCGCATGCTCGATAGTAATAACCAGCCAGTCTGGATTCGGGATGATGTACAAGTAATTTCCAAAAACGGCAAACCTGCAGTAATACATGGCTATATGTTTGACATAACGCAACGAAAAAATGCCGAAATTGAATTACAACACTATCAAAATCAGCTCCAAACCTTGGTTAAAGACAGAACACGCGAGTTAGAAACATCTAATCACGAATTGGAAGCGTTTTGTTATTCTGTATCCCACGATTTACGTGCTCCTTTGCGCAGTATTTCCAGTTTTTCACAAATCATTTTAGAAGAGTATCAAAATAAATTAGATGAAGACGGCCTCAACTATCTACATCGAGTAGTTAAAGGCTGCAAAAATATGAGTGAAATTATCGAAGCCTTATTGAGTTTATCTCGCGTAACTCGTAGGCCTTTGGAGAAACAGAATGTTGACCTAAGCGAACTTTGCCAAAAGGCGTTTGATCAGCAAAAAGAAGCATACCCAGAAAGACAAGTTGAAATTAAGCTCACACCCAATTTGCTTGTTAATGGCGATAACGCAAGCCTTTCGATTTTAATGAATAATCTGATGGAAAATGCATGGAAATATACCCAACAAAAGCCAAATTCTATGATTGAATTTGGCAAAACAGAAACAAATGGACAAATTAATTATTTTATCAGAGACAATGGCATCGGTTTTGACCCGCAATATATAAACAAATTATTTTTACCTTTCCATCGTCTACATACTGATAGTCTGTTTGAAGGCACCGGTATTGGTCTGGCAACGGTTCAGCGAATAATAAACCGTCATGACGGCAAAGTTTGGGCAGAAAGTGAACCGGGCCAAGGTGCAACTTTTTGGTTTACCTTAAATGACAATAGCAACCACCTCGGTAAACAGTAAGTAAATAAACATACTTTTTAACATCTAATGCAATAATGACAGTGCAGAGCCTATATCCAAAGAAAAATGAAAATCAAACTCACACAACCCGCATTAAAAGTAATCTACATCATTTTGTTGTTAGTGATTCCAGCAAGCCTGACCTTGGTTTCCGTGATCGAACCTGGGCAAATGCGCATTGACAGCGATAATCCAACGCCTTTTGGTTACACAATCAGCTTAAGCTTATTTTTAATTCCCGCTTGCGCTTTAGCATTCTGGTTCTTAAAAAAAGATGGTTTGGCCATGCAGAAAAAAGCCTTTCGCTTTACACTCATTATGTTGACTCCAACGGGAATCATTTTAGATGTACTTTTCGGCAATGCTTTTTTTAGCTTCAGTAATCACAATGCTGTTATAGGTATTACCTTTCCAGCAGTAGGCGGTCCCTTACCTATTGAGGAACTGATTTTTTATCTCAGTGGTTTCGCCACTGTATTGTTGATTTATATCTGGTGTGATGAATATTGGTTGGAAAAATATAATATTCCTGATTATAAAGCTAGCACACAAAATATTGATAAAATCATCCAGCTGCATCCAAACTCATTACTTATTGGCTTGGTATTAATCGTAATGGCGATTATCTACAAGAAAATATTTTCCGGCGAAGCTGGTTTTCCCTGGTATTTTATTTATTTAACCATTGTTGCACTTGTACCTTCCATGGTTTTATATAAATGCGCCAGAAACTTTATCAATTGGCGTGCTTTCAGCCTGACTTTCATCATCATCGTTTTAATCAGTTTATTATGGGAGGTCACTCTCGCCCTACCCTATGGCTGGTGGAATTTTCGTCATGAAAATATGATCGGCATTTACATCAAAGCCTGGCATGACTTACCCATCGAAGAAATCGTGGTCTGGTTCACCGTCAGCTTTGCCAGCGTGATCTTTTATGAAACCATGAAAATTTGGCTGACCTGTCAAAAAAGTTTTACGCAAGCATTTTTAGGACGTTAACTGGTCTAAAGCTTATATAGCTTTTGAAATAATCGTGAAACAATAATAGTAAAATTTACTAGTATTTATACGCATCGATATTTACAACTCAAGTTTCGACGTTCAATTACAAATTAAAAACCTGATATCGCCAGGGCGAGTAGCGAAATAATGATAGTTTGAACTCAAAAACTTGAGTTGTAAAAGAACGTAAACCCAGAAAATTACTATTGAAATTGTAGATTTAAAGTGAGACTAAATCCGCTCAATGAATCACTATTCTGCTCCCAAGGGTTATCTAATAATTTTCGATAAGCCAAGCCAAGGTGCGTTTTTAAACGTGTTTTTTTCATGGTTCGGGAAAATATTTCTCGAGAAACGGCTAGCGCAAAATAATTTGTATTGAGAGACTCTGTTTCGGCATAAACCGAGCCAAGATCAAGCTCAAATAATATATCGCCCAATGCTAAATTATTTGTTTGATAGTCTGCGACCAAGGCAAAAAATATCAGTTTGTCCGCGATGGATTCAACTTCATTTGCAGTACCATAAAGTGATGCACCAAACGAAAATGCTGGTGTGAAACGCCATCCGGCACCAAGCCCCGGTAATACTGATAAGGTTTCATCGAGTTTCGTCAATTTTACACCAGGCCTGAAATACCCACCCTGAGTAAATTTTGAAATAGCCCAAACACTGGCCAAACTGATATCTCTTGTTTGTCGATCAGGTTCTTCTATGGCGAAGCACTGTCCTATCGCTAAAAAACAAATAAAAACCACACGTATTATTTTTATCATCATTTGGATTTATCCACGAAATAAATTCAAGGTGTTTTTGTTGAGTTGATTCACAAAATAAGAGTACACTATTCCTGTTAAGAATGGAAAATAACAGGAGAGTTATCATGTTTTTAAAACATCAATCCAGTGGCGACCTGGTGGAAGTACTTAGCATGGATACCTTAATTGATCCCTGCTTGCACACTGTATTAGGCCAATTTCATGCTGGAGAAGAAATGCAGGATTCACGCTCGTTTGAGAAAGCAGACCTGGTTTTTCCATCGGGTGAAAGCCTACCGGCATGTTGGGTTAATCCAGACTATCGTCTACACTAAAATTACTTAATAAACACTATAGGGGATTTTGAATTAGTAAATCCAAAGTTCCCCTTTTTTCGGGCATTTTCCAATAATGCCCAATGATACGTTTCACCTGTAATTTCCTATCAATAGATTAAGTCTCCCTCTATTTTTGCCGATATATTCCTCATCATCTTGTTTGTTTGTCACGTAGGGAAACACCTCTTTAATGGCTATTGATAAAAAATCTGAATTGGCACACAAACTCGAGAAAAATAGGACAAAATTCGAACAATTATTACTGTCACGCATTGAATTAATCCAAAAACAATGGCTGGAATTCACCAAAAAGTCAGATGATGAGCAAAGTTCCTCAACAGAATTGCTGATGAATATCCATAATCTGGCCGGAACCGCTGGTACCTTTGGTGCCACCGCTATTAGTCGAATCGCCCAGACATTGGAATCTCAAATGCGAATCGCATTGAACGAAAATGTCGAATTATCCCAAGAAAAGCTAAAAGAATTCAGCGAGATGATATTGCGCATGAAGCATGTCTCACGCAGATTAAAATCCACACCTGAATTACAATCAAATTTCCCTCACTCGCAACTAAAAGTCGAAACGACAAACAATCTGATTTATCTGGTTGATGACGATGCGCTTCTGACTGAAGAATTAGCGACTATTGTAAGAGAGCATGGGTTCGACGTGCAGTGTTATCTTAATTTATTGGATTTTGAACAAGCCTGTGAAGCAAAACTTCCCGATTTAATTATTATGGATATGATTTTCGAGGAAGAAAATAAAACCGGTGCTGAAAAAGTGCTACAGCTAAACACCAAGCTGGAGAAAAAAATCCCGGTCATTTTTGTTTCCGTGCGTGAAGATGCAGAAGCAAGACTGAATGCTTTACGGGCTGGCGGTTCTTACTATTTTAAAAAACCAGTTAATACGAAAAAACTGATTCATACTTTAAATAAGATGAGCGGTAACATTATCGAAGACAAATACCGTATTTTAATGGTAGACGATGATGAATTTACATTAGAGAAGATTGCCCTGCACATCAATGACCCGGATATGGAAGTAAAAACACTGACGGATCCATTGCAGGCAATCGAAACAATAAAAACATTTAAACCTGAATTATTATTGCTTGATCTGTGTATGCCACACTGCTCTGGACAGGAGCTGGCAAGAATGGTAAGACAAGATGAAGACTATATCCATTTGCCAATTATTTATTTATCATCGGAGGACAGCAAGGAAAAAAAAATTGAGGCGTTAAATCAAGGTGGTGATGATTTTATTAACAAATCGGTGGACCCATCTTTTCTCTTGCCACTCATACGCACGCGATTAAAACGTGCACGCTCAATTAATCAAACAGATTTTGAATTAAAATCTGTTTTGCGTGACACTTCCGCCGTGCAAATTGCACTAAATGATCACAGTATCGTTAGCATTACAGATGTTGAAGGTATTATTACCTATGTCAATAATAAATTTTGCGACGTTTCAGGTTATACCCGTGAGGAATTAATTGGTAACACTCATGCTATGGTCAATTCAGGCATTCATGATGAAAACTTTTTTCCTAATATGTGGCACGACATCAGTAAAGGAAAAATCTGGCATGGTGAAATTTGTAATCGCAATAAAAATGGCGATTATTACTGGGTTGAGTCCACCATTACACCATTTCTTGATGACTATGGAGTTCCTTACAAATATATATCAGTGCGCACAGAAACCACCCATCTTAAAGCGATGGAAGATAGTATAAAGCGCAAAAAGAACTTACTGGAACAACAACAGGCGGCTCTAGTAGCTCTCTCAGCCGATAACAGCATTTATCATCAAGGCATTAACTATTCGCTTAAACAAATTTTAACGATAAGCGCAGAAACCTTAGATGTTGATTCGGCTTCGATTTGGATGTTTGTAGATAAAGCAACAAAATTGATCCGACAAATAAACTACAATAATTCCCACAAAACACCAGATACTGAAAATACCATTGCTAAAGCTGATTATCCTGATTTTTTTCAAATGCTCAATCAAAAGAAAATAATCACCTTGGACGAAACAGTTACTCGCCAGGTGGGTAACTCAAATGAAGACATACCAAACCTATTATGCGCACCTAATAGTGTCATCATTATGCCTTTATTCACCGGAAATCAATTGAACGGAATTCTAATATTTGAATCTGAGATAAACAATCGTATTTGGGAGGTGGAAGAAGAAAATTTTATCACTGCGATTAGCAATTTAATTGAAACAAAGTATACCCAACACAAAAATATCGAAGCCAGTCAGTTAATGCAAATAAATGAAGAACGTTTTCGGCGGAGTCAACAATATGCCAATATTGGCACCTGGGACTGGGATATTAAAAGTGGCGAATTATATTGGTCCGATCGCGTCGCACCATTACTGGGAATAAATAGCACTACGCCAAAATCCACATTTAACAACTTTTTTACCGCAGTACATCCTGATGATCAGGAAATGGTAAAAATCGCCATAGAATCCTGTATTGATCAAGATGCTGAATTTAACATAGAACATCGTGTAATCAGAAATAATAATATTCGCTGGGTTCATCAAAAAGGCGCGGTGATAACAAATGAAAATGGCGAAAATGTTCGCATGTTAGGCGTAATTCAGGATATGCATGAACGTAAAACCATGGAAAAACAATTATCCTTCCAGAAAAAGCTCCTGGATGCGATAAACAATGCGGTTATGCAATTTTTAAGCTCTAATCGAACCGGTGATGTGAGTCATTATTTGTTAAATGAATTAATCGAAATTACAGAAAGTACTTTTGGTTTTATTGGTGAGTTAAAATTTGATGGTGAGGATAATTTCAATCTTCAAGTTCATGCGTCGAACGACCGTGGCAGCGAAAAACACATGAATAATGAAGATTGGGAGCCCTTACTCAATAATAACAATCCACTCGTTTCCAGTGCTATTCAAAAAAGTGAAACCCTGGTTTGTAATGATGCCACCAGCACGTTGGCGTTGGAGAACAATCCACTCAATGCATATATTAAATTAAAAACCTATCTGGGATTACCCATTTTTCACGGCAACAAATTAATTGGCATGATTGGACTGGCGAATCGTTGCGAGGGTTATGACCGAGATTTGGTTCTCAGCCTTAAGCCTTTTACGCTCACTTACGGTGTCATTATTCACGCAAACAGACTGGCAAAACTCGATAGTCAACATAAAGAAGAGCTAATTACCTCACGTGAAGAAGCCGATTTAGCCAACCAGGCGAAATCCATATTTATTTCTAAAATCAGTCATGAACTGCGAACGCCATTAAATGCAATTCTGGGATTTACACAATTATTACATATAGAACAAGATGACAACCCACTAAACGAGTCTCAACAGGATTATATTGAAGAAATTCAAAAAGCCGGCAAACATTTGCTCGCTCTGATCAGCGATATACTGGATCTAACCCGCATTGAAACAGGCCACATGGAAATATATTACGATGACATTGATTTAAAACAAACCATTGATGAGTGCGTTTCTCTCGTTTCCCCACTGGCTAAAGAAATGAACATTAGCATAACAGTGTCTGATGCTGATATAACACTTCGCAGTGATAAAAAACAACTTAAACAAGTGCTCATTAACTTGCTATCGAACGGCATAAAGTACAATCGAAAAAATGGTAAATTGTCGGTTTATACCAAGCTCACAGAAAATGGCATCGTAGAGATCAGCGTGAGTGATACGGGTGTCGGTATTGCACAGAAAGAGCAAACAAAAATATTTTCCTTATTTAATCGCCTCGGCGCAGAAAACACAGGTACTGAGGGTTCGGGAATTGGCCTGGTTATTTCCAAAAATATTGTAAAATTGCTTCACGGTGAATTGAAATTTAAAAGCGTTCAGGGTGAGGGTTCCCGTTTCTGGATCGAATTGCCAGTTAATCCTAATGAATCAGAATCGACTTTTGTAGACTTTGAGAAATAATAGTCTATACATAGGTTTTCGTTAGTTTACGACTTTGTTTATTGTATCGCCAAATATTACCGTCGGATAAATGCACGCCCCCCACCCAACGATCAATACCATTTACTTGAATCCAATCCACCCAATTGTGTAACACCTGACGAGCAACATCTGTCAACGTTATTTGAAAATACGGAGAATGTTCAGTTTTCTGCTCTGTACTGTTTTCGCTTTCTGCATCAATCACATCATCCATTGCTACTTCAACCTTTTCAATTAACGGCGCTTGGCAATCCATCATATTTTTTAAATAACCGTAAAACATAGCACGACTCATAAATGGCACAGCTTCTTTGCTCTGCATAAACTGGTATATATCTTCAGGATCACTTTGATGATTTAAAATAGCGGTTAAAATCAGACTTTCAGTTTGAGACAGTCCATTGGATTGACTTGGAAACTGCTTTACCAAACGGGCAATGGCATTTTTTAAAAACGGCATCGATGACATATCGTGCGGAAAAAAATCGAGCAAGGCATTTGGATTTTTAGCCGTCAGTGCTTTCCAGCCCTTTTCGCAAACGTCCATTTGCGCCACAGTAATTTCACTTCGTCTGGCATATAAATCCTGTAGCTGCGACAATTCCAGTTGGCCGATGCCCAGAAAATGTTTCACACCAGAATAACCATCAATACATATCAAGTTAAGTATTACGCCTTGAGTTTCCTGGCGAGAAAACCAGTCAATCAGTTGCACCAGTTGCAGCTGATCGTATAAATCATGGTCAAACCATAAGGTAACTTCCTTGTAACGAGAGAATGTCATCAATTCCTGATTTCGTAACGAGAAGCGTTGTTGAATCTCATCTTCACTACCCCAACCAATTCGCGCAAAATAATCCGCCCGTTCAGTTGAAATGGCATTTAGACTGTGTGAATCAATAACAGGGCCTTCATACAATGCATCCTGCCAAGCCAGTGTATTGCCGGGTATTCCTGCCTCACTGATTTTATCAGCGCTAGCTTTATCATTAGTAATATGCAAAACCTGAGTCTCCCTTGATTTCAAATCCCGCATTTGTAACAAATCCTCCGCTAATCGATGTGATGAATATGTCAAAGCTAATGCAATTTATGGGCTAGGGAGAACATCGCATCTCCTGTTTGGAAACCATCGGGTTTGTGTTCGCAACAAGCTGTGTAGAATTAAGATTAAATGCACTTTTTTACAAAAAACGCCTATAAAGAACAATCGGACTGGCGATAACTTCATTAGCTAGGTATAATGCCGCACCAAAAAATTGGTTAGGCATACCCCCCAAATTCATCATTTGATTGCTGAGACTTTTTCCAAGCAGACAAAAATAGCTTGCAGAATCGGCTAGCGGGACGCTTTTATGCTTAATTAATACACAGATTTGCAGAACAGAGAGAAATTATGGCAAAAGAAGACAATATCGAAATGGATGGCACTGTCATCGACACCTTACCCAACACCATGTTTCGCGTGGAGTTGGAAAATGGACATGTTGTGACCGCACACATTTCAGGGAAAATGCGCAAGAACTACATTCGAATTCTGACCGGTGATAAAGTAACCGTTCAACTCACACCTTACGACCTCAGCAAAGGCCGCATTACTTATCGAGCCAAATAATCTGCTGTAAACCACCCACTCTTTGTTGGGTTCTGGTTTAAAAAGCCAATCGCCTACTCTCTGCTAATGGCATACTGCTAATGGCATAAAAAAAGCCGGATTTAAATCCGGCTTTTTCCTTTACTTTTTGTGCTGAGTTATTGGGCGACTTTGTCTGATTCAAAATCAAACGTCAGCTCATCGTTAGCCTCGTCCACATAGACTCGACCACCACCCGCTAACTCACCAAACAACAACTCATTAGCCAACGATTTCTTCAGATTTTCCTGAATCAAACGTGACATAGGTCGAGCACCCATTTGCTTGTCATAACCATGAACTGCCAACCATTTTCTGGCTGCAGGTGAAACATCAATGGAAACACCTTTTTCCTCAAGTTGCACTTCAAGCTCTATCAAGAGTTTGTCAACAACATGATTAATGGTTTCAGATGACAATGGCGCGAAGTTAATAATCGCATCCAGACGGTTTCGAAACTCCGGACTAAATGTACGCTTAATGACTTCACTACTATCTGTCGTATGATCCTGTTCCGCAAAACCGATTGAACTACGACTCATGAGCTCTGCACCGGAATTAGTTGTCATAACTAAAATCACATTGCGAAAATCTGTCTTGCGACCGTTAGTATCGGTTAACGTGCCATGATCCATCACTTGCAGTAACAAGTTGAACACGTCTGGATGGGCTTTTTCGATCTCATCCAGTAATAACACGGCATGTGGATTTTTGTGAATCGCCTCGGTCAATAAACCGCCTTGATCAAATCCGACATAACCGGGAGGCGCACCAATCAAACGAGATACTGTATGGCGCTCCATGTATTCCGACATGTCGAAACGTACCAGTTCGATACCCATGGCACTGGCCAATTGGCGAGTCACCTCAGTTTTACCTACACCTGTTGGGCCGGCAAACAAAAAGGAACCAATGGGTTTGTTTTCATCGCGCAAACCGGATCGTGCCAGTTTGATTGCAGTCGATAAGGTACCGATGGCTTCATCCTGACCGAAAACCACCATTTTAAGATTACGATCCAGATTCTTTAATAACTCAGTATCTGAACGTGAAACCGATTTGGGTGGAATACGGGCAATCTTGGAAATAATATGCTCAATATCACCCACACCAATGGTCTTTTTGCGTTTAGACGGTGGCAGAATGCGTTGAGAGGCACCTGCTTCATCGATAACGTCAATGGCCTTATCAGGTAGCTGTCTATCTGTAATATAGCGTGCAGACAATTCAGCGGCTGTTTGTAAAGCCTGGCGTGTAAATTTCACTTCGTGATGTTCTTCAAAACGGGATTTCAGACCGTTGAGAATTTGCACAGTTTCGGGAACACTGGGTTCATTCACATCTATTTTTTGAAAGCGTCGTGCCAAAGCTCGGTCTTTTTCAAAAATGCCGCGATATTCCTGATAGGTGGTAGAACCCAGGCATTTTAGCTCACCAGACGCCAACATGGGTTTGATCAGGTTAGAAGCATCCATAACACCGCCAGACGCTGAGCCAGCACCGATGATCGTATGGATTTCATCAATGAACAATACAGCACCCGGTTGTTGCTGCAATTGGCTGAGTAAGGCTTTTAATCGTTTTTCAAAATCACCACGATATTTTGTGCCAGCCAGCAAGGCCCCCAGGTCTAATGAATAAACCGTGGACTCCAATAATACTTCGGGCACTTCTTTATCGACAATTTTCTTCGCCAAGCCTTCTGCGATGGCTGTTTTACCGACGCCAGCTTCACCCACCAACAGTGGATTATTTTTTCGGCGACGACAAAGAATTTGAACCGTGCGTTCAACTTCTTCTTTACGGCCAATCAGTGGATCGATTTTGCCCTGTTTTGCCATTTCATTCAGATTTGTGGCATAACTTTCCAAAGGACTTTTAGCTGGCGATTCACCACCCAGGTCTTCTTCAGTTGCCGGCGCTGCACCTTGCGCATCATCTTCACCATGCACTTTGGAAATGCCATGTGAAATGTAATTGACGACATCCAGGCGAGTGACATTTTGTTTATTCAAAAAGTAAACAGCTTGCGATTCCTGTTCACTGAATATTGCCACTAGCACATTCGCACCAGTCACTTCTTTTTTACCAGAAGACTGAACCTGAAACACAGCTCTTTGTAACACTCGTTGAAAACCAAGTGTAGGTTGTGTTTCCCTTTCATCATTGCTGATCAATTGTGGAGTTGTCTCATCCACAAATTGTCCGAGATCGGATTTCAACTGATTAATATCTGCACCGCAAGCTCTCAATACAGAGGAAGCTGCAGGATTATCCAGTAACGCCAATAAAAGGTGTTCGACAGTAACAAATTCATGCTTCTTATCGCGCGCATCTTTAAATGCTGAATTTAATGTTTGTTCAAGTTCTTTGCTTATCATTGCTCTTTAGTCACAATATAAAGGTTATACACTTTCCATCATACAAAGAAGGGGGTGTTGATGCTGTTTGGAATAACTATCCACCAAAGCCACTTTGGTTTCAGCAATCTCCTTTGTAAACACTCCGCATACGCCTTTCCCTTGCGTGTGTACCTGCAACATAACTTCTGTTGCTTTTTCGACATTCATCTGGAAGAATTTCTCCAGAACAAGCACTACAAATTCCATCGGCGTGTAGTCATCATTCAATAAGACTACCTTATACATCTGCGGCTTTTTTAATTTTGGCCGCGCTTCCTGTACTTCGAGACCCGTATCACTGTTACTGTATTGATCGTCACTCATGGGTTTTTATTTAGTTAATTTTCTCTAGGATTTAATTCTTTTTACAATTTCAAATTAAGTGTTGGCTGAATAATCTTGCCAATCTTAATCTGTCATTTGAATTACATGATTTAAGATTCGTAATATATCATAACTTACAAGCAGTTAAATTTTTTATACAAGCGCAGTTAACAAGTCGTATTTCATGAATTATTGCGTGCTTTTTGCCAAAAAAAATGATTGGTTATTACATGTTGTGATCAATTTAACAGCTATTCATCTGCATCATCGATTCACTCTTTAATAATAGAATATGGGTCCAACCTTGGAATTAATCAATGATCAGATGTATTGAATCAATTTTATATCGTCAACGGGCATATGTTCCCTGTGGGTGCCCAAACGCCAGCGCTATGTTTCCGACTTTGAGTTTGTGCCCAGTGCGGTAATACCTCAGCAATTCATTTGAAATTAAGAAAACACAAGATTTCAGTTCAATATGAAAAAGGTTATAAATAATCATCAGTTATGTTGAACTAAATTAGATTCCCCTAATCTTTAATTACGTAACAGGCTTATTGTTTTTTTTAGAATAAATTCAGTTAAGTTTGTAAAAATGAAGTGGTTTATTGTTTTGGCCGGAATTTCAATTACGGCTGATGCGATAAATATTTTGTATCGGATCTTGCATAAATTCGATTTTTTGAATGAAAGTAGGATCTGGACTGAATTTATATGGTCGAAAGGTACGTTAGAAAAAACAATAATGTCAGATTTTGCCAAAAAAACAGGTTGTTTTTTAACCTTTATTGTACGAAATCCAAGTATTTATTGAAATTCACTTGACGAACCCCAAGTCCTATATAACACTTTTTGAAGTTGATGTATGTATGAGCAGTTATTCTCATAATAATAACAAGGACTGGCTGCTTGGTTAACAACGTTAATTCAACTACATACAATTGTGCGCTGCTTCAGTGGGGAACGCGGATCAGTGCGAAATGAAAGGAAGTAGAAAGTAAGCATTTGTTAGGAGGATAAAAGGCCATGGCTACAGGCACTGTTAAATGGTTTAACAACGCAAAAGGATACGGCTTCATTTCACCGGACGGGGGCGGAAACGATGTATTTGCACATTTTTCCGCAATTAATATGGAAGGTTATAAAACCTTAAAACAAGGACAGAAAGTCGAGTTTGATCTGGTTGACGGACCTCGGGGATTACAAGCAACAAAAATTGAAATCGCCCAGATCCTGGAACTGGCACCTGCTTGATTAGGCTTCCATAAACACACCCCGGTCCTGGACCGGGGTTTGCGAAGCTTCTGTTGCATATTATTGGTATTTCTCGACGATTGGCTAAACAGGTGATCTGCTGGCTTTATGACGTTGGTCTCGCCCAACCATAAAACAAATCCATTCTCGTCTCTTAATACATGATTAGCTGAATTCTGGTCGATGCGAGTTTATTTTCGCAAATAAACCACATTTGACATGCTGGATGCGGTAGTACCAGGTCGACCGGTATAATATCCCTGACAATAATCCACACCGATACTACGCAGTTGATCGAGCACCAACTGATCTTCGACAAATTCGGCCACGGTTTTTTTACCCATGGCATGTACAACATCATTCATTGCCATGATAATGGCGTTTTTCACCGGATCATTATTTAAATTCTGCACAAACGAGCCATCGATTTTCACGATATCTACTGGCAGGTCCTTTAAATAGGTGAATGAAGAATAGCCCACGCCAAAATCATCCAGCGCGGTGACAAAACCAATTTTCTTTAATTTTGTTAAAAATTCTGCCGCAATACTGAGATGGCTGATTGCGCTATTTTCTGTCACTTCAAATATAATATTTTCCGGTGGCAATTGATAAATGATTAACTGCTCTTTTATGTAATCCAGTGTGGAGCTATCGCATAAGGATTTTGCTGATAGATTTATGGATATACCGCGAGAAAATTCAAACTTTCGTTCAGCCATAAGTTTAAAGCTGTTACGAATCACCCACCGATCCACATCAATAGCCAAGCCGAATCGCTCAGCAGAAGGTAAAAAACCTGCCGGCATAATCACATTATCTGTTACGTCATCTTTTAAACGTAATAATATTTCGTTGGTAAAAGTCTGATGAGTAAAGACGTCAAAAATAGGTTGAGAAACCAATATAAACTCGTCGTTTTCTATGGCCGATTTTATGCGACGCGACCAACCCATATCGGCGGTCATGATATCAATGCTTTTTCGGTCTTCACTTTCGTAAACATGTACACAGTTACGGCCGGAACGTTTGGCAATATGACAAGCCAGATCCGCTTTGGCTAACAAGTCTTCTTTATTAACGATGCTTTCATCCATTAATGTCACACCAATGGAGCATCCGATATCAACCATCTGTGCTTCATAACGAAACATATAATCCATCAATTGCTTACGATAAGCTTCTGCTGTTAAACGTGCTTGTGAAGCATCCACGTCATAAATTAATATGGCAAATTCATCACCACCCAAGCGGGTGATTAAATCCGTTCCCCGAGCACGTTTAGCCAATATAGTGGTGACTTCTTGCAATACCTTATCACCCGCCAGATGGCCCAAAGTATCGTTAACATATTTAAAATTATCCAAATCCAGATATAGCAACGCCATTGATTGCGTTTCACCCCGCGCTGAACGGTCTACGATGCGCTCCAGCTCATCCATAAGAAAATGACGGTTATACAAGCCAGTGAGAGAATCACGTTCTGCCAGTTGTGTTAAACGATCAATCATGGCTTTACGTTCGCTAATATCGGAAACCAGAGCGGTATACAACAGCTCATTTTCTATTTCCACTTGCCCCAAACGCAACGACAAAGGAAACATGCGACCATTTTTTCTTTGCCCAAGCACTTCATGTTCACTGTTCAACATAGTATGAGCGCTGTTCTCTTCACTATCACTTAGCCGCTGCTGTGCTGCAATTCCGTTATACGAAGGAATTAACTCTGCAATATCAGTATCAATGACGTCTGTTTCATCAAAACCAAACAGCGCTTCCGCTGCCTGATTAAAACTTTTAATTTTATTATCTTTATCGATGGTTAAAATGCCTTCACCGGCATTATCGAGAATGGTTTGCAAACGTAATTGGCGTGATCGAACTTGTGCTTGCATATGAGAAAATGCATCCACAAGCACACTGGTTTCACTGACTTGAAAATTCAATTTCGGTTGATAATGCTCACCCTTGCCTTCGGCTTCCAGTGCTTGAGCAACCTGAACGATAGGTTCTCGAATTAAAAACTCGAAAACCACATATGCAATCAACATAAGGAAAATTGCAACAGCTGTCGCCAACCAAATATAATTGGATAAGTTGTCTGCCGTATGGGCAAATTGATTAACCTGAACCTGAGAATAGGCATTAATACGATTGTGTATTAAATAAATTTGGGTCCAGGCATTATCCAATGCGGGGTCAACTTCTTCGCGTAACAGGGTTTTATCCGCTCGCCAACTTTCAGAATGATAAATGAGCGAAGCCATACGGAAATAATATTCATAATCATCATGAAGTTTTTTGAGTTGAGGTAATGCATTAGCCTGAATAAAGTCCAGTTGATCTTTATTGTTCAATTGCTCAAGTTTTACTAACAACTCTCCAACAACTGTGGAATACAGCTCGCGATCCTTTTCGATGTTATTCATGGTTTCTTCAGGTGGACCAAACGCGCCCATGCGATTGGCAACAAACACCCTGACCGAACTGACTAATTGAGACCAGACGTACCTTAAGTCCCGAAACAAAGACAAGGCTTCTTCCTGGTGCGCCAAATGATCAACATCCAAGTTGTTGTTACTCTCAGAGATGGCTGACATCAACAAACCCATAAATTCTTTATTAATAGGCTGTAAACTACCTAACATAATGGGCATGGCGGGATATTTACGCTCAAAATCTGATTGAATTTCCAGCATGGCTTGAGCTTGTATTGTCAAAGACTGAAGGTTTTCAGCTAAACCCATGGCTGGATCATAAAGCTCAGGATTATTTTTTACCGATCTTAAGGTCAGCAGATGACTGACCTGTCGCGCCAGCTGCTCAAGGCGAATCTCGATTAATTCTGGTTGATCTTCACGGTCGTAGAGTGTGGATTGGTACATGGCGATACCCATCAAATGCAGGGTATCTGAGATTGCACTCACAGATTTACCCACATCGCGAATATCATTGCTTAAGCGATCACTGTGTTGCAGGGTTTGGCGGGCGGCATTATCGGTATAAATGGCCAGAATTAAATAAGCTGTAGCGAACAGTATAATCATTCCCATGAAACGTTTTCGCAAACTGATAACTTGTCGGCTCATGTCTTGCCCCGGCTTCCTTCTGACATACTCAGTTAAAACGATTTAGTCATACTGTCTGCGTAAAACGACATTAAAGCTAAATCCCATCAAATACTGGCTAAATGTTTTTATACCGGTCTCCATAATGGGGCACCATTCATTTTGGCCAAAATCAATTACATAACTGCTTAGGATGTTACATTATTTAGATGTGCGATCTTAATTAATTATCAATAAATACAAGAGGATAACTTACAATCCAAGCGCTTATGCAAGGCTTGGTAATTGCTGTTATAATTTCGGCCCTTGTGCGTTACTTAGACAAAATCCAGATGAATTCAAGAACTCATTGTATTCATTGTTATTTTCGTTGTTTTTAACGCATTTTGATCGCTTCTAAACAGTATAGTTGATATTTTCTATTAGCAGATAAAATGCCACTAATTAATCCAGATGTTATCGTTGGTCTTTCAGGCGGCGTAGATTCGTCAGTCAGCGCCTTACTGCTGCGCGATGAAGGTAAGTTTATTGAAGGTCTATTCATGAAAAACTGGGTGGATCTGGAAGGCGATGGCGAATGCCCCATTGAGCAAGACCTGTCAGATGCCAAAGCGGTTAGTGAGAAGCTGGGCATTGGCTTTCATTCAGAAAATTTCGCCCCCGAATACTGGGATAAGGTTTTCAGTCATTTTCTGGATGAATATCGGGCCGGACGCACACCAAATCCAGATATCCTGTGCAATAAGGAAGTTAAGTTTAAGGTATTCCTGGAACACGCCTTAAATTTAGGGGCAAAAAAAATAGCCACTGGCCATTATGCGCATGTTGATGAAGTGGATGGCCGCTTTCGCCTGCTAAAAGCAAATGATTTAAATAAAGATCAAACTTATTTTCTCTACACCCTGAACCAGCATCAATTATCAAAAAGTCTGTTTCCGCTGGGCGAGTTACTCAAACCCAGGGTAAGAGAAATTGCCGAAAACGCGGGTTTTATCAATTACGATAAAAAAGACAGTACGGGTATCTGTTTTATCGGAGAACGCAATTTTCGTGATTTTCTCAGCCAGTTTATTCCCGCCCAACCGGGAGAAATGCAAACCGCTGAAGGCAAAGTCATCGGCGAACATCAAGGAATCATGTATTACACTCTGGGACAAAGAAAAGGCCTGGGTATCGGTGGATTGAACGCGGCGAAAGAAGAACCCTGGTTTGTAGTGGGCAAACGAATAGCGGAAAACATATTAGTTGTTGAGCAAGGCCACAATCACCCATTATTACAAAGTGATTGCCTCACCGCCACAGACTTGCATTGGACTTGTGGCGAGTTGCCCACACTACTACCCTATCGTTGCAAAGCCAAAACGCGATACCGTCAGGTAGATCAAGCCTGCACCATTACAGAGCACAACAACGATACAATCCAGGTAGTTTTTGACGAAAAACAAAGAGCCATGACACCAGGACAATCCATCGTATTTTATCAGGGTGATGAATGCATCGGTGGTGGTATCATCAAGCATGTAAAAGATATTATTTACCAATAAAATCGGAAAGTATGAATGATTAATCGTGAAAATATTCTTCCTTTGGCCGGCATGTTTCAAGCGGGTTATTTGATTCATGAAATCGCACACAAAGGAAATTGCGACTCAGCAGCTTTTGATGCGCTAATCAAAAGCATATTAATTACTGACGCACAAAGTACGGAAGAGGTATATGGTGGCAGAGAAAACCTGTCTCTGGGCATTGGGCTACTTGCCACTATGTTTAATAAAGAAAACAAAGCCAGAGACATGGAAATTGCCCGCTACGTATTGGGCATTGTTCATCTGGAAAAGAAACTGCGCAAAAATAAAGCACTGGATGAAAAACTGAGCGCAGGCGTGGAACGCGCGCAAAATCAAGCCGAGGTTTTTGAACCGACCCATGAAAATGTTATAGCCAATCTAGCAGATGTTTATGCAGAAACCATTAGCACCATACAACCCAAAATTATGGTCTCAGGTGAACCCAATTTACTCACCGATACAGCCATCGCCAACAAAATTCGAGCACTTTTGCTGGCATTGATGCGCTCTACAATTTTGTGGTTACAAAAAGGTGGCTCGCGTTGGCATTTAATCTTTCAACGCAACAAAATCATCGATACTGCAAAATTACTTTAATAGTCACATTTAGCAAGTGCAAACATTGCACTTGCTGATACTTTATTTTTAACTCAATCCGACTTGGGCATCACAAGCAATACCAAAAACGCTAATGGCCCGAATATCGCGCCCATCATGCCCCAGAACAGTGATTCCCGACCTTTTCGGCGAGCCAACATGTGGCAGCTGATTGCACTGACAACAAAAACGCCAATAAAAAGTAAATACACTCACTACCTCCTCATACATGTTTTAATTGGTATATTTTGCTATAAATAAACAACAAGATTAATTTTTCGCACAAGAGGATTCCCAGTGTTACGAAAAATCATACAATGCAGCTTACTGGCATTTTGCTTAATTACCGCCACACTTGCTTCAGCTGATCAATCCAATCAACTCAGGCTGAATCAAACGATGACAAAAATCGGCGATATCATGATTGAGATGTTTCCTGTTATTGTGGCAAAACGAGAATTAAAATCAGCAGAATTTGACGCGCTGAAACAACATATCGAGACACTGCAAACATTATTTCAACAATCTGCACCTTTCATTCAGCAAAAGTCGGATACCTATAACGTGTCTTTGCAATATGCACTTAGCTATCTAACAAACACCCGGAAATTGCTTGATAAAGATCTGGATGAAGCGCGAAAACAGCTTTATTCACTCGCACCAATTTGTACGTCATGCCATACGCAGGATAACAAACTACGCACTTTTTTTTCCGGCAGCAAACGCGATCAATTTGGTGATGATTACTCGTTTGCAGAGTTCAATTATTTATCACGAAATTATGAATTGGCAATTTCTTATTACGATAAATATTTAAGATCCGGACAAAGAAAAACTGAACTAGATATTATTCAACCCTTACAACGTATCGTTACCATATATACTCAGATTTATAACAAACCCGCAGAAGGTGCAAAAGTTTTGAAAAATTACTCGAAATTAAAGCATCACACTCAAGAAACCCGCAGCCATTTGCGCGGTTGGATAACGGGGCTTGAAGCACTTGCTCAAAAAAGCGGAGCAACAAATTTAACGGATTTCAGCGCCATAAAAAAAGCTGTAAAGCGCATTCTTGGCCCACTTGATCAACCGTTTTCCCAATTAAACCTTACCGCCGAGCAGGAAATTGAACGTGTATGGCTAAGAGGACAGCTCTATCATTATTTAAACAACACAAAAAAACAAAATGAAATTCCCACAATTTTATATTGGCTATCCATCTGTGACCGCTCCACTGGTTATAATTTTTATTTCTCTTTGGCCGATCTATACTTGAATGAATGCATGCAAAGCCACCCAAATCACCCTTATGCCACACGTTGCTTTGCTGAATATGAAGCATTTTTAACCTACCGATACTCTGGCTCCAGTGGTACGCACCTGCCTGATGAGGTAGATAAAGCGCTTCATCATTTACGAAAAAAACTTCATATTCGTTAAATCGTCATAACAATGTAAATATTTGCAATTTATTACGATAATTTCCTGATTTTTCGAAATTTATTGCTATATTTATTAGGGCGTGTCGTCATTATTAAAATCGTGATGTTAATTGACGACACGCCCTAGAATGATGATCACTGATGGATTGGATATGTTTCGACAGAAGTATTTATCTCATATGGTAAATAAATTTTACATATTACTGATTGCTTTTTGCTGCTTGTTTATTTCAGCGTGTTCAGATGATAAAAATTCGAAAATTCATGACCTGAACGACAAGATTAATGATGAACAAATTGGCGAAGCACTCCATCAACATGATGGCAACAATAATCGATATTTGTTTGGATTTGACCTGCGTTCCAGTCCACAGGAAGATGCCAGGCAATACTTACCATTTTTGAAGTACCTGGAAAAAGCCACTGGCTATCAATTTCACCTGCAATTCACTCCCAAAAACAGCCGGATTATAGACGAACTAGGGGAAAACAAAGTTCAGTTTGCAGCACTGGGCGCAACAAGTTTTATCGAAGCACAAATGCGCTACGGAGTAAAACCTTTGGTTCGTGGTATTAATCATCAGGGAAAAGCAGAGTATCAATCCATGTTTGTTGTTAGACCAAAGAGCAACATAAAGACATTGAGTGAATTAAAAGGTAAACGATTTGCATTTGGCAGCCAAACATCAACACAAGGTCATTTAATTCCACGTATTATATTGGAGGAAAACAATATTTCACTGGAAAAATTGATGTCTTATACTTATACAGGTTCTCATCAAAATTGTGCGAATAGCGTAATTTCCAATAAAGCTGATATTTGTGGTATGCAAGATACAATGGCGAAAAACATGGCGAATCAAGGACTGGTTAAAATTCTGCACACATCAAATTATTACCCGTCTAGTGGAATTGCGTATAATCCCGATATCAGCAATGAAGTGGTTGAGAAAATGAAGCAAGCGTTAATGGCGTTTGATCCAAAGGGCAAACATAAACACAATTTATACAACTGGGATAAAACAGAAATGCCGGGCGGATTTACCGCAGCCAAATCCAGTGATTATGATGAACTTCTAAACTGGTCGGTAAAACTGGGATTCTTACAATCCGTGAATAACTAATCCACACCCATGAAACTCACCTCGAAACTCATCACACTCGTCACAATCACGGTAATCTTCATACTCGTTTTGTACATATCAATGGTGAATAGTCGACTGGATGAACATTTATCCCAAAGTCAGATAGATTGGGTAGACACACTGGCAACGTCCATTAGTGAAAGTATTGCTCAAGACACCATTAACCAGGAAAAATTGCGTGTACGAAATCTTTTGAAAAAGGTTGTCGAAAATGAGGAAGCTATAGAGTTTGCATACGTTACTGACATGCAAAGCAAACTATTTGCACACACTTTTGACGGTGGCTTTCCACGATTCCTCATTGAAAAAGATATAGCAAACCCAAAGTCTCGCAACAAAAACTACATAGAATACAAAACTGTGCAAGGTCAAATCATTGAATACCATACACCACTCATTGAAGGACTGGAAGGCGAGGTACACCTCGGTTTAAATCATAAAGAAATTAATTCCATTCTTGCTCGAATTAATAAAGACTTATTACTGAGTATGAGCCTGGTCGGCTTATTTGTTGTATTTGTCACCGTACTTATTGGGAATCGCATTAGCAAACCGTTAGTACAATTTACTGAACAACTCAAACGCCTGGATCACAGCAATATTCAATACCCTAATCTGGATAAGTTAGATCCAGACACACGTGAGCTTATTCGTACATTCAAAGACTTGATCACAGAACGTGAAAACAATCGATATGAATTAGAGAAACATCGCGACCACCTGGAAGATCTGGTAAACGAACGCACCCTGGAATTGCAAACTGCAATTAATGAACTTGAAGCATTTAGCTACTCAGTATCCCACGATTTGCGTGCACCTTTACGTGGCATAGATGGATTCAGTCTCGCTTTGCTGGAAGATTATGAAGACAAGCTGGATGACGACGGCAAAGATTATTTGCGGCGCGTGCGCGCAGGTACACAAAAAATGGGTACCTTGATTGATGACTTGCTTATCCTATCGCGTGCATCCCGTGACACACTAAAGCAAACAACCGTGGACCTGAGTGAACTTGCAAATAATGCAAAATCACAACTACAGGAAAATCATCCCGGCCGTCAAATTCAAGTAGACATAAAAAGTGATATGAAAACCCTGGGAGATGCCAGTCTACTAAGTTCTGTTATTGATAATTTGCTGGGCAACGCCTGGAAATATACATCAAAAAATCCCCATGCTCGTATTGAGTTCAGTTGTTTCTCCCAAGACAATACCACAGTCTTTTTTGTTAAGGACAATGGCGTCGGCTTTGATATGAGCTATAAGGATAAATTGTTTGGCGCTTTTCAACGCCTGCATAAAGATATTGATTTTCCGGGAACCGGTATCGGTTTGGCAATCGTGCAGCGCATTATCAATCGACATGGTGGAAAAGTTTGGGCGGAATCTGATCTCAATAAGGGAGCAACTTTCTACTTTTCCCTACCGAATCAAGGTTAGCGCAACCTACTATCAACCAGCAATGACTTCCTTACCCTAAAGTTACATAATAAACTGATTAAAGCTAAACTTATACAAGCTTTGGTTTAATCAAATTTAAGGCCATTCAGTCCAAATTCAGCGTTAAGTTTAGACAGTATTTGCCGAACTAAAATACAGTGAATTTCTCATCCCATATTACGCTGGACAAACTATGCGCCTGACAAAAACCCTAATCTGTTTATTATTCTTGCTAAGCTGCAACATGGCTTATGCGGGCAAAGAACTCGCAGCGGAATATTATGAAAAAGCCCTGCTGGAATTCAATCGCGCATCATATAAAGAAGCCGTCATCTATCTAAAAAACGCCATTCAACAGGACACCAACTATTTAGCCGCTTATATCCTCCTGGGAAAAGCACATTTAAAAGTAGGCGATGGCGCAGCTGCGGAAAAAGAATTGCTTAGGGCAGATCGTTTAGGTGCGGATAAAAACCTCACCATGAAAGCTTATGCTGATGCGTTGCTCATTCAAAATAAATACGATGAGGTTATCCGAAAGATACCCGCATCCGGACTTAATAAAGAACTACAATCTTATTTATTAACTCAACGCGGTGATGCATACCTGGATATGCGCGACCTAACCAATGCCAACTTGAGTTACCAGGAAGCAAAATTTCTAAAACCCAATTATGCTCGACCCTATTTAGGTATGGCTGCAGCGAATATTCGCCAGGGAAAACTCGATCAAGCGGAAGAAAATATTTCCCGTGCACTGGATTTTGACAATCAATCTGCACAAGCATGGCAGCTTAAAGCGTCAATTCGACATGCCCAGAGTAATTTTGACAAGGCAATCCAATTTTACGACAAAGCATTAAAATCAGAACAGCACCATCTTGCTGCTCTACTCGGTAGAGCAAGTGCACTTTATGATTCTCTCAAATTAAAAGATGCATTGATAGATATTAATAAGCTCGGTGAAAAGTATCCCTTAGAACCTCGGGTGAGTTATCTCAAATACAGCATACTCAAAACCCAGGACAATAATACGGCTGCCAAGCAAGCACTGGAAAGCACTCAGACTTTGCTTGCCAGAATTCCTGAAGAATCGCTACACAATCATGCGGCGATGTTATTACTTGCCGGTGTAACAAATTACGAACTGAAACAATTCGAGAAAGCCCACCAATATCTCAAAATTTATCTCAGAAAATTTCAAAGTAATGCCTATGTCGAAAAACTGATGGGATCCATTTTACTTGCCCGGGGTGAATATCAGGAAGCAGTAAGACTGCTGGAATCCGCCTTAAAAACCCAGCCAAATGATTATCAATTGCTTACCTTATTGGGCACTGCTTACACCAATATTCGACTTTATAGCAATGCTAAAGATACGCTGGAAAAAGCCATCGCGTTACAGGAAAATGCTGGTTCAGCTCGCTTGCAAAAAGCCATTAACGAACTCAATTTTGGTGAACGTAAAAGCGCCAGTAAAGAACTGGAAACCTTATTTGAAAAATCAGCAGATGCTCGTATTGGATTAATGCTAGCCACCTTGTATTTCAAACAACATGATAACAAAAAAGCACAAATCATTACTCAAAATATCGTCGATAAAAATCCTGACAATTTGATTGCGCGCAATCTACTTGGTGTAGCACAAATGGCGAATAATGATTTGAAAAATGCACGCGAAAATTTTCAAACAATTTTAAATCAGGAAGTTGATCATTTTCCCGCGCAAATGAACTTAGTCAAACTTGATTTTACCGAAGGCAATCTGGATGCGGCAGACAAACGTTTGCAGCAGTTAACGAAGAATAACCAAAATATGTCGACTGTTTTGCTGGCGAAAAGCCAACTGGCATTGGCAAAAAAAGATGTAAAAGAATCCCTACGCTGGGCAGAAAAAGCGCATGATGCAGATAAAAACAACATATCCGCCATTTTGCATTTGGCGGAATCCTACTTACGCACAAATCAAGCTGAAAAAGCTTTGCAAACCACAGAAAGTGCCAATCTGAAATTTTCTGAAAACTTCCAAATAATGAGTTTGTTGGGTCGCAGCTATCAAGCCACCGGCAGCCCCAAACTTGCACACAGCGTGTACCGAGAAATGGCAAAACTTGCTTCTTATAATAGCCGTCAACTTTATCATATTGCCCGTTTGCAAAATAAAGCACAAGACAACGAAGGCAGTTTGTGGTCATTACAAAAAGCAGTGGATGGAGATCCTGACTTTACGCCTGCACGCGTTGCGTTAGTCGAATCATTGATTGCGTTAAATGAACTCACACAAGCACATTTGCAAATTGAAGCCTTAAAAAACGATGCTCAACCCGCGCTTTATTACCGGCTCAATGCCGATCTACATCGTTCACAAAAACAATACAAGAAAGCCATACACTGGTATGAACTTGCAATTAAAGAAAACACAGACAGCGATACTGTTATAAGACTATTCCAAAGTTACGCTGCCAATCAACAATTAAACAAAGGCATCTCATTATTGGAACAGTCTCTGAAGCAGCAAAAAAACAATTCAGCGTTGCAAACAGAATTGGCAGATGCATATTTACATACAGGTAAAACTAAAAAAGCGCAAAAGCTTTATGAAAAGCTCATCAAGCACAATGCCAATCATGCCCACGCCTTAAATAATCTCGCCAATATCTATCATGAAATGGGAAACAAAAATGCCATTGATATGGCGAGAAAAGCTCAGCAACTCGCGCCAGATAACGTAGCGTTTAACGATACACTCGGTTGGATTTTAGTAACTAACGGCCAGCCAGCAGAAGGCTTATCCCATCTACGCAATGCCTTTGCCCGGGCCGCTACCAGTGGCGAAATTCGCTATCACATCGCCATGGCGTTACATCAGTTGAAACGGGATGATGAAGCGCGAAAAGAGCTAAAATATTTACATGAACACAAAGAACTACGTTTCCCTTCCCGCCCCCAGGCTGAAGCCTTATATAAACGACTAAACTGATCAAGTATTAGTCGAAAGACTTTACATGTTTTTTAAGATAATCCCTTATATATTTGTTTTTGAAGGGTAAATTATAGTGGCCCCATAATTGCTTATAATATTAATATAATTAAAATACATCAATATCAAAGACTTAGTTTTGGGGAGTCTCTCATGTTTTCAGTTAGAAAAACGGTGCAATTAAGCGCCATTTTAATAGGTGCAGTATTCGCATCGAATAGTTATGCCATGTATTCCGGCTCCTGGAGCTATGGCGGTGGTGATTCATGTAGTACATGCTCTGGCGATGGTAACTCATGGAGTTACAACTATGACGATACTGACGACTCCAAAATCGTAAAAGTTACCGCCTGGTCTGACACAAATACTGGCAAGTTGGAAGGTAAAGAAGTTAAACATTACAGTGACGGATATGGTGTTGATAATAACGCTGAATCATATTCCTCCAGAATGGGAACTACTGATTACGAAAAACACTATGACGGCGGCTATACCATTGATAACAAAACACATATGGACTCCATTTTGTTTGATTATGGCGAACAGTGTGTCGTACTCGACAGCGTAACCATGGGCTGGTACAACGGCGACGCGGATGTAAAAGTCATGGCCTTTATCGGTGAGAAGGACAACCTTTATAAAGATAGCAACACAAAATACGCCTCATTTGAAGACTACCTAAAAGACAAATCATATGATGATTTGATGGGCGATACTGATAATTGGAAGTCTTATTCTGTAAACGATGCGCACACCGGTGATGAAAAAACATATTCTGACGGCAGTAAGGAATACACCAGTTATTTTGGCAAAGACAAGGATGGCCATGATGATTACACTGCATCGAGCTATTGGTTGGTAATGGCAGATGGCAAAGCAGATACTTCTGATGATTACTTTAAAATCAAACACATGGGTGGACATGATTATAACGGTGGACACGAATGTAAAAAAGTAGAAATCAAATGCGAACCGGTTCCCCCAAATGGCCAAGTGCCTGCACCGGGTAGTTTAGTCTTGCTAGGTCTTGGCCTCACCTTGCTTGGCTATGGTAAAAGACGTCGACGCAGTCAATCATAATTTTCTTCAAAATACCCTCACTAAAACAGTGAGGGTATTTCAGGCTATCAAGCCTACTCTGTAAAACCCCCTCATCTTTTGTCAGTTTTCTTTACACTCCCTTCGCTCCGCTATCCCTTGCAATCCCCAAATTTCACAATTTGCTAGGTTTACAAATTTTTGTACTAAAATTTAAGTAACCACCCAGAATAGGTAATACGATAACGCTTGACACTCCACAGGCAGCGTAGACGTGAATTACTTCAAATGTGGGTTGGTATATAAATCAGATTATTCGTAGCAAACACTTTTAGGACTTTATGAAATATTTTCCAGCAACTTCCCATTTTCAAAAACTGACATTGCTAATCACCGTAGTTTTTTTATCCCACATTACTCAAGCAGAAACTGCTACCTATTTATTGGGAGCAGATGCACAAACCGAACGATTACTCGTTGATATGGAATGGTTGAACCATCATAAAAATGATAGCAACCTGGTCATTCTGGATGTCAGAACAGAAAAACAGTATTTAGAGGGCCATATTCCCAATGCTATCAATCTACCGGTCGACAAAACATTCAGTCAAAAAAAACCTAAGAATTTAGTCGCACCAGTATCCACTATACAAGATCTATTCAGCAACGCAGGAATAGATCATACACAGAATGTTGTGATTTATGATCAAGGGAGTTTTCTGGATGCAGGGCGAATTTTCTGGATTCTGGAAGCTCATGGTCATCGCCGAAGCGCTCTATTGGGCAGTGGTTTTAATGCATGGGAAATGAATCAATTACCAATCAGTTTCAACAGCAAAACACCAGAAGCAAGAACATTTATTCCATCCATTCAGCCTGAGCGAATTGCCACTAAACTACACACTTTGTTAGCAATAGAAGACAAAAACAAAATCATTATTGACGCCCGTGCACCCGAAGAGTTTTTGGGTTTAAAGTCTTCAACAAAAAGATTTGGTCACATACCTAATGCTATTAATATTCCCATCGAACAAAACTTTAAACATATGGATAGAATTGAAAACCTACATAATATTGGTGAATTAAAACGCATGTTTAAAGACGTTAACAAAGATAAAAAAATCATTGCTTATTGTAATAGAGGCAAGCAATCATCGCTTACTTATTTTATACTACGTCAACTGGGAATTGACGCCGCACATTATGATGGTTCCTGGCTTGAATGGGGCAACGATCTTGATTTACCAATAGCCAACTCACGATAACCCATAAATTACACATGCGCAGGCTTTTTTCACGATTATCGATTCGAAACAAATTGATCTGGAGCATTTTTCTTGCTTCCGGCTTGGTTTCGCTTTCTGGGTTTATATTTATATTCATTGTCGACAGTGCTAACCTACGTGCCAACACGATCAACACCGCAAAATCACAGGTACGGGTTCTCAGTCAGGATTTTGTAAAAGTCTTACTATTCGATGATATCAATTTAACTGCTGATGTAGTATCCAAACTGCGTGCCTTCCCCACAGTAAAAAACGCATTTATTTATAACCAAAATAGCAAAGTGATATTCAGTTTCCATCAATCCCCACAAGTGAGAATTCAACCACCAACATTTGTGAAAGACGATCCATTTTTCGACAATAATTTCCTACATTTCTATCAAAAAATTGAATACGCAGGCTCTGAATATGGTCGAATTTATTTGAGAATTTCCCCAGATTATCTTAATGAAAAACTTAATGAATATTATGGCGTGCTGGCAGTAGGCTTACCGACACTTTTGATATTGTCTTATATACTTGCAGTTTGGCTGCAACGCTTTTTTAGCACACCCTTGTTAAATCTCACTCGCGAAATGGCCGAAATAGCTGAAAACAGAGACTATTCTGTCAAGCTAAAAACCAACGAAAAAAATGAAATTGGCAGTTTATACAAAAGTTTTAACAGTTTGTTAGAAGAAATATTAAACGAACAAAGCCAGCTGGCACTGAGTGAAAAACGTTTAGCTGGAGTGCTTGATATTGCCGGAAGCGCGATTATTTCCATTGACGATTCTCAAAAGATTATTATTTTCAATCGCCATGCGGAAACGATATTCGGTTACAAAACAGAAGAGATTATTGGTCAATCTATAGAACTACTCATGCCAGGCCGTTTCAGAGCAAATCATCAATCCCATGTTGATGAATTTCCAAAACAATCAAACCACGTTGTCGCATTAAATGAGCGCGCTGAAATTTCTGGTTTGCGAAAAAATGGTGAAGAATTCCCTGTCGAAGCTGCTATCTCCTGGATGGAGTTTGAAGGTCGCCATATTTTCACTGTCGCCTTAAACGATATATCAGAACGCAAACACATCGAGTACAAACTGGAAAAATATCGAAACAGTCTAGAACATCAGGTGGAACAACGCACAGCAGAATTACAAGCAAAAAATCAGGAGTTAGAGGCGTTCAGTTATTCAATTGCTCACGATTTAAAAGCACCTTTACGCACAATCAAAAGTTTTAGTCAAATCATCCTGGAGGATTGCCAGGACGATTTAAACAGCGACGGTAAAGATTATTTCGAGCGTATTATTATCGCCGGCAGTCACATGTCGAACTTAATTGATGATTTGCTAAAACTCTCCCGCATTGGTCGAAGCAAACTGGAAATGCGAAATATCGATTTAAGCAACATCGCTCAACGGATTGCCCAACGCTTAGATGCAGCAGACGAGAAGCGCAAGACGAACTGGAAAATTCAAGAAGCGTTGACAGTAAATGCAGATCCTAATCTCATGGAAATTGCGCTGGATAATCTCATGAGCAATGCCTGGAAATACACCGGTCGACAAGCCAACTCACTCATCGAACTAGGTGTTATCCACAACGATAATGATGACTGCTTTTATATAAAAGACAATGGCATAGGTTTCGATATGCAATATGCTAAAAAACTTTTCATACCTTTTCACCGCTTACATCATGCAAAAGAGTTCGAAGGTACCGGCATCGGTTTAGCTACAGTACATCGTATTGTTCAACGTCATAACGGTCGGGTATGGGCATCTGCAGAGCTAGACAAAGGCGCGACATTTTATTTCTCACTACCCAAACAAGACGCCTATCATTAATTACATTTTCTGCTAGTGTCTCCCCTAATCCCGAGCAAATTGCTTGGTAGATATCCCACGATCTGCTTTCTATAATTTTAGTCAATATGAAGATGAGGAAAGGGAGTTTATCATGACTTTAAATCGCATCTTACCTATTCAGTATATTCTTTTCTGCTGTTTTATTTGTTTTTCAATATCGACGACTTCAGCAATGGAGTTAGATAAATCTCATACCACAATAGACTGTAATGAATGCCACTCAGTTACACCCGTTACCACTAACAATGCCAAACAGTTTGTTTCTGGTTCATTAGATTCGCTTTGCAGTTCATGCCATCAAAGTAATACTGAAAACATGCTTAACGTCGCGACGACGACTGTGATACACAATTCCTTTGTGAACATAAATAGCGAACAACAAAACTTTTATGTGAATTGGTTGGATGCATACAATGAACAAAATGGAACCACGCTCACTGGTTTTAGGCTCATAGACAATGGCGATGGAAGTTTCAGTACAAGCTGTTTAAGTTGCCACAACATACACGGTAGAAACATATTTCCCGACATCCCCATGGAAAATGCAGAAATCTGTATTGCCTGCCATGGCGGTCATGCCAATTATGACCCCAATGTAATCGATAATGTGTATTCCTCCATGCCGCGTATACTTTACAATCCGCAACATTTAGGTGTGCAAGATACAAAGGGCAATCAATTTCCTGCACCATCAGATCCAGCCTATAATGGACAACCACCAAGAGATGGTGACACGGTATCTGGAAACGTACCCATACCTGTTAGCTTTTTCTTCCGCTTTCACACCAACATCGCAGAGAACCTTAACTACCATATTGACATGATCGGCCCGTATAACGAAAGTTATATAGAAACCGATTCTCGTCCTTTAAGTTGGTATACCGCAATCAATAGCATTAGTCGATGGCCAAATGAAAAAGCCATGTTTCAATGGAATACCGACAATGTAAATCCCGGCGCTTACGAGGTTCGTATGACACCCTACAATCCTATGGATGAAACTGATATCTCAGCACTCGTTTTAAACCTGGAAGTGCAAGGTGCGTTAAACGCCATAGAAATGATTCAGCAACTTCTCGCCTTAGTCGAATCATTGAATCTGCATGCCGGTATCGACAATAGCCTGGATGCAAAACTTGAAGCAGCTCAACAGGCACTCAGTGATCTAAACCAAGCCAATGATATTGCAGCAATTAATACGTTAGAAACATTCACACAAGCGGTAGAAGCCCAAAGTGGTAAAAAAATATCCATAATTGATGCAGACATGTTAATTACCGCGGCGACGGAAATCATAGCGTTTTTGAATGGTTGAAAAATACGAACGCGCTTTCACTCTCACTAGACATCTATTAAGATATAACATAATTTAAAATTATAAGAGAATGATTACGCATGAAGTATGAAGTCACCCCGGTAACTGCTTACCAACAAAACTGCTCACTCGTTATTTGTGAAAACACCGGACATGCAGCGTTGATTGATCCCGGCGGTGAAACCGAGCGTTTATTAAAGAACGTTGCAGCCAAGGAAATTCAATTAGAAAAAATTTTACTCACCCATGGGCATCTCGACCATGTGGGAGCTGCAGCAGAAATTGCCGCCCAACTAAAAATTCCAATTATTGGCCCACACAAAGAAGATGCATTCTGGTTAAACGCCCTACCCCAACAAGCAGAAATGTTTGGCTTTGCCTCACTTTCAGCATTTCAACCTGATCAATGGTTACAAGATAATGACAGTGTCTCGGTTGGAGATTTGACATTCGAAGTAATCCATTGCCCAGGCCACACGCCAGGACATGTGATTTTTTACCATGAGAACAGTAAAACTGCGTTTGTGGGTGATGTGTTATTTAAGGGCTCCATTGGTCGCACAGATTTTCCCAAAGGCGATCATGACACATTAATCCACTGCATTAAAAACAAGTTACTGCCGCTGGGTGATGATGTCACATTTGTTCCTGGTCACGGCCCACAATCAACGCTGGGTGAAGAACGCTTACATAATCCATTCATCAAAGAATAACAGCAAACTTATGCTGCAGGTATTTTTCGCACAGAAAATTTCAGCGATGCTAATGCTTTCATGGATGGCACATTAGATTGTTGCTTCAGTCGTTGACGCAATTGCGCAGTCGTTGATGATTGTTTCAGAAAGGCAAATACACGATTACCATAATGCGGCATGGTAAACTGAAAGACTGACTCAAAATAAGCTGTGACTTTCTTATTGCTTCTGTAAGCGCAATTCCTAAAGCAAGCATAATCATGCGTATTCACAATAAACATTCCGCGCCTGCTGAGATGACGATTAATTTGAGTAAACCATTTTCTATTTAATGGGATAGCACGTTGGGTGGCACCTTGTTTTTCTTCACCGAACATATCATCAATTATCAGATCAAGTGTCGGGCCAGAGTAACTTTCCAGCCACTTCACCGCATCAGCATGAATCAACTGCGTTTTTTCATTACTTACAGCGAAGTATTTTTTGGCAACAACGAGATGTACAGCGTTTAACTCAACGCCCACGATTGATTCAGGTTGTATATGATTATGTAAGAGATGAATAACCGCACCGCCGCCCACACCTAAAACCAGTATACGTTTTATTGTACCGGGTGGATAAAAATACGCAGGTAGCATGAGTAAATCCCAAACACCTTTGGTAATCTGTTTGTTAGGATTATATTGACTATGAAACACACCATTAGTATACAAACGTAGTGTGTTACCCGCCGTTCTTACCTGATATTGAATACCTTTGTGAGTTTTTTGCCAGATTATTGCCATACGTCTAATACACATTTCAATTTGTTAGCAAGTTAATTCAAGAGACAAAGTCGAAGGACGCTGCCGTTGAACGAACAGGGGGTGTGTTTATCGCGTTTTTTATATTGCAGTTATGCCAAGTCTGCAATGACTCCCAAATTAACTTGATTGAAACAATGCCAGAAAGGAATAAAAAAAGGCAAGCTCTCGCTTGCCTTTTTCCTAAGCACAGACTTTTAATTTACCGCTTTAATCGGTATCACCGTATCAGCAACCGATTTATATTCTTCGATTTCATGAAAATTCATGTATCGATAAATATTGTCTGACACCGGTGCAATCTTGTTGGCATATTCCATATACTCGGTTTGCGTTGGAATATGACCTAACAATGATGCAACTGCGGCCAGTTCAGCTGAGCTGAGATAAACATCGGCGTTTTTACCCAGGCGATTAGGGAAGTTACGCGTGGAAGTAGACACAACTGTGGCATTATCTTTAACCCGTACCTGATTCCCCATACATAAAGAACAACCGGGCATTTCCATACGTGCACCAGCTTTACCAAAGGTTGAGTAATAGCCTTCTTCCGTTAAGATATGCATATCCATTTTTGTGGGTGGTGCAATCCATAAACGGGTTGGCACATTGCTTTGCTCTTCCAGAATTTTTCCTGCCGCACGGTAATGACCAATATTGGTCATACATGAACCAATGAACACTTCATCAATAGCTGTACTTGCCACATCGGACAACAGTTTCACATCATCTGGGTCGTTGGGGCAGCAAAGAATCGGTTCTTTGATATCATTCAAATCGATTTCGATCACTGCAGCATATTCTGCATCAGCATCCGGTTCCAGCAACTCCGGATTATCAATCCAGGCTTGCATACTATCGATTCGACGTTGCAAGGTACGTTTGCTTTCGTAATTGTTGGCTATCATCCATTTCAACAAAGTGATATTAGATGTCAGGTATTCAATAATCGGTGCTTTATTCAAACGTACGGTACAACCATTGGCTGATCGCTCAGCAGAAGCATCGGCCAATTCAAACGCCTGCTCTACTTTCAGGTCTGGTAATCCTTCAATTTCCAAAACCCGACCGGAGAAAATATTTTTCTTACCGGCTTTTTCTACCGTTAACAAATCTTCCTGGATGGCTGCATAAGGAATCGCATGTACCAGATCACGCAAGGTAATACCCGGTTGCATCTTACCCTTGAAGCGTACCAAAACAGATTCCGGCATATCCAAAGGCATTACTCCCAAGGCCGCGCCAAAAGCAACTAAGCCAGAACCCGCAGGAAAACTAATCCCCATGGGGAAACGGGTGTGCGAATCCCCGCCGGTGCCGACAGTATCAGGCAATAACATGCGGTTTAACCAGGAGTGGATGATACCGTCACCTGGTCGCAATGCTACACCACCACGGTTTTGTATGAATTCAGGTAAGCTGTGTTGCAGTTTGATATCTACCGGTTTTGGATAAGCTGATGTATGACAAAAACTTTGCATCACCAAGTCGGAAGAAAAACCCAAACAAGCCAACTCTTTCAATTCGTCACGGGTCATGGCACCGGTGGTGTCTTGTGAACCCACGGTGGTAATTCGTGGTTCGCAATAAGTACCAGGGCGAATACCTTCAACACCACAAGCTTTACCGACCATTTTTTGGGCCAGGGTAAAACCTTTTCCGGTATCAGTCGCAGAATGAGGACGAAGAAAAATGTCTGAAGCAGGCAAACTTAATGCTTCACGGGTTTTATCAGTAAGAGAACGTCCGATTATCAAAGGAATTCGACCACCTGCTCGAACTTCATCCGGCATGGTAGAAGGTTTTAAATCAAACGTTGATATAACATCACCTGCTTCGTTAGTGATTTTACCTTCGTAGGGCAGAATGTGAATTACGTCACCCATGCTGAGTTTGCTAACATCGCACTCAATGGGTAAGGCGCCGGAATCTTCCGCGGTGTTAAAAAAGATGGGCGCTATCTTGCCACCTAATACGACACCACCTTGACGTTTATTGGGCACAAAAGGAATATCCTGCCCCATGTGCCAAAGCACAGAGTTAATGGCAGATTTACGTGAAGAACCCGTTCCCACCACATCACCCACGTACGCTAATGGATGACCTTTACTTTTCAGTGATTCAATAGTGCCTACTGGATCATCCATGCGACTGACCAACATGGCTTTAGCATGTAAAGGAATATCCGGGCGACTCCAGGCTTCCGATGCAGGTGACAAGTCATCAGTATTGGTTTCACCGTCAACTTTAAAGACAGTAACCGTAATTTTTTCTGGCATTTTTTCACGGTTAGTAAACCACTCTGCCGCCGCCCAACTATCAACAACCTGTTTGGCAAAAGTATTCGATTTAGCTTTTTCGATTACGTCGTGGTACGCATCAAACATCAGCAAGGTTTTGGATAAAGCAGTGGCAGCGATAGGCGCCAATGATTCTTCATCCAGTAGCTCAATCAATGGTTCGATGTTATAACCACCTAACATGGTGCCCAATAACTCGCAGGCTTTACTTTTATCAATCAATGCGCATTGAACATTGCCTTTGGCCACATCCGCCAGAAAACCAGCCTTAACATAAGCGGCCTGATCAACACCTGGTGGTACACGGTGGATAAAAAGCTCCAGTAAATTCGCTTCTTCACCAGCAGGTGGGTTTTTAAGCAGCTCAATTAAACTCGCGGTTTGCTCCGCATCTAAGGGTAATGGGGGTAATCCATCTTGTGCACGTTCATCAACGTGTGTGCGATAGGCGTCTAGCACGTAAGAAAACTCCTGTGTAAATCTCTAATCAGTGATGAATTCAAACAAACCTGTGTTTGTCAGAATATTCCTATTATTATTCTCGACCTTCGTAAGCGCTATTTTACCTTTATTTCACCAGTTTTACGAAATTCATTGAAAAAACCGTAGTTTTCGCGTGATTTTTTGGGATTTTTCGGCTATTTTTCTCCTCATTAACGACTTACTGAAAAAGATCGGTTAAAATTACACACTTTTAAAATACAGAGGTTTACAGGTTTTACTCATGGAATTATCCCCACTGACAGCAATTTCTCCCATTGACGGCCGATACGGCAATAAAACTGATGCACTACAACCCATTTTCAGTGAATATGGACTGATTCGCCATCGTGTACTGGTTGAAGTTCGCTGGTTGCAAGCTTTAAGTGCGCAAGCGGAAATTGAAGAAGTACCCGCTTTAGGAAAAGATGCGCATGCCTTATTGGATTCGTTGATCGAAAACTTTCAACCGGTTTACGCCGAGCGAGTTAAGGAAATTGAGCGCACCACTAATCATGATGTTAAAGCAGTAGAATATTTTATTAAGGAACACGTTCAACCGAATAAAGAATTGGACGCCGTCAGTGAATTTATCCATTTTGCCTGCACCTCGGAAGATATCAATAATCTGTCCTACGCATTAATGCTGCGCGAAGCACGAAATCAGGTGGTATTACCCACCGTTGATTCGCTCATCCAAGCGATAAAAGATATGGCCCATGAGTATGCAGAAATCCCCATGCTTTCACGCACCCATGGCCAACCGGCATCGCCAACAACATTGGGTAAAGAAATGGCCAATGTGGTTTACCGATTACAACGTCAACGTGCGCAAATCGCTAATGTGGAAATCCTGGGTAAAATCAATGGCGCCGTAGGAAATTATAATGCCCATTTATCGGCTTATCCTGAGCTGGACTGGCAGGCATTTGCAGAAAAATTTGTGACCGGCCTGGGGCTGAACTGGAATCCCTATACCATTCAGATTGAACCGCATGACTACATCGCTGAATTTTTCCAGGCACTGGAACGTTTTAATACAATTTTGATCGACTTCTGTCGTGACATCTGGTCCTATATTTCCATTGGTTTCTTTAAACAAAAAACCATTGCGGGTGAAATTGGCTCGTCTACCATGCCACACAAAGTTAATCCCATCGATTTTGAAAATGCCGAAGGCAACCTGGGTATTGCCAATGCAATTTTGCAACACCTGGCAGCCAAGTTACCCATCTCACGTTGGCAACGTGATTTAACCGACTCCACTGTGTTACGGAACCTTGGTGTTGGTGTCGCACACAGTGTTATCGCATACGAAGCGGCAATGAAAGGCATTAACAAACTGGAAGTAAACCAAGCGCAAATGGAAGCCGACCTGGATACTAACTGGGAAGTGTTAGCCGAACCTATTCAAACCGTGATGCGCCGTTATGGTGTGCAGAATCCTTATGAAAAACTCAAGGAACTGACACGCGGACAACGGGTTAACCAGGAAAGTATGCAGGCATTTATTCAAACCCTGGAAATACCAGAACAAGCCAAACAAGAATTATTAAAACTGACACCTGCAACATATATCGGTAATGCAATTTCGCAAGCAAAAAATATTTAGACACTGAATCGAGAACTTGTCAGCTCATCTTAGAGGAGTCATCATGCCTTTACGGATATTGCTATACACATTTGTCTTGAGCTTATTTATTGTAAGCCCAACTCAAGCCGATGTGTTATTGCTGGAAGGTATTGCCAAAGAGCCACCAAATACACTGGAAGGTATGCCAAGACCGCGTACGGGTATGACTTCAAAACGGGTACGCGAAATATTTGGCAAGCCAAAAAAAATTAGCGAACCCGTTGGCAAACCGCCGATTACGCGTTGGGAATATGCGCGTTTCTATGTGATTTTTGAGAGTGGCCACGTCATCAATTCAGTGATGAAAAAACCCAACGAAATTAAAAAGCCCAAACAACAATAAACTGCAGGAAAACTTTGCGAAATGAGTAATCATTCGATCCGTTTTCCTGCAGAATGGGAAACACAATCCGGTGTGTTAATTTGTTGGCCGCACCGAAACACCGACTGGGTTGACTTGCTGGATGAAGTCAACACAATGTACCTTTCTCTTGCTCAAACGATCAGTCGTTTTGAAAAGCTGCTCATCCTCACAGCGAATCAAACACATATAGCTGAAATCAAACAACTACTCAGCTCAGCCAGTGTGGATCTGTCGCAGATAATTTTCCATTCAACACAAACCAACGATACCTGGACCCGAGATTATGGCCCCATCACAGTACAGCAAAATGGCCAAAACCGGATTCTTGACTTTGTTTTCAACGGTTGGGGGAATAAATTCAATGCAACTCTCGACAACGCAATAACAGAAAAGCTGGTTAAAAATAATGTTCTGAAAACTGATTTGTTTGAGTCCATGGATTTTGTACTGGAAGGCGGTAGTATTGAAAGTGATGGCAAGGGAACATTATTAACAACCAGTGATTGTTTATTAACCAAAACGCGTAATCCTCAATTCAGTAAAGCACAAGTGGAAGTTTTCCTGAAAAACAAACTGGGGATTAATAAAATTTTATGGTTAGAGCACGGTTATCTGGCAGGAGACGATACCGACAGTCATATTGATATGATCGCTCGTTTCACCGACGTGCACACCATCGCGTATGTGAAATGTGATGACCCGTCGGACGAACATTTCCAGGCCATGTCAAACCTGGAAAACCAATTAAAAAGTTTCCGAAACTATAACAACCAGCCTTATACCTTACGCGTCCTGCCCTTTGCTTCACCTGTTTATGATGAAGAGTCCGGGCGCCGCCTACCGGCAAGTTATGCCAACTTTCTCATCATCAACAATGCAGTGCTGGTGCCAATTTATGATGATGAGGAAAAAGATCAACAAGCGCTTAATGTGCTTAGCCAGTGTTTTCCAGATCGGGAAATTATTGGTATTCCATTTCGTACGGCAATCAAGCAAAATGGCAGCTTACATTGTCTTACCATGCAATTACCGCAAGGACTGATATGAGCCAAGAAAAACTCAAAGTCGCTGTTGTACAACATAGTTGCACAGATGACGTGGAAGCCAATCAACAACAAGTGCGTGCCGGCATCGAACAGGCCGCGAAACAAGGCGCAAAACTGATACTGTTGCCAGAGCTGCACAACACTTTATATTTTTGTCAGACTGAAGATACACGCAATTTCGATCTGGCAGAGACCATTCCCGGTCCGAGTACTCAAATGTTAAGCGAACTGGCTGATGATCATGAAGTGGTCATTGTTGCATCACTTTTCGAAAAACGTGCACCAGGTTTATACCACAACACCACCGTCGTGATGGATGCGGATGGTAGTCTGGCGGGCACTTATCGTAAAATGCATATCCCCGATGACCCGGGATTTTATGAAAAATTTTATTTCACACCCGGTGACATGGGTTTTTCACCGATTGCCACTTCCGTGGGCAAATTGGGCGTCATGATTTGTTGGGATCAATGGTTTCCAGAAGCTGCACGTTTAATGGCCATGGCCGGTGCAGAAATATTGTTATACCCCACCGCTATCGGTTGGGATCCACGAGATTCGGAAGAAGAAAGAAAACGTCAAAAAGACGCCTGGGTGACGGTACAACGCGCACATGCAATCGCCAATGGTTTGCCTGTTATGGTTGCTAACCGAACAGGTCATGAAGCAGATCCCAGCGGGCAAACAGCGGGTATACGATTTTGGGGAAATAGTTTTGTTTGTGGTCCGCAAGGTGAAATGCTTGTGCAGGCCAGACAAGAACATCCGACAATTTTTAGCACAGAAGTCGATTTCAAACGAACAGAATCCGTGCGCCGCATGTGGCCATTTTTCCGCGACCGACGCACAGACAGTTATTATGATTTAATTCGGCAATATATCGATTAATCTTGGATCTTCAGGCGACGATCACTCTTGTTGCCTGTTCTCCTTTTGCACTATTTGTCGACTCAAACAATACAGACTGACCACAATTGAGCGTTTGATCACCATCCGTTTCAATGGTCGGATAAAAAACGAACACATCCTCTCTTCCATCTTGTGGACTGATAAAACCATAGCCTTTGCTACGTTGAAACCATTTCACTTTGCCTGCCCTCATTTGTTCCTCCTTCTTATCAAACTAAGAAATTCGGCTTTAAATTGATCAAACGACAAACAGTTTTTGACTGTAAATTGACCGACAAATAACCAATCACAACACTCAGATTTTTGAGGTGGCTTAACATAACGCAGCTACACTGAATCCACAAGTCATCATTGACAGAATTCGCCAAAGTATAATCAACAGACTATACTCATTGTTAGCTACGTAATTCTTTTTATTGGAAAAAATATGATTCTGATTTTAACGCCGAACATTACATCGGAAGATGAGCGATATGTTCAATTAATGGACTATCTGAAAACACTACCCAATATTCAAAGTCGAGTGCATGATGTTCAAGGTGAACAGCAACACCTGACTGAAATTTACTTGCTGGGGGAAACCAGTAGTTTATCCATTGATGATATGCGCACACTACCCGCCGTGGAAAATGTGGTACGAATCTCACAAGATTATAAAGTACTGGGTCGCCATGAAAATGATCAACGTGCTTCGGCGTTTATCTACAACGGCGTGCGATTTGGGCAAGATAATTTAAATGTTTTTGCCGGATTATGTGCTGTGGATACGGCAAAAAGTGTCGAAACCATGATGAAAGTATTACAGGAAAATGGCCAGGTTTGCACACGTATGGGTGCCTATAAACCTCGCACCAATCCTTATTCATTTCAGGGGCACGGCAAGTTTTGCCTGCCTTATGTTTTTGAGCTGGCGGGTAAATACGGCATAAAAGTCATTGCCATGGAAATCACCCATGATATCCATATTCGTGAAATAGAAGAAGCTTTGGAACAAACCGGAAACCCAACCGGTGTAATGCTACAAATCGGAACCCGCAATACCCAAAACTTTGAATTGCTAAAAGCTGCTGGCAAGCAAAAACGTTTTCCCGTGCTCATTAAACGCGGTTTTGGCATTACCCTGGAAGAATCAATTAATGCTGCGGAATATCTTGCCAGTGAAGGCAATCAAAATGTCATATTCGCTTTGCGCGGTATGAAAACCAATATGGGCGATCCTCATCGCAACATGGTGGACTTTGCCCACGTGCCAGTGGTTAAACGTTTAACACGTATGCCAGTGTGTATTGATCCATCACATTCTGTGGGTTCACGCGCAGCAACGCCGGATCACTTAATGGATGTTATGCATGTCACAGCGCAAGGCATTATCGCTGGCGCCAATATGGTATTAGTGGATTTTCATCCCGATCCCAAATCGGCGCTTGTTGATGGGCCACAAGCTTTGTTACTCAAGGAATTACCCTACTTTCTGGAAGACGTGGCCATCGCTCGCGAAGCTTATGAAAAGCGTTGCAAGTTAGCGGAAGATTTTTTACAGGCTTCAGAATAATCGGGAAGTAATGATTAAAATATTTTGACTCAACTCAAAGTATTAACGCCGGTGTTAGTATTTACAAGTTCTAAAATTGCCAGTCATTAATAATGCGCTGGCAATTTATTGTTAATGACAATATGACGTTTGTCATAACTGATATACCCACCGGAACTTAAATCTTTTAATATGCGCGAAACCATTTCTCTTGATGCACCAACTCTATTGGCAATGTCCTGTTGCGTTATTTTTTCCAACACCATCATTTGTCCATTTTCTTCATGACTTAAATCAATCAGCGTTTTCGCCACACGACCATATACATCCAGCAATGCCAAGTTGCGAACATTATTGGTTAAGGATCGAATACGTCGGCACAATGCGACAACAATATTCGGCATTATCTCTGGATGAGTTTCGAGGATTTTTTCGAAATCCTGTTGAGATATCACAAGAAATGTGGAATTTTCTATGGTCATCACCATAGCGGAACGTTTTTCTGAATCCAGTAAAGCCAGTTCTCCGAAGTAATCATTCTCTCCCTGCACATTAATCAAAACCTCTTTACCATTATCATCCGATAAAAAGACTTTCACCTTTCCTTTTAAGATCAGGTATAAACTATTGGTATCATCACCTTCGCAAACAACAACAGAATTTTTTGCATAATGCCGTGTAACTGCGTGTTTGGCAACTTCCTGCAAAACATCATTTGAGGTTTGGGTAAATATGGAAACCTTTTTTAACTTTTCTACGATGTCTTCCACAACTGACTCTCCTGGTAATCTATTTTCTAATTTTTTATACTTTGTTCAAACATTACACAAACAAATCAAACAGCACAGACTACTCCATTAATGAATATTATAGGTTCCGAAAATTATAGAGAAAACCTAAATTTAAAAATAATTAATTGATTAGCTGCAGAGATTACTCTAATTGTAGACAGAAAAAACTACTATACTGAATCAAGCCATATGACTAAGGAAGCTGAAACCAAGAAAACTCATCATATTCAGCAAATATTATGACTGGTCTAATAAAAAAAATCGCTATCGCCTTTTTATTTTCAATACTTGGTCTAATTTGTTATGCCGGTTTGGGTGATTTACTGGAAGATGACCTGGGCCTGGACAAGCTCTTTACAGTTCGAGGCACACTCACTCCGCCTAACGATATTGTCATTATTGGCATTGATGAGCACTCATTTGATTCAATTGATGAACCCAATTTATCCAAACACTGGCCACGTAAATTACATGCGCAATTAATCGATCAGCTCACTCAAGCGGGTGTGCGAATGATCGTGTTTGATATTTTTTTCAAGTCGAAACGTAATGAAACAGAGGATGATAATTTAGGAAAAGCGATAAAAAAAGCGGGCAACGTATTAGTGATTGCTAATTTAAGACGAAAATTAAAAAACCTGGAACAGATAAATCCAGCATCTAATCAATCACAACTCAATATTGAAATTATTGAACAGCCCATTGATGCAATTAGCAATGCTGTGGCTGGCAGCGCGATTTTCCCTTTACCAAAACAAGTCCCCGCAAAAGTGAGATTTTTTTGGAACTTCCGCGCATCAGCAGGTGATACACCAGCACTACCCATTGTCGCATTGCAGTTGGACAATATGACACAGTACCCCATTTTATACGCTTTGATAAAATCAATTGATGAAAGCCATATAAACAACCTTCCCTTCAATCAGCAAAATATTTATAGCAATGTTCAACTCAAACAAATTGTGCTCGAGTTGGGATATTTATTCAAAAAACAGACAGGATTAGCTAGAACATTAGGTAAATTAATTGCGGAGCTAAATATTACTCGCTTTCCAAATGCGGCACCAAATAAGCTAATGGCACTGGTAGAAGCTTATGACAGCGGCGATTTCTCTTATATCAACTATTATGGTGCACCATTTTCAATTGAAACACTGTCCTACGCGGATGTGCTGAACAATAAATTACCATCAGCCTTCAGTTTTAAAAATAAAGCAGTTTTTATCGGATATTCTGAAAAAACCCAACCCGAACAACGAGACGGATTTATTACTGTATTTTCTGATGAATCCGGTCTGGATTTAAGTGGTGTGGAAATCCTGGCGACAGCATTTGCTAATTTACAGACCCGTTCAACGATAACAACACCGCCCACTCTAGTCAAAGCCGCGATCATCATGATGTATGGTTTTATCATTGCGTTGATCGTTCAAGTATTATCTTTACGATTCTCATTGATTGGCACAATACTCGTTTCGAGCTCATTCCTCATCATTTGCATACAACTTTTTTCGCAAAACCAGCTCTGGCTACCCTGGTTAATCCCCACTGCAGTACTCACGCCATTGGTATTGGGCTTTGCAATATATCGTGAATACTTTTCAGTGAACAAAAAACACACCAACATTCGTCAGGCCTTCGCCCACTACTTACCAAAAAAGATTATTCAGCAAATCGAACAGGATACTCAAAAAATTGGTCACATTAGTGAAACTAGCTACGCAGTTTGTATGGAAAGTGATGCCAGTAAATTTACAAGCCTGGCTGAATCACTACAACCACATGTGCTTAAACAATACCTGAATGAATATTTTGAATGCTTGTTTTTACCCGTTAAAGACAGTGGTGGTTATGTCAATGACGTTGTTGGTGACGCCATGATGGCGGTGTGGCCCACGCCTACAGAAGATGAGCAAACTAAAAACAACGCATGTATTGCTGCCACGAAAATACTGGAAAATTTAATTCCTCCTGCCAAAAAGACAAATTTGCCATTTATGCATACCCGAATGGGCCTACATGCAGGAAAGGTTTGTATGGGTAATGTTGGCGCCGTGGATCATTACGAATATCGTGCTATTGGGGATGTTGTTAATACGGCATCACGCATACAAGGCCTGAACAAACAATTGGGAACAAATATAATCGCTTCTGCTGATGTAATTAAGGGTGTTAAAGGTATTTTAAGCCGCGAACTTGGTGAGTTTCAACTGGTTGGCAAACAACAAAATCTCAAGCTATTTGAGATATTAGGTGCTCATGAAAAGGTAAATCAGTCGTTATACGAACTATGTTCACAATTCAATACAGGCTTACAAGCGTATCGTAATCGTCAATTCGAAACTGCACTTAATATATTCCAGACTACTGCTAAACATTTCCCTAACGATGGCCCTTCCCTTTATTACATAAAACTATGTCATAAGCTGATGGATAACAATCCAGATTCAGATTGGGATCCCACCATAACATTGACACAAAAATAATTAGGCTTTCAATTTTGTAAGAGATAAACGACAAAATCATTAAAAATTCAAGTACTCAAATGAGTATATGGTGGGAAGTTTGCGTTTCACCTGCTGGCTGATTATCATGACGATCAATATTTGTTTGCCTTAATTATATTTTTGAATTAAGTTGGCGTTTTTAAACAAATTCAACTGAAATTGTTTTATTTAACAACTAGAATTGTGATTTACTTCATACATCACTAAAAAAGAAAAGCGCAAAATATTTTTCACCACATGATGTAAGGCAAACATGCAGAGGAAATTAAGAGTTAAAGCCAGCTTAAGCGATAGCTAATAACTTCCTGAAATACTTATTGCCGTAATTTTTAAAATAATTTTAATTCAGCAGAAAGTAAGATCTACTTCTATTTTCTGTTTTTCATACACGGAAGTGATATACGGTTATGGAAAACTGCTATATTTTCAAAAAACTCACCAAACATATAAGTCATTTCTTATTTGCTGTTATTTCGCTGGCAACTTTCCCGCATACCAGTTTTGCCCAAACATGTGAACAATGGGTTGCAAAAGTTATTTCCGCTCAAGGTGATATTGTTAAACGTACGTCTAACAATGATAGCTGGTCAGTGATATCAAGCAATCAGACTTTCTGTGCAGGGGAAACCATTCAGGTTAAAGACAATAGCCGCCTCGCGTTGTTGCTAAACAACAACACTATTTTACGACTAGATCAAAATAGTACAGTCACTTTATCTGGATTCAAAAATAACAAATCAACCTGGATTGAGCTTGTTGAAGGTGTTTCTCATTTTATCAGTCGCATCAAAAATTCATTTAAAGTCGTTACGCCTTATGTAAATGCATCTGTAGAAGGCACGGAGTTTATCGTTGCTGTTAAACAGCAACGCGCTGAAGTCAATGTAATTGAAGGCAAAGTACTCACCAGTAATAACTTTGGTCAAGTGGCTTTAACGAATGGTGAAAGTTCGATAAGTAAATCCAACCAAGCGCCGTTACTGAAAAAAGAGATTAAACCAGAAGATGCTGTCGTCTGGGCGCTGTATTATCCAGCTGTAACTGACTTTACTCAAAAATCATTTCAAGCAACAAGTGATGGTTTTCAAAAACAAATAACAGAATCATTAGGCTATTATAGTAGCGGTAATGCCACCAGTGCGCTTAATGCACTTAACAATATAACCACAATACCCAATGATGAAATGTTTCTGCTCTACCGAGCAACATTGTTTCTAACCGTTGGGCGCGCCGAATCAGCTAGTCAGGATTTATCAAATATACTGGAGATAAATCCAAAAAACAGTAATGCAATGGCCATAAAATCGATCATTGAGCTAACTCAAAACCACATAGATTCAGCTTTAACATTCGCACAAAAAGCTATTGAACTTGATTCGATTAACACAAGCAATCTCACTGCGCTCTCTTATGTTTATCAAGCACAATTTAAAATTAATGACGCATTGCTCACCATGCAGAAAGCCGTCAAACAAACACCCGAAGATGCTATCGCCTGGGCAAGACTCGCTGAGCTCTACCTATCAACGGGCGATATTGATGAAGCCTTGAAGGCTGCGAAAACTGCATCATCAATTAAACCCAACCTGGCAAGAACACAAAGTGTATTAGGCTTCTCTTATTTGATATCGCTAGACATTGAAAATGCGGAGAGTAGTTTTAGCAATGCTATTAAATATGACCAAGCCGCACCACTGCCTCGTTTAGGTTTGGGGTTAGCTTTGATTCGTCAGGGCAAACTTGAACAGGGACGACGGCAAATCGAATATGCCACCAGTTTGAGTCCTAATAATGCGCTCATTCGAAGTTATTTGGGTAAAGCTTATTTTGAAGAAAAACGTAATTCACTGGCCGAAACTCAATTCGATCTGGCGAAAGAATTTGACTCGAAAGATCCAACCGCCTGGTTTTACGACGCCATCCAAAAACAAACGGAAAATAAGCCAGTGCAGGCTCTACAAAGCCTGCAAAAATCAATTGATTTAAATGATAATCGGGCGGTTTATCGATCGCGCTTATTATTGGATGAAGATTTGGCTGCGCGTAGTGCAAGTTTAGCAAGAACCTATCGAGATTTGGGTTTTAATCGCATGGCGTTGACTGAAAGCTGGAAGTCCCTGGCTTTTAATCCAGGCAACTACTCTGCACATCGTTTTCTGGCAGAGTCCTATGCCAATACACCTCGCCATGAAATTGCGCGGGTAAGTGAATTGTTACAATCACAGATGCTCAATCCGACAATATCAACACCAGTTAGCCCAAGCGCGGGTGAAACAAATTTACATAGTTTTCAGGGAACCGGCCCCTCCACTGCTGGATTTAATGAATATAATTCACTATTTAATCGTAAAAAATATTCCTTGTTATTAAGCGGTATAACCGGCAAGAACGACACAAAAGGTGGAGAAATTACAGCTGGCGCCTTTTTTAATCGCGGTATGATTAGTGCCGGACGATTTACCGATCGTTCAGATGGCGTACGTGAAAACAATGACCATGACCAAACGGTTGATAATGTGTTTGGGCAATTTCGAGTTTCATCCAAGTTGAGTTTGCAGGCAGAGTATAGGAAAAGAGAAAATGAATTTGGTGACTTAACATTGAGAATTAATGAAAAAGTTAGTACTGTGCGACAAAACTTAAGAAATGATGGTAAGCGTTTCGGTTTAAACTACCAATTTTCAGCAACTCATGCATATATACTCATGATGGACACTCAAAATCTAACAAAAAAATCTGTAAGAGGGTCTTCAGGACTATTAAATACTAGAAACTTTGATAGCGAGAAAACAGTCTTTGAAGGTCAGCATATTTATAGAAAAAAGAAAATTAAATCGGTATCCGGTGGGTCATTCTTAAACAAAGAAGTGAATATAACCGACATAGATGATCTTTCAGCATTCTTACCCCCACCAGATCATCTTATAATTAATAAAAATAAGAGCAGTTTTGAACAGATGTTTGTATATTCTTACTCATATTTTACATTACCTTCTGGGCAAATAATTCTTGGTGGTGATTTTGCCAATATTAACGAACAAAGTGGCTTAGACTTTTGGCGATTCAATCCAAAATTAGGTTTAGTTTTAGATATCGAACATCAGACTATTTTTCGCCTGGCTGCATTTAGAACGGTTAGGACTGAACTAGCAAATGACCAAACACTCTCGCCAACACAAATTGCCGGCTTCAATCAATTCTTTGATAACTTTTTAGGAAGCGAAGCCGAAAGAGTTGGACTAGGTTTGGATAAAGCATTTATACATGATATTTATGCTGGATTAGAAGTTAGTTGGCGAAAAATTACAGATCAATTTTATCTAAATGGCGAAATTTCTGAAGAAGCTCAAAAAGAAAATAGTAATATTGTTTATTTAAACTGGACTCCAAATCCGTCATTAACACTTAATGTGTCTTATGAGCTAGATAAATTCGAACGTGAGTATGATCCAAACAGAGTAGAAGATCGTCCAGTAGCGATTAAAACAAAAACATTACCTCTGGAAGTTCAATATTTCATTGGAACTAGTTGGTATGGTCGATTGAAATCAACATACGTAGATCAATCTGTAACGGATGTTTCATCAAATGCAGGCCCTACAGTAATCAAGGGTGAATTTTGGGTATCTGATCTAGCATTTGGATATCGAATACCAAAAAGATACGGAATTATTGAGGCTTCGGTTCGAAATATATTTGGTGAAAGCTTTAAATTCCAGAGTGTTGAACCAGGTTCTGATTCTACGATTATCTCATCACCTTACTATCCTACAACAGGTGTCTTCATTGCTGCACAATTTTGGTTATGAATTTCAAATCTACTAACGGGAGTAATTAATATGAAATCATTAAATTTAACTGCAATTTTAACAGGAATTTTTGCACTAATATTATCAGGGTGCGCTACTCATAAACTAAATTACAATGATGGATATAAAAAAACATTGGAAATAATGAAGAATGACAAAGCTCGCTTTGCTATTTTACTGAATGATAACGAAGAAGTTACAATTATTGGTATTGACAAAGGACAACGCTTCATTTCATGCAGAGACCAGGAAAAGGCAGGTAAGCCATGTTTAAAACTAGATCCCAAGGGCACAAAATATGGAAAGACTTTTAAAGTAGAAGTTATTGAAGGATCATTATGTGTGAATATTTATGAAGATTCGAAATGGACGCAAAAATGCAGCCGTCCTGATGGAGATTATCCGGAAGCTTATATCAGAGCATTAATGGCTCAATAGCGTTTTAAAATTATAAATTAATTTGCTAGATAACTATCAATCTGCTATATGAGAAATTGTGAACTATTTATGATAAATTTCTTTCAGCAATAAAACTATATTTTATATAGCACCCAATATAAATATCAACCTTCTTGGATTTCAACCATTCCAAGAAGGTTTCTTTTAGTTCTACTGTATTAATTTTTAGTATTCACTTCCTCAATCAAAAACAAATTGTTTCCGTGAGCCAATATAAAGGAAATATTTCACATTTCTCTTCCAACATTTAGCACATTTCTTTCAAATTAGACCTGCCAAACTTTCCTTGTTCAATCACATGAACAAACATCTTAAATTTTCCAAAGGTAATTTTTTACAAGCAAGAGGAATTCACAATGAAATTATTTAGCAGTAAACTATTCATCGCTCTCTGTTTTCTTCTGGGAAGTCAGGTTGCAAATGCCGGTTTATTTGGTTGGGCTACAACGATCCATGCGTTTGACGGTACCAGTGTTCACTCCCGATCAGTTTCTGGGCCAACATATTATATTTGTGAGTCAAATCGTCAGGATGCCATAAACCACTTTAACTCGCTGGGTTATAATGTTTTTAGCCAACCTCATTGTTCACCCTTCGTTTTTAAACCTTTGGAGATAATTAATATCGCCGAAATAAAATGGCCATGGCCGGGTCCGGTATGCTTAAGCTGCCCCTATCTAGTCGATATAAATAATATTAGAGTTTTATATCCTAACCATGTTGATCGAGTGAACAAATTGGTCGATTCGTATCGTGTTCATGAATACAACAAGGCGCTACTGGACTTACAGCAAAAGTTCAAATTGGAACAATTTGAAGCTGAGATTTTTAAAATCGAAGTTGAACAACAGATTGGCGAATTGAAGCGTTAATCGTACATATTTTGATATATAAAAATCCAGGATACTAGATTAGATAGTTTGAGTATCCTGGTACTCTTTGAAGTTGATCCATTTTTTTAAAAATTATATTAAAATTTTAGCATTTTCAAATCCTAATTGTTGACAGTAAATTAAAAAACAGCAACATTATAAAACGCCCTAGCCTGCTTAAGCTACGTAAGCGAATTCACCTTCGATTTTTATCATAAAATGTTGCTACTCCAATTTATATCGTAAACCAGTAGACAAGCTATGAAATATTTCACACCTTTAATGTATATTTTTCACATCATTCCCTAGATCAATAATGTATTTTATTTATCGTTTGGCCTTTCAAAGAAAAGCTATGCAATGAGTTAGAAGACCAAACTAAGTATTTGTCAGAATTCCCTTAAATAACTTCATCTAAAAGGTGCTATCATGAAACTACTGCGCAATAAAATTCGATTTTTTACTTTACCAGCTGCGATCTTTACCACATGTTTTGCCAATCCCTCTGTTTTTGCCGGTGAATTGCAAGTCAAGTCCAGCCCAAGCAATCCACTCTCTATTAAACCGCATACTGGAACTTTTGTAATAGATTCACGAGATCAAAGACAACCGAACGGCTGTTTAAGCCTAAAAGATGGAAGAAAGTGCGCACCAATTATTAAAAATCCTAGCGCTAGCTATTTCCCTCTCTTGGAACCTGCATTTACCGCCAAGATGCCAAACAATCTACACGTTGTATTTTCTGTGGATGAAATTGTTCACGATGACATTGCTAACGGCGGTGTAGGTAGCGGATATGGTACAGAAGCGACTGTTGGCTGGGAAAACACTATAGTTGGCGCAGATGATGTACCAAACCCTGGAACTCAAAGCCAACCCTTACCAGGTCCCGGCGAAACCGATAATACTATGTATGGAGTATATAATGGCTTATTTCTTGATGGTTGTGCTAATTTCCAAACTTTAGACATTACTCACATTGTGACGGTTTCTACAGATGTGGAAGTTGGTAACTTTACTGGTCATGACAACAGCACAATAGATTCCACTGGATTCTATACTTTTAGCTATACAATAAACGCTGTTGACGGAGATAAAGAATCAAACTTTCACTTTAAAGGAAAAATAAGTGTGCTGTGCACTGCATCGAATTCTTTATAGCTCATACTCGGCACTCTAAATATTAAAACACTCTGTAATTTATCTGCCGCCGAAGTTTAGTTCGGTGGCGGGTCGCCTATATAGTTTTGTGATGTTATCGATAAATGCTTCTTGCTCGATAAATATGCTGACATATGATCTCAGCACCTTGCAAAATTCTCGGCGTATGCCGTGAAATCAAATCCCCGGGAATGGCAAACAGTTGTTGATTTTTAACTGCAGGCAAATGCTGCCAGCGTGTCCAAAGCTTCTTCCAGTTTTCATCCTGACCCGGTTTTGTTGATGTTAGTATGATTTGTGGATTGGTAAGCAGCACAGCTTCCATATCAACCTGAGGTACCAATGTTTCAATCGCGTGAAAAACATTTTTCCCACCGCAAAGTTCAATAACCTGGCTGATTAAGTGCTGGCCATTTACGGTCATTAACGGTCTGTCCCAAACCTGATAAAACACTGTGAGTTTTTTGTTTGTTTGATATTTTGTTTTTAGTCTTTGGTAATGTTTTTTATAATTTTGTAGATTCTTATTAGCGATTACATTGGTGTCAGTCAGTTTTGCCAGCGCTTGAATTTCATAGAAAATATCTTCAATCGTTCGGGGCTCAGAAATAAATAACGGAATACCCTGCTGCTTCAGTTTCGCCAGGCTTTGTTTGGGATTACCGGAAGCCCAATTTACAATTAATTGAGGTTGTAAGGCGAGAATTTTTTCCAGATCAAAACGATTATAGCTGCCAATCAGTGGAATACTTTTCGCCTGTTCAGGAAAGTCACTATAACTGACAGTGCCAACTATTTTATCACCAGCACCTGCAGCAAATAGCATCTCGGTTATATGAGGTGCCAAACTGATTATACGTTGGGCAGGTTTTTGTAGGGTAATTTGATTTTCTTCAGCATCCAATGCACTAACTGCTGCATAAACTGCTTGTTCAAAAAATACAATCTGAATAAACAGAATAAATACCACAGAAATTCGGAAAGTCTGCATTATTCTGGTTCGTTTATTATCGGTGCTTGATTGCGCATATGATTAACCGTTTGGGTAAATGCCTGCGTAAGATGCAATTTGACTTTATCATCGATTGCCACATCTTCCATAGCTTGAAACATACACATCAACCACATATCTTTTTGTTTTTCGTCAATGGGAAACGGTAAATGCCTGGCTCGTAATCGCGGATGACCATATTCTTCAATATATAACTGCGGCCCACCTAACCAGCCTGATAAAAACTTAAACAGCTTATCAATGGAGCCGGAAAGATCCTGTGGATGTAATCGACGCAACTCATAGGCTTCGGGTAGTGTATCCATGAGCTCATAAAATCGCTCAACCAGGCGACGAACAGTTTGTTCGCCGCCCATGATTTCATATGGTGTCGCTTGTTCAGCCATTAATGAGTGACTTCCTAGTGGTGGTGTCCACCTGCTGCTGCCGGGGCACCGTTAATGGTAATGTTTATTGTACCACTAAATCCGCCATTGTCGGTTGCAGTTACAGTAACCACACCAGCTGCCACAGGTGTTAATAAACCTGTGTTATCAATGGTCGCGAAAGCCGTATTATCCACCGACCAGTTTATCGGTGCAGCCCCACCAGTTGAATTTAATTGCAAAGGTGCATCGCCAACTGCAATAGTGGTTAACGGGGCAGTAACAAGAAGCTGACGCACTTCTACCGTAATACTGGCAGATGCGCCCTGCCCATCTGTTACCGTCATGGTCGCAAAGCCCGGATTGAATGCAGTGAGAAAACCTGCCGTTGTGATATCAGCAACCACAGGATTTGAAGAAGACCAGTTATAGTTCTGATCACCACCAACGGCGCTCAATTGCAATTGATCAGCAATTGAAATAATCATGTCAGTTTCGATTATCGTTACGGGATCATTTACGACCGGTAATGCTGTCACTGTTACTTCAACAATCTGGGTGCTATTTTCCGCATCCCAAAGTGTTATTGACGCATTCCCTGCAGACACGGCTGTAATCAAACCAGAGATACTGACGCTTGCAATTGCGCTGTTTGAACTTGTCCAGTTATAAGGTGCTACTCCACCCTGCGCCTGCAATTGTTGTGTTTGGTTTACTTGAAGATTAACAGTCGTTGGCGACACCTGTAATGGTGGTGCCGCAACAGCAGCCACCGTAATACTGATTTGTTGACTTTGCCCTGCATTATCCTGCACAGCAATGCTGACACTTCCAGCAGAAATTGCAGTGACTAAACCGCTATTGTTAACATTGGCAATTGCGCTATCAGAACTCACCAGAGAATAAGGCGCGATTCCACCCTGAATTTGTAATTGCAAGGTATCATTAATCTGCATATTTGCGGATGGAGGCGTGACTTGCAATGGTGGAACAACCACAGCGGCAACACTTATGCTCGCCTGCTGACTTTGACCACTACTATCTTGCACGGTAATCGTCACACTGCCAGCCGCGATAGCACTTACCAAACCATTGTTATTAACGCTGGCGACAGCACTGTTGGAACTACTCCAGCTATAGGGTGTTGCGCCACCCTCAGCAGTCAATTGAAAAGTATCGGCCACACTTAAGTCGACCGTTGTTGGTGTAAGCGTTAATGCGGGCACTGGAGCACTAGCAACGGTAACAGAAACGTCGATCGAACGATTTTCAAAGTCTGTTAAGGTAACAATCGCACTACCTCCAGCAACGGCGGTAATTAAACCAACTGAATCTACGGTAACAACAGCGTTATCTGAACTCGTCCAACGATAGGGTGAAGTTCCACCTTCGGCTGTTAATTGCAGTGTGTCACCAATATTTAATGAAGCTGTTGTTGGCGAAACAATAAGTGTTGGAACAAACACTTCGATGACACCGGTAGTTGCCGAGTTTTCAGTCGTGTCACTTAAGGTAACTTGGAAAAAGCCAGTTTTTAATGGTGTAACAATCAACTCCCGATCATCCACTCCACTGGGAGTGATTTCTACAACTGTGGCATCATCAACTGACCATGAATAAGGACCGATTCCGCCGTTGGCATTTAATGTTACCGTGTCAGTCAGCTGGATGCGGGTTAGATCTTTAGGCTGAATTTCCATCGGAATAACATCCATAACAAATGCATTACTGCTGGTGCCGACACTGTCCATGGCGAACACTGCTATCGGTCCAACCGTTAAGCCGGTCAGTACCCCACTATTCACATCAATTGACGCATAGGCTGGCCTATCCACCGACCAGGTGTATGGTGGCGTACCACCGGTAGCACTGAGTTGAACAGACGCACCGATGGCAACTTCGATAATGTCTGAATTGACAATAACCTCAGTACCAGGTGTTGGCGTTGGATTACCGCCCGCAGGAGGCGCAATCACACTCGCCAAAGCTGCCTGCGCATTGAGCCGACCATTTGAAATGACTTGATTCTCAAATGCAGCCAGCTGATCAACACTATTCATTAATGCTGAACGAATTTCGGCAACTGATAAACTAGGATTTTCGGCCAGTAGCAAACTACTCACACCTGAAACATAAGGTGCAGCCATGGATGTACCACTCAATGATTGATAAGCATTGTTTGGCATTGTGCTATAAATATTATTGCCCGGTGCCACGAGATCTACTGTGAGTGCGCCAAAGTTTGAAAATGACACCATCTGATCATTTTCATCGCTGGCTGCAACACTAATCACGTTGGGTAAATCATAAGAACTGGGATAATGTGGCGCTATATCATTATTTTCACCCGTATTACCTGCAGCGGTGACAAACACATGCCCCGCAACATGTGCTGATTGAATGGCATCGTACAGCGCTTGACTGTAAACACCACCACCCCAACTGTTATTTGAAATTCTAGCGCCGTTATTGACAGCATATTCCAGGGCACTAATTGCCGATGATGTACTGCCTATGCCGCGAGAATTCATAAACTTCAAGGGCATAATCCTAACATTCCAATTAACACCGGATATACCTATTCCGTTATTGCCTTTGGCACCAATTGTTCCTGAGGCATGAGTACCGTGTTCATTGTCATCCATGGGATCATTATTGTCGCCACTAAAATTCCAACCGCGCACGTCGTCTACGTAACCGTTATTGTCATCATCTATGCCATTGCCAGGAATTTCATCAACATTGGTCCAGATATTTTCCTGTAAATCTTCGTGGTTGTAATCCACACCGGTATCAATCACGGCAATAATCGTATCGACACCGGTTTGAGTATCCCAAGCTGAGCTTGCAGAAATGTCAGCACCCAGCGTACCGCCGTTTTGGCCAGTATTATTGAGGGCATATTGCTGATCGAATTGTGGGTCATTGGGAATGGCATCAATGCTTAATAAATAGTCTGGTTCTGCGTACGCAACTGCGTTATCACTGGCCAGTGCAATCAGGGTTTCTTCAACCGTCAGACCTGGTAATGGTTGGGCACGTGTCAATCCGGGAACAAGACTAAAACTCCCTTGCGCTACCAATCCCGCACTGTTCAGAGAGCGGGCTCGACTGGCGCCACCCACTGTATTTCGAAATTTGACCAGAATGCCATCAGTATTTTCACTATTCGTGGTAACCACCTGTGGCACAAAAGCCAGAGGTTTTACTGAATCACTGTTTTCTGGTGCAGGTAATTGTTTTCCACATGAGCTAAGCATTAACGCGAAAAGACAGGCAGCACCGAGTTTAACCGGCATGCAGGTGTTGAAAAAGCGCATATTTTTGTCCCCACAAAAGGAATAAGAAGGATTGTAATGTTTTGTATTTTTTAACTTATTTTTATTATTGTTTGTTTTTTAACCCGAACAAAGCATGAAATCGGATTACTTATTTAGGGCTGATATTTTACAGTAAAGTTCACGGCTATTGAATTATTTTTAACCGCTTTCAAAGGTTAATTATTGAGCGCAAAAAGGTTTTATCCCGATCTTCAGTTATTTGCTCTTGAGACCGCTATAAGTAAGGTAAACCTATGAATTTAGCGGACATATGTACCCTGAGTTGATTTCAATGGTAAGATTCAAGTTTCAACAAAACACCAGGAATTTCGTTTTTTTAGCATGAGTGTTTATTCCACAGAAAAGTTAATTTCAGAAGCCAGACGACTCGCTGCCGATTATCGTAAAGCAACCGGAAAACCTTTGGGTATTAGTGGCGAAATCGCTGAATTCGATGCAGCAGATAAGTTAGGATTGGAACTCTGCGATGAACGCAGCGGTGGATATGATGCCATCGGTCGCGGCCCCAGAGAAGGCAAACTCATTCAAATAAAAGGCCGGGCTGTATTCGACGAAAAAAAATCGGGCCAACGAATCGGCCAATTAAAACTTGAACAAAGCTGGGATAATGTTGTACTCGTCATCATGGATGAAGATTACAATGCCACGGAAATATTCGAAGCCTCGCGAGATGTCATTACTGAAGCACTGGATGAAAACAAATCCAGCAATCGAAATAAACGTGGTGCCATGTCTGTTGCAAAATTTAAAAAAATTGCAGACCTTGTTTGGACAAAAGATCAAGGTTTGATCAATCAAACGCAAATTGAAGCATCAACTGAGTGAAGACAATACTGTATTAAGTATTGAGCCCTTAAAATCTACATTGATTAACATAACGAAAATTAATAAAAGTATATTCTGTGAAAATTTTAGCCATTGATACTTCCACAGAAGCCTGCTCTGCAGCCTTATATGATTCCGGAACCATCAACACACGTTTTGAAATTGCCCCACAAAAGCATTCTCAACTCATCTTACCCATGTGTGACGAGTTGCTGGCTGATGCACAACTTACCAACACACAACTGGATGCCATCGCATTTGGTCGAGGACCAGGCTCCTTCACAGGTTTACGCATCGCCGCGGGTGTCACTCAGGGTATCGCATTTGCGGCAGATTTACCCGTCATTGGTATTTCCACCCTGGCTGCGTTAGCGCAAAAAGTTTGTGATTTGCACCCGGGGTCTCACATTATTTCCGCCATTGATGCGCGCATGCAGGAAATATATTGGGCAGAATTCCGATCAACATCTGCCGGTGGTATTGAATCAATTGGCGAAGAAAATATTAGTAAACCCGATCAACTGCAATGTTCTCAGCAAGATGATTTAGTCATTGTTGGCTCTGGCTGGAAGGAATACGGTGAGCTAATAGAGAATAATCTGGGCAGTAATCAGATTTGTAATGAATATCCAGATTTTCTGCCCTCTGCAAGAGAAATTGCCAAGCTTGCAGCAATTAAATTTTCACAAGGCGAAGTAGTAACGCCGGATCAGGCAATACCCGTCTATTTACGTAATAATGTTGCGAAAAAATCATCGCAACAAACGCAGGTTTAAGGACAACACACAATGTATTACCAAGCACTGTTTTTCATTTTGATATTAAGTCTGCTTGTCAGTGGCTGTGCTTATATCCCCTCGCCTTCCAATCCTGACGTGGGCGAACGTTTAAGCATCGTTGAAGTTAATCAAAAAATTAAATCCAAAGTGATGGGCGTGAATTTGAAAAACGCCAATCTCTCTGATCTTGAATTGGTCAATATGGACTTGAGCCAGGGCATCATGAGCTCGGCATTTTTATATCGAAGCAACTTGAGCAGCTCTAATTTACAAGGCGCGGATCTACGAGGCGCCGATTTGCGTCATACAATTTTACATCATGTTAACCTGCGTGATGCCGACTTGACTGGCGCTAATCTCGAAGGTGCGGAATTAAAAAACGCCAATCTTGCCGGTGCAAATCTCACTGGTGTAAACCTCAGTGACGCCAACATACAACGCAGTATTCTAAAGAATGTGAATTTCACCAATGCCAGTATGAAACATATTGTCATTAAAGAATCTTTGTTTGAAGGTGCGCATTTACAAAGCACCGATTTTACGGGTGCGAAAATCGACGACTCTGATTTTAAATATGCCACAATTCACAATGCCATACTCTCAAAAATACAGTTCTTACGCACTAAATTCCAGGGTTCCAGCTTATCCAATAGCAATTTGTCACGCAGTGATTTTACCGCCTGCTCGCTACATGATGCAGATTTATCGTTTACCTTAGCCAGTGAAGTTAACTTTTCCAAATCTGATTTACAAGGCGCCTTGTTCCGAAAAAGCGACCTGTTTGCCAGTACATTTAACAATGCTAATTTATCCCAGGCAGATCTTACACAGGCCTCTTTAAAAGAAGCCGAAATGCTTGATGTTAATCTCAATAATGCAATACTTTTCAAAACAGATATGGAAAAAGCAGATTTACAAAATGCCAGCTTGGTGGGCGCGGATTTAAGTGTCGCAAATTTACGTAAAGCGCGTCTAAGTAACGCAAATTTATTTAAATCTAACCTGTATTCTGCTAATTTTACTAAAGCAGATTTATTTAAAGCTAACTTACAGGAAGCCAATATTGGTCGGGCCAATTTCACAAGCGCTGATCTTGATGGCACTAATTTCACTCTCGTCACCAATATAGACTCAGCAATCGGGTTGAAAGACGCTAAAAATGTTGAAGACGCTATATTTAGCCAATAAATTGTTAATCCCTATTAATACTATTGTATTGCACATCTGCTTAAGTGTTCGCAGATATGTATAAACTGCTAAGACTTTTCACTTTTGTTTTCGTCGCCATTTTTTATAGTGGCTGCGCTCTGCTCTCCAACGAACAACCGCGTTACGAACAGATTGATCAAGAGCAGGCGTTCTCCATTCTGTTTGATGAACATCAATTTACAAATGATGTATTACCAAGCATGTCGCAGTATGACTTCAGTGGTATGGATTTCAGTCATGTAAAATTGTCTTTTTATAATCTGGGATTCAATCAATTTTCCAGTACAAATTTCACATCCGCCAACTTAAATAAAGTTATTCTACATGCTGGCAATTTTGAAAACGCGGTATTTGACAATGCCACATTAATTAATGTTGACCTATCAGGCGCTAACCTTAAAAACGCCAGTTTTATAAATACACGTTTTATCAATGTCAACTTGAAAGGTGCAGATTTATCTAACGCACGAATGGAACACGCTTTAGTTTCGAATAGTGATTTATCTAAAGCCGTGCTGAACGACACCATTATCAAACACAGTAAATTTGAAAACAGTAAATTGAATCATGTTGTTATGTTTTATTCACAAGTTGATAGTTGTGACTTTTCAGGCAACAACATAAAGTTCAGCAACTGGTCCGGTAGCAAAATCACCAACAGTAAATTTATCAATTCAATATTGGAACGTAGCAAGTTTGACTACAGCAGCTTGGAAAATAACAATTTTACGGCCAGCGTTTTAGTTAATAGCAGTTGGCAAAAGGCGAAATTAAACAAAGTTTCCTTATTCCAATCAAATGCCATCGGTTTACGCTTAACTGGCGCGACAATCATCGATAGTGATTTTTCCAGTGCGGATTTAAGAGAGACTTTGTTAGAAGAGTCTGAATTTGTTAACACCAACATAAATAACAGCAACTTGGAGTTAAGCAAACTAAATTATTCAAAATTAGAGAATATTGATATGATCAACACTTTGTTATCTAAAGCCAACTTTTATCGTGCCTCGTTAAAAAACAGTAATCTACAAGAAAGCAAAGCCAAATGGACCAGCTTCGTAATGAGCGACCTAAGTAACGCAAGCTTTGATAACACTGATATTCATAAAGCGGATTTCCGCGGTGCCAATTTGCTCAACACAAAACTTAAACAAGCAAAAAACCTCAAATATGCAATTGGTTTTGATAAAGCAGACAACTACAATTCACCCTGATCAGCCATAAAATATTTTTCTAACACGCTAAGCATCTGATTTCTCTATAACCAACAGACCACATGTAAACTGGACTTTTGCTTGTTTTCACCTATAGTTAATATTAGGTGACATGAGTTATGGTTGTGTCATCAGCAATTGTATAATGTTTATTCAGTTAAGTGTTATAAAACAAAAAGAGGAGGCTTTAGCGCGTATCGATACTCGTTAACCTAAAATTTTTTTTGTAGTAATGACTAACTTGTAAATTTTTCCCGTGAGAGTGCGGTTCATTTCCACGATACTAAGGATACAATAGCCCACAGGGCATTTAAGATTGTGTTGCAAATGGATATGCACTCTCACATAACAGTTTCTCTGATATTTACTTTCCCCATTTAAAATTGGATTTTTGTATTCGTGATTAATGTTTCATTCAATCCGCTGCATAACAACGAAGTTACTTTCAGAAAACAAAAAAGCAATAAGCAAAAGCAAATACCAAATGAAGTTACCCTCCCTACGGTTACTCATCAGCGCAAGTCCGAATCATCTCCCCAAACTCAAAACCTTAATGAGCAAACATTTCAACATAGCCAGCTCTATTTAAAAAATATCAGCCACAGCAATAAAAATGCAATGAATCAATATCACATGACTTTTCATTTAGAAAAAGCAGAACAAATCAAACAACTCATTGGCTTTAGTGAATATGCCTAAAAACTGCTTTTTCATTCGCTTATAAGTGATAACAGAACACATCATTATCACGACTTGGAGTTATTAAACTAAAAGTAAATTCAGATGATGAACTCACAGGTATTTAATCTTTTACTATGATATTTTGACTTCATTGTTTAAACTAATTGAAGAATTGCGTGGCAAATCGAATCAAACAACTTACTGACATATATTTCCGATACATCATTGAGCTTACTGCATGTAAATATTAAACAACGAATAAAGCCTACGACGAACTCCAACAAGAGTCATAACACAGATTTGCTACACCTGAAGAATCAACAAATGCTGACCTAGAAGCCTAATTATTAGGAAAACTGGATCAACTCAAATATGCAGATTTATCCTTCAATCGACCTCATGATGCCGCAAGCACTCTGTAAATGATTAAACGCGTTAACTATAAAAAGAGCGCAAATGCCTATTATCACAGAACAAATAGTAATTTTAAATTCGTCAAACCATCATCCAGTGTGAATAAATAATTCAGTCGTGTGCTCTCTTATCAACCACTTTTAAATATTTGGCAAATTATTTCGCATGAACTATACTTAAATTTGCATATTAATTCGTTCTAGAGTGTTCTTTTTTATGAGTGAGTTGAATAAACTGATTTTATTGGTTGAAGACAATAAAAATGATGAGCTTTTGGCGCTTCGCGCGTTTAAAAAAGCTGCTATCAAAAGCGACATTGATGTCGCCAGAGATGGTGCTGAAGCAATGAATTATTTATTTTCCGATAATGAAGAGACAAAAACAATTCCCGAATTGATTTTGCTGGATTTGAATTTACCGAAAGTAAATGGGCTGGAAGTGTTAAAGCGACTAAAGTCCGATCAAAATACCTCACATATTCCAGTTATAGTCATGACATCTTCAGATGAAGGTAGTGACGTTCAAAACTCTTATTTATTTGGGGCAAATAGCTATATTCGAAAGCCGGTGGACTTTCAGGATTTTCTATCCCTAATTTCTCGACTAACCGTTTACTGGCTCTCCCTAAACCAATCACCAAATGTACTCAAGCATTAAACCTAACGATATAATCTGAACAAGTCTTAGTCTATCAAAAACAAAAAAGCCGCAGTTCAACTGCGGCTTTTTTGTTTACAACTAAATGAACTAGCAGATTTATTCTGCATCAACCGCCTTCATGCTGAGACGAATTCGGCCTTGTTTATCGATTTCCAAAACCTTAACACGAACTACATCACCTTGAGAAAGCTTGTCACTTACGTTCTCAACTCGCTCTTCGCAAATTTGAGAAATGTGAACCAAACCATCTCGACCAGGTAAAATTGTAACAAAAGCGCCAAAATCCATGATTTTTGATACTTTGCCATTGTAGATCATGCCAACTTCCACATCAGAAGTTAGCTCTTCAACACGTCGTTTTGCTTCCAATCCTGCTTCTTTATCTACCGACGCAATTTTAACAATACCATCGTCAGTAATATCAATGCTGGTATCGGTGTCTTCAGTAATGGAGCGAATAGTTGCACCACCCTTACCGATGACATCGCGAATACGATCTGGGTTGATTTGCATGGTGATATAACGCGGAGCGTATTCAGACAAGTCTTTTCTTGGCTCACTGATAACCTTATTCATTTCACCAAGAATATGTAAACGACCTTTTTTGGCTTTTTCCAAAGCGGTTTGCATAATTTCCTTGTTGATTCCAGTAATTTTGATGTCCATCTGCAAAGCAGTAACACCATCAACTGTACCAGCAACTTTAAAGTCCATATCGCCAAGGTGATCTTCATCACCCAAGATATCAGTTAAAACAGCAAAACCGGATTCTTCTTTGATCAAACCCATGGCGATACCAGCAACAGGTGCTTTGATTGGCACACCCGCATCCATTAACGCCAGACTACTACCACAAACCGAAGCCATAGAGCTTGAACCATTGGATTCAGTAATCTCTGAAACAATTCGGATTGTATATGGGTAAGTATTCATGTCAGGCATTGCCGCCATAACACCACGTTTAGCCAGACGCCCATGACCAATCTCCCGACGTTTTGGCGAGCCGACAAAACCTGTCTCACCCACGCAAAATGGAGGAAAATTATAATGCAACATAAATGAGTCTTTATACTCACCTTCAATTGCATCAATCATTTGTGCGTCTCGCTCAGTACCTAATGTTGTGACCACAATTGCCTGGGTTTCGCCTCGAGTGAATAAAGCGGAACCGTGGGTTCGTGGAAAAATACCGGTACGGATTGAAATTGGTCGAACAGTATCGTTGTCACGACCATCAATACGCGGTTTGCCATCAATTACTTGACCACGTACAACTGATTTCTCAAGACTGCTGATGCCCTTTGAAACATCACCATCTGACCAACCAGTATCGTTTTCTTCAGTAGCTACAAGCTCAGCCAATAACGCAGAACGAATTTCGCCCAAGCGATCCTGGCGCTGCATTTTATCCTGAATTTGATAAGCTTCAATAACTGAGGACTTCGCACGAGAATCAATAGCTTCAACAAGTGCAGCGTCTTTTTCCGGCTCAACCCAATCCCATTTAGGATTATTGACTTCAGCAGCCAATTCATTGATTGCATTAATCGCAGTCTGCATTTGCTCGTGACCATACATGACCGCATCTAACATAACTTCTTCAGACAGCATGTTAGCTTCTGATTCAACCATTAATACAGCTGAGTCAGTTCCTGCCACAACCAGATCAAGATCAGAACCATCCATTTCGCTACGATTTGGATTTAATAGAAAAGAGCCATTTTTATAGCCTACGCGTGCAGCACCAATTGGGCCATCAAATGGAATTCCAGTAATCGCAACCGATGCTGATGCACCGATAATTGCAGCAATATCCGGCTCAATATCAGCATCCAGAGACATTACTGTTGCGATAACTTGAACCTCGTTAGTAAAGCTTTTTGGAAACAACGGGCGCAATGGGCGATCAATCAAGCGGGAAATCAATGTTTCCTTCTCAGTTGGACGACCTTCACGTTTGAAAAATCCACCGGGAATTTTCCCCGCTGCATAAGTCTTTTCTTGGTAATTAACCGTTAAAGGAAAAAAGTCGCGGCCTTCTTCCGCATCCTTTTTCGCAACACAGCTGACCATGACAACTGTATCGCCCATGCTTACCATTACTGCACCGGTAGCTTGGCGTGCTATTTCACCAGTTTCCAACTTAATCGTGTGGTTACCGTATTGAAAGCTTTTACTAATGGAGGTCACTATTTTTTCCTTATTCCGGGAATGAATTATTTACGCAAGCCAAGTCTGGAAATCAAGGAACGGTAACGCTCAATGTTTTTACCTTTCAGGTAATCCAGTAACTTACGACGTGAACTAACCATTCTTAACAAGCCCTGACGGGAATGATGATCATGGATATGTGTTTTAAAATGAGCGGACAAATCTTCAATTCTTGCTGAAAGAATTGCAATTTGAACTTCCGGAGAACCGGTGTCGCTCGGTGATGTTTGATACTCTTTAACGATTCCAGCAATCGCTGTGCTATCTAATGCCATATTTCACTCCTACAATTTAGCATATTTTTGCTGCGCGTATATTACCTGCAGATGCCTTGATGAACAAGCAAATCTACACAAAAAACTAACCATTTTTAATCATTTAGCCTCAAAATTCGTCATTTTCATGATCAAACTCTGAGTAAACGTTTAGGCGCGATTAATCCATCATCCTGTATTTCACCAACACCTAAAAAATCACCTTGTTTTTCAAAAAGTCGAACCCAACCTTCTGCGGGCGCTCTAGGTACCAGCACCGGCTGCCCCTGACGTAAGTAATGAGCAGCATCATCACTCAATTCAACACTGGGCCAGTTCTCCAGGGCGTTTTCCATTGGAATTATCAACTCGTCCATCGCGGAAAACGCTTTTTCATCGCGCATTTCCTGGACAGTTTCCAGTTTAATCGCGTGATCGAGATGAAATAAGCCGACCTGATAGCGACGTAATGCAGAAACATGCGCACCGCAACCTAACTTCTTGCCGATATCTTCAGCTAAAGTGCGAATATATGTCCCCTTTGAGCATTTAACATCAATCACCAGTTTGTCAGCTTCCAGAGAAATCAGTTTGATATCGTAAATGGTGATTTTTCGAGGCTCTCTTTCCACTTCCAAACCCTGGCGAGCGAGTTTATAAAGTGGCTGACCGTTCATTTTCAAGGCTGAATGCATTGGGGGTAACTGCATGATTTCGCCGGTAAATTCTGCCAGCACAGCTTCAATCTGCGAAACATCAAATTGTGGAACAGTTTTGCTTTCCAGTATTTCACCTTCCGCGTCGCCCGAAGATGTGGTTACCCCAAGTTGACATTCAGTATAATAACTTTTGTCAGAATCCAATAAAAAACTGGATAACTTAGTCGCTTCACCAAAACACAGTGGCAGTAAACCGCTGGCGAGTGGATCAAGACTACCAGTATGCCCCGCTTTTTTGGCATTAAACATACCTTTTATTTGTTGCAAAGCTCTGTTTGAACTAATACCGACAGGTTTATCAAGTAATAAAATACCATTGATATCTCTGCCTCGGCTTTTACGTTGACGACCCAAGCTTTAAAACCTCATTCAGATTATTTTTTATCAGATGCGACTGCAGCATCAATCAAGCTGGCTAATCGATCACCTTTAATCGTGCTTGCGTCGTATTCGAAATGTAATTGGGGTGTAATGCGAAGTTTGATTCGATGAGCAAGCTCGCGACGCAGATAACCACTGGCCTTTTCCAGACCTGCCAGCACCTGCTTATCGACGACTTCGGTGTAATTACCTAAAACGGTAAAATAAACAGTCGCATGGGAAAAATCTTTGGTCACCCTCACGGCAGACACAGTCACCCATTTGACGCGAGGATCTTTCACTTCATGCTGCAGTAACTCAGCCAATTCACGTTGGATTTGCTCACCAACACGGCGCGTACGGCCGCCTTCATTTTCGTTTGGAGCTGCCATTAAATTTGTCGTTCTACCTCAACTCGCTCATAGACTTCAATTTGGTCGCCTGATTTAACATCGTTGTAATTCTTTACACCGATACCACATTCAACGCCGTTTTTAACTTCATTAACGTCGTCTTTAAAGCGACGCAAAGATTCCAATTCACCTTCGTAAATCACCACATTTTCGCGCAGCACACGAATCGGATTGCTACGTTTCACCACACCTTCAGTTACCATGCAGCCAGCAATTGCACCAAGTTTAGGTGATCGGAATACATCCCGCACTTCTGCAAGACCAATAATTTCTTCTTTAAAGGCAGGCGCCAACATACCACTCATGGCGGATTTAACTTCATCAATCACATCGTAGATTACGCTGTAATAATGTAAATCAATACCTTCTTCTTCGATCAAGCGTCTAGCTGACGAATCTGCACGAACATTAAAACCAATGACGATTGCACCGGTGGCTAGCGCCAAATTAGCATCGGATTCGTTGATACCACCCACACCACTGGCCACAACTTTAACCCTGACTTCTTCAGTAGAAAGTTTTACCAGCGCATCCTGTAATGCTTCGAGTGAGCCACGCACATCTGTCTTCAAAACTACGTTCAATGTTGCTACGTCGCCTTCTTCCATGTGCGCAAAAATATTTTCCAGCTTGGATGCTTGTTGTTTTGCCAGCTTCACTTCGCGGTATTTACCTTGCCTGAACAAGGCAATTTCTCTAGCCTTCTTCTCAGTAGCGACAACAATGGCCTCATCACCCGCGTTGGGAGTGCCAGACAAACCCAGTATTTCCACAGGCATAGAAGGTCCTGCTTCATCAATAGGTCTACCATTTTCATCAAGTAACGCCCTGATGCGACCAAATTCCTGCCCGGTAAGAATAATGTCACCTTTACGCAATAAGCCGGATTGCACCAACACACTAGCAACAGAACCACGACCATGATCCAAACGGGACTCAATGACGGTTCCTTTCGCAGCACCTGTGCCTACTGCTTTCAATTCTAGCACTTCTGACTGCAGTAGAATCGCATCCAGCAACTCGTCGATACCTGTGCCAGCTTTTGCAGACACATGAACAAACATGGTATCACCACCCCAGTCTTCGGGGATGACATCTTCTTGCGCCAATTCATTTTTAACTCGATCGGGATCTGCGGCTTCCTTATCAACTTTATTCACTGCAACCACGAGTGGTACGCCTGCAGCCTTAGCGTGTTGAATCGCCTCTCTGGTTTGTGGCATAACACCATCATCAGCAGCAACAACTAACACAACAACGTCAGTTAATTTGGCACCACGCGCACGCATAGCCGTAAACGCTGAGTGACCAGGTGTATCCAGGAATGTAATCATGCCTTTATCAGTATCAACATGATATGCGCCGATGTGCTGTGTGATACCGCCAGATTCACCTGCAGCAACTCGACTGCGACGAATGTAATCCAGCAATGAAGTTTTACCGTGGTCAACGTGCCCCATCACGGTAACAACTGGTGCACGCGAAATTTCTTCGCCTTCGTTATGTGTGATTTGCGTCAATTCATCTTCTAATGCGTTGTCGCTTAAATGTTTAACTTTATGACCCATCTCTTCAACAAGAATAGTTGCCGTATCTTGATCAAGCACTTGATTAATCGTTGCCATGGTGCCGAGTTTCATCAATTGCTTGATAATTTCAGCTGCTTTGACAGAGACTTTTTGCGCCAACTCAGCAACAGTAATTGTTTCTGGAATCGCAACCTCTTTAACTACCGGTCCGACGGGCTTTTCAAAGCCATGTTGTTGTGAACCTGATTGAACTGAACTATCCTGCCTGGAATGCTTTCCTTTCTTTTTACGTCGGGTTTTTTCCGAAGAAACATGCAGCTCTTTACGACTTGATTTAAAGTCACCACCGCCAGTATCTTTGTGGGTTTTTCCTTTGGCCTTACGTTTTTTGGATGTACCTTTTTCTTCTCGAGCTGCGACAGCCTGTTTTTCAGCTTCGACCACTTCTGGGCTTTGTTTATCATCAGCTGGTTTAGCAGCTTTTGATTTGGTTTTCGGTTGTTCCGCTACAACTTTCTCAGGTGTTGCTTCACGCGCCGCCTTAGCCGATTCTTCCTCTCGCTTACTGGCTTCAGCTGCTGCTTTTTCTGCTTCTTCCATCAGGCGTTTTTCTTCTTGTGCCTTTTGGCGAGCTTCAAGTTCAGCTTTTTCCTGTTCTTTTCGCAGTTTGATTTGCGCCGTTGCTTCAGATACCGCTTTATCCTCGTCGGTCATGGCTTCACTGCGTTTTACGTAGGTACGTTTTTTACGCACTTCAACAGTGATGGTTCGTGAACCACTTTTGCCTTGACCAATGCCACCACTTTGTGATGATTTTTGTTGAATTTCACTAACTGATTTACGCTTTAAAGTAATTCGTTTTGGTGAAGTTTCTGAAGTGGATTTACCATGCAAATTGCGCAAATATGATAACAGTTGTACCTTTTCGTCATCAGTAATCTTTTCATCAGAAGCTTTCGCCACCAGGCCCGCATCGCTTAATTGGGAAATCAGACGATCAACAGGTATGCCGACGACTTCTGCAAATTCTTTTACCGTTACTTCTGACATAGACTTTCCTCGCTTGTTATTCCTTACTGCTCTTCTGCACTGAACCAGGGTTGTCTGGCTTTCATGATCAAACTGGCTGCTTGCTCTTTATCGATACCAGTTATATCCACCAGCTCATCTACGGCCTGTTCAGCCAGGTCTTCCATGCTCTTAATTTCATTTCTCGCCAATTCCGTTGCGAGTTCTTTTGTCATACCTTCCATTTCCAGCAAATCGTTTTCAGGACCGCCTTCTTTTTTCTCTTCCACAGCAATCGCTTGAGTCAGGAGGAAATCACTGGCGCGCTGACGCAGCTCATCGACAATTTCCTCATCAAACTCCTCAATACCCAGCATTTCCTGCTTCGGTACATAGGCGATTTCTTCGATTGTGGAAAACCCTTCCTCAACAAGAATGGCCGCCACTTCCTGATCAACATCAAGATTTTCAGAAAACATACCCAGTAACGATGCTGTTTCTGATTCATTTTTCTCTTCCGCCTGCGCTTCGGTCATGACGTTAATTTCCCAACCAGTCAATTCACTGGCCAGTCGCACATTTTGACCGCCACGGCCGATGGCTTGAGATAATTGATCTTCTGCAACGGCAACATCCATGGAGTTTTTATCTTCATCAACTACAATAGAAACCACTTCCGCAGGTGACATAGCATTAATCACAAATTTCGCCGGATTTTCGTCGTGAGTGATGATATCAACACGCTCGCCACCCAACTCATTGGAAACCGCTTGTACACGCGAACCACGCATACCGACGCAAGCGCCAACCGGATCAATTCGAGAATCATTGGTTTTAACGGCAATCTTGGCACGCATGCCCGGATCACGAGCAGCACTGACGATTTCAATAACACCATCACCTACTTCTGGCACTTCCAGTTTAAATAACTCGATTACCAGCTCTGGTGCAACTCGACTGATAAATACTTGTGGACCGCGTGCTTCCTGGTTGACCGAACGCAAATAGCCACGCACTCTGTCACCGGGTCGTAAAGACTCTCGGGGAATCAACTCTTCACGTAAAATGACACCTTCAGCGTTACGCCCAAGATCAACATAAATATTGCCTTTTTCAACACGCTTAACTACGCCGCTGATCAGCTCACCCTGGCGTTCAAGAAATGCTTCAACAACCTGAGCGCGTTCAGCTTCACGAACTTTTTGTACAATAACTTGTTTGGCTGTTTGAGCCGCTATTCGACCAAATTCGATGGATTCAATTGGTTTTTCTATATATTCGCCAATCTGGATCTCGGGATTTATGCTCTGCGCTTCAGGCAATAACATTTGCCGACTTGGCGTTTCAAAAGTTTCATCATCCAGATCCATCACCAACCATCGGCGAAATGTATCGTAATTCCCGGTTATACGATCTATGGAAACTCGTGTATCAATATCTTCACTATATTTTTTTCGCGTAGCAGTTGCCAAAGCAGCTTCCATCGCTTCGAAAATAATGCCTTTATCGACCCCTTTTTCATTCGAAACAGCATCGACTACAAGTAATATTTCCTTACTCATTTATCACAGTCTCCAAAGAACTAAATCCTAAAACTCAGGCACCAAATTCGCTTTATCAACCATATCGATGGGTAGAAAAACGGATTTCTCATCAAATTCAAGCTCTACTTTGTCATCCGATATTGATTTGATAGTGCCTGTAAACTTTCTTTGCCCTTCGATGGGTATTTTCATGCGAACCTGGCATTTTTGTCCGCTAAATTGCTCAAAATGCGCAAGCGTGAACAAAGGCCGATCCAATCCTGGCGAAGATATTTCTAAGCTATATTCACCATGAATTGGATCCTCAACATCCAACATCGCGCTAACCTGACCACTGACTGAACTGCAGTCATCCACGTTAACGCCACCAGTTTTATCAATATATATACGTAAAATTGAATGCCTGCCCTGAGACAGATATTCCACACCAACCAATTCATAACCCATACTCGTTACGATTGGCTCAATCAACTTATGTAAGTTTGCCTGCTTACTCATATTAATCCTGCAAACAAAAAGTGGGCCATAGGCCCACTTAATTTTTATTCTTTACTCATATCAGGTTTTTACACACGGGTAAAAACCGCGGTTGTACTTGCCATACAACCGTGCGCTAAGTTACTGAATTAATACATAATTGCGCCTGTTTTCATTTTAATTCCTGAATATTTGAAAACCTGATATGTCTTGCCCGCGTATGATAGGAGAAAAGTATCGTGAATTCAAGGTGTTTAGCTTAAATTTTATTAGTTGCACAAATCCAGTTTATCACCTGGATAATGCTTGCGCTGCCAGTTACACAAAAATTCATTTACATTGGAAACGCTTAAAATCTTCTCCATTCGGCCGATCAAATAACACTCAATCACTCAAAGTTAATTCTGAATTCATCTATGCAAGCTACTGTTTTTACTTTGCAACATTCAATCAAGATGTATTCCTTCATAAAAACTTCGCAACGTCTAGATAATCACCATACAGTCACAAAATAAACATAATAATATTAAGGAGTTACCGATAATGTACCGGGAGAATAAAATCAATGGGGTCTGGCATTTAATTGCCTCGCTGAGTTTGTTGACGCTATTGATTGGCTGCGCGGAAACCCTACCATTAAATAATGGTAGTGCCCTGGAATTCGATCAAAATCGATATTTAACTGCCGATCCTTATCGCGGTGGTCGCTTATACGATAAATGGTGGGCAGAAAAAGGACAATTCACTTCACCAATCGGTTCCAATCCCATTTGGCAGGAAATCCCCAAGGACACGGCTGGCAATCCACTCAATACACATGGTAACGATGGTGGCCAATGGCGTTGCAAAGAATGTCATGGCTGGGATTATAAAGGAGTTAACGGCGCTTATGGCAATTCTACTTCCAGCCACTATACCGGCATCATTGGCTTAAACAACGGCAATGCCTCTTTTGACGCCGAACATGTATTTGGCATGATCACCAATGGTGAAGTGTCGCTTAATGGTAAAAGCCTGCCCCATGTTTTTTATGAGCAAAGCAGTAAACTCGATGAGCAGGATGTTTACGACCTGACTAAGTTTGTTATTGAAATCGCCCGAATTGACAATATCAATCCAAGTTTTGGTGAATCTGCACAGGGGAAAGCCGTTTACACTCGACAAACAAATACCGGATTAACTTGCGAAAGTGCGGGTTGTCATAAAAACAATAAGAGTTCGATTGTCGGCGTTGCGCAAGATAATCCCCAGGAATTTCTGCATAAAGTCCGATACGGTAATCCTGGCACATTCATGCCATCGGGTTTAAACAATCAAGACGCCGTTAATCTTTGGGCATATGTTAATGATGGCGCGCAAGACGTGACAATTCCTGAAAGTGACTTTTCAAGCGATTTATATAACCGTCTCGATGAATCCGCCGTTGTCAAAGGAGGATTGTTATACGACAAGTGGTGGAAAGTAGCTTCAACCGCTACCGAACCGGGTGCATCAGAAAATCACAGTCTCTGGCCCAGCAGTAATACCCAAATTTCTGGTTCAGGTACATGGCGTTGTAAGGAATGTCATGGTTGGGATTACCGCGGTAAAGATGGCGCCTATAAAGAAGGAAAACATTACACGGGTTTTGCGGGCATTATTGACATCGCTGACACCAATATGAATATGTTGACCGCAGACAATGTTTATTCCTATTTGAAAACAAGTTCATTTCACGGCTTTGATAATGGATTTTTTACTGATACGGAATACTACAATCTCACTAAATTTATTATGACTATTCGTGCGGAAGCGGCTAACAATCAAGCTTCATTTAATTTTATTGATGACACAACTGGATTGGCAAAAAATGCGAACCAGACGACTGGTAAAACATTATTTGATGGCAATGTTGCACAGTGCGCAGCATGTCATGGTGCTGACGGTAAAACAATAGATTTTGGCGATGGAGATTCGAATACCTTACCCAATGTATATGTGCACGATATCGCTTCAGAGAATCCCTGGGAGTTCATCCATAAGGTCCGTTACGGGCAACCGGCTAGCGCTATGAGTGGTTTATATGACAAATCAGATAACACGGTTAATACATTACAAGCTGCAGTTGACATACTGGCTTATTCACAAACCACATTGGTTCCCAATATCAAGCGTGCGGGCTTGCTATATGACAAGTGGTGGAAAGTAGATGGCGTTTTATCAAGCAATGAACCGGCCACTCGAAACCGAACCTGGGTGAGTTCTGATGGTACAAGCAATAGCGAACTCATATCCAACTCTTCTACCTGGCGTTGCAAACAATGCCATGGCTGGGATTACGATGGTGAAAACGGTGCTTATGGCGACATCACCAGCAAAAATTATTCAGGTATCCGCGGTTTTTACTCCTTAACAACAGTAACCAAAAGCAAAAATGAAATCATAAATACCATAACCAACGGTATAAGCCAAAGCAGCACGACTTTGCTCGATCATGATTTTGGAAAATATTTATCCGCTCAGGATATTGAGTTACTAGCAGACTTCATTACCAATGGAGCTGCAGGAATTCCTACTCAAAAGACGGCATACACCGATGCTTTAAATAATGGCAATAGCTCAACGGGTAAAAGCATTTATGAATCAGACAGCCCGGGACATTGCATTAATTGTCATGGCGATGACGGAACACTGATTCCGACTGTAGACATCGGTGCTATTGCCAAAAGTAATCCACAAGAGTTTATACATAAATCGCGTTACGGACATCCCGCCAGCACCATGTTGCCGTCCAGTAGCGGATTTACTGGTTTAACTCTGAATGAATCCAGTCATGTATTGGCTTACTCAAAAACTTTAGGTGCGAGTACAGAAGTCCCTACCTATGAAAATGCTAGCATGGTTCGTGGCGGTCGCTTGTACGATAAGTGGTGGAAAGAAATGCAAGTAACGGATTCAAACGTTACGGCACCAACAGGTATCAATCCGATTTGGGATCAAACGCGAGGAACGACGCCAACAGATTTAACCAAAACCTGGCGTTGTAAATCCTGTCACGCCTGGAACTATAAAGGTTACGTAGCTGGAAGCGGTGATGATCTTATCGAAAAGATAGAAGCGCGGAGACAAATTTACACTGAGCAACAAACCCGTACCAACATATTCAATTGGATTAAATTTGGTGCTGGTTCTTCAATCGGACATAACTATGGTGAAGTCAGCACAGAAAATTCAACACCGTTAACTGACCGAGAAGTCTGGGACTTAACCAAATTCTTGCTGGGTGGCGGTCTATTAGATACTGCAATATTCATTAACGAAGGTACGTTGAAAAATGGTGTTGTTGAAGGTGCTGATATTGTTAATGGTAAGGGATTGTACACAGGCTCGGTTGACAATGACATAAACTGTGTAAGCTGTCATGGTGCCGATGGCATGACATCACCACCTACTAGCTCGGGTGGTAGTGGCGATCCATTGGATATTTTTGCGATTGCAGCCGCTATGGATGATCCGTGGGAATTTTTGCATAAAACAAGATTCGGCCAGCCTGGCTCAACCATGCCGGCCCTGCTCGGCACCAATAGTCTAACTGATCAAGATGCCATTGATGTGCTTGGTTACGCGCAGGATGAATTTAATAATCGTCAAACGACACAACAATAAAAAATTAAAAGCCGCTACCTTAAATGGTAGCGGCTTTTTGGTTTCGGGGAACTCTATTGAATCCGCGATGATTATTATGTATGCAATCTAAACTTATGCATCGCCAATAATCTTTCGTAATTTCTTTTTATATGCAACACGAAAATCCCTAACCATCAATCCTTCACTATTATACGCAACAAGCTGTTCGAATTTTTCCTCCAAGGCTTCAAACATGGCTGCTTTTTTTTCTTGTTCACTTTGATAGCTGGATTGCTCCAGCATTTTTTCAGCGCTCTTCGGATCCATGGATTCAAGTAGTCGATCAAATGATGTCTGTATAACAAAATCTATGGCTTGATTGCTCTGTTGTTTGCTAGACTCAAGAATATCTACAATCTGCAACAAGCTCGCTACTTCCCCGGTTTTTAAACTCGATAGTTTTTTTAGTCGTTGAATCGTTTCGTTTAATTTATTTTCCAGAATAATTAAAGCATCATTTGAAGCTCTATCACTTTCTGAAATTTCCAATTGATCAAGAACATTTTCGTAGAAACTGTTTAACTCGCGTGAATTATCATCAATCAGAGTTTCGCAATTGCTTTTAATATCTTTTTCGAGATTTAATAGCAAATCCTGACAAATATTCAGAGCCTGAGTTTCGTCTACACCTCGTAAAAAATATGCCGTCACTGTTTTTAATGCCCGAGACTGCAGCGCTAAAGGTAGCGTTCTCACTTCAGGCATAATTTCCATAATATGCTGTTCAAATCTGGCAGAATCTATATTCATTTTCCAGCGCCTGGCCGACGACTCGTTGACGAAGTCATAATTACGGTATCGTCCAGTGTTGGGTCCGTTTCATCAGGTACTTCAATAATTATTTTTCTGCTACCCATTATCACGGTTTCATCTAAGGATTCATTTGCCCCTGGCACTGACGAAATGGGTTCAATATATTCTTTTTTTGTGACTGATGATATTGATTCATCCAGCGATAAAACTGCTGTTAACCATTCTGGATCATCAATGATTGATGTCAACACTTGCGCAATCAATTCGTCATCTGCTTGAAAATCACTGATGACTTGTTTAGATTTATTGCCAATCACAGTGAGTAAACTTTTTATATCATCAATTACCTGTGACAAGACATTTTGCTCGTCAACACGTTCTGTTTGCATCAAATATCCGCAGTTTTTAACTTGATGAGAAAGTTTAGTAATGATCATCAACACTTTTAACCAAGTGTCATAGCTTATTTTGTTTTTGACAGGAGATTCCGCTTGATACAAAATATTTTCCTGCCGGAAAACGTTGCTGAGTATGGAAGATGACAATAAGACTTGATCCACTACCGATTCATTAAAATCCGGCGAATCTACTTGATTGAGCAATTCATAGAAAAGCTGGCTGCTCTCCTCCAACTTAAGTTCATTTAGTGACTGCTGGGAAAATAAAATTTGTAGCAGGATTTTGGATAATGCGTAGCTATCATCTTTCAGGCTGCTACTTTTAGTAGAAACATATTCCACCTTAAAGCCTTGCACTTGCAGCAAGATTTGAAATTGTTTTATTAGCATCGGTGCATCATAATCTTCCAATGATTCAAGTTGCAAAATATCACCATCAACTTGTTTTACTACAAAGGTGGTAATGACTGACTGAACATACCCTTCAACACCTGAATATTTCACATGCAACACGTCGTTTACGGAATAGTTTTCCATCCCTCCATTCACCAACAAACTCGCATAAAGAAAAACAGAATTATCATCACCCGTTTTGCTTTCAACCTTTTCCAGACTGAGTCGAGCAGATTTCCAAATACGAGTATCGTCATAATCAAATTGAAATATTTGAGCAGGATTTTTTCGATTATTGGGTGGTAAAAGACTGATTTTTGCGCGCGTGAAGGAGTCCCCAGCGGAATTCTCATGCGCAACATCCATCATAATATTATCAACGGATAAGGTACTGTGCGATTCAGAGAGTTGCTGGTGAATGTTTTTTACCGCCAAACACAGACGCAAAAACAATCGTAACTTAATTAGCAATACAGTATTAACATCTGGTTGTTCAGATAATAAATAATTTCGACTTTTCAGATCCTGCATAATACCGGGTGAATCGGTGCACACACGATACCGCGCCTTTTCACGTGATTGTGACAAACTTTCGAGTAAATCGCTCTTTGAGCGGCCAGCAATTAACTCGCAATAATCCAGTAAACGTAATGGATAAAAATTAAAACCATATAAGGCAAAGGCATTAAAGGAAAATGGCATAATCGGAATATCTGATTCTTCATTTTCAGCCTTCGAATAGCATGCATCATGTTGTAAACAATTTGAACAGGGGAACTCGCCTTTGGCATCAATTACCTTGCCAAAACTGTATAACAAATCATCCAAGGACAAAGTTTCCGGTTGATTATCAGCAACCAACAATGAATAAAAACTTGTTGTTTTATTATGTTCAGAACATTGATTACAGAAGATTGCCTGTCTATCAAAGGAATAAATCAGCACCTCACCACATTGATGACAATAGCCATGAAAAAATTCTTTTTTCTGTTTGCAAAAAAATATTGGAGAATTACAGTCTTTGGTAACTAGCGAATCATTAAAGCTAATGTGTTTTGGGAAAGGATTACTTTTTTCTTCAGAAAATTGTTGTAGCAAGGCTAGCTCATCAACTGCTGTTTTATCACTTGTTGGATCAAATGCATTCAACAATACATATTGAGAAAAATAGGAGCCTCCCAATCGTAGCTGCGCCAAATAGTAACGACGACCGACGCCCAAATTAACCGATTCAAAAGGATCAATTTGCACATCCAATTCGGTGCTTTTTTTATTCGGTTTCAAACACAATAGCAATTGCATGGGAGAACCATCAGAAAATAAGATTTTACCCAGATCTGCCAAATTTTCATGATATTCTTTTGATATCAACGCCTTAAACCCTTTGACTCGTTAACTACTTTGTATTATCTAAAATAGTTAACGAGTGCTGCGGGGAATTCTGAAGTGTTTTTAGAGCTGTGTATAGACTCCACTTAAGTCATTGATATATTAAAAACACCTCAATTTTTCACCACGTCTTGGAAAGGCTCACCCCGATCAGATTCAAACCCACAAAAGGGAAAAAGATAAAGGTTCTTGGTTTATCGTTGAGATAACGGGTGCGAACACTTTGACTGACACTTAAACCAACAAATGCACCAAACACTAAATCGCTGGTCCAGTGACAATGATCAGCTAGCAATGTTAGAGCTGAAGCAGTTGTATACCAGGCAAATTTGTTACCATATTCAAAAGCGAATGTATCAGCCAAAGCAAACCACATGGCTGCACGGAATGAGGGAAACGAGCCTGCTCCTTTTAGTACTGATTGATTTTTATCAAAATCATCACCTGAATGAAAATCGTAAGGGGAATTCAGTTCGCCTTTTTTATTATAAGGGTAAGATCGCTGAACAGCATAGCGAAATGGAATTGGCACCAGAATGGAATACACCCAAACTTTCATACCCAGTAAAGAAGCCCGATACAATTTATAATCATTAGCAACTGCAGCTGAAACATGCATTATTGGTAAAGCATGAGTCATAATGGAATCGTAAAACAGAAATCCGGGTACATACCAGCTTTGTGGTGTTTTAGGACGTAAGCCTTGTTTTGCAGACCAATCACTTAGTTGCCAGACTCGTGGAGAAGTTTCTTTATCTAATGACAGGAACGCAAAGGTTACTCCAAAATCCATCGCTGTTCGACCAATTCTTTCCCGAGAAAAAGGAAACAGTGCGATCGCTAGTATGTCTTTGGGTGAATCAGTTATTAAGCCCAACATATTTGTCGGCAAACAACTCAAAAGATTCGAGCGCTTACAAATTTCATGATGACCGAGAAATTCTGCTTTGACAGAGGAAAGTCCAATCATCGAAAACGTTTAAAAGATCAGGAGTTGAAACTGCTTCATTGCAATCTTTGTTCGTTATAGCAAAACCTTGCGCATGCTTAAGCAACGCATTTAATACACCCATGTCAGCTTGATGGCAACATCGTAGTGACTATTTTTTCATGAACTACGGTTATTCGTATGCATTGAGTTTAATGTTTTGCAGTGCTCCGTTAACGAATTCACCGGCAGAAATTAAAGTACCCTGCCCCTGATACGCACCGATATGAGGGGTATAGATACATGCCTCACCAGACTCGCACAATCCATTGTCGTTTCCAATCAACTCAAGATTGTTGTTCATGTCACCAATCACTTCAACTGCATTGCGTAAAAAAGTGCTGGATGAATCACTCCATAAGTGACTAAGTGTATTGAGTTCACTGCCACTTAAATATAATGTAAGAACACCACTTGATATGTTATCTGTTTCGGCAAATCGCCAATCCCAGATGACTGCATTATCATGCCAGGTCGACGCGGTTGCATAACATTCAGAAACGTTCATAACCGACAGATTGCTGCAACCGAAATTTCCACGATCAAATAATGTCGAAATAATGTTGGTATCTTGATAAGTTGCGAATCCATCTGCGCCCCAACTTTGCCATGCGCTGTCAAATTCATGCCAATCGAAATTTTGCGGCTCGTTAGGAAACAACGCGCGCCCATTAACGTCACTGCTATTGATGTTATTTGTGGATAATTTTCCAATAAAAGATGACTTGGCAGACAATGAATCAGTAAAAATATGATCGGAATTGTTCAGCGCCTGACAATCGGTATTGATTACTTCACCAAGCAGTTCATAACAATCACCTGTACCGTTGAAGCCGGCTCGCATTTCCCCTGTGAAAGAAAAATCTGTATTGATAAGTTTAACACCAAAAACCTCATATGGCGCTTGTGTTGAAGCGGTCGGTCCATTATCTGTAACGATCAAATTACTAACTGTGACACCGTTAATATCCGAAGCAAAAAATCCGTCATAATCGTTATTCACTGCGTGAAGATTTTTTAGTAAATTATAGTTCGCATTGGATTCTACACGCACACCTGAGCCACCATTATTCGCAAGCGTTAAGTTCAATAGTGAATTATTCTGGGAACTCTCAGATAACTGGACTGCATGTTGTGCATTGTGTGTCGCTGTAACATTCAATAGCAAATTAGTATTGCTGTTCTGCAAACTGATGCCATTTTTATTGATGTTTATCATCATATCCAGCAATTGATTATTGTTTGCCTGCTGAAGATCGATTCCTAATGAAGAGTTCATGGTAAAACGCGTGTCTATAATTGAATTGTTGCTGGATTGATTTAACACAAGTCCCGTGTTATTTAAATGAGATCTAACTTGTTCTATTCGATTCATATCCGATCCATTGGATAATTTTATACCTGCGTTAAGACCCCCATATGTCGTTATATGCCGCAGTACTGAAAAATCCACATTGGAAAAATCGACAACTTGCTGACTACCGTTACCGCTTAACCTGCCTTCTAACCAGAGAAAGCGCTTATTCAGAGCACTCACTAAACTTGTTGCGTTATTTGTACTTCTGATTTCCCTATCTTGCGGAACAATCAACGCAACATTGTTTGAATTTATGTTTATATTTTTGTCAATGGGCTGATCAATTACATAAATAGCGCCTGAACTGTTTAAGTCAATGCTGCTTTCCCCAACAGGATTTACAATAATTGGATTGGACCACCAGACTTCATCACCGGAGTTAAAAATGATTGTCGAACTTTCTGAATCTGTAACGAATAAGGCATTATTATTCCAAGTGCCATTGTTAATCAAGTCACTCAGGGTAACTTCTGCCTGAAGGTCAGTGGAGATAAACAATACACCGTTATCTGCCTCCTGACATTGCCACTGAAAAGCATTTAACTTATCTTGGGCAACTAAGGTAGTACAAGCTGTTTGTTCCGGCACAAAAAATTTACGCATATTGCCCGCATGAATACAGGCATTACGTGCAAAAGGAATTTCACCATCACAGGCAGCACCAGATAATTCCAAAAGCGAATTTGCATCATTTAATAGATAATCATTCCAGTTTGCCGCATTATCATAATACGGAAGCGGTTCACGTGTTGAAAAATTCCAGACGAAAGGTGCTTCAAGGGTATTACCAAACCAATCTGTGATTGTTAAAGTAACCGTGGCTTTATATGTTTCGTTTTCGAGCAGTGGATCAAATGGGCGAATTTCAATCTTCAAGTAATCTATCTGACCACCTTCACTCGGTACCAAGAAAGTTTCAGCATTGATGAGATTTCCCTGACTGTCTTCCAACGTTAAAAAGCTCCGATTATTCAAACCAGCTTTGCCAATGTACCAGATAACTTTATTGGAAAATGTCGAACTTATTACGGTGTTTGGTGCAATAGATTGAGCGTTAAGTGGCGGCCATGTAGATATCACTTCGAGAGGAGCCGTCTCTATAACAACAGTATCCGTACTACTCTCAGACCAGTTTCCAGCGTTATCACGCTCCTGAACATGGAAAACATGCTCACCATCCGCCAATGCATTTTCTGGCGTATAAACACGGTTAGTCGTTTCATCACTCCATGACACATTATCATTTAGTTTATAACGGAATACACCGTTGCCGCCGCCACTACTCACCCATCTCCAAGTGGGTGTTGCATCGTTGGTTCTATTACTCGGTTCATAAATAAATGGAAGATGACTAACATCAGGTGGGGTTGGTGGAGTATTATCAAGCTCGCAACTAATGATAACACTTGACACATTAGCTGCAGATATTCGACCGCTATTATGCTCTAACTGGCAATCAAAGCCTGCAGGTAATTTAGTCACAGTAACATTATATGACGTACCATGAGCAAGCTGATTTTGGAATATAAACTCGCCATTTTCGCTTAGGTTCAGAACCTGGCCATCACTGTTTTGAATTTCAACAGTTTCAATTAAACCACTGATTGAACCGCTTAAAGTATAAAGATTTGTTACACAACTCACATTAATATTGGTGATGTTAGTGTCATCAATACTGCCACTACTATTACTCAGCGAACAAACCTCACCGGCTGATTCTTGAACTAGTTTTACATCATAACTATCACCTACGAGAAACACTTCATCAAACATGTAGCTGCCATTATTGTAAATGGTTTTAGTTTGATCACCGTTTTTTAACGTAATTGAATCGACAAGACCGCTGACCTGGCCACCAATCCTAAAACTTACAGCTTTGGTTTCACACGAAACCTGAATATCCGTTTTACTAATCGAATCTATGACACCTTTTCCATTAACAATGGTGCATATTTGATCGTTGGGCTGTCGATAGATTTCAACTTCATACGCTGAATTACTATCAAAGATCGAATTTAAGGTAAAGCTGCCGTCCTGGGTTATGGAATGCCTTTCTCCATCATGTTCAAGCACAAGCACACCGCCACTCAGACCAATAACATCGCCGCCAAGTGTGAAAATATTATTGATAGCGTTACATACAATTCCAACATCACTAATATTCGCACCCTCAATAACGCCCTGTGCATTACTCAAAGTACAGAGCTGACCTTCTGGATGCGTACTGATGCTTACGCTATATTCAGCACCATCAAGAATATCGTCAACAAAACTGAACACACCGTTAGAAGTTAATTCTATTGGAGAACCTTCGTTCAATTGAACCTGTAATGTGCCAGAAAGTCCTTCAACACTTCCATTTATTTTAAATGTTGAAATGTTATTAATATGGTATTGCTGAGTTTTAACAGGCTCCTTATTGCCCGCCCTGTCAGTTGCAAAGTATTTGAGTGTGGTGAGCGAATTTGCCACCTGAATTGCTTCAATGTAAATGTTACTCGCTTCAGTAGGATCTGTGCCGTCCACTGTATAATAAATTTTATCGCAACCTGCACCACCCTCATCTGTGCAATTTAAACGAATATCAAAAATAGAATCAAATTCCCCACCTGTCGGATCCGCCACGGTTAAGGGGGTGATGAGTTCCATGCCCACCGCGTACACACCCAAACGAGTTATATCGACACTCAGGGAGTGGTTATCACTATCTACACTATTTGCAATTTCAACCCAACTACCATCATCTAATAAATACATGCGCAATGCAGATTCAGGTATGCCATTCAGTTGTTCATGATCATAAAAAATTGTTACATTTACCGGCGAACTAAATGTTAGGTTTTCTGGTTTTAAATCAAACACAGTGCCTGCAATAATATTACCCCCTGCCGGATAATTCTCTCGCATGCTGGCAGTAATATTTTGATCAGCCGATAATGTGTTTTCTGGAATGTTTAAGGTGATTTTAACAGGTGAATTTTCTGCTGCATTGAACTCGAAAAGACCACCTTTGCGATCAACGACAAATTCTACATGCGGGGTTTTATTGTCGGGATCCTGTTTTTCGTTTAGATTTTGATCAGGTGTTTTAGAATCTGAACCACCACCGCAAGCTATTAAGCTCATTACCAAAAATATTACGATCGATACAGCCAATAAACGACTGACCCGCCGCCCACACCCCAAATCAAAACTACTCATTGCCACCCCTACCAAATAATGCATATAAAAGCATCAATTATTATTTATGTATTCTAAGAAAAAGACTGCAGATTCACCGCAAGATATTACACGATACATTGAAATAAAACATTACTTCCCAGGCTGATGAAAGCGACACAGCGCTTAAATAATCAGCTAAATAGATCAAATACCACATCCACCAGCTTGTTTTTTAGCCACGGCGGTTAAATTTACACGAGAGTTAAAAATAGAAAGAGGGTTGTAATAGCAAATCAAGAGAATTTATATTAAGCCAGTTACAACATATGAATGATCTGTTCTGCTTGCTGAAACCATTCATCATTGGCGGAAAACAATTTTTTGTTTTTTGATAACAGGGCTTTTGTTTTTTCTATTTTGGCGGTGATTTCCTGCTTTGCCATATTGTTAGTTTTCATTTTTTCTAACAATGCAAGATCACTCATTATGAGATACCTGACGGTACGACTGGCATAAGCATTTAACGCCAACGCTTGCTCAAAATAATGTCGTCCGGATTTTCCCATTTTTTCCAATGCCAGGCCGGCATAAAGGTGTGCATCAATTTTCAAAGGCGTTCGAATATTCTCACTATCGATCACCCGTTGCATGGCTGATAAGGCACCTTGCCAATCACTGCGAAATATTTTAATCAAAGCACCGGTGAATGTGGATACTACTGTTTTTTGTTTTGCCAAGAGCGGCAACCTCACCCAGCCACGCTTATCGCCAGATATTATTTTCACAACACCTAGCTGATTTTCAAATTGAATCCCCATATAGGATTGACCTACCGTAGCAATAGCCTCACCTCCCCGGCGTTTTTGATAAATTTTAAGCGAAGAAGGCAAGCTGTATTCCCTAATAATATCTTGCGTTAAAATGATTGACGATACTTCAAAACGTCGACGCGGAATATCTGCAACCAGGGTTTCACCATTGATCGAAACTTGCCAACGTTCATGTTGGTTCTGACGAAAATCACGATAACGAGGAATAGAAATATTTGCCTGAACCGCCACGCCATCACCATAAGCGTAGGCTTTTCCCCATAAGACTATTTGTGCCAATACCGACAGTTCTTTTGCCTGGCGCTCTGCATCATTATGCGACTGCTGTTGTAAAGGATTAGGATCCCATATGACTAAGCCTTTACCGAAGTCTAGATTGTCCGGGTTATTTGGCCAGGGTTTACGACGAAAAGTAGACCAAGTGCGTAAATTAAGTATGGTCGCCACATTCTTACCCAATTCCCCAGGGCCTTCAAACGCGGGAATGAACAGCGTTATCTGGTCAGATGCTGTCGCGTTGGATATTCCACAATATGAAAATAGTAAAACCAATAGACTAATTAAATATTGCTGTGTTTTTTTCATGGCTGACCAGCCTCACAGCTTTGAACGCTTTCCAACTCTTGCGAAATAGCGGTTCTTAATTTATCCATGCCAGGTAGATTACTGGGAATATCAGCCATTCGTTCGTGCGCGGCACTTAATAAAGCGATAACTTCATCTACTGGCTTACAGTGTTGACGTGCGTACATAGCCAGACCAAAAAGAATGGCAACAGAATGGCTGTCTCTGGTTGTATCATACTCAATGTCATTAATCGGTAATTCAACCGACAGGAATCGAGAATCCAGTCCGGTTTTTAAATCGCCAAAAAATATTCGACTTCGAACGGCATAGCCACTCTCTTTACTTTTAATTCGCCCAAGTAAAATTTCAAGTGCGTTTGCACGCTGCCAACGGCTGAGCAATTCAGCATTGCTTCCGGTAAATACTGCGTGCTTACCCTGCTGATCGGTAACAAAAAACGGGCTTAACGTAGCAAGGTAATTTAAACTTTCATTTTCGTTTTGTAGTTCTTCTGCGATGGATGATATTTTGGTTTGAACAATGGCTTTAAATTCTTCAAAATATTTTTCTTCCACATCGCTCAGCAAACCACTGTATTTGAAAATATGAATGGCAACTCTTGGTGGTTCAGCCCAGCTATTTTGCATAATCAGATTAAATAACAAACAAATAAACAGAATCAAGCGCAGGCTTAATTTATAAGATTGTCGTCGACTCATCGTTATGATTCCGGACAGGCACATCTCAGTGGCTGTGCTTCACTATCAATCTGGAATGAATAGCTATTAGGTTTTAAGTAATACTGGCAGGGATTGTCCGGCGATAAATTCAAACCCAGTGTATTTCCGAATGTATCCAGTGCAACGAGATCATAAACTCGGGTATTACCGGATTGAATCACTAATTCCTGTTCATCATTGTTTGCAAACTGCAATGGGATTTTCAGCGATGTTTCACTCAGTAAAGACGCACCGCCAAATAAAGCATCTAATTCACCTGTATTTACTGCTGCAATCTTAATTTTGTCTCCACTGCAAGCCAGAGCAGCAAGCTGTAACTCGGCTTTGGCTGGAATAAACTGGTCTTTGAGGAAAACAAAAGCCAATGTCATCACCGGGATCAAAGTAACCAGCGACTGAAGATCAATACCTGATAAAAAACTTCGCAGCGTGCTTTGATAACAGCCACATGTGATGCATTTTTTCGCTCCCTCGTTAATCGGGCTTTTGCAAACTCTGCAAAGCTGAGGCGAACGATCAAACGCAGAATTATTCGATTTTTCTGTGTCTTTATTATTATCTGAATCTTGTTTGGAATTCATGAGTTTTTAGTGCTTATCGAATTATTCACCCAGCCCTAATTTCTGCAGCGTTTCTCTCGTCATTTCACCATTTTCAGGTAACCCATTATCCCGTTGAAACACTTTCAGTGCAGCGCGTGTTTGCGGCCCATAGATACCGTCAACGGCACCCGGCTGGTAGTCTTCATGGAGCAATTTTTGTTGGACGGCTTTAACCAGATTATACCTGGCGTGCGTTCGGGCTTCTGATGCTTCAATAATGCGCGCTTCACCCGACATAACTGCAGGCGAAATCAACAAGCCAATCGCAATCAACGACATTATGTAAACTGAAACGGTTTTTTTGTGCACAGTTTTCACATTAACTCCTTCAATTTATTCGTTCATCAATGTAAATTATAGCTTGTATAAATGAAAATTCATTACGTCTGATTGAGAATCAACCACTACAATTAAGAAAGCTCATTTTCAAATCAATAAACTTTCGTCAACAGGCTCGTGCCCGTCGCAAGTAGATGGGGAATTAAGAATCAATTTTTTATCGTCAACGGAGTATGCACCCCGTTGACGACCAAAGGGGAGAGTTTCGCTTCTCCCCTTTGGAAACCCCATCGGGTTTGTGTCCTCAGCAAGCTGCGGAGAATTAAGATTAAATAACCGGTAAACTATGCTACTTAACGAAATCACTAAAACGCTACTATACTTGTTCAATCAGTTTTATAATTCGAGTGTTATGCAACCTTAGGTTTAACTTTGCCCTGCAAGAAAGAATTTACCCACCTGAGCCTTTTACGGAGAATGTATGGCCAGCTCAAGCAATCGCATCCCTAATCTTGCCAATCCCTTTAATATAATGGAATTGTTCACGCCACTGAAAAACTATCAATATCTTGAACAATGCGAGCAATTCCCGTTTAACAGCCAAGCCGACAAACATGACAAGCACAACGCCTGGTGGCTGGCCGAATTATCGGGATTGATATATCACGAGCAAGCTTATGTTCGCCAGAAGTTGAAACAAGCTTTTAATGTAAATGATAATGCCATTACCTGGCTTCATGGTTCAGAGAGAGATACGCAAGGTGTCATGATTGAACTTGATGATTGTTACATTATTGCCTTTCGAGGCACCGAGTTTTATACACCTCGACTGCTTTCACTTTCTCGCTTACGCAGCGTGCGTAAAGACTTAATTACCGATCTGGATTTCCCCAAGCGGCAGGATCCATTAATCAATCATATCAGCATGCACAATGGATTTCTTGATGCCTTAAAGGAAATATGGCCGACCATAAAGCAAAAAACCCAGGCAAATTCTAAAACGTTATGGTTAACCGGACACAGCATGGGAGGTGCAATTTCGGCGGCAGCAGCGTTGATAGATTCATCTCGAGTAAAAGGATTATACACCTACGGCATGCCTTGTCTTGGCGGAGATGATTTAGCAGAATATTGCGAAGAACATTTGGCGAATAAAATATTTCGGTATGTGAATGAAAACGATTTTGTTGTGAACGTAATGCCTCAGTTTTTGAGCGGCTATAGCCATTGTGGTGAGGAAAAAAAATTAGAACTGGAAAAACATAATAGCCCATTTGAATTCATTGGTGATGTTTTCAAACTGGATATTATTGATCATTCACCGCTGTTTTATATGCTGGGAACACGACAAGCGATTTAGATGCATCCACATTAAAGTTTGTAATAAATCAAGTGACGTTTATTGGTGTCAATGGCTTCGCCCAGGCTAATGACTCCACTACCCGTTAGTGGTAGATTTTCGCGGCGTAAATAATACTGTTGGCCATCATCGGATCGAATAAACGTACCATTAGTGCTTTGATCCACCAGAGTATACTTACCACGATTATATTTTACGAAAGCATGACTACGTGAAGCTAATTGAGAATCCACAATCAGATCACATTGCTGCCCTCTGCCCATTAAAATTGGTGGAGAATCGATGGAAACCTGTAGTTGCTGGTTTTGATATTGTAAAACCAGGGGCGACATATTTTCATTTTGCGGCATAACCCCCGGTATGGGAGCCATGCGGGTTACGTCTTTGGGTTCCCAAACAATTTCATAGATAATTATTTCTTCTGTTTTACCTTTAACCGATGCCCGATCAAACTCACGACATTTATCCTTGAGCATGGGAGCCAGATTTGCAATTGTATCCGAGGTGGTAATGATTTGTCTGGCCTTGGCGATTCCGGTCATACGTGCCGCAACATTCACCACATCACCCAATAAATCACCATCATCCTGCAGTAATGCGGGACCGAAATGCAAGCCGATTCTGACAGCAATTTGCACATCCGGATTCACAGGATTTCGCTCCAGGGTTTCATGAATTTCGCAAGCCGCTTCAACCGCGTTATCTGCATAGGGAAAACGACACATCACCTCATCACCAATGGTTTTTATGACGTAACCACTGTGACGGGCAATAGTTTTGCTCATCAATACCAAGGTGTCATTGATAACCTGACTGGCTTTAGTATCACCAAATTTTTCATAAATACGCGTACTGCCGGCGACATCAGCAAATAATACTGCGTAATTTTGTTGTGAAGATTGCATCAGTTGGCTTGTCGGTTTCGGATAATTATCATTTTATATCTTATAATTTTACTAAAGATCTGTGTAATATTTAATGGCAAGATGGTAAAAAAAGTCGTTTACCGCCGTTTATTATAAGAGGCGCTGAATAAGTTTTTGCTTTGTCTCGCTTATGGTCGGATAATGAATTTATATAACGTTATTCGTTATTATTTCAACATACTCAACTTGTTTTATTACACAATAAATCATCAGATACAAGTGTAATTGTGGGAATAAAGGTGACAACCATGTTTGAAGCAGTGGAGCTTGGTCGCAAAGCATCTAAAAGCGCATTTAAAGAACAAGTACCTGAAATTCGCACCCATTTACTCGAGTTACAAGGATTAATCAAAGAAGCGAATATTCCGGTTATTATCATTATTTCCGGTGTGGAAGGTGCGGGCAAAGGAGAAGTGGTCAACCGTATTAATGAATGGCTTGACACCCGTGATATTCAAACCCATGCATTTTGGGATGAAACCGACGAAGAACTGGAACGGCCACGATTCTGGCGCTTTTGGCGAAAATTACCCGCCCGCGGCAACATCGGCATCATGTTTGGTTCCTGGTACACCCGACCAATTATTGATCGAGTGTTCGACAAAATCAGTGACGCCGACCTGGAAACCGAACTCACTCGCATTGTCGAGCTGGAACAAATGTTGATTCGGGATGGCGCGCTGATCGTGAAGTTCTGGTTTCATTTATCCAAAGAAAGCCAGACTGAACGTTTGCACGAAGATGATAAAAAGTTCAAACGGAAGAAAAAACACTCTCTCACAAAACAGTTTGCCGCACATTACGATACCTTTGCCAAAGTATCGGAAGGCGCCATTCGCAACACCGACACCGGCCATAGCCCCTGGTATCTCATCGAAGCCACCGATAAAAATTATCGTGATCTGACTGTTGGTCGTACACTGATTGATGCCGTTCGCCAGCGTCTGCGAAATAATGGCACAAACAATGGTCTTGATCTTTCTCACCGCCCGCTGCCGCCAGAAGAAGCATCAGCGACCATTACCATACTTGATCATGTCGATTTATCCCAGCAACTGTCGGCCAAAGAATATAAGCAACAATTGGAAAAATACCAAACCCGTTTGCAACGACTCACCTGGGATGCACGCATTAAAAAACGTTCCACAGTAGCGGTATTCGAAGGCTGGGACGCGGCAGGAAAAGGCGGTGCAATTCGTCGATTTACCGCAGCCATTGACGCTCGCTTATATCGTAGCATTTCTGTTGCAGCTCCCACGGATGAAGAACTGGCCCACCATTATTTGTGGCGCTTCTGGCGACATATTCCGCGCGCCGGTTATGTCACCATTTATGATCGTTCCTGGTATGGCAGAGTATTAGTAGAACGAGTGGAAGGCTTTGCCGAAGAACAGCAATGGATGCATGCTTATCAGGAAATCAACGATTTTGAACAGCAAATGTATAGCCATGGAACAGTCATTAATAAATTCTGGGTACATATCAGTCAAGAAGAGCAACTTAAACGTTTTAAGGAACGGGAAAAAGTGGCCTGGAAGCAGTATAAAATCACTGAAGAAGACTGGCGTAATCGGGAAAAATGGGATGCTTATAAAGAAGCAGTGAATGAAATGATTACCCGCACCAGCATGTCTAACGCGCGCTGGCATATCATTGCCGGTGACGATAAAAAATTCGCTCGCGTGCAGATTTTAAAGCACTTATGCAAAACCGTAGAAGATGCACTTGATCAGTAAACAACCATTTGCAATCCGGCATTAATTTCGGCAACACATTTGCTTTTATCAACTATGCCTCTCGCGCAAAAAACAAAAATCGTTCATAGGAAGCGATTAAGTAATCAGCACAAAACAAGATAGTTAACCGGGGTTTATTGATGACACGACCTGAATCAGGTGATATCTGGGGTGGGTTTTCCTCCGCAATCGTAATTCTGCCACAGTCCATGGCATTCGGTGTGGCATTATGGGCGCAGTTTGGTGGCGATATCGCCGCTGGTGCATTAGCTGGCCTCATTGCCGCTGCTGTTCTCAGCCTGATATCCGGTTTGTTTGCCGGTACTTGCGGCATGATCAGCGCCCCAACCGGCCCCACTGCCGTTTTACTTGGCGGTACCATTCTGGCATTAATGTCATCGGGTTTAAGTACAGACATGCTCCCCCAGGCGCTGGTCTTGATGCTGCTAATGACTGGCATCTTCCAGCTGCTAATCGGGCTTTTTAACATCGGCCATTTAATTAAGTTTATTCCCTACCCTGTTACTGCCGGATTTATGACAGGTTCTGCCTTGTTAATGGTGGTATCTCAAATTCAACCTGTACTTGGTGAAAAATTATCAGAGTTTCTCAGCCGTGGGCAATGGTTACCGCTGGTTACTGCAGGCGTAACTTTTATGGCTATGAGCCATATACCCAAACGGTTTCCTAAAATTCCACCAACGGTTGCTGGATTAATCTGTGGTACTGGCTGTTTTTACCTACTTGGCTGGTTATTTCCGGTATTTATTGCGAAAGATTGGGTGATTGGTGATTTGCCATCGATTAGCAGTATCGAAATCGGTTTTTCACTGGATGTTTTGCCACAAATGCCCTGGGATATTTTGCTAGCTGCAAGCCTTGCTCTGGCTGTGCTGGCTTCACTGGACACCTTACTGACTTCCGTGATTGCCGATGTAAACACTGGCAACCGCCATCATGCGCGCAGGGAATTAATTGGCCAGGGCATTGGCCAAATGATGTCAGGTTTGTTTGGTGGTATATCCGGCGCAGGGACCACCGGTGCATCAGTTGTAGCAATCAATAGCGGTGGTCGTCATCGCGTCGCGGTTGTTGCAGGTTTGGTAATTGTTTTGTTTCTTATACTACTGGGCCAATTGGCTGCCTATCTACCCATTAGTGTTTTGGCCGGCATTATTTTGCACGTGGCCATCATGAATATGATTGATCGAAATATTCCCGCCTGGCTGCAACGTAAACGCACTCGTATGGATGGCTTTATTGCAGTGTCAGTTACATTGGTTACGGTCAGTTATGATCTTATGGTGGCAGTTGGCGTCGGTGTATTAATTGCGGTTTTCCAGTTTCTTCGTGCGCAAATTAAAACGCCTGTTATACGATCACGCTCCACGGCAGCACAACGTGCTTCTTTACGAAGACGACCGGAAGAAATTCGAGAGATTCTGACCGAGCAAGGCAATCACGTGATTCGTTATGAGTTACAAGGCAATTTATTTTTTGGCACCGTCGATCGCTTATACACCGAGGTAGCTGAAGATCTTGATCATCCTAATTGGGTAATACTTGATATGTCACGCGTAACTCAGGTTGATCTCACCGCTGCGCGCTTATTTCAACAAATGGCCACACGTTTAAATTCGCACGGTGGCGAACTCATCTTTGCAACTGTCCGGGGCGGCAAAGGTTTAGGTCGCAAAGTGAAAAAAACCCTGCGTAAGATTAATCCTCATGGCAAGCTGGTACCCATCAAAACCTTTATCGATGCAGATGAGTCACTCGAATATGCCGAAAACCGTTTACTGCAACAACTGGGCGAAGAAGAAGCACTGGAAGAACAAGCCATTCCGCTGGAGGAAATTGAATTATTTCACCACCTGACTGAAGCTGAGTTAACCGAACTCCGAAAAGTTTTGCGTAAGAAAAAATACAAATCCGGAGACAATCTTTTTTATGACGGCGATGAAGGTGATCAGTTATTTATTATTACCAGGGGCGAAGTCGATGCTATCCTACCCTACGGGAGCCGACATTATAAACGCCTGGCCACGTTTGGTGCCGGTACATTTCTGGGCGAAGTTTGTTTTTTAAAACCAGGCCCGCGCACAGCCACCGCCCGTGTTAAAAAGAATACCGAAGTTTATATTCTCGATAAAAATTCATTTCTTGAGCTTCAGAACAACAGCCCAACCGCCGCGATAGGTATACTCACATCACTTGGCCAAGCATTGAGTGAACATTTACGCTGGGCGGATGTGGAATTACAGAGAGTGATTGATTAGTTAAAATAAGATTACTTGCCTCTAAACAAAACTCAGCCGGTGAGGCTTTGAGTGGTTATAACGTTATTTTGAAGACTCAAAAACCGTCCTTGGTGTTTGATGCCGGCATCCTTGCCGGCAACACTTCAAAACCCCGTTATAACCACTGACAAAACATGATCGCTTTCGATTAGCTGAGTTTTGTTTAGAGTCGAGTAGATTATAAGTAATTTTGTCGGGCTAGACTTGATCTAATTATAACAAACAAAATAACATGAAACGCTCCACCCTCTTTATAAATATATAACAATATCTTTCATTCCCCTAGCAATTCAATCAACATTAGAGAAAGAAACTAATACTTTAGCATTAGATAAAAAGCAATGATTTTCAGTATATCTGCTCCAATAGGCCTACCAATAAAATAAACACGACAAGCTGTGATTTAGTTCACAATTTACAATTTTTAACAAGCGCAAACTGTCTTCGTTCAATGAAGCTTCTACAAGAAAACGTATTGCTTCTCAATGTTAATTTTATACGATTGTTATAAATACATAAAATTATCATTCAGAGTTCGTCATGTTGGGAGGAAAGGATATTTTCTACATAAACTTTCAAACGGGTAAGTGGATGACATCTTAATCGATTTACCCGACATGGAGAATGAAATGAAAATATTTAATTGTATCATTTTAATATATTTTACGTTGATAGTTTCCGCCTGTGGTGGCGGTAGTTCCGGAGATTCTTTACCTGAAATATATGAAGTGAAAGATGTAAATGTAGCTGCTTCCTCATCAAATATAGTAAGAGGGCAACTCACAGATTCACAAGGGAATACAGAAGGATTTGTTTTTTCCATTGTCCGGGCTCCTGGCAATGGTGAATTAATATTAAATCAAGATGGCTCTTATGTTTACACACCGAAAAGTGGAGCAAACGGTGTTGATGAATTCACTTATCGCTTACAAAACGGTGAAGGGCAATCCAACATTGGTGTTGTTCGAATCGAAATAACGATTGTCAGCGCATGTTTAAGCACGCGTGAAACACTTTTAAGTACCGAATTTCTCGTCAATACAAATCAATCAGCGGTTCTTACCACATTAGGTGAAAAACAAGAAGTATCAGGATTTGTCGTAGAACAAAGCGCTTATACTTCGAATAGTAATGCTCGAACAATGTTGTTACAAATAATATCCAGAATTTCTGGTGAAGTGAGCTCTATTAACACAATCAGTGAACAAAAAGCGCTATCAACTGTAGATAGTTTTTCTGGTCAGTATCGTCTTGTCAATTCGGTATTTGGAACAGAAATCACACCAACTGAATTGAGTAATTCGTTTTATCGGAATATTACCGATAATTTTACCGATGAACTGCCAGCCGCGAAAAACACTAGTGTATTTGGTAACGAATTTAGATTATGGGTAACTGTAATTTATAACAGTGATGACTCGGTTTTAATCGTTTTAGCGTTGGTTCCAATCGAAAAGTTTGATGATTTCTCTGCTATCCTTGATGCATATGCTGATGGGGGAAATATCGCTTTATGCGGCAGCGAAATCGCATCAAATACTGATCAATATATTGCTGAAGAAAATTCAAACAATCTGGCAGATTTCCTCTTTGTTGTTGATAATTCGGGCAGCATGGGAGATGAGCAGCAAGCAGTCCAGGAAGCAGCTAATTTATTTTCAAACACAATTGATAATGCAAGCCTGGATTATCAAATTGGTGTCATTACAACTGATAATGATAGGTTAAGAGGTACAGGATTTACCTCGGATATTGAGGATTTTAAAACGAATGTTGTAGCCGGTACTGGTGGTAGTTTTACAGAAACCGGTATTTACTATGCTGAACAGTCACTACGTTCGATAAACGAAGGTGATGGTGCAAATGGTACTGTTACCCAAGCTGGCTACCCCAGAACAGATGCATCTTTATCCGTGATAATTTTAAGTGATGAACCAAGCCAATATCGCGATAGAGCGCGATCTAACTTTGATGTTGACAGTAATCTTTTTATTGATCGAGGATACCGAGTTTATTCAATTGTTGAAGAAACCCATGCAAATCGTAGCCAATATGATGATCTCGCTTTTTCAACCGGCGGTGCGATTGCCAGCATTTCTGATATCGAGTCGTTTCCAGCAATTATGGAACAAATCGCAACAAATTCTGGCGGTGCTGCCAGCCGCTACATTTTAACGGGCAATCCTGTCAGCTCAACTATCAAGGTTTCGGTAAATGGAAGCCAAGTTATACGGAGTCGTGACGATGGATGGCGATATATTGCATTGAGTAATAGTATCGTATTTTATGGTGATGCAATCCCTGAAGCTGGTGAAGAAATTCTTATTGAATACACAACTTTAATTATTGCTGAAGCAGAAGCCACAGAAGAAAATTAAGTTTCTTTTTTAGAAAGCTAAACCATCTATGGCTGAATTGTTTGATTCAGCCATAGATTTTCCAATTGGTAACACTGTTTCATAAAAATGAAATTCTCAGAAATTAAGAAACACAATACCCACCATCCACATTTATAATACTGCCGGTGGCAAATTCATTTTCCATGACATACAACACCGCCTTACTGACATCTTCCGGTGTGCCTACCCGCTTTACTGGCAAAGCTGAAGCAATGCTTGAAAATTGTTGTGCTTTAATATCATCAGGCAGCAGTTCTGACCACACCGGTGTATCAATGACACCGGGTGTAATGCAATTAACGCGAACCGGAGCTAATTCCAAAGCCAGACTGCGCGTTAAGGATTCCATTGCCCCAGCAATAATGGCGTAAGTCGATGCGCCTGCCATGGGACGTTGGCTAACAATACCGGAGAAGAATGTAATAGATGCGTCGGAACTTAATTTCGGCGCTGCGTATTTCGCCAGGTAATACTGCCCCCAAAGTTTGGATTCCACCAAAGCTCGCGCATCAGAAGTTTCCATTTCTAAAAACGCACCTAAGACTGACCCGGACGCACTTGTTATTAAGTGATCGATGGATTCTATGTCTTCAAAAAACGCTTTTACAGCCTCCTCGTCAGTAACATCCAATTGTTTGGCAGAACAGGCCGAACCGATTTCTGTCACAGCTCTATCAAGCTTGTCAGCAGAACGACCAGCAATTAAAACTTCTGAGCCTTTTTCTGCTGCCACTTTTGCTGTCGCCAAGCCGATACCTGAACTGCCGCCCACGATAACAACTTTTTTCCCCATTAATGTTTGATTCATGACACATCCTATCTAGACCGGTCGTCTAGTTATAAGTTAAAAAAATACGCCTAAGATTGAATCACTTAAGCGTCACTCTACTGCCTAATTAAGGCTGCAATGGCTAAACGTGCGGCTTTTGCAAAGCGCACACGTCGTTTATTCAGGTTGGGCCAGCATCTGAAACATCACTCGCACATAACTGCGCAGAGGATCTACCGAATTGACCACTTTCATTTTCATTACCGCTCCTTCCCAGCCATTGAACATGACTTCTGCCAAATCGGAAGGATCAGCATCCAGTGTTAAATCCCCTCTTTCTTTGGCTTGCTTTAGGCAGGCTTCAAAATAGTCCTGCCAGTTTCGCATGACTGATTGAATTTGGGTGCGAAACTCTTCGTTACTGTCAGCCAGTTCCTGGGCCATATTACCCACCAGGCAACCGCCTTTACATTCCTGGGTTTGTTCAAATTGCTCGATCATGGCGAGAAAAAAATTGTGCAAACGTACCAGTGGTGGCACATGTATATCGCTGAGATGTTTTTGTAAAACTTTTTCAAATTCAGCGGCATACACCGCTAAAACTTCTGCACCAAACGCCTGCTTGCTTTTGAAAAAATGATAAAAAGAACCTTTAGGCACACCCGCGGCTTTTAATATTTCCTGCAGACCAGCATCGTTATAGCCTTTTTGCAGCAATATTCGGGTGCCGGTTTCGATGATGTTCTCTTTTGTGTTGCTCTGTTTCATACAACAATACTAGACCGGTCGTCTTATCTTGTCAAACATTATCAAGATTAAAATCAATTTTATATCATCAATGTTGTATGCACTCCATTGATGACCAAAGGGGAGAGCTTCGCTTCTCCCCTTTGGGAAACCCCATCGGGTTTGTGTCAGCAGCAAGCTGCGGAGAATTAAGATTTAACACTTATTGATAATGCATCAAAATTTGACCAGAGCGGGTAATAACACCCTGGTCAAACCAAAATCTTATTTTTTATCCGGCGCGACAGAATGGCAACGCATACAGTTTTTGGTGGGTGCAAAAGCAATTTTGCCATGGCAAACACCACAATATTTCCCGCTGAGTACGTCTTCCATTTTGATATCATTGCCACCTTTTTTCTTTACGAAAATCCCTTCATGGCAGTTTTTACAGGCCAACCATTCGGTGTGTACTTTATGTGAGAACAACACATTTGGCATAGCACCGGTATCGGTAAACAGGATATCCATATCGACTGGCTTTAAGTCTTCACCTTCACCCAACAAGTCCGAGCGGGGTGCGATATGACCTTTTCGTAAAGCCTGCACCCAATCGGTTAAACCGGCAGAATCCCTTGGGAAAGCGCCCATGGCTTCTTCAGGTGGCTGCAATGCGAACATAGCAGATTCATTACTTGGATCATGAATACCGTCTTCGCCAAGAGGTATTGGCTTTCCAGTAATCTGGAAATGTGTTCCTTTACTCCAGAACTGACCTTCAAACTTCTTTTCTTCAGCTATTAATGCGGTTGTACAAACGAGTCCCAAACAACCAAGCGGGATCGTACTTTTAATCATTTTTTGAATTAGGGGAATGGACATTATTTAACTTTCTGATCATCAAACAAACATAAAGACTCACATTATACAGGCTTTCATTTTTTACTGCTTATTTTCGACAATGCAGTTTTCGCGCCTGATTAACATTTCCGCGAATGGAAATTGATCGCGCCAATGCATGTCGATATGCAGCACACACCGCAAGATTTAGCCACTGAACCACTGGTTATATTCTTTCGCTTTTTTTATAATCACAATACCGATAATCATAACGGAATTATTATGAAAAAATCTATTTTCATCTCAGCGCTTGCCCTGTTCACACTGTTTGCCATTACTGTATTTATCGTCAGCCAATATGGTGGAATGTTTTCTGACGCGGGTATACAATTCACTAACATCCAACATTTCAATTAACCAATTACGTGAATCACGGTTTGTCTTACATTAAATGTAAGTGATTTGCGTTTTCCTGTCTATCGATGAGATTTTGACCTCGGCCAGCATATGACTCCCGTCAGACTTTTCTCCGCAACAAGCTTTGATGAATTTAAATTAAATATTTCAGATTTACGACGGTTTTCCTGATATAAAGTATTTCTCTTTTAGATAGACAAGTTGAAGAGATTGCTAACCATGAATCACATAAAAAATATGTGGAATGACCTGCAGACTTCCCCTTACCCTGAGTCGCTAATCACAGACACGGTTAAAGGTTTTAATTTAGTTGCGATGAATAAAAATCTGTCAGGCTGCGTTAAGACTTACATTAACACCGGTGGCATTCTCGATCATCATCAATGGCAAAGTTTTAACCAACACACGGATAATTTGCAGCAAGTTATTCCTCAATTGAACGGAAATGAACAGGTGTATTACGCTAAGCTTTATCGTTTGTGTGATGTGATTCGAGAGAGTCTAGATGGAAAGCTTTAAGTATTTTTAATTTCTGACAAATATATTTTTGCCTGATCAGTAATACTGACGGGCAATCCATTACGTTCTGCAATGGTTAATCCTAAAGACTGACCATTAATTCCAAAAACCAACTCATAAGTTGGTGAAAGTTTTTCATGATCAAACATCATGGTGGCATTTTGAATTTTTTCGTGGCTTTCAGCATAAGGTTTCAGGGGTGACAAATGGGTGTTGACTATACCCATGCTTCCCGAACTAATCAGGCTATCAATCATGGCCATGGCCAGTGCCGCCCCCTCTTCCGGATCGGTACCGGTTCCCAGTTCATCCAGCAGAAATAAGGCGCCAGGTTTAGCATTATCCAATATACTTTTCATTACTTCGACATGACCAGCAAATGTCGATAGCTGATGATACATGCTTTGCTTATCACCCATGTCCACCATGACAGTATTAAACCAGCCCATTTCACAATCTTCTTCGGCGGGAATATGCAAACCGCATTGCGCCATGATTTGCAGCAGCCCCAAGGTTTTTAATACAACGGTTTTGCCGCCGGTATTTGGGCCGGTGATGAGGATAAAGGATTTGTCTGTCTCAATTTTTAAGGATACCGGTACGGGTCGATCCAGCTTGCCCTGCAAAAACTGAATTAATAACATGGGGTGATAAGCCTGATTTAAACGCACCACCGGCTGATCAAGCAAAACCGGTGCGTGAGCATTCATTTGTTCACTGAGATGTGCCGCAGAAAAAGCAATATCCACCCAGGTGATCGCATCAATAATTACCGACAACGCAGGCACGGCATGCCCAACCTGTTCGGTTAACATAGCTAAAATACGTTGTTGTTCCAAATAAATATTTTGTGATATTCGCTCTAGCGTATTGTTAACACCCATAGCAACCAAAGGCTCGACCAATTGCTGTTTACCGCCAGCCTGACTACCTTTGATAACGCCTTTTACCTTATCCAGTTTTTCGGTTTTTACTGCCACAACAGCGCGATCGCCATACCACTGAAAGGGTTTTCCCTCTGCAAAACAATCCTGTTTTTTTTGTTCTTTGATGAAATTGCGTATTAACTTTTCAGCTTCTTGTCGCTTTTCCTGTAACTCTGTATTCAGAGAGCAAAGTTTTTCTGACGCATCCGCTTTTAAGCGCCCCGATTCAGTAATCGCTTTATTTATTTCATTTTTTGTCTCAACAGGGATTACAATTGCCGGCATATTCTGCGGATAAAGCTGGGTGTCGTCTGCAATTAATATCAGTAATGATTCGGCGCCTTGAATAATCTGATAAATATTGTGCAAAGCCTGGGTATTTAACGCCGTGCCCTTTTGCGAAGCCTGGCGTAACGCCGCACGAATATTCGGCAACTCTCCTGGTTGAAAATCTTGTTGGTTATCCAGACGTTTTCTGGCGCTACTGACGGAATCCTGCATTTGCTGAGCGACTTGTCGAGTGGGCGCTGGTTCCATATTTTGAATGGCGTCCACACCGTATGGCGTTTTTGCATAGCTTTGCAGCGCTTTTCGAATGTTATCGAAATCCAGTGTTTTCAGATCATAACTCATGGCAACAACAAAAATTCCTTAAGCTGCTTTTTCGGTTTCCAGAATTTTTTCAAATCAGATTTTCGGATAATGAATTTTCTTTGCGGTTCAAAATACAAAACCAGTTCTTTGACAGTGTTTTGTTTTATTGCATTAACAATCGATGCAAAAAATGATGCATCCAGTTGAGATAAATCTTCCGCCCAGTTTACCTCATCGGCTTGCTGTGATGGATCAGAAAAATAAATCAGACTATCAGAATAATTTTCAATTTTTGTTGATAATTGCTTTAAGTTTAAAGATTTGGTTTGCGCACCACCCAATTCAGCCAGCCCATGAACAAATAAATCATCGGAATAAATTTTTGGAATGTTGACAGAGTAAGTCGATGGTAATACGCCCGCTCCCCAAAACCACAAACTGTTAATTTCTGGTTTGCCTTCTTGCACACGTTTTTGATTCGTCACCGAATGATGCAAAAACATTTGCACTTCATTGAGTATGACCCGCCATTGCATTTTTTCTGAACTTTGCGGCATATAAGGCATAATGTTTTCGTTCAGAATCTGATGTGGCGAAACCGAAGGTGTTGCTATCGGTGTATTTGAACGGCAATACCATTGATTAGGATCAGTGAAAAAAAACGTGAGTTGCAGATCATCAAAATAGTGATTTAATTCGTCGCAAAACGCATGAGCTTCTTCTTCACTAAAAAGAAAACCACGGCTCTGCATGATTGCCAGGTGTTCACGATTTGGCATCATCACACAAGGTGAAGCTTTGCAGTACCAGGTTTCACTTTCACCAGAACCGGAAGCTAATAATTCCAGCGCTGCTGTCGGTATTTGCTGATGGGTATTCGTCAAACCCATCAACGATAACAAAAGAGAAGGAAAATCCTCGAATTCTGATTGCAGCTCGGATTTTCCTCGAGACAACAACAAAGACAAATTCGGACAAGAACTGGCTTGGGCCAATTGAATTAAATCTGGTGCTAATACAATCAAGCGCTGGTGATTTTGCAAACGTATTCCTTATTTACTCAATGACTTTTCATACCACCTTAGCAGAAATTCCACAGTGAATGAATCAAGCATCGTACAATAAACGTACAGGTGTCAAAAAATTGTTTATTTTTCTCTCAACTTTAACGCTATAAATGGCTCTATTTGACCCTGAATGGTAGCTGCGGTAACTTACGCGCTTTTGGACTGGAACATAATTTTGGCGCGCAAAGCAGATACCCAATCATTTGAACAATCTTTAGCCGAACTGGAAGAAATCGTCAGCAAAATGGAAAAAGGCGATCTGTCGCTGGAAGATTCTCTCACAGCATTTGAAAAAGGTATCAAACTCACCAAAGATTGTCAGAAAGCACTAAAAACCGCCGAGCAAAAAGTTAACAAGCTGGTGGAAAAAGAACAAGGCTTCGTGCTTGAGCCATTTAATCCCGAACAAGAGAACAATAAGTAAACATGGCAATTCTGGCTGAAAAACTCGCTTTGTACCAACAAGAAGTCGACAAAGCACTGCTGCATTTTTTACCATCTAAAAACACCCAACCAGAACGTTTGCATGACGCGTTGCATTATGTCGTTTTTAATGGTGGTAAACGAATTCGACCTGTATTGGTTTACGCCTCGGGTCAAGCAATGGGCGCGAACCTTGAACAATTACATGCGGCTGCCAGCGCTGTGGAAATGATTCATGCCTATTCATTGGTACATGATGATTTGCCTGCCATGGACGATGACGATTTACGTCGTGGCAAACCGACCTGTCATAAAGCCTATGACGAAGCAACGGCGATTCTTGCCGGAGATGCTTTATTAACGCGAGCATTCGAAGTGCTTGCCGACAAAGATTTGAACAACCCCGACAGCGACACGCGTTTACACATGATTAAGCTTCTGTCGCAAGCCAGTGGTTCAATTGGTATGGTGGGTGGACAAGCCATTGACCTGGATTCCGTCGGTCAAGCCTTGAGCCTCGACCAACTTAAAAACATGCACGCACACAAAACCGGCGCACTCATCCGTTGCAGTGTGCTATTAGGTGCAAACGCTTCCGGGTACGGATCAGCAACCGAACAGGTCCAGGCCTTATCTGACTATGCCGATTGTATTGGCTTATCTTTCCAGATTCGGGACGACATTCTCGATGTGGAAGGTGATACAGCTGTTATTGGCAAATCCCAGGGATCCGATGAGGCACGCAACAAACCCACTTACCCGGCACTTTTGGGTATGGATGGCGCAAAAAAAGCGGCCCGGGAAATGCACGAAAAAGCGATCGATGTGTTAACTGTATTCGATCATCAGGCAGACACCTTACGCGAGTTGTCTGCTTATATTGTCGAGCGTAATAAATAAACGACATAAAACCATTATAAAAACAACAATGGCCTGACGAAATGTAACTTTATCCCAACGCGATTTGAGTAATACATATAAAATCAAAAGGATAAAAAACTTGCATCCGCATTGTATAATGAGTCATTATCATTACAAGCGTGTAATAACAATCGCTCGGCCTGAATGAAAAAGATATCGCAGGAATGACACAAGAATTGAAATATCCGCTACTTGATAATATAAGCAGTCCGGCCGACATGCGCGAACTGGATGAATTACAACTCACACAACTTGCCGATGAGTTGCGCCAGTACGTATTAGATTGTGTCAGCGAAACGGGTGGTCATTTATCATCTGGCTTGGGTACTATCGAATTAACTGTCGCCCTGCACTACATTTACAACACACCATTTGACCGCATTATTTGGGATGTGGGCCATCAAAGTTATCCGCACAAAGTACTTACCGGTCGTAAAAACCAGATGCATAGTTTACGACAAAAAGGTGGCTTATCCGGTTTTCCCAAACGCAGCGAAAGTGAATACGATACTTTTGGCACAGGCCATTCAAGTACCTCAATCAGTGCAGCATTAGGCATGGCCTTAAGCGCCCAGCTAACTAAAAGCAAGCGTAAAGTGGTCGGTATTATTGGCGATGGTGCTTTAACTGGCGGTATGGCCTTCGAAGCCCTCAGTCATGCTGGCGACCTGGATACCGACATGCTAGTCGTTTTGAATGACAATGATATGTCAATCTCGCCAAATGTTGGCGGTCTTTCCAACTACCTGGCTAAAATTCTTACCGGTAAACTGTATTCTCAAGTACGTCAAAGCGGTAAAAAAGTATTGAAATCCATGCCCACCATGACTGAGCTGATGCGCCGCACTGAAGAACACATGAAAGGCATGGTGGTACCCGGTACCTTGTTCGAAGAGCTGGGCTTTAATTACATCGGTCCCATTGATGGGCATGATTTACCCTTATTACTGGAAACGTTGGAGAACATGCGTGACCTGCAAGGCCCGCAATTTCTGCACATCATTACCAAAAAAGGTTATGGTTACAAACCCGCCGAAGATAATCCTTGTAAGTTTCATGGTGTCACACCTTTCAACATTGAAACTGGCGAACCACTAAAACCATCTAGCAACAGCACCCCCACTTACACACAAGTGTTTGGTCAATGGTTGTGCGACATGGCCAAAGCAGACGAGCGACTGGTCGCCATTACGCCAGCCATGCGCGAAGGCTCAGGTATGGTGGAATATTCTGAACGCTTCCCTGATCGTTATTATGATGTAGGAATCGCTGAGCAACACGCTGTTACGCTGGCGGCTGGACTAGCCTGCGACGGTATCAAACCTGTTGTCGCAATTTACTCAACGTTTTTGCAACGGGGTTACGACCAACTAATTCATGATGTTGCGATTCAGAACTTGCCCGTTTTGTTTGCCATCGATCGCGCTGGACTGGTCGGTCCAGACGGCCCGACTCACGCTGGCTCCTTTGATATCAGCTACTTACGCTGCATTCCTAATCTATTGATAATGGCACCATCCGATGAAAACGAGTGCCGACAGATGCTATATACCGGTCATTGTTTTGATGGGCCGAGCGCTATTCGATATCCGCGTGGCACAGGGCCCGGCACCAACGTACAAAAAATCATGCAAAAACTGCCGATTGCTAAAGCAGAAATCCGTCGTAAAGGTGAAAACGTGGCAATTCTCGCCTTTGGTACGGTGCTGGCAGCTGCTTTGGAAGCCGCAGAAAAAATCAATGCCACTGTGGTAAATATGCGCTTTATCAAACCTTTAGATGAAAAACTAGTCATTGAAATGGCGCAACAGCATGAGCTGATCGTCACCATTGAAGATAACGCCATTGCCGGCGGTGCAGGCAGCGCCATAAACGAACTTTTGGTATCCATGGATCACCCACCTACCATATTAAATCTTGGATTACCGGATAAATTTGTCGAACATGGTAATCGTGATGTATTATTGAGCGATTGCGGCCTAGATGCCGAAGGAATTCTCTCCTCAATAGAAAGAATAAACAGCAATAATTTGACGCACGCCCTACCCTTGGGTGTCAATTCCAAGTAAAATACTCAACAATATGAAATCTTGTTACACACTAAAAGTAGTGACCGACTTTGCGGCCTCGCATTCCCTGCGAAATTATGAAGGTGCTTGCCAGCGTATGCATGGCCATAACTGGAAAGTAGAAGTTGAAGTCACAGCCACAAAATTGAACGATGCCGGAATGGGCATCGACTTTAAAGCGATTAAACGCGCCACTAAAGACGTGCTGGAAGGGCTGGATCATTATCATTTAAATGATATTCCACCCTTTGATGAAATAAATCCGACCGCAGAAAATATCGCCGGATTCTTATATCAATCCATCGGCGAAAAAATTAATGCCGAGTTTGTTAAAATCAGTGCAGTTACAGTGTGGGAAACAGAACGTGCATGTGTGCGGTACACGGAGGAATAAAAAATCGATATGTTAGCTAACGAATCCAAAATTGCCGATGTGCAAAACAGTGAGGATTCCCGCCACATCGCCATTGATAAGGTAGGTATCAAAGATATTCGTCACCCAATTCGAGTACGCGACCGCTCTGGTGGTGACCAACACACAATTGCCAGTTTTAATATGTATGTGAATTTGCCACACAATTTCAAAGGCACGCATATGTCGCGTTTTGTAGAAATTTTAAATTTACATGAGCGCGAAATTACCGTCGATTCCTTCAAAGAAATGCTTTTCGAAATGACCGAAAAACTGGAAGCAGAGTCTGGTCATATTGAAATGCAATTTCCTTATTTCATCAATAAAGCAGCCCCTGTCACCAAAGTGGAAAGCCTGCTGGATTATGAAGTGACTTTTATTGGTGAGCTGCATGAGAAGTCTCCCCAATTGACCATGAAGGTTGTGGTACCTGTGACCAGTTTATGCCCCTGTTCGAAAAAGATTTCTGAATATGGCGCACATAATCAACGCTCTCATGTGACGGTTAGCATTAATACACAAGATTTTGTCTGGATTGAAGAACTTATTGAAATAATCGAACAACAAGCATCTTGTGAGTTGTTTGGATTATTAAAGCGTCCAGATGAAAAATATGTCACTGAAAAAGCGTATGACAATCCCAAATTTGTTGAAGATATGATTCGTGATGTAGCAGCTGTATTAAACAATGATGATCGTATTGTTTCATACACCGTAGAGTCGGAGAATTTTGAATCCATCCATAATCATTCGGCTTATGCTTATATCGAAAAAGTGAAATAATCTTTTTTACTTATTTCCGATACGACAAAACCTCTGAATATTCACTATTCAGAGGTTTTTTTATATTTTTTCAATTGTCATTACCCCACCGCGTTTCGTCATACGTGTGTTTTCCAAAAATGACATACCCAGTAAAATAGTTTGAGGTTGTTCGCCATCAATAACAATGGCATTAATATCTCTGAGAAGAATCTCGCCGATTTTTATTTTTGAAAGCTTCACTAAATAGCCGATGACTTTTTGGGATGCCGTAATGACTGGTACTGGTTTACCCTGCTTTTTAAAATCGATACCAAGTCTGCGTGCATGGTGCGCATTCAACGAAACCATATTAGCACCGGTATCCACTAAAAAATCCACCGATCTGCCATTAATGCTTCCGGAAGTAAAATATAAACCTTGTGCATTGGCTGCTACAGTGAACGAAGTGGGTTGCGTTTTCTTGAATTGAAAGTTACCGCTGGAACCTAAACGATATTCCTGTTGCTGACCATCAAATGAAATAATTGCCCGATCTGCATTTGCAGAAACCAACACTATTTCATCGTAACTTTGCCCGGCGCGTAAAAGTTTTCGCTCTCCCTCAATGAGAAGTAGCGCTTTATCTTTAAACAAACCCACTACTTTGATATGAGGTTGTGCAAAAACTTGTTGGGAAATCAAAATCAGCAACAAACAAAACATCGTTCGCATTATTGTGATCCGCGAAAACGTATTACCTCACCCGAGCGTCGCACTGTGCCGCCGCGAACTGCGTCTTGCAATTTCTTTTGGTCTTCTGATTGCGGTTGTTTACGCAGAGTTTGACCTTGTGTATCTAAAGATTGTTTTTCTGGTTCCACACCCTGGCCTCGAAAAATTCCATCTTCAATGCGTTTCTTTAATACCAGAATGCTGATGCGGCGATTTCGTGGGTCAAGCGGTTTATCTTTGAACAATAAAACTTTTGATGCTAAACCAACCACACGCGCTATTTTTTTCGGCGGTGTACCGGAGCGCAATAATTCCCGGCGAGCGGCATTGGCGCGATCAGTGGATAGTTCCCAGTTGCTATAACCATCGCTCCGCATATAACGTCGGGCATCGGTATGGCCAGAAATACTGAGTTTATTTGGAATTGAATTTAAAATCGGTGCTATCTCCCGCAAAATTTGTTTAGCATAAGATTTCAGTACAGCACTCCCCAAGTCAAACATGGGTCGGTTTTGTTTATCTATGATTTGAATATGCAGACCTTCTTCGGTAATGTCAATCAACAATTGGTCTTTGAATTCTTTAAGGGTAGGTGAGTTTTCAATTTCATATTCCAACTCATCTTGTAGATCTTCCATTTTGCGCAGCTCCATGGCCTCAAAGGCTGCGCTATAATTTTCGTAGCTTTCACTTTCGCGATTCTTGCTACCATCACCGCGGGAAACATCAATGTTATCCCCGAGTTTAATCATACTGGTGCTGGCACCACCTGCTGCACTAATCGCACTGGGATTATTGAAATAATCAGCAACCCCCGACAATGTTTCCTCATTGGTGGAGCTTAATAACCAAAGCAATAGAAAAAACGCCATCATCGCGGTTACGAAGTCAGCGTATGCGACTTTCCAGGAACCGCCATGGTGTCCACCATGACCGCCCTTTTTAACTTTTTTAATGACTATCGGTTGCGCGTTTTCTGCCATTCTGGCACCAGTTCATCCATTAAATTATTTACGCTTTACGTAGTCTTCCAACTCCAGGAACGCAGGTCTTTCAGAAGAAAAAATTACTTTACGACCAAACTCGATGGCCACTTGTGGGCTGTAACCATTCAATGAAGCCAATAAAGAAACTTTTATCACTTCAATGAATTTGGATTCGTCGGTTTTAATATGCCCCATGGATACAGCGATAGGACCAAAAATACCGTACGATAAAAGAATACCCACGAATGTACCGACCAGTGCGGCACCAACTTTTGCACCGATAACAGCCGGGCCGGCATCAATGGACGCCATGGTGATAACCACCCCCATAACCGCAGCAACGATACCAAAACCCGGTAAACCATCAGCCATGACTTGCACCGCACCGTGTGGCACGCCTGCTTCGGCGTGATGAGTATCCAACTCCAGATCCATAAGATTTTCCATCTCCATGGCGTTAGCAGCACCCGTCACCATTAAGCGCAAATAATCTGTCATAAACTCAATGGCGTGATGATTGGCTAGAATTTTGGGGTATTTGGTGAAAACAGCACTGGAGTCAGGGTCTTCAATATGCGCCTCCAGCGACATCAATCCTTCTTTACGCGCCATGCTGAAAAGTTCAAACAACAAAGCCAGCAAATCCATGTACATTTCTTTATTGTATGGGGAGCCTTTGAGAATGCCCGGCATGTCTTTCGCGACGGTTTTCACGACTTTCATAGGATTGGCCAAAATCAGGGCGCCTATCGCGCCACCACCGATAATCACCAATTCAGGCGGATGCCATAGTGCCAGCAATTGACCACCTGACAGCACGAAGCCGCCAAATACACAAATAATAACAGTTAAAAATCCAACAATGACATTCATTTAACTTGCAATACAGATAGGAATGTAACCGTACCTGCCTTCTCCTCACCAAAACAATAGTCTGCTTAAACCGGGGTATCGACAGCTCAAGTGCAAATCTTGAGTTTCTATTTGTATCTTGACGGGACATGCAAAATAGAATGATTAATCGACTCTAATCTGTTCTCACTTAATGAATAAATTCCGTGATTAGAGCGACTTAGCGCAAGCTTCATGTATAATGTTGAACCCGATTTTTAGGAAAAGAAAGAAAAAAGGTCACTGTTCCATGTTCAATTTCCGGAAAGTTTTAAGCGTTGGACTATTTTTTTTAATTGTTACACCCATCAATGCGTTCGAATATCTTCAACCATTACCCGATCAACCCATTTTCCCCAAAAACAATCCGCAAACAGCACAAAAAATTGCGTTAGGTAAACAATTGTTTTTTGATAAACGCTTATCGTTAAACGGTGATGTGAACTGTAATAGTTGTCATAACCTGGCTGCCGGGGGTGATGATGATGGCGCCGTATTTCACATGCGCAACCGCAACATAAAACGTTCTGCCCCCAGTTTATGGAATGTTGCCCACCTTTCTACCTACTTTTGGGATGCCCGGGCTAAAAGTCTCGAAGCGCAAGCTGAAGAACATTTGTTTGATCCAAACATCATGAACATGGCCAATGCTGATCTGTTGAATAGTCGTCTGACAGCGATTCCAGGTTACCGTACCGCATTTAAACAGGCGTTCACTGATCAACAAATATCCGTAAAAAATGTCACACATGCGCTGGCAGCATTTCAGCGCACACTGGTGGCACCTGATAGTCGCTTCGATCAATACATAAAAGGCAAAAAATCTGCCCTGAACGAAAAGGAAAAACGCGGCCTGGCGCTATTTAAAGACAAAGGTTGTTTGTCCTGTCATTTTGGTCGAAATTTTGCTGGGCCGGCACCTGGTCCAGCATTAAAAATGGGCGATGCTTTTTACGAACTGATGCCCACTATCCGCGGCAGCATATATGAAGATAAATATAACTTTCTTGATGACCTTGGGCTTTTTCATGTAACCCTAGATCCGGAACATAAACTGATGTGGAAGGTGCCATCGCTACGCAATGTTGCTGATACCGCACCCTACTTTCATAATGGTGTCGTGAATGATTTACACGAAGCGGTGCGTGTTATGGATCGTGTGCAGTTTAACTACGGCACCAGTGAAGAAGAAGTGGATGATATTGTCGCGTTTCTTAAAACGCTTACGGGTGTTTACCCTGCTATCACACTACCGCGATTACCTGAAACAGAAGGTAGCAGTCTGATAACTCACTGATAAAATAAAGATCAGCATAAAAAAAACAGGCCTCAAATGAGGCCTGTTTTTTTTATAGAAATATTCTTTTCAGCAGGACCAATTCATATAACATTAAAATCAGATACATACTAAAAACAAAATAAATTATATGATAACCGGTAATAAAACGAAAAAAGACAAAAAACTTATGAACCACCAGAAATAACATGCCAAACGAAGTTATGGTAAATTTCACCCAGAAAAAATAATTCAGGTTGTATTCCATCAAATATTCCATGAAGGGATTCAACTCTTCCCCACCATGACTAATGATGATTAACGTTAAGATAGCATCTGTCACACAGAAAAATATGGTCAGTGTGAAAATTATAAATACATGTGGCTCATGAATATCGACGTATTGGTTGTGAAAACGGTCTAAAGCCCGGCGCTGCACTTTACGGCGACGCTTGAAAATGGAATAAAATAGAGCACGTAATTTATGTCGACGTCGATCCCCACCTTCACGCAAACAATCCAGCTCAATGGCCATACTGTCTGACTCTTGTAACGGATTAGGGTGTTTGGGATCTGGATTTTTATCAAACAGGGACATGGAATATTAATAACTCTCGGTAAAGTTAAGAAAAATAAATCCGAATAACGTTAAAGTGATGTTTCAGTTATAACCCAGGTTTTTCTGATAACCCTTGGAAAGGCTATGCAAGGAACATAGTGAGATCAGTACATCCTTGAACAAATCAATGGTTTAGCTATTTTGAATGTTTCACCGGGCACTTCAAAGGCGTAAGACACCACAAGGGTGGAAGATACATCGGTAATACAGCTCAGCACAGCTAAACCTGATTTATTCAAGGACAACTGAAAGATTAAATATTAACCATCGGATATTAGATCTGTGTTAATACCAGCAGAGATCCAGGTATAAAAAACTAATGAATGTTCAAAAAACACAGCGTGAAAAAGCTTACGAAGTACTTAATCGTTCCTTATTAAAATATAACGGTAAGGTCGTCGGTACTGTGGCAGCCACCGATCCAGCTTTGGTTGCGCCTAATTATCAGGAATGTTTCGTACGCGATTTTGTGCCATCAGCGCTGGTTTTTCTACTCAATAGTCAAGCCGATATCATCAAGAATTTTCTTGAACTGGTGCTGGAACTAAAAGACCAACAACGTGTTATGGCTGGCCATCAACACGCACTGGGTTTGTTACCCGCTAGCTTCAAAGTTACGCGAACGAAGAAAGGAAAAGAGAATATTCAAGCAGATTTTGGCGATCGCGCAATAGGCCGCGTTGCACCGGTAGACTCGGCTCTTTGGTGGATGATCTTGTTGCATGCCTACAGTAAAACCACAAATGATATGAGTCTTGCGCATAGCCCCAATTTCCAGGAAGGCATTCGTCTGATTTTGGAATTGTATCTCAAGGAAAGCTTTGAAACCTCACCTGCCATGTTAGTACCGGATGGCTGTTTTATGATTGACCGGCGGATGGGAGTATACGGTCATCCGCTGGAAATCCAGGCATTGTTTTATGGCATGTTATATACCGCGCAAGAATTGTTAATCGACAATGACATTAACCGGAGTATGCGGCAAATCGTCGACAAACGCTTGCAAACGTTACGGTCCTATGTGCGTATTTATTATTGGCTGGACATCGAACGTTTGAACGAAATACATCGTTTGAAAACCGAAGAATTTGGCCATGAAGCGGTGAATGTTTTAAATATTTACCCGGAAATCATACCTGACTGGATTGATGGTTGGTTAAGTAATCGCAGTGGTTATCTTGTGGGGAATCTTGGTGCAGGTCGCATGGATTTTCGCTTTTTTTCCTTTGGAAATTTATTGTCTATATTGTTTGGTCTTGCGACGGACTTTGAAGCGCAAAAAATCATGAATTTATTTGAAGAACGTTGGGATGAATTAATTGGTGAAATGCCATTAAAAATCCTCTACCCGGCTGCCAGTGGAGAACGCTGGGCCTGGGTAACAGGGAAAGATCCGAAAAATGCGCCCTGGTCATATCACAATGGTGGGAGCTGGCCTTGTTTGTTATGGGCATTTGTCAGTTCAGCCATTTATAGTGGCCGCGAAGACCTGGCACAACGAGCCGCAGAAATTGCCAGGAAGCGATTAGTGAAAGATGAATGGCCAGAATATTATGATGGCAAAAAAGGTTCGTTAGTGGGTAGAAGAGCTAATTATTACCAAACCTGGACGGCTACATCCTACATAATCTCAGACCTGTTATTGCACAACCCTCAAAGCCTGGAAAAGTTTCGGTCTTTGATGTTCAATTCCAAATAACACTGAGATCAAACGGTTAGTGAGGGTAACTTTCCTGCTTGACGAAAATACAGATAGTCGCGCAGGATTCGGTCATGATCAAACGCCAGCTGTTCAGGTAAAGCTTTTAAATCCCAGATTTTCACATTTTTAGCATCGTCCTGAGCTCGAGGTTCACCCACCGCATCTGCAATGTAAACCAAACTGACAGTATGCCCACGACTGTCACGCTGGGGATCAGAATAACAACCAAGCAAATGCGTTAAAGTAACATCCAGATTAGTTTCTTCTTTGGCTTCCCGCACAGCGGCAGATTCAACTGTTTCACCAACATCAACAAAACCACCTGGAATTGCCCAGCCCGGTGGGGGATATTTTCGTTCGATTAATACAATGGGGGAATTGCTGCGATCAGTTAACTGAATAATGATATCAACAGTTAATGCGGGTGTTACCGGACGCGGCACGAGTTAATTCCTTTGCGGCAACATTGAAGGCCATTTGAAATTGAGACATCCACTTTAGATAAATCCTTTTTCCTGCAAATAAGCGCTAATCGCCTGTACTGCCGCTTCCATTTTAATCACAACACCCATGGTATTGGTATTATTCTGATTGTGCGTTTCTTCATCTTCCGGATCATGAGTTATGTGGCTAAGCACACCCAACAAACTACCATCTGTGCTGGTACCCAAAGCATTGCTCTTCATGAATACCGGACTGCCAGAAGATCCTTCCATTACTTCGGCATCAATCAATATTTGTTGTTGACCACGAAACAGTAAAGAAATGGGCGATGCAATCATGGCTTTGCGATAGATGGGCAACAGGTGTTTTTTATCCCAGTAACAATCAGGATAACCCAGGAACACAGCATCATCAGTTACCTGCAGTGCATCGAGTTTGGTTTCATCGATACAACTTTTATCAGTTAATGCACGAAAAAATACCGACACACCTGAATTTTCAACATGTTTAACGAATGGTACAAAGGGAGTTACGGCAACATCCAGTTTATCCACAGGATGTGAAAACCAAAGCTTGGAGAAATTTTCAATATCCAGGGTATAACCTTTACCTAACACCGGCGCGCGCGATTGCCCCTGCATCAGCGTAATGCGCCCTTCGCTGGCCCCATCAATCAAATGCCGAGCTGTAACCAGAAAGGGGTAGGTATTATCTTGAGTGGAGAACTCATATATAAATGCGGTACCGCTGGTAAAACGACCATTCCCCATTCGAGTCTCAATTCGGACCGTTGTAAATAACAGATTTTCGAGTGCAGTGGACAGCTTCATGATTTCTTTAAGGGTGAAAATTGGACATAACTAACTGTTTTTATATAAGTTTTGGCGGTCTTATCCGCTTGAGCACGGTTCAGCATTTGTACAATTTTCACATTATGTTGATGAATTGTTCTTTTATGGGACATAGTTTGAGCAGAATTATCGCGTATTTAGGAAAAAAATGTAATAAATATTCGTCAAATAATGTTGTTTGCTGAAAAATTAATCAGGCACGGAATTTTTAATTTTTTCAATCACTTCTTCCAACATTTGACCGCTAATTGCACCAGGCTTGCGATGCACTTCCCTGCCCTTTTTAAAACCAATAATTGTAGGGATGGATTGAATACGAAATTGCGCAGAAACTATTTGGTTTACCTGAGAATTGACTTTGGCAAAAATAACTTCTGGGTGTAAATCGGCAATCTGAACATAAATGGGCGCAAATGATAAACACGTGCTGCACCAATCGGCCCAAAAGTCCACAATTACTACTGCGTTATTCTTGACAACTTCATCAAAATTTTCATCGGTTAATCGATAAATAGTCATAATGCGATTCGCGCTATTAAGATCTTCTATTCTTATACGGCTTCAGGACGCCAGGCTTTAACATATCGTAAAAAGCCCATAAGAAAGAAGTAAAAAACCAGCAATCCCGCCAATGCGCTGCGATGCACTTTATCAGCCACATTAACAATGCTATTCACAGTATTATTGCTTGTTTCTTGATCCGCTGTTTGGGCGAGTAAACTCAAATCCACCGCAAATGCGCCATCACTGGTGGGTTGAATTTTCAACGAAATGTTTTTTTCTTCATCAGGTAATAAATCCTCCAGCTCACAGAGCAAGAGATTAATTCTCAGCACGCATTCAGTGATATCAATCGAAACAAAACTATTTAATCGCTCCAGCGTAGACAAATAAGGAAATTGCACCTGCAAGCGTACTTTTTGAGCAGTCACAGCGCTGATATTTTTTGCCAGCAAATTATATTGCAGCACATCACCTTCTCTTGCATTATCTTTATTTGGAATATCTAACGTCAGCTGCAAATCGGTATAACTATCACTCTCTTTAAAACTTACTATAAACCCATCGGATGGAAAATACTGAAACTGGTCATCAATTTCTCGCGTTACCGGGGCATATTCAATTTCGGTCACCTCTGTAATACTACTTTTATTTGCATTATCTGTTATGGGTAAGTGAGTGGAATATGTTGTGCCAGTGAACATCAAAGCATTATGGCTTTTCATGAAGCTCAGGTCTTTCAGCGAGTCCAGATCTTCACCACCAAACAAAGTGGAGTAAGCAATATCGTACAAATCACATTGATCTTTGTTACAGCCACCCAAATTAGTGTCAAGACTGAAAGGTTCATAAAACTTGCTGACATCCAATGCTAATTTAACAAGAAACACATCACTTGCTGCACTGATGTGTTGAAAAGCATTGCTTGTATAAAAGTTTTTAGAAATACTGTGACCACCCAGGTAAACATCCGCTGTCTGTAATTGATCACCATCGAACGTCAATTCGTTAATGGATAAGCCAATACCTGCATCATCGCTTTCACCGCCAATAAAACTGGAAAGTAATAATTGGCTGGCATCAGGATTAAACACGGTAAAAAAAGCAATGGTGGATAAGGAGTCCACTTCAAACTCAAACTCGTTTAGATTTTTAAATAATGGGAAGCGAACCGCTATGACTGGATCATTCTCGCCTTCTCCTATCTCACCTGTAGCCAGACGAGCACCTTGCGAACGTGTCGTGCCAATCAGGTATATATTGCCATTACTATCAATATCCATTTCGGTGACATTATCGTCTTTAGCACCACCAAGAAAAGTTGAAAATAATAATTGACTGCCATCCAGGGAAAATTTGGCGAGAAATGCATCCTCGCACACATGTGCATCAGCCAATCTTAAATTGATGTATTCTTCTGACTTTAAACGTGTACAGGGCTGTTCTTCCTGAGCAGGATCTTCCGGTGCAAAATTCTTGTTATAAGCCATGAAAGAATAAAACCCATCAACCGACGGCAAGTTTGCAGAAGCAGTATTACCGGCTATTACAACGCCATCTTCTTGCAAAGCAATGGACTGCCCCCAGTCGTCATAACGCCCACCAAAATAACTCAGAAAAACCAATACATCACCTTTCGGCGCAACTTTAGCAATAAAAGCATCCGAAAAAATACTTTCTTCGATAGTGCCAGTGGTATTGTCTGTTTCATCAATACCACCGATATAATCACACTCAAAAGCCTTGATTCCCACATCGGCACATGGTGTAGTGCTTAAATTCTGTGAATGCGTATAGCCTGTAATATACAAGTAACCTTGATCATCGACTGCAATATCTCTGGCACCATCACGGCCGTCACCACCCAAATAACTGGCATAAATCAACGCACCATCATTGGCAAATTTTGCATAAAACGCATCGGCCTGAACAGGTGCGGTAATAAAACGCGAAGTGGCGAGCACTGATTGACTAGCCGACAATATTGGTAAATCATCAGACAAGGTAAAACCGGCAATATACACATCATCATTGGTATCAATTGCTAAAGAACGAATTCCATCGTTGCGACAACCACCGAAATAGCTTGTAAAAATCAAGACCATGTCAGATGAAAACTTGCTAACAAAGCCATCATAATCCGTTATCAATCGATCACGATCAAAATTTCCACTCCATTCGTAATCACAGTTGTAAATAAAGTCTTCACTTTGTTCAACACCATTCACCACAGTAATTTTTTTGTCTTTTTCCAAATCGGCATAAGCGCCATTTTGCGTGTTTTCATCAAACTTAAAAGACTCATCCAATGAAATACCATGTTGCGGTTCATAATAATGATCTGTATCAGGATCATTAGCCACGGCCATTGCCGTGTGTTCCAAGGTCATAATGTTTTTGTGTGTAATTCGCGCTTTAGCTGCTGTTGAGCCAACCACCCAAACATTACCGTTACTGTCTGCCTGAATAGCATTACTTTGATCCTCCCAATCACCACCGTAATAGCTACTAAAGTCAATTATGGGATCAATGATCAATGCTTTTGATTGGTCATAAGTACCAAGCAGCAGGCTCACCAGCTTATCCTTTACGACATACTTGCCGGAAACATCGTGACGCTTGCCATCAATCTGTTGATAAATAATCGGTGCGCGTTGTAAGAATTGTTGGCCGTTTGTTAAAACAACAAGATCACCTTGTTCATTCAACTTCAGTTTATCCGCCGCTTTAAACAGCATACGAATTTGAGACGGATCACTACCAGGCTGAACAATAAAATCATATTCCAGCTGCGTGGGATTAAAATAAAACTGTAAATCAATGCCGGGATACAAATCAGGATATTCAATCTTCGAATAAGTATCTACGTGAGTGATCCATTGTGAAGCTTTACCACGTAAATAGTTCACCTTGTTTATTCGTTTTTGCTTACCAATTAACTGTGTTGCTTCACCACCGGGAAATTGCAGCATTAATGGCAATGTTGCTTTATTTTGCGCGGACAAATTGATGAAAACTTTTTGCTGATCAAACGCAAAAAAACTGTTACTTGTATGAGCAATAAATTCAAATCGCGGGTCAAACTGACCATGATTTTTTTCAAAATAAAAAGGCAGGAATCCTGTTTCTGGGGTAATAGAACTTTTTGTTGTAGTGTTGGCCTGACTTTCAATACTGATCAACACAATTATCAACATCAAAAAAATCTGACTAATGTTACGAAAACTCAAGGGTATCAATCCTTATGTTATAAATTTAACTCATCTCGTGCGCTTGTTACTTGCTGCAAAATAAAATCCGTATATACGCACATGACAACATTGAATGTAAAATGAATGATTTATTCAAACTTTAGACTATTTATTGATCAGAAATTCAATATTAATCGCTTTTGAATATGATATATTCATTGATCACAAAGCTGAACTCTCAATGATCAATTTCTTGCAGATAAATGGGTGACAAATAGCGCTATTCATATGAATCAAAGAAAAAAACGTTTCACTCATTACCTACTGCCTGCGTTAATACTGATAATGAGTGTGGTGATCGTAAAATATTTGTACGACTCCAAACCCAAAGCCAAACAAAAAGTCATTGAAGAAACCGCCTGGGTTGTGGATGCGCAACGTATTCAATCCGGTAGTTTTCAACCAATCATTCAGCTGTATGGTCAAATACATTCCAATGCTCAAGTGGATATTACTGCGGCGGTGGAAGCCCAGGTAAGCAAACGTTATATCAACGAAGGTGACAAGGTAACACAGAACCAAAAGCTGGTGGACCTCGATCAAACCCGAATAGAATTACAAATTGCCCAGCATCAAGCGGAATTGCGTGAAATTCAATCACAAATTGATGACGAATTACATCGCCACCAAACTGACCAGGAATTGCTGATTAACGAAAGACGCTTGTTAGAGATCGCAAAAAATGCGGTCAGCCGATCCAAAACGCTGGAAAAAAGTGAAATGGCCTCCAGTTCCCAGCTGGATGACGCCTTAAAAAGCGAAATTGCCCAGCAAATTGCCATTTCCCAACGCGAAGCCATGATTCGTAACCACCCAACTCGTCTGGCACAGCTCAAGGCCCGCTTACAACAAAGTAAAACACGTTTAGCACTGTCGCAAGACGATCTCAACAACACCAAAATCGTTTCGCCTATTAATGGTGTTATCAGTAAACTATTTGTGGATGAGTCAGAACACGTGCGCAAAGGCAGTGATATATTACGATTATTAGACCAGGAAAATATTGAAATACGTTCACTGTTACCTGAAAAACAAGTGACGCAAATTCAGGACTTTCTAAGTGCACAACATAAGTTGTTTGGCCAGGTTGTTATCGCCAAACGTACTTATAAAATCCAACTTGACCGCCTGGCGGGCAATGTAGATAAGGGATTGGCAGGCACCTTTGCTTACTTCAAGTTTGTCACTGTGCCGAAACAGTTATTGATTGGCCAGACTGTCGAACTCAGGCTCGACTTACCCGCAGTCAATAACAGCATCACCCTACCCCATGAAGCATTATACGGTACTGAATCGGTATTCAAGATTGAAAATCAACGACTACGCCGGGTGGCCATTAACTGGTTGGGAGAAACAGCGCTGGCATCTGGTGACATGGCAATTCTGGTGAGTAGCCCAGGTTTAAATACCGGTGATACGGTTCTGACAAGCAAGTTTGCCAATGCCATGCAAGGTCTGAAAGTTAAAATCAGAAATCAGGATCAATAATGCAAGGCAGCGGAAAACAGGATTTCATTCACCTGTTTACCCACCATCGGGTAGCAGCCAACTTGCTCATGGTGTTGATTATATTGTTAGGTTCGTGGGCATTAACAAAATTAAATACTCAATTCATGCCCAACTTCGCGCTGGATTTTGTCATGGTTCGTACCATCTGGAGTGGTGCCAGCGCAGAAGATGTGGAAAAAGCTATCACCAAACCACTGGAACAGGAATTATTCACCCTGGATGGCTTACATAAAATTAGTTCCACATCAGCCACAGGTGTTTCCGCCATCAGTATGGAATTCAAAGAAGGCACCAACATTGGTATCGCACTGGATGAAGTCAACCAACGCATTGCCCGATTTCAACAATTACCCACCGATGCAGAAGAACCGGAAGTTTCCCGAGCTGTACGATATGAAAACATTGCCCGCCTGGCCATCACCCAGTATGACAATCTGGAAGATTTAAGAGAGCTAAGCTATCGCTTCCGAGACGAACTTTTGAGCCTGGGCGTCGCGAAAATTGATATTAATGGCTTACCCGAAGAAGAAATTGCGATTGAAATTTCCAATCGACAATTGTTAGCGTTAAACAAACCATTACGTGAAGTTGCGCAAATCGTGCGTAATAACAGCCAGGATATTCCCGCTGGTATGGTGGGTGAAGATGATGTGGCCCGACAATTACGCAGTTTAGACCAACGTCGGGACATTGAAAGTTTTAAGCAGTTGGTAATCGCCAGTAATGACGAAGGCCAAAAACTCACACTGGGTGATATCGCGCAGTTCGAACAACGACCAAGAGACCAACAAACCACCTTAGCCGTGGATGGTAAACCGGCTGTGGTCATGATACTGCAACGCACAGAAGATTCCGACGCCATCGATGCAGCACGCATTTTAGAAGGCTGGCTGGAAAAAACCGAACCGATCTTGCCTAAAGATGTAAATATCCAGGTATTTGATCAATCCTGGAAACTGATAGAAGAACGCATTTCAGTATTACTGGTTAACGGTTTGGGCGGTTTGGCACTGGTGGTTGCCATTCTGTTTATTTTTCTCAGCGGTCGTACTGCATTTTGGGTATCGGCTGGTATTCCCGTATCATTTCTTGCCACCTTGCTGATGATGTATCTGGCTGATAGCAGCATTAACATGATCAGTCTGTTTGGTTTGATCATGGCTGTGGGCATTATTGTGGATGATGCCATTGTAGTTGCGGAACATGCCATGTCTCGTTTTAACGAAGGTGAATCCGCCGAAGATGCGGCTGAACATGGTGCTCGACGAATGTTTGCACCCGTGGTTTCCAGCTCTTTAACCACAATTGCAGCCTTTTTACCGCTAATGATCATCGGTGGCATCATGGGTAAAATCATGTTTGAAATTCCGTTGGTCATTGTTTGTGTGGTTGCCGCTTCATTGTTCGAATGTTTTTTGATATTACCGGCACATATGCGTTTTGCTTTTGCACACGGCCAGCACAAATCCGTTTCCGCTTTACGCAAAAAGCTGGATGCCAATTTCGATCATTTTCGTGACAATATTTTTCAACCCTTCGTCGTCAAGGCAGTTCAAAAACGTTTACTCACAATGAGTATTGCTGTCGCCTTATTTATATTGGCCATTGGTTTGGTTTTAGGTGGGCGTATTGGTTTCACATTTTTCCCCAATGTTGAAGGTAAAGTCATCACTGCCAATGTCAGTTTCACGGCGGGTACGCCAGAACACAGAGTCAATGAATTTCTACATCATCTTGACCAAAGCTTAACATTGGCAGAACAACAATTGGGCGAAAAAGCCGTCGAAGTTTCAGTTATTCGTCACGGTTACAGCACCAGTGGTGGCGGCACTGGTGCAAGACGTGGCAAGCAATATGGCTCAGTATTTGTGGAAATATTTTCGCCGGATGAACGCGAGTTCAGCAATGCTGAATTCATTCAAGCCTGGCAAGACAATATTCAAAAGCCACCAGGATTAGAACTTTTTACCATCTCACAACGCATTGGCGGACCACCAGGCCAGGACATTGATATTCGTTTAACAGGTAACTCACCTCAGATATTAAAACAGGCGTCGGCCGAATTACAAAACAAGCTGGCCGGCTTCACCGGTGTAAGCGGAATAGAAGACGACCTACCCTGGGGACAGGAACAATTGATTTTTCAATTAACACCCACAGCAAAAACATTGGGCTTAACCGTTGACGAATTGGCTAGACAATTGCGCGCAGCATTTGATGGCGAGCGTGTGCAATTATTCCAGTCCGGTAACGATGAGTTGGAAGTTAAAGTTATTTTGCCCTTTAAGGAGCGCGACAAAATCTCTGACTTGTACAGCTTTAATGTATTTTTAAACAGTGGTGAATTTGTGCCATTAGCGTCCGTTGCACAACTGGATTCGCGCAAAGGCTTTGATGCTTTGCGCCACAGTCAAACCCATATGACTGTACGTATCTCTGCGGATGTGGATCGCACAGTCAATAATGCAAATCGTATTCTCAATGATCTGAATGAACAATACTTACCAGAGCTGGCGCAAAAACATGGCGTTAATTTCTTTTTTGAAGGTCGGGCAGCCGATCAGAAAGAAACCATGGCCGACATGAAATTCGGGGTAATCATTGCCTTTTCCCTTATATTTATTATTCTCGCCTGGGTATTCAAATCCTATATGAAACCCATGGTGGTGATGATGGCTATACCATTTGGCATAACCGGCGCATTTGTTGGCCATTATGTCATGGGCATCGAACTAACAATTCTTTCACTGTTTGGTATTGTTGGTTTATCAGGTATTGTGGTGAATGATTCCATTATTCTTGTGACGGTTTACCAGGAATTGCGAGACAAAGGCATATCCGTCAGTGAAGCGATCATCGAAGCATCCACCCGACGATTGCGCGCTGTCATACTCACCTCTTTAACCACCATTGCCGGTTTAACACCCTTGCTGTTTGAAACCTCAGTGCAGGCTCAATTTCTCATCCCCATGGCGGTATCCATCACCTTTGGTTTGGCTTTTGCCACCTTATTAGTATTGCTGGTTATCCCCGTAATTTTAAGTTATCAGGAGTCGGTTTACCGGTTTTTTAACAAAAACGCAGAGAGTAAACCAGACTGCCTCAATGGTCGAGCCATAAACAAATCAATCTGACTAAAGTCAGCCCCGCATAAACCCGATAACCCTTAGAATACTGATTAAGGGAGAATTATTCAGATATGGATATTTCCATCAAGGTTGAATTGCCACTACCGCCGCGCGCCAAAGGTACGCCGACGGATAACAGTGGCAATGCGGAAGACGTCATCGTCAATTTACTTGATGGCCAAACCATGATGTGCCAGCTGGTGCAGTTTCTGGATGCAGAAAATACCATTCAGCTCTATTTTCCCGCCAAAGACAAAGTTAAAAGCCTGTCACTTGATAAGGTGAAAAATTTCCAGTTGGTTAATTCAAGACACTTCACCCTGGATGATGAATATAGCGGCATGGATCGGAACCAGGTTTCCATGCCATCAGAGCGACAGGAATATCATCTGAGTTACAACGATGGCAGTGAAGATGATGGAGAAACTTTTGGTTACGTAGACGGTACTTGCGGGCTGCATTTTTTTATCTCACAAGCATTTTATAATTATTATCATTTGTTTATACCCTTCTCTGCACTGGAAAAACATCGCATTGGCATGGAATTGGGGCAAGCGCTACTTGAAACCGAATTGCTGCAGGAGGAAGAACTCGAAGAAGGCCTAGAAACGCAAAAAGCCTTACGTGATAAAAAACTGGGGGAATACTTTACCAACGAAGAAATCCTCACACCCGCCCAGCTGGAAGACGCTTTACGCAGACAACAAAGCACACCGAATATGAAATTGGGTGAAGCTTTGATCCAGGAAAAACTGGTTACGCAAGAACAGCTCAATGATGCCCTGCAACAACAACAGAAAGACAGATCAGTCCCGCTAGGCGAAATTCTGATAAATATGGGTATTATCAGCAAGGAGGATATGAAAAAAACCCTGGCGATTAAACTCGGCATTCCATACATTAATTTACGAAAATTTAATGTGTCAAAAGATGCCGTGAACATGGTTCCACAAAAAATTGCCCGTCGACATCATGTATTACCGCTTTGTTTACATGAGCTAAAACTGATCGTCGCCGTAGAAAATCCCTTAAACCGAACTCCACTGGAAGACTTACGCTTTCATACCAAAAAGTTTGTCGAGCCTGTCATGGCTTCCTATGACGATATTGAATGGGCGTTCACCCAATACTACGGTTCACATATCAACGCCCTGGCATTGGAGTTGGAAAAAGATGAGGAGGAAGAGGATGAAACGGAAATAATAGCCGAGTCTGACAACACACTGGTAAAAATAGTAAACAAAATGATCATGGATGCCTATGAGTTCGGTGCGTCAGACATTCACATTGAACCTTATCCAGGTAAAGGCAAAACCTCCATTCGTTTTCGTAAAGATGGGGAACTCTCCCCCTATGTTGAACTTAATCCCGGTTATCGCAATGCACTTGTATCTCGATTGAAAATCATGTGTGACCTGGATATTTCTGAGCGGCGTAAACCTCAAGATGGCAAAATCAACTTTAAAAAATTCGGCCCACTCAATATTGAATTACGGGTTGCCACCATCCCCACTGCAGGCGGCGTAGAAGATGTAGTACTGCGAGTACTGGCAAACAGCGAACCAATTCCGCTGGATCAAATGGGTATTCGTGAAGAATATCTGAAAAACATTAAACGACTGGTGAAGCAACCCTATGGATTATTTTTAGTTTGTGGCCCCACCGGCTCGGGTAAAACAACCACACTGCATTCCATTCTTGGTTTCATCAATACGCCGGATAAAAAAATCTGGACGGCAGAAGACCCGGTGGAAATCACTCAAAAAGGTCTGCGTCAGTTACAGGTTAACAGTAAAATTAATTTAAGTTTTGCCAATGCCATGCGGGCATTTCTTCGTGCTGATCCAGATATCATAATGGTGGGTGAAATGCGTGATGAAGAAACGGCAGCCACCGGTATTGAAGCATCGCTTACCGGTCACTTGGTGCTATCCACCTTACATACCAACTCTGCACCAGAGAGTATTGTACGATTGTTGGATATGGGAATGGACCCTTTCAATTTCGCTGATGCGTTGTCCGGCATTCTTGCCCAGCGGCTGGCTAAACGCTTGTGCCCTTCCTGTAAAAAATCTTACGAACCGGAACGCAGTGAAATACGTGATTTACTCCAGGAATATTGTGTCGACTCATGTAGCGAATTGGAAAAAGAGGCCCGACAAAAAAGGCAGAAAGAAATTTATGAACAATGGAAACAAAAGTATTCCCGGCGTGGCATGCTGGTGTTATACAAAGCCATGGGATGTGAAGAATGCAATCAAACCGGTTATGAAGGACGTATACCGCTGCATGAACTATTGATCAGCAGCAATGAGATTAAAAAACTGATTCTCGAAAAAGCCACTGTTGCAGAACTCAGTAAGGTAGGTTTTAAACAAGGCATGATTTCACTTAAGCAGGATGGCATTGAAAAAATATTACAAGGACAAACCGATATACATCAGGTACGTGCCGTCTGCGTCAAATAACTATTCAATTCACTTCGCGAGCTGGATGGTTTATTTAAACTCGCTCATCGTATATCTTCCCGACTCATATTAACAATAAAAAAATTGCAAGTGCTTTAAAACACTTGCAATCGAAGAACGGGATTTATTTGATCATTGTAGGCTCTGCCTTAAATCATTTTGAACTGGGAAACATCCCTTCCTGCCCGGTAAATTGAATCAGTTTGACCATAATATCTATTTGCTCGCTGGTCAACTCATCTTTAAATGGAGGCATGTATTTGCTGCGATTGTGTTTTTCACCACCTTCAGTAATGATTTTTCGCAAATATTTTGTCGGTCTTTTCTCATAATAACCAATGGTGAAGTTACTTGGTGTGTTGGTACGGAGTTTTAAATAGAGCTTATTCATTCTGCCATCACCTTTAGCGGTTTTTCCGTGGCATTTTGAGCAGTAACGCTTAAATATTTTTTTTCCTTGCTTCCATTCATCAGCCGTTAGAGAAAGTTTTTCAGGCTCAGCATAAGCACCTGAAAAAAACGTAAAACTCACAAAAATTAACAAAAACTGTTTTACTGACATTAACTTAACTCCTATTCTTCATTAAAATCCTAAACATTCGTATTCTTTATATATAGCAGAATCAAAATAACGGCATAGCGTAAAAAATGTTAAATTTTTTTCACATACCGTGCCGGTTCAATTATTTTTTTCGAATTTATACTGATAATTTCATTGAATTATTAACTATTCATTCATATGCACAATTTTTTTGCGTGAGAATTAAAGTCTTATGCCGAATTGTCGTTAGTAATTTACAGATTGCGCCATAACTCAATATGGAAGTAAGAGACGTGATAAACATCAAACAAGTTTTTGAAAAGAAGATCGCCAATATTCGTTGGAGAAATAAAATACTCATCATGACAGGGTTTTTTAGCCTGTGCATGATTGGCATCAGTGTTGTTGCCGGTTTTACAATATTTAACGAAGTTAAAGTCATGCGTCATGAAATCGAAACGGCTGAAAATAAAATCAGCATTGCCAATCGGGTTGGTGAAGCAATTTTATCCATGTCACGCGACCAGGCAAAATTGATACTGGCTGAAGATAAAAAACAAACCCGCATGGGGGCTATTCAGGCCATTAAAGCATCTGCCGACCTTGATGAAATTCTGCATAATCTGAAAGCTGAATTACCGCAAAACCAATTGGTTGTCCGTCTAAGCCAGTTACGAGCCGAGATCAAACCAAAGCAACTGGATATTATAAAGGCTGCGCGTAAAAATAATGATGCCCGTGCGATAAAATTATCCAATGATATTGAACAAACAGCAACAGAAATTGAAGCCTTAATATTTGCCATTACCAATGAGCAACGAATGATATTGGATGACAAGCTGGTAGCACACCAGGATGCCACAATCCGAAACATTATCGTAAGTGGAATAGGCTTGGCAGTATTTATCCTGTTTGCCGTGATGCTAAGTATTTTTACTGCCACTGTGGTTACCCGCCCCATGAAAATGTTGGAGCAATCAATGCAATCCATTGCTGACGGTGACTTGCGTCTTGAAACACCATCTTGGTATGGAAGTGACGAAGTGGGTCAAATGGTAAAGGCTACTTGTAAAACAGTTAGCAATTTACATGAAATCATTGGCAAGATTTCAAGTGGCTCCAATGTTTTAAAAGAAGAAGCCTCTATTGTGAACAGTACATCTGAAAATATCCGCAAAGATACTGACGTATTGCACAACAATGTAAATATGATTAAACAAGATGCCGATGCGGTTAATCAAACAACCCACTCCGCCATGGGCCAGTTAGATGAAGCAGCGGAAAAAGCACAGGAAACAGCCGAAACGGCTGAAACTGCCTCTGAAAAATTGTCGCAAACCACCCGCAGTTTTGAAGAGTTCCAGGATACCATTGAACACACTGCCCAAGTGACCCAGGAATTATCGAATACCGCCGAGATGATCACATCCATCACGGGTACTATTCGCGATATTTCGGAACAAACCAATTTATTAGCGCTTAACGCAGCCATAGAAGCGGCGCGTGCCGGAGATCAGGGTCGGGGTTTTGCTGTGGTTGCTGATGAAGTCAGAGTACTAGCCACACGCACCGACAATGCAACGGCTGAAATTTCCGGTTTAATTGAAAAAGTATCATCACATGTGGCCAAAACAGTGGAAATGCTGCAAACCACCGTGGTCAACTCGCGTGAAAATATTGTCAGTTTACGCGAAGTTTCTGACGTTACGGTGGAAAATGGCAAAAAAGCCACTTATATGCGAGGCACCATGCAGGAAGTTGTTAGCATGATGAATCAGCAAAAATCCTCGGTAGACAGCATTATTACTTCGGTTGATACCCTGGTAAGTTCCAGCGAATCCACTAATCAGCAAACCCAGTTATTACAAACCTTATCAGAAAACCTAAGTGGTGCTGCTGATAGTCTTAATGATGTTGTTATTCGCTTCAAGCTGTAATCAATCCTGGCCCAAAAAACGCATATGACTAGAAGTTTTTTGTCATGGAGTTTTTATCCTGACCCAGTTGATACTGGAGATTTGTCCATCAAGAAAAGGAGCCCAAGATGCACTTTAACTTCAAGCCTGTAAAAGGCTTAAAACAAATCAGACAATCTCTGATTTTTATTGCTTTAGCGTTTTCAGGTTCTTCAGCGGCGTATGCTGCCAGTGCACCGGATGAATCCTTCATTCGGGCATTCTTACGCCCTGAACGAATTCCTCAACCTGTTGACAACCGAATGACACCTGAGCGCGTCGAGCTGGGTAAAAAATTGTTTTTTGATCCACGATTATCCGGATCAAACTGGATTAGCTGCGCAACCTGCCATAATCCGGCATTGGGTTGGTCAGACGGCTTAAAAACAGCCATTGGTGTGAACATGGCTGTGTTGGAAAGATCCACACCCACCATTCTTAATACGGCCTATTTACGTCGTCAATTTTGGGATGGCCGCGCAAAAACCATGGAAGAACAGGCGCTAGGCCCCATCGAATCCAAAGTTGAAATGGACCAGAATCTGGATGATCTGATTAAAGAACTAAAAGCAGTTCCAGGTTACGTTAAATTATTCAAACAAGCTTATCCAAAAGACGGTGTCAGTAAAGCAGCCATTGCCAAAGCCATTTCCAGTTTTGAGCGTTCCATTGTTTCTACCGATTCAGACTTTGATCGCTGGTTAAAAGGCCAACCTGACGGCATGAGCAAATCAGCCATTCGCGGCTTTGAAGTATTTAAAGGTAAAGCCCGCTGTGCCATTTGTCATAGTGGATTCAACTTTACTGACAATGGCTTTCACAATATTGGCCTGCCCAGTAACCATGATGAAGGTCGTTATAAAATCAAACCCGTTAAGATTATGAAAGGTGCATTTAAAACACCAACCTTACGAGATGTAGCATTGACTGCACCGTATATGCATAACGGCGAATTCGAAACACTAAAAGAAGTAATCGAACACTACAACAGCGGCGGTAAAAAGAATTTGGGAAATCTTGATCCCAATATGCGACCACTGAAGTTAAGCAAGAAGGAAAAAGCAGATTTGCTGGAATTCATGCTAGCCCTGACAGGTGACCTTCGCCCCATCACTGTTCCTGAACTACCAACGAATCATTAATACGAAGGAGATACTAAATGATTATTGGAATAACGAAGAAATTGGCAGCTGCAATTGTGCTTGCACTCGTTTCCCTAAGTATTAATGCTGCGGAACACACCATTGGCCAACTTGAGAAACAATTTGTCAAAGACGGTGCATTGATAGAGAAAATGTCAATTAGCGTTGGCGATGTCATCCACTTTAAAAATGAAGACCCCTGGTTTCATAATGTGTTCTCATTGTCGGACATTAAAACTTTCGATTTGGGTTCTTACCCAAAGGGAGAATCAAAAGCGGTGACGTTTGACAAAGCCGGTATGGTGGAAGTGGAATGTGCCATTCATCCTTCCATGTTTTTGGAAGTTGAGGTGAAATAGTGCTTGCTCGCACATTAACCTTGCTCGCAGTTTTAGTCACAACGCAATTATTTGTGCTTGATAATAGTTTCGCACGAGACACCCGCTCTGATATTAAACGTAGTATGTCTAAACCAGAGTTTCGTGGCGCCATTGTTTTCAAACACTATTGTGTATTGTGTCATGGCGAGCGAGGTGACGGAAAAGCACGAGCAACCAAATTACACGGTATTGTTAATCTCGTCATTGGTCACAATTCTGATGAATACAATGAAAAGGTTATCCGTGGTGGCGGCCCTGCGGTCGGGAAATCCAACCTCATGCCCCCCTGGAATGAAGAACTCACCGATGAACAGATCAATGACGTTATGGCCTATTTAGATGGCGTAACCGATCCGATCAAACGTGGCGAGGCTGTATTCAAAACCAATTGTATTCTTTGTCATGGCATTAAAGGTAATGGCAAAGGGCGTGCGGCCGTATTATACGATCCACCGCCTGCCGATCTGACCCGCAGTGACAAAAATGATCAATACAAGACCTTGATTATCACCTTAGGTGGCGCCGCTATGGGTCGCTCAGATGTTATGCCTGTTTGGGGAACACAACTCACCGAACAAGAAATTCAAGACGTGGTTGCTTACCTGCGCACTATTCTCGTTAAATAACGCTACAAATCCGAGCAGTTAATGACTGCTCGGTTTTTATCCTCTTGTTTGTCCATCTCACTATCGGCATATTTGCCCATCTGCCAGAGTAGCGCTTCAACGTTTCTTTTGAACAATCATTACCGTTTTGTCAATCGGTAAAACTCCGCCTTTACTTTATTTTTCATTATGTTAAATAGCTTTATAGAATTGATCTGTAATTGTATACAATTTGTCTGGACATATTCTTAGAATCTGTCTAATATATCGCATCGCTTACAAATACATCTATAAAACCAATCTGAGGATGATACTCATGAAAAATATAAAAGCTCTTGTTGTTTCGGGGAGTTTGCTGTTTGCACCCGCAGCCGCTTTCTCTTTCGAAGCTTTACCTTCCACCCCACCTGTACCTGCAGACAATCCAATGACCGCCGGAAAAATTGAGCTGGGTAAATCGTTGTATTTTGATCCACGCCTCTCGTTGGACGGTACAATTTCCTGCAACTCCTGCCACAATGTAATGGCCGGTGGTACAGACAACCGCGCAGTATCCGTGGGTGTAGCAGGCTTAAAAGGTGGTCGATCTGCACCAACGGTCTGGAACTCTGCGTTCCTGTCTTCCCAATTCTGGGACGGCCGTGCAGCAACGCTTGAAGATCAGGCAAAAGGACCAATCCTGGCCCATGTTGAAATGGCAATGCCTTCTGAAAAAGCAGCCGTTGATCGCATTAAAGCGATTCCTGGTTATGTACAGCAATTCAAGGCAGTATTTGGTGGTAATGATCCTGTAACTTATGACAACATCGCCAAAGCAATCGCAACTTACGAACGAACTCTGATAACTTCAAACAGCCCGTTTGACAAATACATGCGTGGCGACAAAACAGCCATGACAAAAGCAGCTGTTCGCGGTATGAAAACAGTTGAAAAAATTGGATGTACTTCTTGTCACAGCGGACCGATCTTCGCTGGCCCGGAAATGCCAGTGGGAAATATTTTTCTGCAAAAATTCCCGGTTTTCCCTGGCAGCAAATACGACAACAAATATGACTTAACATCTGATAAGGGTCGTTACGAAGTCACTAAAGATGCCAGTGATAAAAACATGTGGCGTGTACCTACCTGGCGTAATGTGGCGTTAACTGCACCTTACTTCCATAATGGTTCCGTTGAAACATTGGATGAAGCAATTCGTGTAATGGCCAAAACCCAGTTAGACAAAAAACTTAGCAATAAGCAGGTTGCCGATATCGAAGCGTTTCTTAATAGCTTAACCGGTGAATTTCCTGTACAAACCATGCCTCAATTGCCTGACTACAACGCTGGCACCTTGGTTCAGATTGACTAATCTCAGAACCTGATGAAGACAAAAAGGCCGCAATATTGCGGCCTTTTTTATGTTTGTTATTTTCGAACCAAACAAAAAACTTTTTCATGAAATTGTGTTAATCCTTTATTCTGAAAACGAGGATTTTCCGCTAACGCGTCAACATCTTCTAAAACTTTTATTTCAAAATTCTGCTGATATAACTCATAAACTTCATTTTGTGTCACGCTAAATGGTGGCCCGTCCATTTCTGCTTGTGGATATTCCATACTTACCAATAAAACCTGAGTGCCTGGTTTAAGCACTTCAGCAAGATGCTCGGCATATTGTTGACGCATTTCGGGCGGCAACGCAATTAAAGATGCTCGATCAAACACAGCACCAACTGATGCTAAATCTTCAGCGCTGAGATGAAAAAAGTCACCCTGTAATAATTCAATTTTATCCGCTTGGCGCACAGTAAACTTAGTATGTGGTTTTTCTTCGTGTGCCAATTCGTTTTCGGCAAAAAATGCTTCCACCGCAAGCGGGCTAACTTCAACTCCCTTAACCGCATGCCCTTGAGCTGCCAGCCACAACAAATCTTTGCTTTTTCCACACATGGGCACAAATACTGCCTCATCATCTCTTAAGGAAATACTTGGCCAGTGTTTTACGAGATAAGGATTATATTCTTCCTGGTGAAATCCGATTAAACCGTTTTCCCAGCGATCGTGCCAAAATTCTGTTTTCATGTTTACCTCTTTGAATAATGTACGAGAATTTCACAATCATATCATGTCTGAAAAACAGAATAGCGACACTCAACTTTCATTATCATATGCGCATTAAATGAACAGACGTTTTATCGATCAGTACCGATTTTTTATTTATCTGCTTTCTCCGCTGCTCTTGTTGGGTTGTTGGGAATTATCAACCCGGCTTGGACTTCTCGATGGGCGTTTTTTTCCTGCACCCAGCAGTATTTTCCATCACCTGATTTTCAATAGTCCGGATGAAGGTATTTTTCAGGATATTCAAGCCAGCTTGTCACGTGTATTTTGGGGTTATATCAGTGGGTGTACTTTAGGAATGGCTGTGGGCATTGCCATGGGCTTGAACACTTATATTCGCACCGCCTTTTTCCCCCTGGTAGCCATTAGCTATCCCATACCCAAAATTGCGGTATTGCCCTTGATTATGCTCATATTCGGCATTGGCGAGTTATCGAAAATCGTGGTGGTTGCCATTGGCAGCTTTTTTCTGGTGTTGATGAACACCTTACATGGCGTGGAATCTCTGGCGAAGATTTACCACGATGTATCAAGCGTTTATCGCATCAAACCGACCAGTCGTATCTTCCGAATAATCATTCCCGGTGCCCTGCCCGCCATTTTTACCGGTTTACGACTCGCCATTGGTTATAGTCTGGTGATTGTGGTGGCTGCTGAATTTTCCGGTGCCGATGCCGGTATTGGGTATTTGATCTGGCAGAGTTGGGAAACTTTTAGCATCAAATCCATGTACGCCGGGATTTTTGTTATCAGTGCACTGGGATTTCTGTTTGCCATTGGTTTGGATCTACTGGAACGCTGGTTAGTGCCATGGAAAACGCATAAATGAATATACTAAAACCAAGTACTTAGCGCCGGGTATCAACCACGGATTTTTGTGGTGTCGTCAACAGGGATGTTGACGTCAAGCACGCATGGATGCATTTCGCGTCCATTAAAATCTGTGGATGTTACCCGGCGCGAATTCGAAAAATCGAAAATAGTCAGCCAGCCGATACTTTATCCACATCCGCTTGCTTCCGCCCACCATAAGTCAACGCAATCGACCCGGCAGCAACAACCAATATAATCCCCACGGCACTTAACATATCCGGCATTTCCAACCAGAAAAACCAACCCATCAAGGTAGCAAAAACAACCGCAGAATAAATAAATGGTCCCACTTGGGCTACACTGGCTTTGGCATAACCCTGCGTCAAACTCAATTGCCCTAAAGTTGCAAACAAACCTACTGCACATAAAATCAACAGTGAAGAAAGCGTCGGCCATTCATTAATCCAGAATAACGGAACGGTCGAAACACTGGTGCACACCACACCATAATAAAAAACAATTCGAATTGTGGGTTCGGTGGAAGATAAATGTCGTATCACTGTCATGGCAATGGCGGCAAAAAATCCCGACGCCAAAGCGATTAATCCCACCCAGGAAAAACCGCTAAAATCCACTTGTAATAACAAACTCACACCTAAAAAGCCAACAATAATCGCCAGCATCAATACTCGGCTTAATGGTTCTTTCAACCAGAATAACGCAATCAACGGTGCAAATAAGGGTGTTGTGTAGTTAAATAAAACCGCTTCAGACAAAGGAATGTGAGCGATGGAATAAAAAAAACAATACATGGCAGCCAGCCCCATCAGCGAACGCATGATATGCCAGCGTAATCGATTTGTTTTTAAATCGCTGAGACCAGATTTAACGAGAAAAGGTATCAAGACCAGCAAACCAAACAGATTGCGAAAAAATACAATCAACTCGTTACTCACTTCATTCGAGAGCAATTTGATACAAGCCCCCATACAAGCGAACATTAATCCGGAAGTTATAATGAATAACGCCGCGTATTTGTGATTTTGCTGATACAGCACAACTATCCTTACAGAGTTAGCTTGTGAACAATGGAAGAAAATTGGCTTCCTGGAAAATCCTGTGCGGCTGTGGGAAAATACCACTCCTAAATTTTCAAACCAATAGTCGCAATAATCAAAGATAATAAGATGCCGCAATCCTCAGACCAGAAACTTTCCGTTTTCCAAGCCGAAATTCCAGATAATCCTGGTAAAAAGCTGAACTATGGTTGCCTGTATGGTAACAGTGATGCATTAATGATCAGCCAACTGGTGGAAAAACATCAGGGTCTGTTGGTTATTGTTACAGAAAATATGAATCAAGCTAGCGAAATGGAAGCCTCGCTGCGATTTTTTCTCAAAGATCAAACGGATTGCCCCATTCTGGCTTTTCCTGACTGGGAAACGCTGCCCTACGATGTGTTTTCCCCCCACCAGGATATTATATCGCAAAGGCTGGAAACGCTGTATCGTCTACCCGAAACTCAGCGAGGAATTTTAGTCTTACCCATGAGCATGCTCATGCAGCGTGTGGCGCCGCGTGAATTTTTACACGCTAATACATTATTTGTCGATGTGGGTGATGAAATCAACTTGCAGCGCATGCGTCAACAGCTGGAATCCTGCGCTTATGTGTGTGTGCCTCAAGTTATGGAACATGGCGAGTTTGCGGTGCGTGGTTCAATATTGGATTTATTTCCCACTGGCGCGAAATACCCCGTGCGAATCGACCTGTTTGATAACGAAGTGGAAAGCATTCGCAGTTTTGATCCTGAAACTCAGTTGACCATTGAGCAGAGCGATAAAATTCGTTTAATGCCGGCACGGGAATTTCCGTTTACCAAAGATGCCATTTCATTTTTCCGCCAGAGCTGGCGTGAAAATTTTGAAGGTGATCCCCAAAAGGCGCAAGTCTACCGAGATGTTAGTCAAGGTATCACTCCCAACGGCATTGAATATTATTTACCTTTGTTTTTCGAACAAACCGACACTTTATTCAAATACATTCCCAAAACTGCATTGTTTGTGTTTAAAGGTGAAGTGGAAAATGCAGCTGAACACAGCTGGACGGATATTGAAGAACGTTATGAACAAAGGTGCCATGATATTGAGCGCCCTATTCTTTCACCAGAAAAACTGTTCCTAAACAGTGAAAGAACCTTCGAGCAATTACGATCCTATTTGCAAATTCAAACACAGTCCTATGAACTGGATGAAACGACACTGATCGACCAGAGTTTTCACAACATAGCCAGTTTACGCTCACCCGAACTCACCATTACCCAACGCCACGAACAAGCACCCGCACCTTTATATCCTTTCCTCGAACAATACAATGGTCGCGTGTTAATGGTTGCCGAAACCCAGGGCCGCCGGGAAATGATTCTGGATATGTTACGTGATCATGAGATCCATCCTGCATCTTTTCAATCCTGGCGAGAATTTTTAAACGCGGATAGCAAGCTGGGCATCTGCGTGGCCCCCATGGAACAGGGTTTATGTTTAAGCGAACCCAACATCACCCTGGTTTCTGAACCACAGTTATTTGGTGAACGGGTTCAACAACGTCGGCGTCGCAAAGCCGCTACGCAAGACAGCGATGCCATTGTAAAAAACCTGACCGAACTCAGTGTTGGTGCACCGGTTGTGCATCAAGACATGGGTGTTGGCAGATATTTAGGTTTACAAAAAATTGCCGTCGGCGATGTGGAATCAGAATTTTTAACGCTGGAATACGCGGGTGGTGACAAGCTTTACGTGCCGGTTTCTTCCTTACATTTAATTTCCCGTTACACCGGTTCAGCACCGGAAAAGGCGCCCTTACACAAGCTGGGCACCGATCAATGGGACAAAGCCAAACGCAAAGCCGCAGAAAAAGTTCGCGATGTGGCGGCAGAATTGCTGGAAGTTTTTGCCCGTCGTGAAGCAGCGCGTGGTTATGCCTGCAAACCGACTATGGAAGAATATTACCAGTTTGCCGACACTTTCCCTTTTGAAGAAACACCAGACCAGCAATCTGCCATCGAAAAAGTCATTGATGATATGCAGAAAGACAAACCCATGGATCGCGTGGTTTGTGGTGATGTGGGATTTGGTAAAACTGAAGTAGCCATGCGCGCAGCCTTCATCGCAGCCAATGATGGTAAACAGGTTTGTGTTTTAGTACCCACAACCTTACTGGCGCAACAACATTATGAAAATTTTGTTGATCGATTTGCAGACTGGCCGGTGCGTGTTGAAGTTTTGTCCCGTTTCAAAACCAAAAAACAAACCGATGCAATTCTGCATGAACTTGCTGAAGGTAAAGTGGATATTGTTATTGGCACCCACAAATTGCTCAGCGACACGGTTAAGTTCAAAGATATTGGTTTATTGATTGTGGATGAGGAACATCGCTTCGGTGTCCGCCAGAAAGAAAAAATCAAAGCATTTGCGGTTAATGTGGATTTACTTGCTCTAACTGCAACACCAATTCCTCGAACCTTAAACATGTCATTGGCGGGTTTGCGCGATTTATCCATCATCGCCACGCCACCTACGCATCGCCTTGCCGTTAAGACCTTTGTTAGTCAGCGCAACAACACCGTGTTATCTGAAGCCTGCCAGCGGGAAATCAAGCGCGGTGGCCAGGTTTATTTTCTGCACAATGATGTCAGCAGTATCGAACGAGTTGCCCGCGAAATTGGCGAACTGGTACCGGAAGCCAAAGTGGAAGTTGCTCACGGACAAATGCGTGAGAAAGAACTGGAACAGGTGATGTTTGATTTTTATCATCATCGCTTTAACGTTCTTGTATGCACCACTATCGTGGAAAGCGGTATCGACGTTCCCACAGCAAACACCATTATTATGGATCGCGCGGATAAACTTGGTCTGGCACAATTGCATCAGTTACGTGGTCGCGTTGGTCGCTCTCACCATCGTGCTTATGCCTATCTGTTTGTACCACCCACCAAATTAATGACAGATGATGCTAAAAAACGTATCGCCGCCATTGAATCACTGGAAGAACTGGGTGCAGGTTTTATGCTGGCTTCGCATGATCTGGAAATTCGTGGTGCAGGTGAATTATTGGGTGAGGAACAAAGTGGGCAGATTCATGAAATCGGCTTCAGCATGTATTCTGAATTGTTGGAAAAAGCCGTCACCGCATTGAAGAAAGGTGAACAACCTCAGCTGGATCGACCATTAGATCACGGTGCAGAAATCGAAATGAACGTACCGGCATTAATTCCTGATGATTATTTACCTGATGTGCATAGTCGTTTAACCTTATATAAACGCATTGCCAGTTGTCAGGATCAAACATCGTTACGCGAGCTGCAAGTCGAAATGATTGACCGGTTTGGTCTACTACCCGATCCTTTGAAAAATCTGGTGCAAATTGCTGAACTAAAATTTGTTGCCAATCAGCTGGGCATCGAAAAAATCGAAATGACGGCGAAAGGTGGACGCGTCATTTTCAGTGAAAAGCCGGATATTGATCCTATGAAAATTATTAATATGATCCAAAAAGCACCGATGACGTATAAACTGGATGGGCAAAACAAGTTAAAAATCAGTCGCAACCTGGAAGAGGCTAAATCACGTTTTACCTTTGTTGAGGAATTGTTGAAGCATTTGGCGGAGTAGTTGGTTGCAACAATCGAGTACAGGTCGGCTCCATTGGCTCCTTCTTGTTCAAAATTTTGGTTCTACAATTGCCACTAACATTTTAATTAACCCAATTGTTCGAAAGCTTATAAATAAACTTACTCTGACTTAAGCGCCTGACAGTAAGCAGCACGTAGAAACCGTCGTCCGCATAGACGCGGACGCCGAGCCTCCAGGGAAGAATTCACCGCGTGTTTCGGAGAGCTGTATGCTGCCAGGCGCTCACAAAAGCAAAATGTAAAAATCAGCTTTCCACCCTAGGTATTAGACCAGCCGACTCCAGCTCATCCATTAGCCCAAATTTGCTCAAATCTCGGATACGATGCGGATATAACAAACCATTTAGGTGGTCTACTTCATGCTGAACAACACGGGCATGGAAGTCTCTGACATCACGCTCAAGTTTTTTCCCGTTTTCATCCAATCCTGAATAACGAATGTGTTTGTAACGAGGAACCAGGCCACGATAACCTGGCACACTTAAACAACCTTCCCAGGCCGTATCGGTATCAATCGATAAAGGTGTAAATTCCGGGTTTATGAGTATCGTCATGGGTACCGGTTCGGCATCAGGGTAACGCGGGTTTTTCTCCAGACCGAAAATAATTATCCGCAAATTTACACCAATTTGAGGTGCTGCGATGCCCGCGCCTTTTTCGGCTTGCATGGTATCGAGCATGTCCTGGATCACCGTTTGCTTTAAATCTAAATCAACGGTTTTTACTGGCTCCGCAATGCGCAGCAGTTGAGGATTTCCAATTTTAAGTACTGACCGAATGGTCATTTTTTTTCCTTATTTTAGGCATGTCGTCAAATCAATTTTATATCGTCAACAGAGTATGCACTCAGTTGACGACCAAAGGATTTGTGTCCGCAGCAAGCTGCGGAGAATCAAGATTAATATGAAAGAATTGTTTTAGCTGTTTCACGTGGTACATTTTTTAACCAGTCAAGATATTGACGCAAACACTTGATATCACTGAATATCAATTTTTCATCAGTTCACTTACAATATCAGTTAAAAAATCTGTTCGCTGTTAGTGGTCATTTTACTGCTATTATCGGCACTTTGAGAACAGGGTAAATTTTATTGAACATTTGAATAGTGTTATTTATCCAACCCACTATCCTAAATAAGTTGATGTTTTATATGACAAATTGTTTATTCGACGAACAAAATCTTAGCAGCGGAACATCAAACCGCAGTAAAATGAATCGCAATAAAATGCATAACACACTGATAAATATAATATTTATCGCATTTCTTCTGAGTTTTGGCCAACAATGTATTGCCGCCCTGGGTAATGTAAAGGAACGCTGGTACGAAGTTGAAGTGATCGTTTTCTCCCAAAATGATAAGAATGCCTATGAAGCTGAATTTTGGCCCGAAGACGTGGATTTTCCCAAAATGCGTAACAGCATCGATGTAATCAACGATTTTGAGCTTTTTATCGATGATGAAATCGAAAAACTGCCACTTTATTATCTTGAAGTAGATGAAGAACGGGAAAATAGCCTCGACTCCTTGGCAGCTAAAATCGAAAACTCATCACGCTATGATTTACTGATTCATCGTTCCTGGCGCCAAACCGTACCTGAGCGCAGTTCCGGTATTCCTGTTTATCTGGACGACAGAATTGATAATGCCTTGTTTTACCAACCCAGCAATCCTGAAACATTTGAAAGTGGATTTCAGGAGACCAGCGACAATCCGGCAGAAGCAGCACTGATGGCAGCCTTACTGGAAGAAGAGCGAGCTTTGCAAAATCAACAATCGGTCGATAGTTTGTTGATTAGTGAATTTGATCCCATTATACCGTTCGAGCAAATTGACGGCTTACCTAAACCAGAACAAGTGCAGTTTGGCCCGACTGGCCCGCTGTTGCATCGCGTTTACGGCACCTTAAAGTTACATAAAAGTCGTTATCTACACATGAGTGTAAATTTTCTGTTTCGCGGCAAACCCGTAGAACCTGAAACAGAGGAAACACCCATGGATGAAATATTTCCCATGGCGTCCGAAGAAACAACACTCGATACTGAAAATATCGAAGAGCCGATCATAACGCCTGAACAAGCACCTGTTCTGGATTTACTGGTAAAAGAGAAGGCGCCGCTTCCCGGTTATCAACTCAAGGACAATACACGGGTACGAATTGCTAACGTTTATTACTTTGATCACCCCATGTTTGGCGTGATTGCGCGAGTAATTAAATACGAACCGCCTATTCCTGAAGAGACAGATTTAGAACTGGAAGCGCTCGAAAATCAATAAGAAAAACCAAGGCCAGAAAAATAATTCTGGCCTGGTTTTACATTGTTGAAATTAATTCTGAAATCACACTACGCGTTTGATCCATTCCCGCTTCAAGATTTGCTTCAATCATATCCATTGTCAGGTCTTCTTCACTGCGACCAGCAGCCAGATTTGCAACAACTGATAAACAAGCGTATTCCAGCTCAAGTTCTTTTGCGAGTCCGGCTTCAGGCATACCTGTCATACCAACTATATGACAACCATCCCGTTCCAATCGATTAATTTCTGCTGCGGTCTCCAGGCGAGGGCCTTGCGTTGCACCATAAGTACCCGATTTAACAACATCCAATTTCAACTTATCGCAAATAGTAATCAGTTTTTGTCTAACTTCTTCACTGTAAGGATTGGTGAAATCGATATGCGTCACATGTGAGAGACCTTCTTCAAAAAAAGTATTCACGCGCGACCAGGTGTAATCAATAATTTGATCAGGAATGACCAGTTTTTTCGCTTGCATATCATTGGTTATTCCACCAACTGCGGCCACTGCCAGCACATGTGTGATGCCGGCTTCTTTCAACGCCCAAATGTTTGCCCGATAATTAATTTTATGTGGCGGTATGACGTGACCGTAACCATGTCTAGGTAAAAACAAAACTTGTTTACCGTTGAGTTCACCATAAGCCAATGGCGCTGATGGTTCACCATAAGGTGTATGCACAACTTCCCTACGCACAATTTCAAGATTTTCAAGAGTGGTTAAACCTGTGCCGCCAATAATTGCTAATTTACTCATCTTCTTTGCTCGCTACGAAAATGCCAGTGGTATTTCTCAAATATTTTTTGTAATCCATGCCATAACCGAAAACATAACGATCCGGTACAGTTAGGCCGGTAAAATCCGCTTTTAATAAGCCTTGTTTTCTATCATGCAGTTTATCGACCAAGGCTGCGGTATAAACACGTTTAGCACCTGCGTTTTCACAGTAACGCACAATTTCGTGCAATGTTTGGCCAACATCCAAAATATCATCCACGATTAATACTGAACGATTTTTTAAATCCAGATGAGGCTTTACATACCAGTCCAGGCTTTCACCCACTGTTTTATTGCCGTAACGTGTGGCGTGGGCATAATCCAGCTCTAAAGGAAACTGACAACGTTTTAATATCTCGCTGGTGGTAATCATACCGCCCGTTAAAACACACATAACAATGGGATTTTCGTTTTCCAGCTCGCTGCTTATTTCAACTGCCATCTTGTCCAATGCGGTTTGTACCGCATTATCATCGTAAAGACAGTCGGCTCGGGACAACACAGCTTGTGCTTGCTCTGCACTGATAGCCATTGATTTTCGACTCCTTGTAACTGATTGCAGCACATTATTCATGCAATAAAGGCGGAACATTTTATCAGAATATGATTTTTTTGTTGCGCTTAATCTCTACATTGCAAAATTGATTTAAACCATCTGCTCAAATAAAGCGCAACTTGAAATTATGTAAAACACATTAAAATTTCTGTGGAACACAGAACAGATATTTACCTTTTCGAACTGAACCCTCAATGAGTAAATCAATCACGTTTATTTTAAGTTCGGGTAATCAATACCAGTGAGACTTTACCTACACCTGTATTCTACTTTTCATTAGTGTCGAAAGTTTTTCGGCATCAGAGTTTTTTGTTAACGCCAACGCATCCGCAATGACTTGCTGATCTTCTAAACTGCGATTTTGACTAAGTTTGAATTTACCTTGTATATTTTCAACGGGAATTTTAAAACCCACTAATTTTTTTGAGATGCGATTTTTTTGCTCCGAAGATATATTAGCTTGCCAGGGATTATCAAAGGCAGACTCATATTTACTGGTCAACCGGCTGATAATGTCCATTAATTCATCAGTTTCAACCAAACTGGCAACACCTTGTACATGCACTACCGCATAATTCCAGGTTGGTACGCCAGTCCCGGCCCAACTTGGGGAAACATAATGATGAGGCCCTTGAAAAATAGCCAGCACAGGCTGATCAGCTGTAAAACTTTGCCAATGAGAATTTTCTTTAGCCATATGACCTAACAAATAATCCTGATCATGTTCGTTGGATTGATAGAGCAAAGGGATATGTGAGACGACAGGTGCGTTATTGTGATAAGAAATCAGGCTAGCAAACCCATTCTCCTTAATCAGATGAATGAGTGAGGCCTTGCTTGTTTCCTGAAAACAGTCCGGATTGTACATGTTTGATTTATCCTTGTGACAGTAACCAGGCTTCCAGCTCGTCTGCTGTCACCGCCATTTTTTTGTAAAACCCTTGCGCTGCGTCACACTGCATACTTTTGAGCAGTTGCCAGGTCTCTTCATTTTCCACACCTTCTGCGATCACTGAATGCCCCATATTATGCGCCAATTCAATAATGGAACGGACAATAATTTTATCGTCTTCATCTTTTGTCATATTGATTACAAATGATTTATCGATTTTGATTTCGTTGACCGGCATTTGTTTTAAATAAGTTAATGAAGAGTAACCGGTACCAAAATCATCAATTGTCAACTGCACACCCATATTATGAATTTGCAGCAAGGTATCCAACGCATGACCGGGATTGATCATCATAGCGCTTTCAGTAATTTCCAGTATCAAACGATTTTCAGGAATCTGATGCTCATTCAGACAATGACGCATTTTATCAACCAGGTCATTATTTTGTAGATTTACTACAGATAAGTTAATCGCAATCGAAAAATCAAAACCTTTGGCCCGCCACTCTTCGTATTGCTGCAAGGCTCTTTCTGCAACCCAATAAAATAAGGGATTCACCAAACCTGTTTGTTCCGCTAATGGAATAATTTCATCCGGTGGTATTAAGCCAAATCGGGGATGTTCCCATCGAAGCAAAGCTTCAACACCCAGCATTTTTCCTGAATGTATATCGAATTTAGGCTGGTAATGCAGTTCAATATTGTTATTGGAAATTGCTTCTCTTAAGTCACCAATAAGTGCAAGGCGATCAATACTGTATTGATCTTCTTCTTCCTTGTAGAAACTAAAACCCAGCTGTGATCGTTTTGCCACGTACATAGCCACATCGGCGCGTTGAATTAAAGATTGTGCTTCCGTACCGTGCTCCGGAAATACAGCAATACCTATACTGGAACCAATAAATAAATGAAATCCATCAAAATTGAATTCCATTTCAATTGCCTCGGTAACTTTCTGCGCAATGGCTTCTGCCTGCTCTGCATTTGCATCAGTTAATAAAATGGCAAACTCATCACCGCCTAAGCGGGCAACCGTGTCCACTTGTCGGAGATTTGCCATTAATCGACTACCCACCTCTTTTAATAAATGATCACCCACAGAGTGTCCGAGCGTATCATTTACTTCTTTAAAGCGATCCAGGTCCATGATTAATAGTGCCAGGGAATGTTGCTCACGTTTTGCGTATTGAATCGCATATTGTAGACGATCCATTAACAAAACCCGATTGGATAAACCTGTTAACTCATCATGTAATGCCTGATGTTCCAGGGCAATTTGACGCTTATGCACTTGCTTACGCATACCAGAAAAAGCATCCACCAGCATTTGAATTTCTTTTGTTGTGGCCAGCGGTAATGTGACACCTTCAATGCCATTGGCTTCAGCTTTTAATGCATCACAAACACGAACAATCGGTTTAAATAAAATTCGTTCAAAGTAAAAAAAGACGACAACAATGAAACTTAAACCAAAAATTGTCAAAAACCAAAGCAACACAGTTTGGTTTTGAACCAGGTGTGTTAATCCTTTAACATCTTCCACCGCGCTATTTTCAATGATGAGGTCAACTGTTAACAAAACACCCCAGATTTTTTCAAGTTGAGGTTCTAATATTTCTGTTGCTACGGGTATATCAGCACGCCATTGTTTACCACCATGAGTATCCCGGACATGTTCAAAAGCGGTATACCAAATATCAATATTTTCGATGATTGTCTGCAAAGCATCGCTGGTTTCAAAACCAAACTCATCAGCAGCATCCATAATTTTTAAATTGTTTAATAAACCGTTAATAAACTGATATTGGTTTTCAATGGCCTGAACTTGAGTCGGTAAAGAGTCTGCGTTAAATGTACCCAAGCGATTTGCCATGTGCACACGAAAATTTGAAACCATTTGCGTCCACCAGTGACGTAACTCGACAAACAAACGGTAGTGCTTGTCAGCCGCTTGTTTATTTTCCATCGCCAGGATTTCATTGAAGGAAATGACAAACGCATTATTCACATTATTTCTACTGGGCAACATGCGTTTATTCGCAAACCCCAGCGCAGGATATTGACGCAGTGGATTATTTCGCATTTCCACCAATAAAGTAATGGTATGCGTTAAATCAAGCAGCGAATCCTTTAACAATTCCAATAATTCAGTCTTATCTTTTTCTTTTATCCAAGGGTGTTGAATCAATAATTCTGTTGTTACCAAAGCCTGGTCGATAGAGTCATGAATTTTCTCAGCTTGAGGATTCTCATAGGGATCGAGGAGAAAAAAGTCAAGGGATTGATGTGTTCCCCACAATGCCTGACGAATATGACGACTATATTCCATGAGTTCATGTCGTGATTGGATATTATTGGCAGTTGTCGACCGAACACCATCCACCGTGTAATAACCAATCACCGCAGCTATGACCATACAAATAGCCATAACAACTGCCGCTGCAATATAACGTGCACGTAAACTATCAAATTGGAAAAGCTTCAAAGAGGGGCCTTCTGATATTCTATTTTTTTGGCATGCGCTTATCTAAGCATGATAAAACATGTGTTGTAAAGCAGCTTTATGGAAAAGAGATAATACTAACAGCAGCTTAGAATGAAAAACGTCGATTTTCGAACTGATAACCAGGCAAATTTAATAACATTAATACCGCAACGTTAGAAATGGAGAATCAATATAGTATTTTCGGACGGAGTGGGTATGGGGGTGGGCAAAAATTTTAAATATAAAAAAAGGGCTACAATGCATAGCCCTTTTTAATAACCATAAATAAACCAGATCGGTTTAGTAGGTAAATGTTACTGTGTCATCATCCATTGCTTCACTTATGACGTAAGCGCCGCCAACGGTTTCTTCAATTTCAGGAATCAGATCATCGCCCCAAAGATCTAAGGTTGGTGTACATACTTTAAATACGACACCTGCTTCGTGGGCATCTTTAATAAACTCATAAACACTTTTATCACTGCCTTCCTGGACGAACAAGTTTTCTGCTACACCTTTTTTCGCCAATTCACCCGAACGACCTGTGAGAATCAATTCCACATCAAATTCCATCGCTGCAGCAACTGTTGCCTGAAAAAAAGGCGCACCCAGCTCAGAAGGATTCGATGGGTCTGTGTTTACCATAATAATCATCAACTTGTCAGCCATTTACATTCTCCATGCTAGCCCATTTGTTTGTAATTGGGCAATTAATCAAAACGTTATATGCTCGTCATTATAGGGTTAGGGCTGGCTTAAGACCAGCTTAGTGAACAAGAATTTACTAATATACCTATTTACTAAATTAACGATATACCTATTCCCTAAAATAACGGAAGGTAACGCCAAATCTTTATGCATACATCCAGAAATCTGCGTCTAGCACACTAATAAATAATAAATCACTCTGCTACGTGTTCAATTCCAATAGTTGGGTACTGGCCGACACAGCGACCTTCCACTTCTCCATTGACAGTAATTCTTCACGAGATGTTTTGGGGTTGCCGCGCATTTTTTGCAGTCGCTGGATGGACACGTCATCTTGTTGCCATTCAAGCTGGTCCAGCACTTCAATTGCACCCTGTCGATTATTGCAGACCAGTACCATGTCACAACCGGCTTGCAGCGCTATATTTGCCCGATCAGTAAAACTTCCCGCCACATCTGCAGCAGCCATGTTTAAGTCGTCACTAAAAATCGCACCTTCGTAATTTAAGCGTTTACGCAATATTTGTTGTAACCAACTTATGGAAAAACCGGCCGGATTTTGATCCAAAGCTTGATAAACCACATGCGCTGGCATAATACCTTGCAACGCATTCAAGGTGATTAACTCGGCAAAAGGAACCACGTCTTTTTCCATAATCTCATTCAATGCACGTTCGTCGACGGGTAATTGCAAATGCGAATCCGCCACCACAGCACCATGACCCGGAAAGTGTTTACCCACCGCCGCCATACCAGCTTCTTCCATGCCTTGAATATATGCACGCGCCAATTGACTCACCGATTCAGGATTCGAATGAAATGCCCGATCACCAATCACTTCACTCACATCGTAATCCAGATCTAACACTGGTGCAAAACTGAAGTCCACACCGACTGATAACACTTCACTGGCCATTAGCCAACCCATGGCTTTAGACAGTGCCATACCTTCAGCGGACGATGTGTCGTATATTTCACCGAGAGGGCGTAAAGCTGGTAAGCGGGTAAAGCCTTCACGAAAACGTTGTACCCTACCCCCTTCCTGATCCACACACGTGATTATGGTATTGCTAGTATTTTCATGAATACTTTGTACCAATGACTGAATCTGTTCGGGTGACTGGTAATTGCGGGCAAAGAATATGATGCCACCCACCAGGGGATGCTTAATTAATTCTTTTTCCTCTGCTGTCAGGCTTGCACCTTCCAGGTCTATCATGACAGGACCGATATTCATTTCGAATTATTTTCCTTTAAAAACTTTTGATTCCAACGTAAATTCTTAACTTTCCTATGCAGTGTGGCTAATCCACACGGCGCTTTTTAGATATCACCAAATTCATCACCGCTTACGACCACGCACATCCAACACATCGCGTAGGCGGTCACCTAATAAATTCACCGATAATACAATGAGGATCATGGCCACACCGGGCGAAATGACCATATGTGGCGCGACCAACATATACGCCGTACCATCACGAATCATGCTGCCCCAGGATGCTGCGGGCGGTTGTACACCCAAACCAAGAAACGACAAACCGGCTTCGGCAATAACAACACCGGCAATACTGAAAGTTGCTTCAACAATTAACGGTGCGCTGATCAAAGGTAATAAGTGACGCCGAATAATCACCAATGAAGACGTTCCCAATGATACGGCGGCTTGCACATGATCCCGATGTTTTAATGCCATAACCTGTGCGCGCGCCAAACGAGCAAAACCTACCCAACCAACAATGGACAAGGCGATAACAACGTTTTCAATACCCGGCCCCATGATGCCGGCAAAGGCGATAGCTAATAATATTCCCGGCACAGCAAGAAAGACATCAATGATTCTGACAACAAATAAATCCAGCCAACCGCCAAAATAGGCACTGGCAGCACCGATAAAGGTGCCGATACATAATGAAATCAGTGTCACCCATAAAGCGACAATAAACGAAGTTTGTGCGCCCATGATCAACCGATCAAGAATGGGCCGACCCAAATCATCATAACCCAACAGGGAATGCATATCCGGCCCATGTAAAATTTTGCTGAGATCAATCGCGTCGGGTGACAATCCCATAAACGAACCAAACAAGGCAAACACAGCCCACAAGCATACAATAAAGGCAGGAAAATATTTTCCGATCATTCGCCTTCTCCCAAACGAATTCGCGGATCAATCACAGCATAAATAATATCCGTTAACACATTCACCACAACATAACTCAAACTGATCAACAATACACAAGCTTGCACGACGGGGTAATCACGCCGCTGAATTGCCTCAATGGTTAACTGCCCTACCCCTGGCCAGGAAAAAACCGTTTCGGTAATTACCGCACCACCCAATAAAGTACCTAACTGTAAACCGATTAAAGTAATCACCGGCAGCAAAGCATTGCGTAAACCGTGACGACGGATCACCTGCGCTTCACTCAAACCTTTAGCACGTGCGGTGCGAATATAATCTTCGTTCAGCACTTCCAACAAAGTGCTGCGCACCATTCGCGCAAGAATAGCAGCCATGGCCGTGCCTAAAGTAATTGCAGGTAAAACCAGTGAGAGAAAACCTTCCTTACCACTCACCGGAAACCAACCCAACCATAATGAAAACACTAAAATCAGTAGCGGCCCCATCCAGAAATTGGGAATGGATACACCCAGCATACTAAATCCCATGGCAGTGTGATCCCAGGCTGTGCCTTTTCGTACTGCGGCAATCGCCCCCAAAGGAAAAGCAATGACGATGGCAACAACGATGGAAACCAATGCCAATTGCGCAGTGGCCGGTATGCGTTGTGCGAGTAGTTCGGAAATGGGCAAGCGGTAATGAATGGATGTGCCTAAATCCAATGTCATTAAACCCGAAAGATACTGTCCAAGTTGAGTGAGTACTGGTTGATCCAAGCCAAGCGAATGCCGTAAAGCTTCACGGTCAGCTGGTCGGGCAGATTCTCCCAACATCAATTCCACCGGATCACCGGGCACCATATGGATTAATAAAAATACCAGACAAGTTACGCCAAAAATTACGAAGATGGCACTGATCAGCCGAGAGGCCAGATAATTCAACATTTAAATATGGGATTCCCTGTCTTGTGAACTGTTGTTATTACTTGGGTTAGTTTTCAAATTGCATGAATAGTTTAATGTCTTGCTGACAAGATGCAAGAAATCAACCGTTTGCCAGACGCAAATCAGATTCATCAGCGGACATTTTTAATGCATTCTGTTGTTCCAGACTGCTCAATAGTGCAACTAAATTTGATTGTACACAATTCGTTTCTGATGAAATATTATTCAATCTCCGATCAAGCTCGGCATTCACCTTTATCGCATTCGATCGGAGTGATTCGCTTATTCTTCGTACTCGTTGATCAAGTGGCAAATAGGTTTTCAAACCTTGAAAAAAAACCGTCTGAAATTCTTCTGCTTCCACATTGTCTAAATATTGAAGGCTTAAACCGGTTCGTAAGCTCCAGCGCATGCCGTAAGTTTCTATCATATTTTGCTTTTTATTTGCCAATGCATCTAAACTCATCTGCCGCCAGGCCGAATAACAATAAGTTGCTTCCAGAAATTGGTCGCGTAGATTGACGTCATCCAGCAGAGGCTCGTCAATCACGGGTAAATCAGGTATTAGCCGCATGACATGGTTTGCAAAAATGCCACTACTTAGTGCGTCTTCCGCATCAACAGGTGTGGAATAAACGCCACAGCTGGGTGAACGGGCTTTAAATATATATGCATCAATGGAAGATAAACGGGGCAACAGAGATTCAGCATGTTGAATGAGTCGACCTGTAAAGTCCTTTGAGGCATCTTGTACGCCCACAGCATGTAGCGACTGATTTTTTCGTACCAGATGCATAGGTGGTCGTGGGACTGACAAACCAATTTCCACCTCTGGACAAATAGAAATCAGTTGAAAATATTTTGACAGCGTATTATTAACATAGGCATGCTTTTTCTCTCGACCATCATACCGGACCCGGTCACCCGACAAACAACGGCTGATTGCAATCGTTGGTTTATTAATCATTAGGGAATTATATCAAACAATGAAAGGCGTTTTTCTCGACAAAGGCAGTATGGACATTGGCGATATTGATTTTTCACCAATGAAAAATTTGATTAAGACCTGGGAAGAATACGATTACTCTTCGCCGGAAGAAACTGCCAAGCGCGTGGAAACCGCCGATATTGTCATTACCAACAAAGTTTATATCGGCGAAGATATTCTCATGCGCTGTAAAAATCTCAAACTGATTTGTGTTGCAGCCACCGGCACCAACAACATTGATTTAATGTCAGCACGTAAATACCAAATTCCTGTATGCAACGCCGCTGGTTACGCCACCCATTCTGTGGTGCAACATGTGTTTTCCCTGATTTTGGCTTTGCATACCCATATTTGTGAATATCGTAACCTGGTACTTAAAGGAGAATGGGAAAAGTCCAAGCATTTTTGTCTGCTCAATTACCCTATTATTGAATTAGCCGGAAAAACACTGGGTATTATCGGTTATGGTGAGTTAGGTAAAGCCGTTGCTAAAACCGGTGAAGCATTTGGACTAAAAACCGTGGTGGCAGAATCACTTTCTGGCAACCCGGCTGAAGGAAGAATTCCCATGGATGAACTGTTACAGCAGTCAGATATCGTCAGCTTGCATTGCCCACTCACAGTTCAGACCATCAATCTGATCGACGAAAAGTCTTTCAAAAAAATGAAAGCCAACAGCATTCTTATTAATACTGCTCGAGGTGGTATTGTTAATGAAGCACATTTGTTAGAAGCCTTGCGCACTCGACAAATTGCAGGCGCCGGTATCGACGTACTCAGCAAAGAACCACCGCAAAACAGTATATTGATAAAAGAAAACTTACCCAATTTAATTGTGACGCCACATATTGCCTGGGCCAGTGCTGAAGCAAGACAACGTTTGGTAGAAGAAATCGGGAAAAATATTGATGCGTTTTTTGCTGGAGAGCCGCGTAATATTGTGAGTTAATTTTTGGTGGATGTAAAAAAACCGCGCTTGATAACAAGCGCGGTTTTTTTGTTTATTCTTTTGCTGATTAACAGTAAGCTTTTGCTTCGCAAGTACCACCTTTGGTCCAGGTTAACTGATTTCCTGAAATACTGGGTGTTAGAGTAAATGTTTCACCATTCAGACCATCACCAGTTTTGGCTGTAGCAGTTACAACACCTGTTGTAACTGCTACAGTTACACTATTAACATAACCTGATGCACCTGCTGCAGCAGGTACGCCATTATTACCAGGAGTACAGGCTGTTATATTAGATGTGCGTAAAAAGCACTCTTCAACACCCAATTTAAATGGTTTTGCCGCTTCGACAACTTCAATAAAGCGTGCTTTATTTGTATAACCATTATAAGCTGGAATCGCTATCGCAGAAAGAATTCCCACAATCGCAATAACCACCATTAATTCTATTAAAGTAAAACCTTTTTGACGCAATTTCATGTAAACACACTCCTTCCAAATTATGCACTTTTTATCGGAAGATCTTCACAATTCTTTAACCCGAATCGATTCCAGTTTCCCCGATAACAATCTGATAATGTGGTTTTTGCAGGCCCTGTACCACAACCATAAGACGCATTACATTCGCTAGTTTTAATGTGATGGGTTTGGCAAAAAGTAGTCATGAAGTTTTTAAAAGTGCGACGAGTGTCACACTTGGATTTTTCTCTATTAATTCTGATATAAAGCGTCGCCTGATCAAACTGGTCACTAACCGACCATTCTTGTCACTTCTAGTCGTATTTTTGATCGCTTTATAAGAAAAAAGATGGATTTCTGACACTTTTATTTATCCAGCTTATATTTCACTTCATCACCAGGGTAAATCAAATCCGGATTTTTAATGCCACTCCAGCGGGCCAAATCGGGATATCGAAATGGATCTTTCAAATAAAATTCAGAAATATCCCATAATGTGTCGCCGCGAATTACGGTATGAACACGCCAGTTGATGAGGGGAATTTCCTGCAAACCTTTAAGCGGTGTTGGCAAAGCTTCCTCATTATTAAGTATCGGTAAATTTATCTTAGGCATTTGTGCCTGCACACCATCTGGCTCAACGAAAATCGATATTTCCTGGCTAGGTACACCATGCTTTTCGGAAGCCTGTTTGACAGCCAATTGCGGTTCATTTAACAAATGTAGGGTTTGAATTTCCTTACCCATAAAATTTGAGGAAAAATCGGTGTAGTGCTCCACCAGAAATACCGTTGTTGCCGCAATCAACACACCTGCAACGATTCGAAAAGGTCGTGTCACATCTTGTCTGTCTTGGTTTTCCTCTATGCGCTCGATGACTTTACGAATGGACGCTTCCTGCTTTTCTTCCAGTGTTTTATCAATCAGGCTTTCAGAGACAGATTCTGTGTCCCACAAGACATCCGTTGTAGGCGGCTTCTTTTCCACTTGATGCACGTAATCGCTAATCACTGCATCAAATAGATCTTCATTTTCCGTTTCTACATCAGCCTGAGGTTCAGTGGGTGAAGAGAAAATTTGTTCGGTAATTTGTTTTTTAGTTTCCGCTTGTTGAACTGAGTTTTGATAGGTATCAACTTTGTCTTTCAACTTTTCGTGAAAATATTTCGCCACATCTGTTTCAAATTCTGCCGCCTCTGTATTTTTGGTTTCAGAGCCTTTTACTTCTGAATCATCCAATTGAGGTTCAGTTATCTTAGGCTCTGTCAAATGTAATGATTCTGGTTCGGTTTTAGACGATTCAATATCAGGTTCGCTTGCAGCGCTTTCTATTGGAAACGTAGTTTCAAATAAATCCGACTTTGTACTGGCTTTGGAAAAAACGGAACCTGGCAGGTCATGTTCATTATGTTGCGTTACAGGCTCTGAATATTCAGCAACGCTCGGCGCGACTGTTTGACTTTCGGTTGGTACAGAATCTGGCAGTTTCTGTGGTACTGTTTCACTGACTGATGACTCAAAATGCGGCGTACTGCTGACACTCTCGGATTGCTGTGATGATTCAGAATATATTTGTGTTGTACTCGGTGTCGATATAACAGAAGCAGGCTCTGAGCTGATTTCAGTTTGTGTAGATGGTTCTGAAAATTCAGCCGTCGACGTAACTTCAGTCGCATTAACCACAGTGCTTGAAAATTCAGATTCAGCTAAACCACTTTCGGGATTAGCGAGCGCACTTTGCTGTTCATCACTGGGTAAAACTATTTCTGATTGACGGTAAGCGTGATCAATATTCAAAGCCGCTGCTTTAACAAGCTTCGATTCTGATTTATCCTTGATTGTCTGTTCAGCTTCTAATTCTGATGGTAAATCAGAGGCATCCAATGTTTCATCAACTGACGTTAAGTCTGCTGCTTCCGTTTCCTGGTGAAGCACACTTTGTGCAATTTGTGAATGTGAATATTCAAATTCAGATGCTAACGTTGCTTGTTGAACCAGGGCTTCTGATTGTTGTTGGCTTAAGTTTAATTCTGAGTCGGATTCGACAACCGAGCGTTCCGAGTCAGAAAGTTTGGAATGATCAGTCATCGACTGATTAGCATCTGGAATATCTGAAACAGGTATGTCTGTTTCAAGATGCGTGGAAATATCAATCGACTCACTGGGCGGTTCACTTATCTCAGACACAACAGCCGATGTAGTTGACACTTCACTGATGACTGGCTCAATGGTTGACGATTGACCCAATGAGGGTGATTCTGGCGCAGCACTGCGAACAGGAGCCGAACTCAAAGTTTCTGGTAAGTCTAGATCGGCGACTTCAGAAACACCTCCCTCATCTTGCGCGGTGTGTTTTCGATGCAGAAATGTTTTTATATCCTCAATGGTTTGGCTTACTTCATCATCCTGTGCAGGTATTTCTGAAGCCACCTCTAACTCAGACTTGGCCTCTGCCAGTAAGTCCCGCTCAAGCTGTGCTTCACTTTCCACGGTTGAACTCACCGAAGCAGCAGTCTGAGTTGTATCTTGCGTAGTAACATTGACCGGTTCAGAATCTATTTGCGTTTGATGCGATGACAAAACTTCATTTGCTGCAAATTCATCAGCTACTGCGTCAGTGAACTCACTGAGTACTGATGTTACAGGTTGACTGTATATTTCACCCCGTTGCTGAAGTTTTTGAATGGTATCTTGTGAGGAGCTGATGCTTGAATCTGTGCTTTGTGCAGTGGTGGAACGACCGGCTGTTAATTCATCTTCACTTTGATGCTCCCAGTCTTCAATGCTTTGACTTGCCCATTGGCTCAAGGGAATGGATTCACTCATGGCAAACAAACGATTAAAATCAGTTAACAAAATCAGTTTATTTTGCCAAAGCAAGGTTTTATCGAAAACTTTATCGTCGATAAATGCAGGTGGCGACGCCCATTGTTGATCGTAATTGTTAACAATCTCGATCACTTCATCAACCCAAAAGCCGACAATACCATGACGAGTGTGCGCCATGATAAATGCACCGTAGTTTTCATCCTCTGGTGTCGCCAGGGCGAATTTGTGGAACATGTCTACCACAGACACTGTGCTTTCCCGATACAGAAAAACACCCGCAATATAACTAGCCTGACGCGGTAAATGATGTAGCGACTGTGCATTAACAATAGCGTCCACATCACGCACGGCAGCGCAACACGCCACCGGCCCGATACGGAATATCAATAATTGTTCGTCTTGCTCAATCGCCAACATGGTTTCTTCATAAAAAGCTAGTCTTATGAAGTAATAACGACTGAAATTTAGAAAATCTGAAGTTTTGTTAGAAGCAGGCCAAAAAGTGCGTGAAGCTTATGAGCTAAAAACGGATTTCATTGAAAATTTGGGAAAAAACCATCTGAGATTGGCATTAAGAAAGAATCAAATCACAAAAAAAGTGTGACTATCTATTAATCTTCATATTTGAGAAAACCTTTGGACCATTCAAGTACAGTTCGCACCCGTGGAGAAACCAGATCAATCGCTTCATTGTAGTCAACCCAGCGATATTCCTCATGTTCTGCCCGACCAATACTGGGATTAATGGGCAAACTAACCTCTGATTGATGGGTTTCTGCGAGATAATAACGAGCGACTTTTCCGGGGCCATACGGTCCGGTTTCACAATATTCATAGCCCCAACGGAAATCTAATTCAGTTATGGTGGATTCTTCCCTTACTTCGCGACGTGCGCCGTCAAGAGCCTGTTCGCCTGGCTCCACGACTCCTTTTGGAAAATCCCAATGATTATAGGCTCTTAAAAGCAGATATTTGAATTCGCCGGCCTCGCTACGCACGATTACCACACCAGCTGATAATATTTTGGCCTTCATTGCCGATTCCCAATAATTCCCTTCATTGCCCCTGTTGTCGGCATAAGGAAATTTAATCTTTAAACACTTGATTGATCAAAAGCAACTCAGCACGTTTTTTGAACATAAAGCATGATGAGCGGCTAAAGATCCTGCAATTTCCACTCGATAATTCTCTAAGCTGATAAAACAACAGGACACCTAACTTGTTAAACAATAATGCAAAAATATTGCTTCGTCCAATTTTAATCATAAGCATAGTGACATTGCTGGTCTCAGGTTTACAGTATCAGAACCTGTTGTTTAAGCTGGAAGGTCAAAGTTATGACTGGCGAATGAGTGAAACGCGTGCAGATTCAAAAGCGCATGAAGATATCGCTGTCATCCTCATCGACGATGCCTCGTTGGACGCCATGGACAATTATGCCGGACGCTGGCCCTGGCCACGTTATGTTTATGCCGATTTACTGGCGTTCATGTCGTATGCAGAACCCAAAGGTGTTTTGTTTGATATTACCTTCACGGAAAAACATCGAGTGGAGAGTAGCCAAAATGAAACCATTAATCCCGATGACCAGGAGTTGGTGGATGCCAGTGCGAGTTCACCATTTGCTTATCATGCCATGCGTTTTGTTGTTGAAGAACTGGCCGAAGATGAATCCAGTCAGGTGAAACTTAATCGTAAATTGCCGGATAATTTCATCAATCGATTTTCACTGCAATCCAGGCCGCTAAATGACAAAAATGAAAAACGCGAAGTTAAGAATCTGCAATCACCAAATAATAATCATTACTATGTCCCCTTTCCAGAATTACTGGAAACAACACATGGATTAGGTGTCGTCGAGGTGCAAGCCGATGGCGATAGCGTTTATCGCCGCGCACGTTTGTTCCATCAATATCAAGACAACCACTACGCCTCACTCTCCACAAGCGCTTTGATTGACAATCGGCAAATAAAATCAATCAAACGTAGCAAACAATCCGTATTTTTTGATGAACAACAAATTCCCGTGGATGAAAACGAGAAAATACTGATTAATTATTATAAAAACTTCAACGTTTATTCATTCAGTGGCATTATTGCATCCTTGCAAAACATTCAAAATGGTAACCTGGAAAATCTGTTAATCGATCCGGCAGAATTCAACAATAAATATGTATTTATTGGCGGTAGCGCAGCAGGTTTAGACGATCTGAAAAACACATCAATTGATGCGCGATTGCCGGGAGTATTCATTCATGCCTCCATTGCCAGCAACATCTTGGCTAATGATTTTTTAACGCCGCCCAATTCCGCAGTCACCTATATGTTTATCTTTTTGTTTGCACTGATTACAACACTCAGTGTGTTATTTGTTCGCCCGGCGTTGATTAAAAACGGTTTACCTGTATTGATTGGTGCACTGTTTATTTATTTCACTTATCAACAGTTTCAGAATCATCATGTCATTGAGGTTATTACACCGTTACTTTCGTTAATCTCCGCCTGGATATTATCTTTCACCGCCATGGTATTAATGGAAGGTCGCGAAAAACGTCGATTTAAACGTATGATGTCGCAGTACCTCTCCCCGGCTGTGTTAAGCACCGTCGTGGATAATCATGAAGAATTTGCCAAGGCTGAAGTGGGCAGCAAAGAAAACATTACCATCCTTTTTTCTGACATACGCAGTTTTACCAATATTTCGGAACAACTGGATGCAGAACGGGTGGTTGATATGCTCAATCATTATTTTTCATCAATGACGGATGCTATTTTTGAGCAACAGGGCACCATTGATAAATTCATTGGTGACGCCATTATGGCATTCTGGGGCGCACCCATTAAAACTGAGAACCATGCCGAAAAAGCGACACTGGCTGCGTTGGACATGGTGGAACGTCTAAAAGTGGTAAACCAGTGGCTGGCTGAAAAAAACCTGCAAGCGATTAATATCGGAATCGGCATTCATACCGGCGATGCCATATTAGGTAATATTGGTTCGGAAAATAAACTGGATTACACCATTATTGGCGACAACGTTAATCTGGCTTCGCGAATTGAGGGATTAACTAAACAATACGGTGTCACCATTCTCATTACAGAAGAAACTTACAAACAATTAGTGACTCCCATTCCCTGCCTGACAGTGGATCAGGTGCGAGTAAAAGGGAAAAACAAGCCCATTAAAATTTTGCACCCATTGCTGTTACCTGATCGTGTAGATGAGCAAACATTACAGCAAAGCATCGAACTGGCCGCCGCCAGTGATCAGGCATTTCAGCATTATCTGGATCAGGAATGGGACAACGCATTACAGCTGCTCGACCATCTACCTGACGATACGCTACACAATATCATGCGCCAGCGTTGCATTGATTACCAGAAATCCCCACCAGAAAAAAACTGGGATGGCGTTTTTACCATGACCAGCAAATAAACTGCGCTGGATATAGTAACTACGCAGAATATTTGAAGGAAAATCAATTTTATATCCTCAACGGAGTATGCACTCCATTGAGGACCAAAGGGGAGTGTTTCGCTTCTCCCCTTTGGAAACCCCATAGGATTTGTGTCCGCAGCAAGCTACGGATAATTAAGATTATATATAAACGATTGGCGCTATATCGGCAGCAGAAACCGTTGTCCACAGGGATGTGGACATCGAGCGCCCAAGGATGGGTTTACCGCGTGTTTCTACTGCCAGTATAGCGCCAATCGCGAATTTACTATAAAAACGTTGAGCAATTACAAAAGTACTTTAAATCAAAACGGATTGCTATTTGCAAACATGTGTTTAAAACAGCACTTAGAATGTGATTTGTTAGCGGTTTTAAGCAATTCGATGACTAAAGAAATTACAATTCTGGTCGAATTAGAAAGCATACAGACTCATATCTATCCAGGAGCAACCTATGAAGAAAATAAGCCTGCTACTCGCACTGCTTATTAGTATGCCTCTAAGCGCTAGCGCTGAAGAGTTTTTATATGTCAATAGTGCACGCGCAAAATTACTGTCCAGCCCATTTTTTGGCTCAAAAACCTTAGAACACATGATCAAAGGTGAAAAAGTTACCAATCTTGAGAAAAAACAAAATTGGTTCAAGGTTCGTCATAACGGCAAAGTTGGCTGGTTATCACGTTTGTCAGTTGCGCATCATCCTCCAATGAAACGCAAACGTCGTGTAGCGAAAAACGACAGCAAACTGATGAATGATTCTCGCCGTCGTGCCAGTGCCGTATCAACAACGGCGGCAGTTCGTGGCCTGCAAAATATTGACAGATCTCGAGTAGGTAATAATAACGTGATGGATTATGTTTCGCTGGAACGTATGGAAAGTCTTAACATCAGTGACGACGAAGTATTTGCTTTTATGGACGACATTGGTAACTGATTTCTCCTCACCAGCGAAAGGAATCGCAACATGAAACGAACACACAATTTATTTCTGATTCTACTTCTTTCATTCATCCTTGGTGACATCAGTCTTGCCGAGGATGATTTTCGTAAACGCGCCCACCAAAAAAGCCACACAGGTAACACCGTCGAAGACGTTGAAGCCGAAGTTCACTTTGGAAAAACGATTGCTGCACGCATACTGGGTCAATTTCATGTCTATGATGATGAAAAACTTACCCGGTATGTCAATCTAGTTGGTAAGTCCTTGGCAATGAACGCCAGCAGAAATGATATTACTTTTAGTTTCGCCGTGCTGGATGCTGATTTTATTAATGCTTATTCAGCGCCTGGTGGTTATGTATTTATTACCAAAGGTGCCATTCAAGCCATGCAAGATGAGGCTGAGCTTGCTGCCGTACTAGCGCATGAAGTGGCACATATTACCGAAAAACATATTGTTAAAGAGTTTAAAATCAAAGGAAAAGAGCGCTCAGCAACGGCGGGTTTATCGCAGTTACTCAGCAGTTCACAAAGCTCAACCACCGCAATTTTTAGTCAGGCTGTGGACAATGCAGTCAAGTTGTTAATGAACACCGGCTTTAAAGAGAAAGATGAATACGAGTCTGATGAAGTCGCCGTGATGTTATTAGCGGCCACTGGGTACGATCCCACCGCATTGCGGCGTTATCTGAAACGTACCAGAAAGTTGGAGAACAAAGCAAACAAGGCCTCAACACACAAACCGACACATCCACCGACATTTGAACGCTTATCGGCGCTAAAAAAGACCGTTAAGAAAAACAAGCTTCACAAATTGAAACTCCCTAAAGGCAAGATTCGATTTTCTAAATATGCCATTAAATAATCAACACTTAGTGAACAAAGTGAAATTAATTCTTAAATGTTTCACGTTTTACATTGCAATAATCGCATATAACAATACGCTATTTGCGGATGACTTTCACTATAACAATATGCTTATCGGTGATAGAGCTTCCGGCATGGCAGGCTCATACGTTGCCATATCAGATGATCCCTCAGGCTTATTTTATAATCCTGCCGGAATAATTTATGCCGTTTCCAGCAATATTTCGGCAAACATGAATGCATACAATATTTCCCAAACACATTATAAAAATGTTTTGGGTGGTCAGGACTGGGTGCGAAGCTCTTCAGCTCTAGTTCCCAATTTTTTTGGCATCACTCAACCTTTGGGACCAGGCACTTTAGGATTTTCCTACGCTGTAACTGATTCCATTCTGGAAGATCAGGATCAGACCTTTAACGACATCCCCACTGCAGGCACCAAGTTCACCATAAACTTTAATAATCAGGATACAACCAATAACATCGGTCCTTCTTATGCCATTTCCATTAATGAACATTGGTCAATTGGCTTAACCATTTACGGTTATTACCGGTCGCAGGAACAAATTTTTAGTCAGAATTTTGATTTTCCGGAAACAGAAGCAGATCCCCAGGATATTTATCATTGGGAAAGCTCTTATGTTTCGCTCAGTGAATACGGTATTAAACCGGTGTTTGGTATTATCTACACACCAATGGAAAAGTTGTCCTTGGGTCTGACCATTTCTAAAGTCAGCTTATTCAAATCAGAACTGGAAGTACAACTCAGTTGTGCAACAACTTATATAACAGAGCAAACTGATGGCGCCTTATGCCAACCCAGTGAGTTCTCACGTTTTGCTTATAAACGAAATGAAAAACGAGAATTCCCCTGGATGTTAAATACCGGTGCCGCGTATTTCGTCAATAACCGTTTGTTGTTTTCCACTAGCCTCTGGATTTATGAGGCCGTGAATAAAACCACAACACCACTCATCAATGCAGCTGCTGCGATGGAATATTATTTAAGCAATCGCTTTGCACTTCGTTTGGGGGCTTATACAAATATGGCCAATACACCTAAGCTAAAAAACAACGTGGTCAACGAATATAACGAACATATTGATATCTTCGGTGGTACCATCAGCTTAAGCCATTTTACCCGTTCATCTGCGATTTCGATTGGTTTCGCCGGGAACCTGGGTTATGGCAAGGCACAGGTTATATCTGATAATGCCAACATACAGGATGTGCGTTATTACGGTATTTCCATGTTCATTTCTGCGTCCAATTCCTTCTGATACTGCTCTCGTCATCCCCTTTCAGCACCTGTAACACTCACAAATTTCGACAAAGATCAAAAACTTACTTACTTGCAATTGGCAAACTTGTTTGCTAAGTATAGTAACGGATATACAAAAAATAATTTGCTGTAATAATTTATAATAATGAATCCTTATTCGCTCAGATTCTGAACACGGATTCAATAAACTCACAAATCTCTCCTAGCAGGTTGTTGAAAAGCTCACAGGTGAGTGCGAGACAAGGCAAAATTCAACGAAAAAGCGCAGTTTATGCGTTATAAATGAGCATTTTGAGACAAACTTTAACGCCGCATCGTACCAGATGAGAGTTTTTCAACAGCCTGCTACGACAGGAGCATGGACATAAAACAAGGACAATATATGTCTAATGAGGATGATAAACACGACGATCGTGCCAGCAAAAATATGATTTCGCTATCACAAGCTTTACTGGCACCACTAGACGCCATTTTTAAAGCGCAGATTCACTCCGCACGCTCATTTCTTAACCTGATCTTGCAACTGGGTTACCGCCATCAACCGCTGGATAAAGATGGTAATAAAATACCGGTTGAAAATGCAGGCAAACCATATTATCTGGAATTCGAACATGAAGTTGTCACTGACGACAACACCACGAAAAAACAAAAAATCAGCATACCGCAACTGGCGGCAATTCCCATAAACCCATTGTCTGTGGAATCCGCAGAATTTCACTTTGCTATGGATGTTAGGGATACTTCCAATCGCCATACCCAAATGCAGGACAAACCAGAAAAAGACGAAGATGATGAGCTATTTCGAAATAAACGCCCCTGGTTTCTGGTAGACAAACCCATCAGCGTACGCGGCAATATTGTTGCCGAAGACAGCACAAGCGCGGCACGCTCACAAATCAGTATTTCAGTAAAAGTTGGCCCTGCAAAGGTCCCTGCCGGGTTGAATAAATTTATTACTTCCTTAGGTGAACTGGCTGAGATCCGTGAAATGCCAGATAAACCACCAAAACCACCAACTCAACAAGCCACACCTGATACAGACATCAAACCACCGCAACCCAAGCAATAAAGGATTTTAACAAGGAGAGCTGTTATGTCTAAAGAAGAGGAAAAATTGCTACAACCTGCTGCTGCATTCCAGGCTTTACCCCTGAATCACATGATTGCGGAGCCACTGAAGGCCGCTATTCAGGCACAACAACAAGCGGCAATTGCATTGCAAGATTATCTGCAAATGTTTATTGATGAGGAGACCAACAAGCCTATCACTGTAGATTTTAATGCCAGCCTGAAAGACGAATCAGGCGAAGAACGCTCGGTGGGAATCAGCGCGCCAATGTTATCTATAGTGCCAGTACCGCATCTGACCATAAAAGAGCTGACGACAAATTTTGTTTTTGAAGTATCCCATATACGTAAGGAGAGTAACGTCAAAGAAGGTAGTCTGAAAGGCAGTGCTTCGGCACAAGGTATAGTCTCAAAATTTGTGGATTTTTCCTTAAGCGGTAGCGCCAGTTCCAAAAGTACGGTGGAAAGTACCGCTAACCAAAGCGGCACACTGAATATTACTGTACGAGCTGAAGAAGCTCCCATGCCCGCCGGTCTGAAAAAAGTATTGGACATTATGACGTCGGCGATAACCAGCGGACCAGTGCATACTGCTAAACCATCGAATGGCTGATAACACAGTAAAGCTAAACGATTTTCTGGTACAGCTAACCCAGGATGTTGCTTTGGCACACACAGAAATGCAAAGCCTGCAACGTCTGGCCTGGGCAGAAACCATTGTTCATTATCGACAACAAGCTGAGCAGGATCTGACGGATGAAGTAAAACAAATTCGCGCTGAAGTTTTGTCAGAGTGGAACAATATGGTTGACCTGGCCATTGATGAAGTCAAATTGTCTTTTAAATTATCAAAAAGAAGTTGGCTTTCACGAGTCTGGGGACGTATTCGCCATCCTTTTTCTGGAAAGCAAGCTCGTTATAAGCTATCAGCAACTGACAATAAGAATCTTCAAAACGTGGAAATTGTTGTTCGTCGCAATCCACAAGGCGAATGGCAGTCTAAAACCAATCTTGATAATGATAAAACCGAAAATGAAATTCAAGTGCCAAAGCTCAGCGAATAAAGGGTATTGATATGGCAGAATTCAATCAGGCATTTTCTCTAACATCGGGGCATGAAGGTGGATATGTTAACGACCTCGACGACGCCGGTGGCGAAACCTATCGAGGCGTTTCCCGCCGCTATCATCCCAGCTGGCCAGGCTGGTCACTCATTGATGAAATTAAAAGCGACAACCCAGACGATCTCGATGACGCCTTATCGGAAGTATCGAAAATTCAACAAGCCGTGGAAGATTTTTACAAACAATTGTATTGGGATCGTTTTTGGGGAGACAATATTCCCACCCAAGACATAGGCAATGAATTGTTTGATACCAGTGTCAATCTGGGTGTGCATCGCGCGGTAAAATATTTACAGGAAGGATTGAATTTATTGAATCGCAACCAAAAAAGTTACAACGATATTGTTGAAGATGGCTTATTTGGACGCGGCACACTAAGGGCATTAAATGCATTTCTGGAACAAGACAAGTCTGCCGTATTATTAAAAGTGATGAATACGCTGCAAGGAATGCACTACATCAGCTATATGCGCAAAAATCCTGCTCAGGAAAAATATGCACGCGGCTGGTTAAAACGCGCATAAAAAGAATTACAACAAAAAAGCCGGTAAAAAATACCGGCTTTCAACTTAAATTTATTTCGTCATTGGAATATGCGCTCCACCAATAACTACTGAGAGGTCTATCAGCTTTTCACCCGTAACAAGCAACGGGGAATTTAGTTTAAATCGCAGTATTCAATAAATAATTTACATAAAATCGCCCTGCACCTTCCAGTCTTAACGGAACAGTTATAATTTCTTGCACACCCTGCATCAAGTTTTCAATTTTTTGGGTATCTTTAATAAAATACGCCGGAGAAACCTGGACTTTCACATCACCCGCCTCTAATGCTTTAACTGATGACGCCACAATCTTATGGGCAAAATCTGCCAGTACATTCACGGCCTCATCATCCAGTCCACTTTCCGCATCTGTTGCCGAACTTTGCTTTTCAAGCAAGCAATTAGCGATTGCTAATGCCGTTTCGGTGTAATAATGGATAAGAATACGCCCCTGCACATTACCCGTCGTGTTAATCACCACCGCGTAACCTTTGAAATTAAAGTCTTTTACAGACTCATCAAAAGCAGCTTCTGATTCAACATCCAGCCCCAGATTTTTGTTCAATGCTGCCACAGTTTCGTCAACAAAAGGACTTAAAACCTTCCATTGTAGGGTTTCTAAAAGCATAGTAATCCACCTTATTTCCTGTCAGCCACTTTATCGGGTGATGACACACGACACTTTATAAATTAGTGAAAATAATTTGAGAATTCAAATTACGCGCAGGTTGAAATTAAGAAAGGTCTGAATTCAGCTCAGGATATCCATGAAAACAAGCATGCTGTGAATATGCTTGTGTAAGCTTGACGGCAGCATCCTTCGGCTTGGTCTCCTGAGTCGCTCTCGATTGCCAGTTCCAGACGCAATCTACCATTTACCTCCTTGTAAACGTACCGACGATGTCCCTATAGTCGTGCTGCCAAAGGTTTATTACCATGGATATTTTTCATTCCCTAGATTTTAATAAAGTAAAAGCCTGTCAAAAATGTTCTTTAATCAACGGACTACGTGCCTGAACCATAACACCGTTGCTGGCATGAGCCTTGATTAACAAATAAATATTATCTTCACCCAATCGATCATCGAGTAATTCACACTGAATGACAAAACTGCGAGTCTGTTGCAAATTGGTTGCGGCAACGAGTGTGTGATTATCCAAAGCACCTGCTAACATCTTCTTCCCCAAGCGCTCGTTACCCCATACTTCACACCAAAGAGAAAACCCCATTGAATGATCAATTTCATATGCATCACATTGTAAAAAATAATGATAATTGATTGTACAAATTGATCCTGCCGGAAAGGAACTACGATCAATTGAAAACCCTATTTCCACGAAGCTTGCCATGGACTTTTCTCTCCTCACATCGTTATATCGAATTGATTTTATTCTTTAATAAAGATACGCATAAATCACCCTGAAAAAAAGCCTTATTGGAATAAAGTTATACGAATAGCTACCGAAAACCTTTTGGAAAGATAAACATTATTTAATTTTGCAATAGACTTCTCTTAGCATCACGAAGTTCATTGATTTACTTAATAATTAGAACCCAACAGCTTGAATTAACGGTTATTTTCTTAGGATAGGTATATGACAGACAAGACAATACTGGTTGTCGACGACAGCCGAGTCTCACGTATGATGGTTAAATCCATGATAGGCGAACTTAAACCTGGCGCCAAAATTATTGAAGCTGAAGACGCTGAAGATGCACTCAAATTACTGGAGAGCCACTCAGTAGATTATTTTTCTGTCGATTTAAACATGCCGGGTATGAATGGCCTGGAATTAATAGAAAAATTAAAGCCTGATAATACAAACTCAAAATTTGCCCTATTGACAGCAAATATACAGGAAGCAACGCATAAACATTGTCAATCACTGGGTGTCGCCTGCATAAACAAACCCATTACCGAAGAAAGCGTTACACAGATGCTTGAATATTTTTATGAATAATCCAACACTACTTCTTTCAGAACTTGAAGAAGACCTGCTTAAAGAGCTCTTTAATATCGGCATTGGCAAAGCCGCTGCCACATTGAGCCGCATGATTGGACAGGAAATTTTACTTTCAGTGCCAGATGTGACATTTCAACGCAGTGAACTTTTGCTCACTAATTTCAGCGAGAAAAATTCCATTGCCAGTATTTCGCAATCGCTCAAAGGAAAGTTCAGCGGTGAAGCCGTATTACTTTTCCCCGAAAACAGCAGTCTTGAAGTCGTTAAACTTTTATTGGGCTCACGTTATAGTGATGAAATGCTTGCAGATCTTAAGCAGGAAGCACTAGTAGAAATCGGCAATATTGTACTCAACGCGTGTGTAGGTGCTGTGGCGCAAGCAATGAATGGTGATTTCACACTTGATATTCCCAATTATAATCTCGCTTCATCATCTGAGATACTGAATACCTATAATATTAATCCAAACGATCCCATACTGCTCATTAATATTGATTTACGTCTGCATGAAAGTAACGTGAAGGGTTATCTCGCATTTATATTTGGCCCCATGTCAATAAATAGCTTGCATGAAACTTTAAAGCAATTAATCGCAACTTTGCACCCAACTTCAAAATAAATGCAGACAGCAAGTAGCAAAATTCTTTCCAATAGTGTACTGGATATTATTAACAGTGCCGTTATTATTATTGATGCTAAGCTCAACATCAACACCTGGAACAACTGGTTCACTACACGCTCTGGCCTGGAACCTTCCGAACACACAGGAAAAAACATTTTTGATCTATTCCCTGACTTAAAAAGCACCCGCGTTTCCGACGCCATTGACAATGCTTTAAGCTTCGGTTTCCCTTCAGTGATATCAAACATGTTCACTCCCACGCCGTTCCCACTTTATTCAGTCATCAATTTTGAAGAAGACAAAAATTTCGACGATCGCATTCAGCAATCTATAAGCGTTGCTCGGCTGAACATTGATAACGAATACTATTGTTTAATACAAATTAGTGACGTTACCGCATCTGTACTACGCGAGCGCACATTGGAACAACAAATCAGTGAACGAAAACTGGTTGAAGATGCACTTTTAAAAAGTGAAGTAAAACACCGTACGATTATGGAAACCATGGTAGATGGATTAATTGTATTTGATAACCATGGCCTCATAGAATCATTAAACCCAGCAGCTGAAGTATTATTTGGTCAAGAAGAAGTGGATCTTCTCGGCTGCACCATATTTCCGCTATTTCAGGAATTGTCAGAATTCAATGAAGAAGCTGATCTACATGATATGTTTTTAATGGAAAACTTTTTAGGTAAAAGTCAGGAAGTACTCGCATTACATAAAGACGATCATACTTTCCCAGTTGAATTATCGATCAGTGAAATGCAAATCGGTGAAAACATACATTATAGTGCATTGATACGCGATATTACCGAGCGCAAAAAAATTGAAAATCTAAAAAATGATTTTATAGCCACAGTCAGTCACGAATTACGTACACCGCTAACCTCAATTCGTGGTTCATTGAGTTTAGTCTGTGGCGGTGTTGTACCAGAAATATCAGATAAAGCACTCGAGCTAGTGGAATTAGCAAATCGAAATTGTGATCGTCTACTCTTATTGATTAATGATATTCTGGATATGGAAAAAATCTCGTCTGGAAAAATGCAATTTAATCTGGAGACATTTGATTTAGCCAGCTTGCTAAAAAACATTATAAAATCCAATATTGCCTATGCCGAGCAATATGCCGTTGAGTTGGTTTTCAACGATAACAAAAACAAAATTTATGTCAGTGTGGATGAGCATCGATTTAGTCAGGTAATCTCCAATGTATTATCTAATGCTGCCAAATTTTCATCGAAAAATGGCCAGGTTGATATAAAAATGGAAAAGCAAGACGACCAGGCACGAATTAGTATTCGAGATCACGGTTTGGGTATTCCAGCAGAGTTTAAAGATAAAATCTGGAAAAAGTTCACTCAAGTGGATTCATCAAACACACGAAAAATAGGTGGTACCGGCCTGGGCTTGGCCATATCCAGATCCCTCATCGAAGCCATGCATGGGAATATTGATTTTGATTCAGAAGAAAACAAAGGAACAACTTTTTATATAACTTTGCCCATCGTACAAGAAAACTAGAGTCTGCATTATCAAATCACTTGTATTTACTGGCCAAGTGAACAATCATCACGCTGGATAAAAAAAACTCTTTTCCCCTTGTTCGAGTTTGCAGATTTTATGACCATAAAGCGCTGAAAGTTTTTCCTCCACCAACAGTTCATCTGCCAAACCATACTCTATATTACCATCTCCCCAAAGCATGACGATTTTATCGCAAAAACGCTGCACCAAGTTTACATCATGTAACACCATGATCACCGACTTTTGTTGATTTTTTACAATATCGCAAACCAAATTCAACAAACCAATTTGATATTTTAAATCGAGATGATTAACCGGTTCATCCAATAACATCAGTTTCGGCGCCTGCACTAACAATGTTGCCAATGCCAGGCGACGTGATTCACCACCGGACAACTGGTTAACCGGACGATGCACCAACTCCAGCAGGTCTGTATCGCACAAAGCCTGCTTGGCAAACGCTTTATCTTGCGCCGAAAAATCACCTAAACCGGAACGGTAAGCGTGTCTACCATGTAACACAAACTCTTCAACACTTGCGGGAAATGACCAAACATCATCCTGAAGCATGACACCAATAATTTTTGCAATTTCTCGTCGCGACATTTTCTGAATGACGTGTTCTTGCAAAAACACGTCCCCTTGATAGGATTCGAACAATCCAGCCAGGGTCAGCAACAACGTACTCTTGCCGACACCATTTTGGCCTAATATCGCCCAGCACTCACCAGCTTTTATTTGTAAATCCAGATTATGACAAATTTTTTTATTTGCACGCGACAAGGATAATTGACGAGTTTCGAGCAGATTCATGATAAACGACGATGCATCAAATAGATAAACAGAGGCACGCCTAACATGGCGGTAATGGCACCGACTGGTACGGTTTGTGGCAGAAACAACGTACGTGATAAGGTATCAGCCAACAACAAAAAACTTCCACCAAACAGAAAACAGGCAGGCAACAAAAGTTTGTGATTTGTACCAATAAATAAACGTAATAAATGCGGCACAATTAAACCCACAAATGCGATGCTACCAGCCAGGCTCACCGCCATTGCGGTTAAGATTGATGCAGAAAGATATAATAGTATTCGAATATGTTTTACAGAAACACCTAAAGAAGCCGCAGACAGCTCACCGCGCATTAACACATTTAAATCGTTGGCGTAACGCATCAACACCAGGAAGAGTGTTAACAATAACAAAAAAGTATAACCTGATTCCGGACTGTGACTGAGATCACCCATGAGCCAGAACAACATACTGCGTAACGACATATCCGGCGCCAGTGACAACAATAGACTGATTAATGCACCCCAACCAGCTGCAATCACAACACCAGTCAATAACAAGCGATCAGAATATTCTGCGTGTTGGCGAAAACCCAAAAAAAACACCAGCAAACTCGACAATACAGCACCTAACAAAGCCAAGCCATCCAAAAGCACTCCGCTAATCCCAAGCATCATACCGCTTAAAACCGCGACTGCCGCGCCGCCAGAAATGCCAAGAATATAGGGATCAGCCAGCGGATTACGTAATAAAATCTGCATCAGCGCACCAGCGATTGCCAGCATGGCGCCCACTAAAAATGCAGTAATAACCCGAGGAAGTCGAATTTCTCTAATGATAACTTCGTGACTGTTTGGCGCAGAACTCAAGAGCGCTTGCCAAACTTCAAGCAAACTCATCGCCACGCTGCCCTGACTTAACGCAAACACAGCACAAACAATCGCAAATATGAATAAAGCCAGGAGTTTTGTCATTAACGCAAACTGATAATGGGCCAGCCTTGCTGTTGCGCAGTGGCCGTTAATTGTGGGTCAGCATCCACAGCAACCGGATGAGTTACCTCACGCAACAAAGGTAAATCATTATGGGAATCGCTGTAAAACCAACTCTCCTGCAAATTGTGTTGATGTTCTTGCAACCAATTGTTTAAACGCGTAACTTTACCCTGCTGAAAACACGGTGTGCCAGCGACACGACCAGTATATCGGCCATCAATCATTTCCGGATCCGTAGCCAACAGGTGTTTGATTCCGTATAAAGCCGCTATCGGTTCGGTAATAAAGCGGTTGGTTGCAGTGATAATTAACAATTCGCGACCGGCTTTTCGATGAGAATCCACCAACTCAAGTGCTTTAGGTAACACAATTTCACGAATTTTCGCTTCCATAAATTGTTCCCGCCAAGCATATAATTCCTTCAAATCATGTTCACTCAAAGGTTTCAGGCTGAAATTTAAAAATTCATATATATCCAGTGTACCGGCTTTGTATTCTTCGTAATAACGTTGGTTTTCAGCCGCATAATGATCGCCATCAACCAGGCCATTTTCCACCAAAAACTCGCCCCAACGGGCATCACTGTCGCCACCCAATAAGGTGTTGTCCAGATCAAATATTGCCAAACTCAAATGTGTATCCTCTAAATATCTTTAACACTATAAAAACCAATGCTCAACGACCATAGTGCCCGGCCGTTAACCTTCGTAACGCCAGATGTTGTTGGATTATCTTAACCTAATATCAACAACTGTAAGGTGAGTTATTGGTTAAGCTATTGATTTTCAACGACGCTTGTAACAGAATCACCAATCTGAACGCATTCTGCCACAATTAATGACAGAATTACTGAGTAATTATTGCAGAATTAAGAATAAATTTGATGTTTACCATCAATTTATGGAAAAATGTAGCTAATCCGTTGTGTTATAAAGAGTTTGAGCGTGATTGACGTCCATGGGTACAGATTGAATGTCGGTATTATCCTGTGCAACCAGGATAACAGACTACTGTGGGCGCGAAGAATTGGCCAAAACGCCTGGCAATTTCCGCAGGGTGGAATCAAACAAGACGAGACACCAGAAGAAGCATTACTCCGGGAGCTGCATGAAGAAATTGGCTTGCACCCCCAAGATGTATCTATTATTGGCGCAACACAAAACTGGCTCCGGTATCAATTACCCAAGCGATTGATTCGATATGGCAGTAAACCACTATGCATTGGGCAGAAACAACGTTGGTTTCTGCTACGCTTAACAGGCGATGAAAATAACATCGTACTCGACCACTCACAAAGCCCCGAATTTGAAGAATGGTGTTGGGTTGACTACTGGCACCCACTGCAGGAAGTCGTTTCATTTAAACGTGACGTCTATGAATCTGCACTCCATGAGCTGGCGCAATTCATCAAAACTGACTCAGTTCGCGATTAGTTTTATCAGCGCATCTAATTTAGATGTTGATGACAAGAAAAAGTAACACGTAAATGATATAACGCAACATCGACAGTAACGAGCTTAGCGGATGTTTCATAATGGCTCGTTTAAGTTGTGTAATATGATGTTTCACCAACAAGAATTATATGCTGTACTTTGCATGTTTACCCTACGGTTGTATAACACTCTAATGAAAATTTTTAGCACGAGTAAAATAGTAAATATGCAACCGTAAGATTTACTCAAACTGAGAATGAATTATTTGACGAGATAGAGGGATTCGTTTTGCTCGAAACATTGCGCCACATCATTCAGGAGGTCAATGCTGCTCCAAATCTGGAACAGGCGTTGAGCTTGATTGTGAATCGAGTAAAACAGGTGATGCATACTCAGGTTTGCTCCATTTATCTCTCAGATATTCCCGCTCAGGAAAATGTACTCATGGCCACCAATGGGCTACGACAGGATGCAGTGGGTAAGGTTCGGCTGGCATTTTCTGAAGGTTTGGTTGGTCAAATATATAATCGCGCTGAACCCTTGAATCTCGAAGATGCACGAGATAATGAACATTACAAATATTTACCTGGTACCGGCGAAGAAACTTACCACGGATTTCTCGGCGCACCCATTGTGCACCACCGTAAAGTGCTGGGTGTCATTGTTGTACAACAAACGCATAAACGCTCTTTTCAGGAAGATGAACTCACCCTGCTGGTTACCATTGCCGCCCAATTGGCTGGCGCCATCGCCCATGCTGATGCAGTAGGTGAAATCGATGGTCTGTACGGTAATACTGAAAAGTCCGATAAACCCTTTAAAGGTCTTGCCGGTGCTTCAGGTATTAGTATTGGTTGTTCCATTGTTATTTATCCGCCAGCAGACCTGGATGCGGTACCCAATCGAAAAACCGATGATATTGAAGGTGAAACAAGTGCCTTTCTTGACGCAGTACAAGCCACCAAAGATGAACTGATAAAACTCAAACAACGAGTTTCTGCATTTCCCGCTGAAGATCAGGCGCTGTTTGATGCTTATTTGTTAATGCTGGAAAGCAAAACACTCATCAATAAAACCCTGAGTCAAATTAAAGAGGGTTATTGGGCATCCACTGCGTTAAGGGATACTGTAGTAGAACATGTAAAATTATTTTCTTCCATGGAAGATGATTATCTCAGCGAGCGCGCACAAGATATTCGTGATTTGGGCAGACGCATACTGATGCATCTGCAATCTGAATTTCGCGGTAACGAAATTTACCATGATCGAACCATTCTCGTGGGAGATGATTTATCAGTTACTGCTTTAATGGATGTGCCTGATGGAAAACTTGCCGCTGTAGTTTCATCAACAGGTTCCGGTTCATCACATGTTGCCATTCTTGCCCGTGCCATGGGTGTGCCTGCTGTGATGGGGGCTACCGATTTGCCCACCAATAAAATTGATGGCAAAACCATGATTGTGGATGGTTATCAGGGTAATGTTTACATCAATCCATCGGAACACATCGTAAGGGAATTCTCCAAAATCATTCAGGAGGAAAATGAACTCACGACTGATTTGCTGGCACTAAAAGATTTGCCGGCAAAGACCTCTGATGGATTACATATTCCCTTGTACGTCAACTCCGGATTACTCTCAGACCTTAGTGCATCGCAAAACAGTGGTGCAGAAGGTATTGGTCTATATCGGACAGAATTTCCCTTTATGATTCGCGATCGTTTTCCCGGTGAAGACGAACAAACACGAATTTATGAGCAAGTATTAAAATCGTTTGCTCCAAGCCCAGTGGTGTTGCGTACACTGGATATTGGAGGTGATAAAAACCTTTCCTATTTTCCTATCAAGGAAGAAAATCCCTTTCTGGGTTGGCGTGGTATTCGTATCAGTCTTGATCATCCGGATATTTTTACCACTCAACTCAAAGCCATGTTACGCGCCAGTATTGATACTCAAAATCTGCATATCTTGTTACCCATGATTACCAGTGTTGCAGAAGTTAACGAATCACTGGAATTAATTCAAAAAGCGCGAAACGAATTACTGGAAAACGGTTACCAAAATATTCCCGTACCGCGTATAGGTGCCATGATTGAAGTACCTTCTGCCGTTTATCAAACCAATATAATCGCCAAACGTATAGATTTCATATCCATCGGTACCAATGACTTGGTGCAATACCTTTTGGCTGTGGATCGTAACAATCCCAATGTGGCAGAACTTTATGATTGTTTACACCCAGCCGTTATCCAGGCGGTTAAACATGTGGTTCGATGTGCTGAACGTCATCAAGTACCGGTGAGTGTTTGTGGTGAGATGGCGGGTGATCCTGCGGCTGCCATTTTGTTATTGGGTATGGGTTTGGAAACGCTTAGCATGAGTGTTGTCGCGCTACCAAAAATTAAATGGGTTATTCGTAACTTTAGTTTTGAACATGCGCAAGAACTACTGGCGGAAGTTGAACACTTTGAAGAAGCCGCAGATGTGAGGGCATTTCTCAATAATGTATTGGATGAAGCCGGTCTAGGCGGTTTGATTAGACCGGGGAAACGTTAACCTTAGGGTTTAATCGAACGTGACAACACTCCATTATCGAGGTCGATTCGCACCCTCCCCGACTGGCCCTTTGCATTTAGGCTCCATGTTAAGTGCCTTAGGCAGTTATTTACAGGCAAAAAATCAAAATGGAGAATGGTTAGTCAGAATTGAAGACCTGGACCCACCGCGTGAAATCCCCGGCGCCGCTGATGATATTCTAAAAACCCTCGAATTGTTTGGCTTGCACTGGGATGGTGAAGTCAGCTATCAATCCAAACGACAGGCATATTATCAAGACGCACTGAATGAATTACAAAAAAATGGTTTGCTTTATCCCTGCAGTTGCAGCCGCAAACAAATTTCAGAAATTGCTCGCAGTGGAAACATTGGATTAGTTTACCCTGGCACCTGCCGTAACGGACAACAGCAAAAAAAATCCAGTTACGCCCAACGCTTGTTAAGTAAAAATCAAAAAATACAGTTCATTGATGCCTTACAAGGCAGCATTGAACAAAACATTGAGCTGGAAACCGGTGATATCGCCTTACTTCGAGCAGATGGGTTTTATGCTTATCATCTTGCCGTCGTGGTGGATGATCATCAGCAAAATATTACAGAAATTGTCAGGGGATATGATCTAATTCAGTGCACGCCTATTCAAATTTATTTACAACAATGTTTGCATTATAAAACACCTCATTATTTACACCTCCCCATTATTGTTAATAAGCAACGGGAAAAACTCAGCAAACAAACTGGCGCACAAGCCGTGGCCCAACACGCTGTGGAAAAAACATTATTCCAACTACTAAAACTCCTGCAACAAAAACCTCCTCAAGATTTAGTCGACGCAACAAAAACAGAAATATTGCGATGGGCAATCCAAAATTGGCAGCCAATCTCTTGCCAAAAAACACAAATTCAAGTTTGATTCAATTTCATCATTCATAATCATAACTTTTGGGCATATACGGTAGACTGAATAATTCTACACAGCTCGATAAAACGTTTTATTATTCGCAGTTTTTTTAACAAAGTATTGAAAAAATAACTTGGTAATGGATATTTTATTGTGCTAAATTTTTAACCAGAAAGGAATTGAATCAGCATTGAAATTAAAGAACAATTTTTACGGCAATATTATTCTTAATGAAATAAAGCTGAAAAAAAGTAATAACAAAAATGAATTCAAAAAACATTTAAATGGTGAGGGATAGCATCGTTAGTGTCCGATCATAATCGAGTTTTCTCAAGAACGCTGCTCTTAGGTATCCATGTATCTAAGAAAACAGCGCATTGAAGGGATTGAGGAAAAAATCGTTTATATATGGACGCTAGTTAAACAACGCAGAATACGATTTTGTGTTGTTTTCGTGTGTTTAAGAGGGTGAGTCTTATAATTTACTGAGTGCATTTGTTCAGAAACATGATTATTTCAGATTATCTAGCAATGTTGTAAAACGTTGCAGTTTTTTCTTTGCATGACAGAAAATGCTGATGAAAAACGAGAAATAATTTTCATGAACATTTAGTGCGACTTATCAGCGATTCTTGCCTCTTTAATTGCTTCTCTAAGCCGACAAATTGACTGCGTTATCAATAGCGCAATATACAAAAACATGTGGGTGAATAGGGGCATTTATATGGACCATGGAAGAAACCAAGCTACGGCAACAAAAAATGATTTACATCATTTTTTATCACCAGGCTTAAATAAAGTACCGAAGAAATTCGGAATGAATCGAAAACACAGTGCTGTGCTGTTTGTATTATTGTTTCTTTACAGCATGTGTGCGGTCGCGCTAACAAATACGCAATCAGATTCCGACAATGCAAACATTAATCCTCACACAAATATAAATAACACAAGCTGTAGCAGTTGCCACAACAAAACTGACTTACCAACGCTGCATGTTAGCAGTGACCGAGAATGCAGTAGCTGCCATCAAACCGATACCTGGCGAATCGCGAATTACGCCCATGAGGCTGAAGACATTGTTTGCGAGTCCTGCCATAACAGACAAATCGCCATGGGCGCTCCCATTAATCACCCCATCATGGCTGAAAGCTGTGATACCTGCCATGTAACTTACGCCTGGAACATCACTACCCGCGACTTACCCACGGATAGTTTTTCTCTGGGTGGTAATAATAATTTTAACAACAATTCTATCGCAGCGCGCATTCGTGTCCTGTTTGATCATACAGGCATAGTCGACAACTGTATGAGTTGTCATGACGGCGTGACAGCCATTGGACAAGGTGTGAATCACATCGCCACAACCGTTAACACTTGTGAATTTTGTCATAGCACAATCGTTTGGATGCCTGTGCGACGTGTCGAACATAATCAGGTATTGGGTGTTTGTGTGGATTGTCATAATGGTACAGCTTCAATTGGCAAACCTACTACACATATTAATACGTCTGATAACTGTGATGCTTGCCATTCTGTTCTTGCCTGGCGCCCGGTTCCACGAATTAATCACAGCGAAGTAATTGGCACTTGTTTGGATTGTCACAACGGCATTATTTCTATCGGCAAACCAGTAACACATTTACCCACCAGTGATGCCTGTGACAGCTGTCACACAACCACAGCATTTCGCGCTGGCACCGTGGTTGATCACACTCAAGTCACAGGCAGTTGCATCAGTTGTCATGAGGGCACTATCGCACCAGGCATACCCACTTTTCATGTTCCTTCAACAAATGAATGTGGTGCCTGTCACAGCACTACCGTTTGGCGACCAGTGACTAAGGTTGATCATGCACAGGTATTAGGGAACTGTAGTGCCTGCCACAACGGTACTACAGCGACCGGCCCTTCGGTAGATCACATTACAAACTCCGGTGCTTGCGAAGCTTGCCACAATGCCATTGCCTGGATTCCCGTTGATCAGGTGGACCATTCAGCAGTTCGAGGAAATTGTGATACTTGCCATAACGGAATTAATGCCAGAGGCAAATCAAACCTTCACATATCCAGTAGCGGAAATTGCGCAGCCTGTCATAACAGCACAAGCTGGACACCTGCCGTAACCGTTGACCATAATGAAGTCGTAGGTGGTTGTGATGTTTGTCATGCCAGCACATTGGCAACTAATAAACCGCTTAATCATATTCCATCGTCTGATCTATGTGACACCTGTCATACCACCACCGCCTGGTTGCCAGTATTACTGGTTGATCACACCCAGGTACTGGGCGTATGTATTGATTGCCATAACGGGGTAGTTGCCATCGGTAAATCGGTAAACCACATCGCCAGTTCCGATAATTGTGAAAGCTGCCACAGTACAGATGCTTTTTTTCCTGCGCTTTTCACTCATGACAATGTTGCCGGATTATGTGCAACCTGTCATGACGGTACAACGGCTACAGGGAAAAATCTGACACATATTAATACCACTGAAGCCTGTGACGCCTGTCATGCCACTACCAGTTGGATACCTGTTGTGGCGATAAATCATGATAATGTGCTTGGCCAGTGCTTTGATTGCCACAATGGCGCAATTGCGATGGGTAAATCCATTACGCATATTTCAACAACTGATACTTGTGATGCTTGTCATACACCTGTCGCCTGGGCACCGGTACTCGTTGTGGATCACACGCAAGTTAATGGCTTGTGTTTCGACTGCCACAACAACACCATTGCCATTGGTAAACCGGTTAATCATATTAGTTCAACCGACACTTGCGATGGTTGCCATGTCACAAATAGCTGGCACACGATAGCAAATGTGGATCACTCACAAGTGCTGGGAAATTGTATTGATTGTCATAACAACAATATTGTACCGGGCAAATCATTAACACATATCGAAACGACTGATACATGTGACGCATGCCATTCCACCAATACCTGGCGACCGGTGATCACCGTTGATCACACTCAGGTGTTGGGTAATTGCGTGGCTTGTCATAACGGCCTCGTTGCGCTAGGCAAATCGGTTAACCATATTTCCTCCAGTGATTTATGCGAAGCCTGTCATGCTACCAACAGTTTTATTCCAGCATTGGTGATTGATCATAATGAAGTATTCGGCAATTGCTCAACTTGTCACAATGGCAACATTGCCGTAGGCAAATCGTTAAATCATGTGCAAACATCGGATGTGTGTGATGCCTGCCATGCAACGACGAGTTGGTCCCCGGTGATACTGGTGGATCACAATCAAGTGCAAGGTAGTTGCTCCGCGTGCCATGATGGCGTAATCGCCACTGGTAAATCCGCTAATCATGTCGCTTCAACTGATGTTTGTGATGCATGCCACGCTACCAGTCAATGGTCGCCGGTAATTCTGGTTGATCATACACAAATTCAGGGTAGTTGTTTGGATTGCCATAACGGAGTTATCGCCACCGGTAAATCAGCTACGCATATTAGTTCCAGTGAATTGTGCGACACTTGCCATAACACAACATCCTGGGCTCCGGTAAACACCGTCGATCATACGCAAGTGTTGGGTTCCTGTGATACTTGTCACACAATGCCGGCAGGACATGCAAACACCACAACCTTGTGTGATGCCTGCCATTTGACCACAACCTGGTCAACTGTGAATACCGTGGATCATACTCAAGTTATTGGCGATTGCGTAGCTTGCCATGCCATGCCGGCAGGCCATGCAAATACAACTATTTTGTGTGATGCATGCCACTCCACCACATCTTGGGCGCCAGTGATAACGGTTGATCATACGCAAGTACTTGGCGCTTGTATTGATTGTCATAATGGCACTGTGGCTACCGGTAAAAGTGCTGCTCACATTCTCAGTACTGATATTTGTGAAGCCTGTCATTCCACCACTGCCTGGGTTCCAGCAGTTACAGTCGATCACAATGAAGTGCTTGGTACATGTGAAACATGTCACCCACCACCAGCAGATCATGTGGCTGCCGGTGCGACGACAGCGTGTTTGAATTGCCATTCAACCACGACGTTTGCAAACCCAACCGCACCACTGCCCGGGGCACCGGCTCCTGCACCTGCCACCCCAGCACCTGCTGCACCCGCGCCTGCAGGAGGTGGTCATGGCGGAGGCATGTGACCAGGCTTAACGCCTATTTACCATTTTCGCCGGAAGCATTGCAGTTTTTGCTTCCGGTTTTTTTTGCCTTCAGAGTCCACATGATATTGATTTCCTTTCATTTATTTCCTATTTAGTGGCTAACGTCATGTAATTCCAGTACATGAATCACCTCCCTGAACAAATACTCAAAAGATGTTTTAATTTTTCTTATTCTAATTCTGAAAAAATCTTTAAGTTTTCGATCTCACTTGTCGATAGCCCTTTTGTAATAAGTAACAGGAAGCTTTTTAAAAGGGAATTTCCCCAGGATGGCATCAAAACGCAATCACTTAAGGAAGCGATTTATTGCGCGCTCAATGGATGAGCGCGCAATCTTTATCTCTGCTATTTATTCCATAATCTTCAGCTTCTGCCTAATTTTCAGTACCTTAAGCGTGGCTAACGAACAAGCGCTGGACGTGGTCATTGTGCTCGACACATCCGGTAGCATGAAAAAAAACGACCCGAAACAGTTACGTGCCCAAGCAGCAAAAATGTTTATTTCCCTGCTGGAACGCAAAGATCGTGTGTCCCTGGTTGGATTTAGTAATCGCGCCTATCCCGTCACAAAATTTTTATCGCTGGAAAAACAAAAAAACGAACAAATCCTGTTTAATGCCATTGATCAACTGGCCAGTAACGGCAAATACACCAACCTACACGACGCCATACTGCGTGGTCATGAACTATTAAAAAAACAAAGCTCAAAAAGTCGTGGTCAACACATTGTATTAATGTCTGATGGCAAAATGGACTTGGGCAGCGAATCCCGTAATCTACGACAACTGGAAAAAACCCTGGAAGATTTAACACCCAAGTTGGCCAAAGACAAAATCAAAGTCCACACCATTGCCTTTACAGATAAATCTTATATTCCATTACTAAAACTCACGGCAGAAGACACGCTGGGCGAATTTATTCTCATGGAAGATGCCAACAGTGCACATAAAGTCTTTGAAAACCTGTTTGAACGGGCAAAATTACCGGAAATGCTACCGATTTACGAAGACAATTTTGTGGTAGATAAGGCCATAAAAGAAATCACGATCATTGCATCAAAATACAAACCTGATTCCGTTATATCGCTGGAAAATCCCAACGGTGATGAATATAGCTCACTCCATCCAGGTAAAAACATAAAATGGTTCCGCGCCGATAAATTCGATTTAATCACACTAAAAAACCCTGACCCAGGTTACTGGTTGGTAAAATATACCGAAGGCGGTAATAAAGTTTATTTGTTGTCTGATCTGAATCTTGAAGTGAGCTCCACCAAGCGTACGGCAGCACCCGGCTCCCCACTACATATCCAGGCTTTTCTTTCCAAAAATGGCAAGAAACAAGCGTCAAAAGCACTACTAGCGAGCACAGAATTTAAAGTAAGAGCCATCTCCCCGGAAGGTGTGGAAATTGAAAATGAACTTTTGGATGACGGCACAGAAATTGGCAGCGAACGCCATGATGGAATATATGGCATCAGCTACGCATTTGATCTGGAAGGCACATACAAACTGGAAATCAGTGCGCTAGGACAAACGTTTGATCGAAAAAAATCGTTGTTCGTCAATGTAAAATCTTTTGAAGCAAAAAAACCATTCGAAAAAATGCTCGATCCACCACCCCCGTTACCCGAAGCAACACCATTACCGATGGAAAGTAACGTTGAAGCCACGCAGACAGAAAAGCAAACTGATACAAGTGCTCAACCAAACAATGATCAGAAATTGACTTCAGCGACTACAGAAGACCCGCTCCCCAACAATCAAACAAAAACAGCCTCAGCAGAAGACACACTCCACGAAACTGATAACGCAAAAGATGCGGCTGCAGAACACGCGGCAGATGAACAGGGGGAAGAATTCATCGAAAAACCCATCGACACTGAAACACATGGCGAAAACGGTGAAACTGATACTGAAACAGGTGAAGAAGGCGAAGCAGCTGAAGAATCCAGTGCATTTAGTCTAAAAAATGCAACCATCGCTTTTGTCCTGTTTAACTTAATACTTGCCATCATTGGTGGTGTTTATTATTTTCTTTATCGACGTAAACAAAAGCAAAAAGATAAAGACCTTATTGAAGATGATGCATTGGATGAGAAACCACAGGCAGCAGAAGCCGCAGAAACGACGGACCTTTCAGATACTGCATCTGAGTCCATGAGTGAAATAGATTCAGGTGCTCCTTCAGAAATAAGCGAAGACTCCGATACACTTTCCAGTTTGTCTGAGCTAGACCTGGAAGAAGAACTATCGTCAATTTTAGAATCCGGTGACGAAAAATAGGTACACAGATGATCGAAATCAACTTTTATCTGTTCCTGGCCATTTGTGAGCTGATTGTTATTTTCCTGATCATTGTCATTGTACAGTCCATTTTTCTCAAAAAGTATCGGCCCTATTATATGGCCAACACCCGACCAGAACTATTTCTACGAAAATATCTGCAACACTTAATTAACCTTTCCCGCCAACATGGTAATTCACTACAAAAAAAAGCAGCCGAGGGCGATCCGTCGGCAGTACTTAACCGACAACACATGGCAGCCCGGTTAAACTGGTTAATACTGGAACGGGATTTTGCATTTACCTCAACACCTGATAGCACCTATTGGGAAGACATCAATATTCGCATCAAACAAATGTTAAAACGCTGGCATGAAATAGAATTCATAAAAGAGCCACCCGATTTAAAAGCCATCAATCTGGCACTGGATACCCCGGATCTGGATTCACTGGATTTTGACAATGCCGATATTGATGAAGCCGCCAAAACACAAATTGCATCACTGAAGAAAAAAGTGCTCGCCTTATCTGGCTTCGAATCCATGTACAGGGAAATGGAAACCGCTTACAAAACACTTGAAACAAGCTATGATGAATTGAATGCTTTGGTGAACCAACTACAACTGGAATCCGATAAAGTTGCTATCCTCAAAGGCATTGTTGAACGTAAAGAAGCCAATGAGAAGAATCTTGCTGACATGATGGAAGAAATGGAAAACTCCAAGACGCGATTAAACCAGGAACTGGAACAATTGGAAGATGCTTACATAGCATTAGAGAAACAAGTCGAAGATGCTTCTGGTCAGACTCACGCACTGCAAAATAGCGATAATGTTGATGCCCAGGAAATTGTAAACATTCTCAATCAACAAGAAGCTGTATTAAATGAACTCCGCGGCTCGCTGGAGAATCTCAACGTTAAACCTGAACAAAAACAACAACTGGTCACCCAGGCGGATTCCATTGAAAAGAACAACAAAGAAATCAATCACAGCATGCAAATGCTGGAACTTGAACGTGAACGTTTAAATGAAGAAGTCAAACAACTGCAGGAAATGCAGGAAGATAAAGTTGAGATGGAAGAATAATTCCATCTAACATAATAACATTACTCAAGCTATAAAACTTTTGTTCTGGTGGATGTGTTGCACTTCTTACTAAGGAAGTTGAGATCAAGAATACACATGCTAAATATGATTTACCTACCGATTGGACGCTACTAGCCGTAGAGTGGATAAGCATCAATGCATCCAGCATTTAAACCAACGGTTGCCTGTTTAATCTGTAGCTCTTTTATATCAATATTTAAAAAAACCAATTACTATTTATTCAATTATTTCAACACCCTAGTTCTTTTTCTTGGTCCAATATTTTTCATAAGCCTCTGTTTTTACACGGTTATTTCTGTCGTATTTGTCATAAAACTGTAACAAAGGAATTTTATAGTCAAAAATTAATGCTAGCGGGTGAGTGAAATGAACAGAGAACAAGAAAAAAATAATTACACTAAGCCGGCAGCAACAGTTAATCCGAAACTGCTTGAGCTGCTCTGGAAACTAAAAGAACAATATCAAACTAACATCGATGCAAAAATTCCTCTAAACAAACTAATTCAGAATCTGGATTACCGCAAAAGTATTCTTAATAGTGCACTTAATTGTGACGATGAAAAGTCGCGTGATTTCGCTTGGGAAATTCTGCGTCTACAAAAAGATATCGAAGCCCAGCAAGAATTTGAAACCGCAGAGCTTGCCAAAAAAAATGACACCCAAGTCACGCAAGCGCCGTCACAAATACAAACAAACAACAGTCTCTTGAAAAGCCGAGCTAAAACTCAAAAGCTGCAAGATAAACTTAAAAACGCTATTCCTGATACACCTGCAGAAATCCAGGCGCCCGTACTTAACGATGCCGTTAAATCCATTGCACTAAAGCAAGAACAGGCTCACAAACAACCCAACAACAAACCAGTTGAAAAACAAACAGACAAATCATTCCCGCTAAATAATCAATATAAAAAACCAATTATTGGCGCATCGATTGTCATCCTATTACTTGTTGTCTTCGCTATTAGTTTATTAGACAGTGGTTCAAGCGATAACCGTGCAATTGATGTTGTCACAACTCCAACTGAAACTGGCTTAGCTGACAATATCAAATCATCATCCGTATTAGCGGCGCCAGCAACAATGATGTTTCGCGTGCATGGTTCCAACACCATTGGTGAGAATCTCATGCCTGCGTTATTAAAAGCCTTTGTGTTAAACAATGGTGCGACTAAAGCAGAAATAACGGCTGGCGATTCGTCTCTTGATCGTAAGCTTATGATTCAAAATCTTGATAATTCTCGCAACTCTGTTGAATTGTCTTCTCACGGTTCAAGCACCGGCTTCAAAGCCTTACTTTCGGGTAATGCAGACCTTGGCATGTCATCACGTAAAATTAAAGACGCTGAAGTGGAAAAACTTGCGCCGCTTTACGGCAATATGATTTCACCACGCAGTGAGCACATTATCGGTTTAGACGGTTTAGCGATTATTGTTAATCCAGAAAATCTCATTAGCGCGTTGAACACTCAACAAATTGCACAATTGTTTTCGGGTGGCATTAAAAACTGGGCAGATTTGGGTGGTAAACCCGGGCCTGTTAATGTCTACGCGCGGGAAAGTAATTCCGGCACTTGGGATACATTTAAATCACTGATGTTAAAACCCAACAAAACCAAACTTGTGAACGGTGCAAAACGATTTGAATCCAGCTCTGAGTTATCAGATAAAGTTTCTGAAGATGTTGGCGGAATTGGTTTTATAGCGCTACCGTATGTACGCTATTCAAAACTATTAGCTGTGTCTGAAGGCAAAAATACAATGCCCATTGTACCTACCGCTTTTACCATTGGTACTGAAGACTATCCTTTATCACGACGACTCTATCTATATTTGCCGCAAAAAGCAGATAATCAAGTGAAGTCTTTCGTGGAGTTTGTGCATACGCAGGCAGGTCAGGATATTGTGCAGGAACATGGCTTCGTCTCACAAAATTTATACGCTATCAAACCCTATCAAGATAACAGTTATCCGAAAGAATACCTTGCCTTAACTAAAAATGCACAACGCCTGTCCTTGAATTTCCGATTTAATATTTCAAGTAATGAACTGGATAACAAAGCGAATCGTGACCTCAATCGAGTCGTTGAGTATTTATTTAAGAATAAAGGTCACCGGGTATTGTTATTCGGATTTACCGATAGCATTGGTAATAGTCGACAAAATCTTTCTTTGTCGCAAAAACGTGTACAAACCATTGCACAGGCATTGAATGCCAGAGGTATTTATCCTGCTATTAATCGTGGTTTTGGTGAAGCCATTCCCATCGCATCAAACCGCACGTCTTATGGGCGCTATAAAAATCGAAGAGTGGAAGTCTGGATTGAATAAACAGTTTAATCTTCTGGATTAAAACTGGGGCGCATCTTTTGCAAATCCAGATTATGTAAGCTTTTATCTTCCTCTTCTTGAGCAGCCTTGGATTTATCTTTAATTAAGGTGGCAAAACCGGCAAAGTATTCACCATCAGACTCAATGGTGGTGAGATAAGCCAAGGCCATAACAAAAATAATTACTAATAGATATTTTAAAACCTTCACAACAAATTTCCGTTACACACAACCTACTACCCTATTACCGTTCAGCGCGTTTTAAACTGTGAAATCAATTCCTTTAAACCACCTGCCAATGATTCCAGGTCAGTTGTGGAACTCCGCAAATCGTCTGCTGCGCTGACATTTTGTATACTGATTTCATTTACTGTAGTTATATTCCGATTCATTTCTTCAGCAACACTGGCTTGCTCTTCAGCTGCACTAGCAATTTGAGCATTCATGTCACTGATCGTGGCTACGCTCTGTTTAATCTGATTGATGGAATCACCGGCTTTTCCAGCTTCTTCCACGGTTACAATCGCAATTTCTCGTCCTGAATCCATGGCTTTCACCGCGCGTTGCGTGCCCGCTTGAAGTTTTTCAATCATTTCTTCAATTTCCCGGGTGGATTCTTGAGTACGTTGCGCTAGTACACGTACTTCATCAGCCACAACCGCAAATCCGCGCCCCTGCTCACCTGCCCGGGCGGCTTCAATGGCAGCATTTAAGGCTAATAAGTTAGTTTGTTCCGCAATACTTTTAATAACAGACAACACACCACCGATATTTTCACTATCAGCGGATAAATCATGTATTACCTGACTGGCATTTTCCACACCTTCAGCTAACTGTTGTATTGACTGAATAGTGTGACTAACAACCGAGTCGCCAGAACCGGCTTCTTCGTTAGATACTCGTGCAGCTTCGGCTGAGGCAGAGGCGTTCCTTGAAACCTCCTGTATTGTTAATGCCATTTCATTCATGGCCGTAGCAACCTGCTCGGTTTCTGATTGTTGTTGACTCATACTGTCTGCACTGGATTGACTCACCGATGCAATGTGATTTGATGAGTTCGCCAACTCGGTTGATGAATCACTCATGTGATTAACCATCGTTTTTAATTTTTCTTGCATTTGAGATAAAGCCGCCAGCAAACGAGAAATTTCGTTATTTCCAGAATATTCAATTTTCTGCGATAAATCTCCACTGGCAACATATTCCGCCGCTCTCACTGCACTTTTTACACCTTGAGTAATAGCACCAATGATAAATGATGCTTGTAGAATTCCAATAAGCAAAGCGATGATGGTTGCGACAATTAATGTAAACACAGCCTGTTGTTCATGATGATAAGCAGCATCTGTTGATGCTTTGGTAAATCGGGCAATTTCATTTAGCAGACTTCTTAACTCAAAGTCCATTTTCTGTTGTTCTGCTTCAATTTTTTCTAAACCAGAAAATGCTTTTTCTAATTCGCCATTTTTCAACTGTTGTATCAATTCTTCCGTATGCTTCTCATATGTAACATGCTCTTTTGTAATCGCTTTCAGAGATTTGTTGAGCTTTTGAAATTCCACTTTTTGCAACTCATCACTGGTATTAGCGATGGTTGAATTTAATAATTTGCTGCCTTCCGCAATACTGGAATTAACCTTTTTACTGTATTTATTAAATGCACTGAGTGTTTGAGAAAACTTTTGGCTTTGCTGCTGAGTGCTTGTATTGGAGCCAATCAATACCAAACGTTCCAACATCACAGCCTGTTCAAGATTATTAATGGTAATATCCGAAACTATTTTCGTTAGTGGAATATCTTTATCGGTAACTGCTTGAATTTCCGTGCCGATACTATCCAGATTACTCACAGCGATTACAGTGATTAAGATGGAACAGAAAATCAATACCGCGCACATCGCAATGATTTGTATCTTTATACTGAAATTGTCAAATGATAAAAAAGCTTTCATATTTTCTATTATTCCATTAGCTTTTAACAATATCCACATCCATATGTTACCAACATTTCGCATTTCTATATTGATCTACCAAATAACTCGACAACAATAAAAATAACTTTAATACATCTTTCGACTGTTTTGCCATTACTTCCCAGATGAGAAATTGCTAACGCTAGAAGTACTTCAATTCCCCTGTTTTTGAACTCCATTGTTTTATACCCTCAGTGAGCCGAGGATTGTTCAGATTAAAAGATATTCTCTTATCTATGCTTAATCTTGGAATAGAAAATCCCGGTGAAGTCATAGGTTATGACAATAAATATTAGACTTTATGGGGTTTAAGCACTACACAGTCAATATCCACCATGTTAGAAATAATTCATTAAAGAAATCTGGGGCATTTGTCGATTAGCCACCTTACATAGCTAAATTGAATCTGGAGTAATGTATTTCTCATTGAAGAGTAATTGCCCATCATATTTAGCATACATTTTGGACACTTCAAAAATACTGAGACTTACGAAAGGATAAACGTAAAATGAACAAATATAGCCTAGCTTCCTGTGTTATTTCCATTGCCATGCTGGCTTCAACAGCTATGGCAGCGAACCTGACTATTCCTGGCTCAACCACAGTGCAAAAGCGAATTATTGAACCTGCCGCAGCTGCCATTGAGTCGGCCACCGGCATTAAGGTTAAAGCTCAGGGTACATCATCGGGTAAAGGATTCAAGTCACTCATGAAAGGTAGTGCCAATGTATCCATGTCGTCAAGTCCACTTTCCAGTTTACTGAACAAAAATAAACTTGCTGATGATGGCACCTATCAGGAACATGTGCTTGCTCGTGATGTTATCGTCCCCATAGTGCATCCATCGAATCCTGTTTCTGAGCTCAGTTTCCAACAACTCGCTGATATTAACACGGGTAAAATCAGAAACTGGAAAGAAGTTGGTGGCGCTGATCAACGTATTATTGTTGTGACATCTAAGAAAGGTTCTGCAACACGGTCTGTATTTCAAAAACAGGTTATGAAAAAAGCGTCATATGTGAAAGGCGTACGTGAAGTTCAGTCCACGCGTCAGGAAGTGGATATGGTTTCAAAATTCAAGGGCGGTATTGGTGCTGTATCTGAAGCCTTTGTTGCTATGAATCCTGGTAAATCAAAAGTGATCAAAACGAAAGAAATCTCACGTCCGCTTATTTTAGTCACAGAAGGTGCTCCTCAACCTGATGTTAAGAAAGTGATAGATTTCCTGCAAAGTGATAAAGCCAAGAAACACTTTAAATAGTCAACATAAGCCAAGGAATTGATTACAAGACGGCAGCAATGTCGTCTTGATTTTTCAAACGAAAAATATAGGTAGAGCTTTCATGAAGTTAACGACTAAATCATTGTGGATACCAGCAGGAATCCTTGTTGCTACATTCCTGATTATGGGAATCATATTCTCTCAGTTAGTCATTTCTTATTCTACTGAAACCCAGGCTAAGGCGCTAACCCGACTGATCAACAGTAATTTACATGAACTCCGCATTGGCATTGCATTGGTTAGCTCCACTCAAGGGCCAGCAAATGCGATGATAGGTCTGGAAGGTGATGATGACTCCATGGCAAAAGAGTTGATGCAACAAGTTGAAAGTATGGGCCTTGATGCCATTTACTTAACTGACCTGGCAGGTAAAGCCAAGTTTAGCACAGGTGAAAAATTCCCAAAACACTTGACCGAATTTTTAAAAAAAGCCCCCGAAAAACCAGGCTCCATTGGTGTTAGTTTTATCGATGGTTCACTTGATGTTTATTCTCCAGTAATTGACGTAGACACAGCCATGGGTTATTTGGTGTTTTCTATTAAAATCCCCGAGGGCCTGTATACTTATGCCCAGGCTAGTGTTGACTCCAGCCATGACGCAGCAGGTGACACCGGCGCCAAACTTACGTCTCAATACTTAAGCAATTCAGAAATGCAGTTGGAACAAAGCGCCAATAATTTTCTCAATAGCTTTCTGATAACCGTTGTTATTACCCTGATTATTGCGCTTGCCCTAATCCTCGGCGTACTTGGGTTTACATCACAAAACATTATTCGCCCCATCAAACAATTACTCACTGTTACCGAAAATATGGCTAACGGTGATTTAACTCAACATTTTGAAATAAAATCGAAGGATGAAATTGGACAGTTACAAGCAGCAACCCAATCTACCATAAATCAACTGCATCAAATGATTAATGACGTAAACACTGTTACTAATGAGCTTTCCACCTCCTCAGAAAGAATGGCCAGTATAACGACTAAAACCAACGATGGAATTCAGACTCAACGTCAGGATACGGAACAAGTTGCCACAGCGATTAATCAAATGACCTCCACCATACAAGGTGTGGCACAACATGCTGTTGATGCAGCTGATGCTGCAAAAAATGCAGATAGCGAAGCTAGTGCCGGACACAGCGTTGTGAATCAAACCGCAGGATCAATTGATCTTCTCGTAAATGAAATTGAAAAAGCCTCTGGTGTTATCCAACAATTGGAGAATGATAGCGACAGTATTGGTTCTGTATTGGATGTCATTAAAGGCATTGCCGAGCAAACCAATCTTTTGGCGTTGAACGCTGCAATAGAAGCAGCCAGAGCTGGCGAGCAAGGTCGTGGTTTTGCTGTGGTTGCAGACGAAGTTAGAGTTCTGGCCAGCAGAACTCAAGAATCAGCTCAGGAAATTCAGGGAATGATCGAACGTTTGCAAGCTGGTTCACGCGAAGCTGTTGTGGTCATGACCGAAAGCCAAAACAGCGCGAAAAATACTGTTGATCAGGCTGCAAAAGCTGGTGAATCTCTACAATCCATTACCACGGCAGTAACAACAATTAATGATATGAACACTCAAATTGCTAGCGCTTCTGAAGAGCAAAGTGTAGTCGCTGATGAGATTAATAAAAACATATCCAACATTCATCACGTGGCTGAGATGAGTGCCGATGGGGCTCAACAACTGTCGCAAGCTACACAGGAACTCAATGTACTCTCTGACAAACTGGGGTCCATGGTAGGCCGCTTTAAACTTTAACGTAATAGATTATATCTCTTTAACATCATGTCCCCGTCCGATTTGTGTCTGGTACAAGCAGACGGGGGAGTTAAGATTCAATATGGCGTTGAACTACGAAATCCGAGATAGAAAATTCACGGACTTCGTACTAACCAACTAATTGATCAATGTCTTGTTCACTATTTCATATACGTCTTTGGCAATGGATTTGTGATCCAGAATTAATTTGAGCGCCAATTGCATTTTTTCCTGCCGCCCTTGGTCATAACGTTTCCAGGTTGAAAATGCGTTTGCTAAACGTGCGGCCATTTGTGGATTCAAATCATTAAGTACAATCACCTGGCGAGCAAAAAAGTCATAAGCTTCGCCATCTGCCTGATGAAATACGGAAGGGTTTCCAAATCCCAGGCTACCAATAACAGCTCGAACCTTGTTTGGGTTTTTAATATCAAATGCAGGATGTTCAATTAACGCTTCGATATGTTTTAATGTACCAGGTAAACGCGAACGTGACTGAATAGCAAACCACTTATCAATTACGAGCGGATCATGCTGCCATTTTTGATAAAAACTCTCCAGCACCTGACTTCGCTCTTCACAATCAGTGTTGGCGAAACAGTTTAATGCAGCCAATGCATCAGTCATATTATCTGCCTGTTCATATTGCTGCATGGCAAGCTCACGCACTTCTTCTTTATTCAAACGAATTAAATAGGAAAGACAGAGGTTTTTCAGGTTTCGACGTGCAACATTTTGGGAATTGTAACAATACGAATCCGAACTGGTATTGCGTTGATATACTTCCAGTAAATTAATCTCCAGTGTTTTTGCAATAGTGTCACACAAAAACTCCCTTGCCTGATGAATGGCATCAGGGTTCACCACTTTATAGAGTTCAGCCAGCAAAATTTCATTGGGAATCGTCATCGCCTGAGTGATCAGAGATTTATCCGCATGCTCATCTGCCAGTACCTGGCTCATTGCTTCAGTGTAACCCACATCCACACCCATGGGATGTTGCGCTTCTGCATCTGTTACCAATTCCTGAATAACAATATTCGCCAGACGTTGCCCCGCATCCCAACGATTAAATTCATCATTATCATGCGCCATCAGAAAACGCAGATCATCTTTGGAATAATCAAAAAACACTTTAACGGGTGAAGAAAAGCCACGCAGTAGTGAAGGAACCGGTTTTTCATTGATATTTTCAAAACACAAGTCCATTTCATTCGACTTAATATCAAACACCGGGTACTCCCGCGAAGTGTTTTCATCTTTGAGTTTTAATGGCATATCGTTGCCTTGACTATCCAGTAAACCCAAAGCAAGTGGAATATGAAAAGCAGATTTCTCAGTTTGCCCAGGAGTCGCTGGGCAAGTTTGTTTTATTTTTAAGGTATAGTTTTTAGTTGCAGCATCGTAATCATCGCTAATGTGTAATTCAGGTGTGCCCGCCTGACTGTACCATAAGCGGAATTGCTTTAAATCTAAATTAGTCGCATCTTCCATGGCTTGCACAAAGTTATCGGTTGTTACCGCCTGACCATCATGACGATCAAAATACAAATCTGTACCCTGACGAAACTTTTCCGGCCCGAGTAAATGATGAATCATTCGCACTACTTCCGCACCTTTGTTATAAACTGTTACGGTGTAAAAATTACTGATATCAATAAAGGAATCTGGGCGAATAGGATGCGCCATTGGGCCAGCATCTTGTGGAAACTGCGCCGTACGCAATACATTCACATCTTCAATACGTTTTACTGCACGCGAACCCATATCGGAAGAAAATTCCTGATCACGAAAAACAGTAAAACCTTCTTTCAAACTCAATTGAAACCAGTCACGACAGGTAACGCGATTACCACTCCAATTATGAAAATATTCATGACCGATTATGCCTTCAATATTGTCAAAATCTGCATCGGTAGCGGTTTCCGGCTTCGCCAACACACAGGCAGAGTTAAAAATATTCAGGCCTTTGTTTTCCATAGCACCCATATTGAAATCATTGACTGCCACAATCATGAAAATATCCAGATCATATTCTCGCCCATAAACTTCTTCGTCCCACTGCATGGACTTTTTCAGTGATTCCAGTGCGTGATCACACTTATCAATATTCACAGCTTCGACAAATATCTGTAAGGTAACTTCACGCCCGGATCTGGTAATGAATTTGTCTTGTTTATGCTGCAAATCTCCAGCGACCAAAGCAAATAAATAACTGGGTTTAGGAAATGGATCATGCCATTTTGTCCAGTGGCGATCGTTTTCCAATTCACCTGATGCGACTTTATTACCATTGGATAACAGCACTGGATAGTCTTTTTTAGCAGCTTCAATGGTTGTGGTATACACAGCCATCACATCGGGCTGATCGAGAAAATAGGTGATGCGACGAAAACCTTCGGCTTCACATTGCGTGCAAAACATGCCGCTGGATTTGTACAAACCTTCCAGTGCTGTGTTGTTCTGAGGTTGAATTTCAGTAACCATACGCAATTCAAATTGCTCAGGCACATTGTTGATTTTCAGCTGTTCGCCGACTAATTCATAATCTTTCCCTGCCTCAAGACTCCGGTCATTTAACATCAAAGATTTTAATTGCACATCCTTGTTACCGACCAATACCAATGTTTTTGTTGCCGCAGTGGATTGTGGATTTTTTCTCAATACCAGGTTGGCTGTAACCAGAGTATTGTCTTCATCCAGTTTGAAGTAGAGATCCACCGTGTCAATTAAATATTCGGGAACCTGATAATCTTTTAAATATATCGTTGCTGGTGCATCACTCATTGCACTTCACTCCTGTTAAACAGCGAACCCTTTATTCAGGACTCATAATTTCTTTGAGATATTGAAAGATGGCGCGTTTTGATTTGGTGGCCAGTTTTTCGTTTTTATTATTTGCGGCATTGCGCACAAGTTGTCGTAATTTTTGTTCATCCAGTTCGGGGTGTTTTTCTTTAAGTTCATGGACAACGGCATTACCCCCGGCGACGAGTTTGTCACGCCAGTTTTCCAATGCTTTAAATTTTGAGACATCAAGATTATGTTTGTTATCCAATTGATCGAAATACTGCGTAATCGGCTCCAGATCCGTTACCCGCATCAATTTTCCGATATATTGCAATTGACGCTTTCGACCACCATGGGCTTTGATGGATTTTGCCAGCATAATTGCATCCATCAGGCCTTCATCAAGCTTCAAAGACTTCAATTGTTTGTCATTCAAGTCAAGCAGTCGTTCACCCAAGGCTTGTGCGTTTTCTGCTTCTCGCTTAAGTTGCGTTCTACTTTTGATTAATTCATGATCATCAAGATCATCCGTCATATTTAAACCTTTCAGCTAAGTATTTATGGGATTGGGCTTTATGCAGGAATGTGCAGCATGATTCAGGCCGTGCGTCTGCTGTGGCAACTTAAACCTGGCTGTACTTTTCAAGCTATGCATAAAATATTAGAATGGCGTCATTCTGCGTGAATAGGCGTGAATAAACAACGCCATTTCAAGCGCGATAAACAGTGGTATTCAATTTCATATCGTCGACGGAGCAAGTGCCTCGCCGCCGACCATGGGGGAGAAGTTTGCTTCTCATCTACTGGAAATCCCATCGGGTTTGCGTCTACCGCAAGCGGACGGGCAATTAAGATTAATCAGTCAATCTTACTAACTAAACGGAGCGATAATGACTCAATCTACAGAAAATTATGGTGTGCACTGCAATGCCTGCGACTTCGAAGGCCAGGCAAAAACCAATAGCTCGACGGCATTTATTGTGTTTTTTGTCATGCTTTGCTGTTCAGTGTTTTTTCTGCCACTCATCATCGTCGCACTGGTTTATATGGGGTGGTTTATCGCTCAACCGGGTAAAAAGAAATGCCCCAAGTGTGGTTCTGAAGACCTGACAGCTCTGACCCTGGAACAGGCGTTGGCGGCGAATGAAAAGCTTTCTGATGCCAGCAGCAGCCAAAAGTAAGCATTCTCTTACAAGTCTTTGACCCGTAAGCAATAAATTTTACCTGATTTAATTACAAAGGTATTGACTAAAGGTCATTTCAAAGGATTTAATAGGCTTTTCATTTCACATTTAGAATGGCAGTCTAAAATTCTGAATTAATCAGTAAACACATTATGCTTGAGGGGGCTAATCGTGAAAACAAAATTTACCGCAGTATGCTTAATCGTGATCGCATCTTTTTTCCTGGCTGGGCAATCCATCGCTGCCAGCAAAGTTAAATTAAACTCAGCGCAATGGCTTGGCCACCTTAAGCTGGATAACAAACAGTTAAAATCCATTAAAACGGCCTTTGAAAAAGCCTTGAATTCACCTGTTGATGCAGAACAGCAATGTGGTGCAGTACGCCTGGATTGTGTTGTCCGCGCTGCCAGAGAATGGAAAGTTGATGGTGAAACTTATCGTGAAATGGTCATTAACATTCATGAAGTTGGCCATGCATCACGTGCAGTAGGTCAAAACAAAGGTAAATGGCCTGCGGTTGCCGCAAATTAAGGTGTTAGAAAGCTGTAATAACATTTTGTTTTACGGCTTTTAACGATCACACGCGAGCAGTTCTGCATTAACTTCACACTGAGTTGCGGTGCCATAGAATAAACAAGAAGAAAATCTATGGTGGGAGGGACTGCAACAGCTACTCGAAGATCTAATGCAAACACTGCTCGCGTTTAATTTTGATAAAACATCCAACTTTCCGCTGTTTCCTTCATATATTACACCGTCTTAGAAAAATTTCTGAAACTTTAAAGGTAAAGTGACGTATAATGCCAGCCGATAATTTAGGTGTATTATTTTAGTTATTCTGGTTACATTTCAACCAGACTTCATTGAGTTAGCAAAGTTTTAATCCATGTCAGAATCACAAATAAGTAATTTAAACGTTGTATCCCAGGAATTATTACCCACACCAACGCAGGTGAAAGAAAGTGTCACTATCTCTCCACAAGTGGAGAAACTGGTGCTGGATAGCCGGGAAACCATCAGAAACATTCTTGATCACAAAGACCATCGTTTATTTGTGGTTGTCGGCCCCTGTTCGATTCACGATACAGAAGCTGCTTTGGATTACGCGCGTAAACTCAAAGTCCTGGCAGATGAATTACAGGACAGTCTGTACATTGTGATGCGGGTTTATTTCGAAAAACCCCGTACCACCATCGGTTGGAAAGGATTAATCAATGATCCTGAAATGGATGATTCCTTCCATATCGAAAAAGGTCTGTATAAAGCGCGACAATTATTAATTGATTTAGCAGAAATTGGCTTGCCCACGGCAACAGAAGCACTGGATCCCATTTCACCGCAATACATTTCTGACTTAATCGCCTGGACTGCCATTGGCGCCAGAACAACTGAATCTCAAACCCACCGGGAAATGGCCAGTGGCTTATCCACACCCATCGGATTTAAAAATGGCACTGACGGCGGTTTGGATGTTGCCATTAATGCCCTGCACTCTGCTGCTCAGGGGCATCATTTTCTGGGTATTAATCAGCAAGGCCAATGCGCGGTTTTTCACACTGCCGGTAATGATTATGGCCACGTGGTTTTGCGTGGTGGCGGTGGCAATAGCAATTATGACTCGGTAAACATTAAACTTTGCGAAGAAGAACTGACGAATGCAAATTTACCACTGAATATTTCTGTGGACTGCAGCCACGGCAACTCCAGTAAAAAACCGGAGTTACAGCCATTAGTTGTAGAAGACTGTGTAAATCAGATTGTTGACGGCAATAAATCCATCATATCTCTCATGCTGGAAAGTAATATTAACTGGGGTAACCAGTCTATTCCAGCGGATCTTTCTCAACTGAAATACGGCGTTTCCGTAACTGACGCCTGTATCGACTGGGAAACCACCGAAAAAGTTTTGCGCGACGCGCGCGAAAAATTGAAAGATATATTGCCCTCTCGTTTCGCTTGATTTTATTGAAGACACCTGTGACAGTTCATGTCGCAGGTGTTTTTGCACCTCACTCGCGCTTTTCCAAATCCATTTCTGATCGTCTTCAGGGGTTCATTTTTCCATGTCCATAAAACAGTTTTCCGTATTTGCCACAGCAGCCAAAGGTCTTGAAGACTTATTAAAAAATGAATTGGATTCGCTGGGCTTAAGCGATGTAAAACAACAAAAAGGTGGTGTCGCATTTACGGCAAATCTACAACAGATATTAGAAAGCTGTTTATGGTCACGCATCGCAAATCGTATTCTTCTACCCATCAGTGAATTTACTGCAGAATCTGAAGACCAGTTATACGCCGCGATTCAAGATATCGATTGGCAACGCTATTTTGATTGTGGCAACAGTTTCGCCGTTGATTGCAGTTTGCAAAATTCCAATATAACGCATAATCAATATGCTGCACTGAAAACCAAAGATGCTATTGTTGATCAATTTCGACAAAACACCGGCGAACGACCAAGTGTCGAAACCGAGCAACCAGATGTGCGCTTAAATCTATACATCAATCGCAACAAAGCCATCATCAGTCTGGATTTATCCGGCGACAGTCTGCATAAACGTGGTTATCGTCAAGTGGGCGAACATGCGCCGTTAAAAGAAAACCTGGCTGCCGCTATTTTAATGCGTAGCCAATGGCCAAAACATGCTAAACAACAAGCAGCGTTTGTTGATCCCATGTGTGGCTCAGGCACGCTGGTAATCGAAGCGGCATTGATGGCGGCTGATATTGCACCCGGTATACAGCGCGATTATTTTGGTTTTTTCCATTGGTCTGAATTCGACAAGACAAGCTGGGACAGCGTCTTAGAAGATGCTGAAAATCGGAAACAACAGGGATTACAAAGCCTGCCTTCAATCACCGGTTATGATGCCAGCCATCACGCTGTTCGAGCAGCAATCACCAATGCCAAAGCCGCTGGTCTGGAAGGTTTAATACATTTTGAAAAACGAGATATTTCTCAGGCAACACCCAGAAAACAGGACGACAAGGGCATTATCGTGGTAAATCCACCTTACGGTGAGCGCCTAAGTACTAAACCGGAAGTTGCAGTGCTTTACCACCAAATGGGCGAACAATTTAAAACTGAATTCCTGGGTTGGCAGGCATCTGTTTTTACTGACAGTCTGGATTTGGGTAAAAAAATTCCCCTGCGCGCGAAAAAAATTCATAGCCTATATAACGGTGCCATTGAGTGTAAGCTTTTACATTTTGATGTAGACCCTAAAAGTTTTTTCGACAGTAATCGAAAGTTTCGCGTTATTCCCGCACAATACCGTAGCGAAAATGCCAATATGTTTGAAAATCGTTTAAAGAAAAACGACAAGCATTTGGCACGCTGGGCAAAACGGGAAAGCATTTCTTGTTACCGTGTATATGATGCTGACTTGCCAGAATATGCCTTAGCGGTTGATTTATATTTCAGCGATAAACTGCATGTTTTAGTGCAGGAATATGAAGCCCCAAAAAGTATTGATCAAAAAGTTGCCGAGCAACGATTCAATGAAGCACTCAGTATCATTGTTGAATACTTCGCAATCAGTCACGCTCAAATTCACATCCGACAACGCAAACAACAAAAAGGTAAACAACAATACGAAAAACTGGAACAAGAAGCGCACTACCATATTGTTGAAGAGGCAGGTCACAAATTTTATGTGGACTTCGATACCTATCTGGATAGCGGATTATTTCTCGATCACCGTATAACGCGCGGCCTTATACAACAACTGGCGAAAGACAAAAGCTTTTTGAACCTGTTTTGTTATACCGCCTCGTTCTCAGTGTTTGCCATAAAAGGTGGAGCACTCAGCAGTACTAGCGTGGATATGTCCAATACTTACCTGGATTGGGCAAAAAAGAATTATGAACTCAATGAAATATTTGAACCGCAACATCAGCTGGTACGCGCCGATTGCATGGCATGGTTAGAAATGCATAATAAAAAATATGATCTGATATTCCTGGATCCTCCCAGCTTTTCCAATTCCAAAAAAATGCAGGAAAACTTTGCCATTCAACGGGATCACGTGGATTTAATCAAGAAAACTCTGCGTTTGCTTTCAGATGATGGCATATTGATTTTCTCCAATAATCTCCGCAGTTTTAAACTGGAAGAATCAGCCTTTCCAGATTACCAATTCGAAAATATTAGTATGAAAACAATTCCTGAAGATTTTAAACGGAACAAAAAAATTCATCATTGTTGGAAAATTTCTCGAAAAGCTACTCTTTAAATATGGGTCTTCAGAAAAAACATTAGGGTAAAGTAAAATAAAAACACGAACCTTCCTGCGACCTCCCTTCAGCCCAAACCCTACCATTGTGATGACTAATAATTCGTTTGACGGTAGCCAAACCAATCCCAATACCTTCAAATTCACCCTGAGAATGAAGACGTTTAAAAGGTTTAAACAGTTCTTCTCCATTTTTCATATCAAAGCCAGATCCGTTATCTTTAACAAAAATAATATCATTACCGTTCTTCGACTGACACCCAAACGTTATCATCGTCACATCATTTTTTGAAGTATATTTCCAGGCATTTCCTAGTAGATTTTCTAATGCGATCTGCAACATATCCTTATCACAATCTGCATATATGTCCGGCTGGACATGAATATCAATTTTTCTATTTTCTTTGTTTTCTGCAAGTCTAGCAACAATGTTTTCAGCAATAACCGATAAATTGACATGTGTTTTTTTTAAATTTGTTGCTTTTAATTTTGACAATCGAAGTAAAGCATGAATAATCACATCCATTTTCTGCCCGGCGTGATGGATTCTATCAAGGTTTTCTCTGACATCCGGGTTTAATAAAGCACTATGGTCTTCCATTAGAATTTTAGAAAATCCAAGAATATGCCTAAGTGGTGCGCGCAAATCATGGGAAACCGAATAATTAAATGATTCCAAATCTTCGTTTAACATCGAAAGTTCTTCAGTTCGAATTCTAACCTTCTCCTCTAAATTTTCATTTAAACGTCGTATTACTTTTTCTTTCTCAAGTAATTCTCCATTTTTAATTTCCAACTCAACTAATTTATCTTCCAATTTATGAATTAATCGAGAATTATAGACTTTATAAAAATCCTCTTCAGCGCCCAGCAATGTCGGATTAGTATTTACACTTGACGACATCGAATTTGAGGTTTCATAGTTTTTTACTGTGTCAACAATCTCTTGAACAAAGTCACGACCTTCCATTGGCTTTATTAAAAACCGATCTGCACCAAGACTCAACGCAAAATCAGCATCCTTTGGTTCAGTATAAGTTGCTGTGTAAAAAATAAAAGGAATTTTCTTCAGCGTTTCATCTTGCCTCCATGCCTTACATAGTGCAAAACCATCCATAATAGGCATTAGAATATCTGAAACAATCAAGTCGGGTGGCGCTTCAAATGCTATTTCCAATGCTTCCTTACCATGTTTCGCTTCTTTAACAATATAACCATTATGTGACAAAATAGTTCTCAACAAATACAAGTTTGCGTCAATGTCATCAACAATCAATATTGTTTGATTCATACAATGGAACTCATTTGGTGTTTAAATATTTTTCGACTTTGCTCGCAAAATCATGTGCCTCAATAGGTTTTACTATGTAACCGTCACAACCTGAAGCCATAATCATTTCAGCGTCACCCGCCATAGCTTTAGCAGTCAATGCCACAATAATAGGTGCATTGTTTTTCGATTTTATTTTTCGGGTAGCTTCTAATCCGTCTAACACTGGCATTTGAATATCCATCAAAATCAAATCATAAATATTTTTTTCAACGGCTTGAACAGCTAACGCCCCATTAACAGCTTCATCGACATTGTGGCCGTTTTTTTCTAATAAAAAACGTGCCAGATACAGGTTTTGTGCATTATCATCAGCAATTAATATTTTACTCATAAATTAAGTTCTCGATAGGATTTTCTAACTGCACCAGTGCATTACCAACTGACTTTAGCATCTCTTTTCGATCAAATTGCCCTTTGATTAGAATTTCCTCTACATTGTTATTTAAATAATACTTTTCTGCCTCAGTAAGTGTTTTAGCGCTGACAACAATAATTGGAATATGTAACTTATATATGGTTCTTACATGACGAATGACTTCAAAACCGCTAACACCTGGCATCATTAAGTCTAATAAAATAACATCCGGAGGAGATTCAGATATCTGCACTAGCGCATTTTCACCGTTAATAGCATGCGATACGTGATATCCTTCGGGCTCTAACATAGTTTTTAACAATTCAGCATCTTGATATCTATCTTCGACTATTAAGATATGATTACCCACTACTTGCAATGCTGTTAATGCATTGAGCAATTCTTTAGACTTAATTGGCTTTTGAATATAGTCCACCGCCCCCAAAGATAATCCCAAATTCTGTTCATCCAAAATCGAAACAATAATTACCGGTATTTTTGCAGTATCCGGATCAGCTTTCAAATCAGCTAACGCACTCCAACCATCACTTTCGGGCATAATAATATCCAGAGTTATCGCAAATGGTTTGTGCAACTTCGCAAGTTCAACGGATTCGCGTGAATCTTGGCAACAAAATACTTCATAATTCTCATTTTCAAGATATGTTTTTAACAAATTCAATGCATCAGCGTGATCGTCTATGACCATTACTCGACGATTGTTTCCTTCAAGTCTAGCGTGAGCTTTATTAACTAAATTCATGTTTTGAGAGATAGGGCTATTTTCAATTATGGGAATTTGCACACGAAAACAGCTTCCTTTCCCTATTTCACTTTGCAGTGTTATTTGACCGTCCAGCAATTCAACAAACTGCCGACTAATAGCCAATCCCAAACCGGTTCCTTCATGCGTTCTTGAATCACCTGACTCCACCTGGCTGAACGCTTCAAAAATTTTAGCTTGGTGGACTTCGCCTATCCCCATTCCAGTGTCTTTAACTTCGAATGTCAACATGCCTTGTGATGTTTTGGCACTGACCATCACCGAGCCTTCCGAAGTAAATTTTATCGCATTTCCAATCAGGTTAAGTAATATCTGTCGCAATTTTCCTTGGTCAGTATATAAAGATTCTGGTAAATCATGAATATCAAAATTCAAGTCAATTTCTTTTTGATCAGCTTGTGGCTGCATAAGGTTTTGTAATTCTTCCAGAAGCATACTAGGGAAGCAAGTTCCATACACGGCATCCATTTTCCCTGCTTCAACTTTTGACAAATCTAAAATATCATTAATCAAAGACAATAAATGTTGTGCACCGTTATACACCATTTCCAATTGTTCTTTCTGTTCATCGTTGACCGGCCCAGCCATTTCATCTTTAAGAATACCCGTAAAACCAATAATAGAATTCATTGGTGTTCGCAATTCATGACTCATATTTGCCAGAAATTCTGATTTCGCTTTTGTTGCTTGGAGTGCATCATCTCGAGCGATCTGTAATTCATAGGTTTTTTCATCCACTAACTCTTCGAGATGTTCACGATAGTGATGTAATTCAATGTCAGTTTTCCCTCGTTCATCAATCATTTTGTTATATGTATTCAACAATTGGTTGATTTCCACATCTTTGGATGTAATCTCCACGAGTTTATTGCTACCCTCGCCAAACTCACGAATTTTTTCAGCTAACTGAGCTAAAGGTGCAGTAATTCGTCGACTTAACCAAAAAGATAAAACAATCGCTGTGATTGCACTGAAGAATGTAATTGCCATTATTTCTTGAGAAGTGGCAGTAACTATGTCATTAATTTCATTTTGATTTACACCAAGATGTATATGGGCCAGCATATTATCGATGAGTGGAAGTGAAACATCATCAATTGGACCCGCTGATGTTTGAAAATTCGATATTGCACCCATGTGACCTGAATCAGAATGATTCAGTTTCAGGAAATGCCGCGGAAATCCCTTGTCGAAGCTATGACTAAATATATTTCCTTCAAAATCTACAATGTAAGCATATTCAATTGCTTTCTCTCTCTGTACAATTCCTTGTAATAGTTCTCGAGTATAAACAACTTTACGATCGATTGTGTTTTGGCTTACAGAGTCAGCGATTGAATGAATTAATGTCTCAATCCAATCATTTTGACTTTCGACAAGCCGAGCTTGCGACAATTGACTAACGACTGTTGTTGACACAACACCAAAAGCAATAACAAACGATGTAATAAACAGTGTGATTTTTGTCGATAACTTCATTAATTACTACGCTTTGCTTCTGTTAATAAATTGAACCGAATCATCCATTTTCGTAATTCTGTATAATCATTTGAATTGGCAAGCACAAAACCCTTTGGCATTTCAGTTTTATCCCAATGATATAGCAATTCTTTGTGCTTACCTTCAGGTTCAAATGCGATTAATGCTTTTGTGATTTTTTCCAGAACTTCTTTGGTGATATCCTGATTAGCCGCTATACCACTGGAAGGATAATATGGAGAAGCATAAAGAACATGAAGTAAACGCTTTGATGCAAACTCTTCAGCCAATGTATCTTGCATGCCACAAGCATCCACTTGAGCAGAAATAACAGCATTTGCACAATTTAAATGAGAACCTGTATATTGGTAACTCCCAAGGTCTTTAAGAGTAATTTCCTGTTTAGCTAATTCAATACGTGGGATTAAATGCCCTTGCGTAGAGTCAATACTGCCAAAAGCAAATCTATTATCTTTTAAATCCTTTAAGATTTTAAGATTACTGCTGGGATGAGTAACAATAATTGAACGATATTCCGCTTTACCTTTGTTATTAACGCCTCTTGTAAGTACGGTTACGCCGTAACGCTCATTTGCCAGAATGTAACTTGTGGCACCTATAGCAGCCAGGTGTATTCTACCTTCGCCAAGTTCCGTGGCAATATCACTGCCTTTGGGAGTAAATTTCAATTCAAACTGAAGATTTGTTTCTTTATTTAAGTAATTGATAAATGGTAAATATTGTTTTGCATCTTCGGAAGGACTGTTACGCAAATCAAAACCAAATATCAGAACATCTTTGCTATTAGTGTTAGATGTATTTTCATTATTACTTTCTGTAAGTATATCAATCGAAACACGATCTGTTAGATCTACTGCATTTGTTTTATTATCAGAATCGCATGCTACGATAAGGATTGTTAGGGAAATCACAGAAAGTAAGCATAAAAATTTACTGCTGGATCTCGTTCGACATTTATCCATTAAAAAGCTCCCTGGAACAAATATTACTAAGTATAGTCATTTGTAAACTCCCTGGAGTACGAACATCAACTATTTTATAAACAATTTTTATTTATATAAAACTTGAACAGTTATAGTGCTTATCTAATGTGTTTATTTAGATAAAGAGCCGTGTTGTTATAACTCAAGTTTCGGAGTTCAAATATATCTTAAAAACCAGCTATATCCAGGGCGTGTTTGCAATCTGAAAGTGTTAGCTTGAACTCCGAAAATTGAGTTATAACATTACTACCGGCACAAGTAGCCCTGAATAAATTAGGGAAATAGTCGCAAATTTGGCAAATACCACTAAATTGGAATCATAATAAAACTACACAGGGATAATTTCTGTTTTGATTATGGCTCTTTTATTAACGACTCAAGTTTCAAAGTTCAAATTCGCATTAAAGACTGCGATACCCTGGCAGCAACCACAGATACGAATTTGAACCCTAAAACTTGAGTTAACCCCAAGGTTGCATAAAAGATCTAATTAAAAAGCATTTAGAGCTTGTATAGTAGCGTTTTCATGTGCCTTTTCTGGATTTCACTTACGACTGCAGGGATGCAGGAGGTAGAACAACGCATGGAGCAGTTGTCGAGAGTGACTAAACTCAAACCAGAAAAGGTACATGAAAACGCTAATATATTGCTATAAAAGCAGCAACGCGGTTTTTAAGCGAGTGTTATGCAACCATAGGGTTAATACGTCATTATGAGAGTGGCTATTGTGATTGGATTTAAAACGAAATTATAGATCCGTATGTTAGACGCTAAAATTTCCCCAATAAATACCTCAATTCATTGGCAGAAATAAATCGTACATTGAACAAATGTCTATGCTCTCAGCCTGTCGAACTTAGGAAGAATATACTGCAGCGATTCTCTAATTCTGACAAACTGCTGAGCTCTTTTTTGCTAAATGATTATCACATGAATATCAAGTCACCAAATCCAAAGCCTTATTCAATAAGGACTCTTTTGCCCGAGCATGTACCGTATCCAAACCAATTGCCAAACGGTGTCGTTGCCAGTCATCATCCAGTAACAGAAAATAACCAAAAAGCTGATATTTAAACTCTGCAGGATCTGTGGAAGTATGAAATGGTTTATCCAAAGCTGTGGAATAAATTAGTTGCCCGAGAAACAAACCATCAGCAATTTCCACCAGCTCGTCCAGACAAAAGCCAATGGGAACAGCACCACCGATCATCGGGTAACGATAATGAAACTGAAAAACTTTTTTGGTTTTATCTTCACCATTATTCATGGGTAATATGGAATCTTGATTGGCAACACCTAAAAATACATAACCCTGACGAGCAAAGGGTGACGGCCCGCGCTCTGACAAGGCTTGCAGTGTGGGATCAGGTTCTTTGTAATTCATATCAAGCACTCGCATTATGGCATCAGCCGCTAATATGCGTTCATCCTGAAGATTATTACCGTATACCCAATTATTATTGGCTTCCTGTTCCCAGAATTGTTTATCTTCATCCGACATGCCTTTATCCCAGGCACCCGATTTTAGATGCTTAGCGTATTTACCTTCTGCATCCCAATAATGGTCTCGATTCTTTTTCACCAGATTATAATGTGGTGCACTGGCCAGATAGGTTTTTAATTGTTTCACCCGCTCTGGATAACGTTCTGCCAGATCATCGCTTTCATCCAGCAGCATACTCAATTTACGGCCGGAAATTTTTTCGTAAGATTTTCCGCCCCAGGGAAAAATGTATTTACCGATACTGCGCCACACCATATCCATCACATTTGGGCCACGTAAACCATCTTCCTCTACCAACGTTGCCAACGCACTGGGAAAAACGGAACTATCATCAACTGATTTTTTAATGTCGGGTTTGAATGTTTCTGAAAATCCCCAGTGTAAATTTAAGGTAGCGCCATGATAATAATCAAAACCATTAATGGCTTCTTTTTCACCGTACCAGTCATATTTCGTGTTACTGTCAGCGCGAACGTTATAACCTTTTTTACCATGACCTTGAAACAAACCATCTTTCACAACGGGTGCCACACCGCTACGAAACAGTTTATGTAATTTTTCAAAATGCTTTAAGTGATCTTCATATTTTGTTTGCGCAGATATCTCTTTACCGATGCGTTGAAGCATTTGCAGGACAGATTCACCCTCCTTCAATATATTGTTAACATCTTCTGTATCTGATGCTTTAGTTGAAGGTTCGAGAATTAAGGTAGTGAATTTTTCCCGTAAAGCTGCATGTAGCTTCCAACCATCCACCCATTCAAGCTCTTCATCACCCAAGGCTGCGCTTTGTGATGCCGCCAACTGATCGTAGCCCAATTCCACATAACCGATTTCACCTGGACGTGGACGCAGCTGTGGAAAAGCTTCATCAGCATAAATTTGTTTGGCATACTGTGGATCCATCATCAAAAAGTAGCCATTGTTTTGGTAACCATAATCGACTTCTTCGGTGGATTGTTTACCCAAAATTTTCTGCCATAGTTTTTCCAGAAAATTGGTTTTGCGATTAGGTTTGTAAGGCTCGCCCAAAGCAATATGTTGCTCACCAGGTACAAAAGGTAAATCCACTGTGCCAAGATTATAGTGTTTGGTGGCAAATACCAATTGCCCCAAATATATGCCCTCAGCGATTTGTACAACTTCATCAACCAGCCGCGTCATGGGAAAGGATGGTCCTAACTTGTCCCACCGATAATTTAATTGATAAACGACTTTTTCCTGCATTTCAGAAACAACCGATTTACCCATGAGCGATAGGTAATAACCACCGGTTTTAGTATAAGGAATTGCTTTCTCTTTCTGTAAATTGACATCCGTAATTTGCCCGATAAAACCTTTCGTCTTAGTATCCATAGGTCGGTCTTTTAAGTGCCAAAGTTTTTCCAAGCCAGGCAAACCGATACTTTGTATGGGATCAGGAATTGGTGGTTCACGAAAATAATTGCGACCTACTCTTGTAGTTTCTGGATCATAAGCCGCCAGTATTTCATCATTATTGTTACATTTTTCAGCTACTGTCTCCCGTGACACTGGCTCATAGGTTTTACCCATCCATAAACCGGTATCGGCAAATGTGGCATTCCAAGCCGTTGCCATCCATTCAATACTGGCGATTGTGGATCGCTCTTCGCCAAAGGTGTCTAATGCATCTTTAAAGTAATCACTGTCGCGAATGGAAACGGGTATACCTACCATCGGCCCATCCAACGGTTTCGCAGTGCCACACATAAACAAGGTTTGCAGTTTTTCGTGAAACTCCGGCCATTTATCCCGCTGGTGATTATCTGCCAATACGCGTTGATAACTTGATAAAGTTTGATAGAAATTACCATGAAAGTCGCTTTCTAGAATGGCATTTAGTTTGCTATCTAATGCTTGTGATTCCGTGGCTGAAGAAGTGGGGAAATTTGCGCTGCTTAAGAACTGAGTCATAATGCCTCCCTGGAACAACTGCGATATAATTTTTTAATACAAATAATGAATTTACATTAATAATTTTAGCCTAAAACTGAAATAAAACAGCTGAGCAACATCCTGGATTGTAAATAATCCAAATCAAGCAAACCATTAGCCCTAAGATTGCGTAAGATATCGAATTAAAAGCTTTTAGAGCAGCAGCGCGATTTTTAAACGATTTTTTACGCAACCTTAGGGTAAGGTAATATACGAATATGTGTGGAAGAATTAATGTCAGCGATCATCCCGGTGTACAAATACTCATGGATTACCTGGACCTTCCCATTTATCCAGATAATTTTACGCCACGTTTTAATATCGCACCGGGTGCCACCCTATATGCTGCTTTTGTGAATAACAACACACCTGAAACTGCGCAAATGCAATGGGGAATAATTCCGGCTTGGGCAAAACCGGACAAATTTGACAAACCATTGATCAACGCGCGCGCCGAAACTGTTTGGGATAAACCGTCATTTCGAAATTTGATCAAATCACAACGTGTTATTATTCCCATTAACGGATTTTATGAATGGCGACGTGAAGATAAACAAAAAACGCCGTTTTATATCCATGCCAAACAGCAAAATGCCATGGCACTTGCCGGATTGTATCAAATCTCAAAACAAGGTGAGTTGGAATGTTGTGTTGTCACCACAAGTGCCAACCAATTCATGAATAAAGTTCATCATCGTATGCCAGTAATACTGACACCAGAAGCAATGAAAGACTGGTTATTGTCGAAAGATCAATCTTGTCTAAATGCATTAATGAATCCATGTGATGAAAATTTCTTACAACTCAATCAGGTTTCTGCTTATGTTAACAATGCGGCAAATGAAGGTGAAAAATGTGTGGAAACCATCAATGATGTGGAAGAAACACCAGCCAACCTGCAACACGGACTGGAATTTAAATAAGACAATAATCGATTAATAAACCTACTTTTGATGAACTATACTATACTTTTCACGAAGTAATTTATCAGTAATATCAGCACTCATAACCTGAAACCATGCCCATAAATTGCCGTATCATATTAACTTTGCTTTTCTGTATTGGTTTAATTTTATGCAATACAGCGTTAGGCAACAGCGTCAGGATCAGCACTCAGGATGTTAGCCTCTCGGATAAATATGCATACCGCGTATTAACACGGCAGTTGGCAAGCCACCCAACGCAAACATTTAGTGATAATATAAAACCCATCTCTTTTCGAGAAATTCATTTACTGCAAAAACTAAATTCAAGCTATACACGGCAGCTTAACAAAATGGCCGCTTCAGGGGTTTTTCGACATGAACAAAAAAGCGTCATGTCTAACCGTCGTTTTCTGTTTCGCCCAATCACTGAAGTGCGTTTTTTCAACATCAACTCATCTCGCAACAATCCGGACGTTACCGCCAATGCTGGCGAGTCCGTAGGTGGGCACAACACCAATGTATTCAGTAGCATTGGCAACATTTATTTTAAAGACTATTTTGCAGTCTCTCACGAAACTCGAATCAAATACGACCAGGCTGAAAATCATGCCAGTCTTTACAAATTTCAAATCAAAAAAGCATTTTCACATCTAAGCTTGAGTTATGCCAAAGAAAATCTGGTGCTTGGCCCGGGATATTTCGGCAATATTATGCTCAGTGATAATGTTGAGCCCGAAAATATTGCCTTATTAAAAACAGAATTACCGTATCAAATTCCCTACCTGGGTAGTTTTCGCGGATATTTGTGGCATATCTGGTATCAGGATGAGCAAAGAGAAAATCAAAACCCTAAGCTACTAGGGCTACATTTGTCTTTAAAGCCCAATAAACACCTAGAACTCGGTATTTCACGCACGAGTTACTATGGTGGCAATAGTAATAACGCTATCAGTGGTGCACGGGACCTATGGAAGCTAACAACCGCAGAAGACGAAAATATTCCTTCTTCCATTAATACTGATCAGTTAGCCGGCGTTGATGCTTCACTTTATCTGCCACAAATTCACAAATATACGCCATTTAAAGGATTAAAACTTTATACTGAGCGGGTTTGGAATGACATTAAAGCATTTTGGCAAAAAGAAGACAGAAAAGATGGTACCTTGGTACAAATGTTAGGTACTTCGTTTTTATATGGTGCCTTTCTTACAACCGGCAAGCTGGATATTCACTTTGAATTTGTAAAAACAACGGAATTAATTTACGCCCATCATGATTTTGGTCGATATGGCGCTTCTGTTAATGGCTATGTTATTGGTCATCATATTGGTCGCGATTCCCATGCCTATTTAAGTAGCGTGTATTATGAATGGCGGCCTAAAATACATTTAACCGCAGGTTATGCTTGGATAGAGCGTGGCCTTAACTTAAACAAACAACAAATGGTTAACGAAGTTTCTGCGGGCGTTCATTTATTTAGCCAGCGTAATTTGCAACTGGCATTTAATACGGCGTATATTAAACGCGACCGAACAGATATTGATAATTCACCCGTGTTTTATCGATTTATTGATCAGAATGACGATGAAGTTCGAGTTACATTCAATGTAGCTTATCAATTATATTAAAACCGCATTCTTATCGATAAATTATAGTAAAAATAATTATAATGCATAACTTCCTTCTTACCCTGATGTTTTCTATTTCATTTACAACTCAATCGCTGCAAGCCCGAGAAGCCATCGAAACCGCGGGTGATATAGTGGTCATTGCTTTGCCCGCGACCACATATGGCCTAAGTTATTACATAGAGGATGATATTGGTCGACAACAATTCCATTATTCCTTCGCAACAATGCTGCTAACAACGGCAGTATTAAAATTATCCATTAACAAATCACGACCGGATGACAGCAACAATCGCTCATTCCCCTCCGGACACTCAGCCATTGCTTTTCATAGCGCTGGTTATTTGCGTAAACGTTATGGCTGGAAACCCGCCCTGCCCGCTTTTGCTGCAGCTAGTTTTGTGGGCTATAGCCGAATTGAAGCGTATAAACATTTTGTGGAAGATGTTATCGCTGGCGCACTTTTAGGATTTGCCAGTGCGGAGTGGTTCACTTCCCCCTGCAGCAACTGTCAGCTATTTGCTTTTAAAAAAGCTGAATTCTCCGGGCTTTCATTTAAGGTTATCTATTAACTCAAGTTTTGGAGTTCAAATATTCCATTTTAGCGAGTGCAACCAAAATTAGTTTGAGCTCCGAAACTTGAGTATTAATCCTAACGTTGCATAAATTATCGTTTAAAAACCGCTTCGCTGCTTCTATAGCAGCATAGTAGTGTTTTCGGAGTCATTTTCTGGATTTCACTTAGAGTGACTAAGCTCAAACCAGAAAATGACTCCGAAAACACTACTATGCTAGCTCTATAAGCTTTTTAATCCAATATTTTATGCAACGTTAGGGTTAAGAAAGTTCTGACAAAAAATAATCTACCATATCTTTCAGCGCCTGATATTCAAGTATCTGTTGCTTTTTAACACTGAGCATGGCTTCTGAAGCCATGATTTTATTTAGTTGCTCAGCTGTTTGCTGCGTTGTTTGTTGTTGGTATTTCGTTTGTAGCACTGACCAGATAATTTCCAGTTTATTTTGTTGAGCAATCAAATAAGCGGTTTTAATTTCTTGCTCTGCAAAGGTTTTTTGAATTTTCTGATACGAAGTCTGTAAAGTTTTTTGTTGCTTGGCATCGAACTCCGAGTGATGAATGATGCCAAGACTGAGATAATTAACCAGCACCTGATAAATCACGGGGCCAGTAGCTAATCCTGTATCTGCAACCCATAATTCAGCTGTGCTTAAAGAATCCACCATTGCTTTTGACATAAGTGATTTCTGATTAGCTGCTTCATAGAGCAAAGCCAATTGTTGTTGATCTTTGGCTAAAAACGATAAACGGCTGGCTTCATCAAAAGCAAAGTTCTTTTTTGACTTAGGCATGTCCTGTAACATTTTGATCCGCGTCTGCAGATAGTTAATTTTATCTCCATCTTTTCTAACCAGTTTGGATAAAAATCCTAAAGCCAGCAAACGCAATCGCTGGGGGTGAAATTCAATTAAGCGCTGATTGTTTGCAGATAACACTTGTAATGAGTCGATTAGGCTCAGTAGTTCTTTCAATATACTTACAGCTTTATCGATATTTTCTGTTTGTTTAAGTGCGTAACCGTATGCTAATAAAGCTTTTGCTCGATTTACATCATTTAAGGCGCTTGACCTACTTAACAACAACGCATAATGCTTATTGGCAACATCATAAAGCTCAGCTTGCATAGCATAAAATGCGGCTTTTTCTCGGTAAGGTACTAAATTTTTCACCTTTGCGACTTCAGCCAATACTAGTGTTTCCTCAGCGGTTTCTGAGGCTTCTTGCATCTGGTTGTTATAAAATAGTGCTCTCGCGTAAATCCAGCGAGTATTTAAACGCGCCTGATTATCTTCAAAAGCCAATTGCAATCGGTGTTGAAAAAAATTCGCCGCCAATGCATATTGACGCACATCAAAATGTAACCAGCCTATATTTTCCCAGGCCGTGGCTGCAATGCGCGTGTTACCAATGGCATAATCCATCGCCAACATATAATGGTGATGGGCCTTTTTATATAAAGATTTATCATAAGCATAGCCATCTCGAGTCAAAAGTAATTGTTTATGAAATATATAAGCCATTAATAGATCACGCATGGCGGGATTGATTTGCGTGACTGGCATTGCCTTGAGTTGATCTAATACAGTTTCGTATTGTGCCGGTTTTAGGTCTTTTTTGCTTTCCAGTTTTATCAATGCTTCCAGTGCATCAACATACTGTTTTGCCACACCCAGTAGTTTTTGTTTTTCGAGCACCGCATAAAATTTACGCAGGTCTTTTTCTTTATTCAGCGATTCATTCAATCCCATACGCACTAACTGATAGTGGGCTTCCAGTTCATTGGTTTGGCGAACAGCACTGTAAAATGTGTTAAATGCACTGGCAAACTCATTGTCCGCCATCATGCCATAGGCCTTATCCATAGTAATAACTGAATATTGTTCAGCCACATTAACAAATTCCAGTTCAGATACATGTGTAGTTACCAACCAGTGACGAGATAAAAGTTCCATAAATTTAAACTGATCGTTTTCACCAAGAATCTGAATGGCGCGTGTATGCATAGCTTTTCGAATCAATAAATCACTTTTATTAATTTTTAACAGATTGGCCAACTTTTTATAATGTGCGATTTGTTGTTTATTCTCACGACTAAGACTGATTTGTAGACTCAACATTTCTACCTGAAATAACTCGGCAATTTTTGTTTCGCCAGCCTGTGTAATTTGCTGAAGCAACAGTTTTATGCGATTGTTTTCGTTTTCCTCTTGCGCCAGTAATTTCAAATATCCAAGCGCGTGATATAACTTTGCCTCGAGCGACAGATCTTTATGATTAAACATTTCGGGATAAAGCTGGAGAAGTCTCGAAGGATTGGTTGAAATTAAAATACGCTGATATAAATCAAACACCAGATAGCGCTCCAGTGGCAGCAGTTTTCCCGACAATGAAATTTGATCCAAGCGTTTGAGTGCCAGATCCGATTGCTCCAACTCATAGTCCATATAAGCATTCATCATGGCATACAGACTGGAGCGACTCTCAAAATTCTTCAACTGCTGACGTTTTTTCGCCATCGATCGCTGAAATCTAGCAGTGACGATACCGCTGCCTACGCTCTGTTTGGCGGATTTTATTTCCAGCAAAACATCCAGGGAACGATAAAATGCAATCATTTTGTCATTCTTTTTCGCCTGATATTGATGAATTAACGACTTGACAAAATAACTGGCCGCCGTGTATTCATTCAAGCTCAAGTGATTGCTTAGCACACGCTCCAACATATTTGTGCTGTTTTGTTGAAAACGGTATCGCATGGCATTAAGCAACAACAATCGCTCTTCATAACTGCGTGCGGCTAAATGTGCTTCGTCCAGTTTTTTGGCATCCCAATGCTGGGGCACGCTGCCGGTAAGTGGTAAACGGTATACATCCAATGAACCTTTGAATGCGCAAGTCACATAAAGAAACTGTTTGCTAAGCGATGGAAATTTACAATTATATTCAACCGAAGTTAATTGCTCAGGTAGCATTGCCTCATTGCTTGTACGCCACTTTTCAAACGGCACACGAAATACCACACTGTGATCATTGGCATTAATTTTTTGATCACCGTTAGTATCATTTAAATAATGGTTAAAATAGAGATATGCGCCATCTTTGGAAAAATAGGAATAACCGCTGATACCGGGAATATCAAATGCCGCTGCTTTGGTGAGCTTTTTTGTTTGCCGATCATATAGCATCAAACCAGGTGGTTGATTATCTATACTTTCATTAAATAGGATAAAGCGACCGTCAGGACTGGCACTGGGCGCCGAAACGAAACCCTGATGAATATTTTTTGTGACCTTGCTTTGTAAATTATAAACACGTAACTGCCAGTTTAACTGTGAAGATTCACGACTAATAAAACCCAGATGCTGATTATCAATCCAGAAAGGTGATTCATCCACTGTTTTACTGTCAGTTATACAATTAATCGTGTTGTCTTCCAGCTTAACTAAACAAATATCTCCCTGGGCATCGTATTGAAAGTAAGTGATAGCCAGTGCATCACCTTTGGCATTTAAAACGGGTTGTTTTCCATCGCCGTCTTCTCCGATGAATTGTTCATTATCAAAGGTATTTAAATTCTGTTTATAAATGCTGGATACCTGATTTTGATCACGGGTGTAATAGATTGTTGTGTCATCGCCATTAATCGTTGCTTCAAAATTATCCCACGGACCCACCGTTATATTTGTTAAAGGCACGACCCGGTTTTGCTGCCAGTCCTTACTGGCTGAGAAACCATTGAAGCTCAACAGAACGAGAATTAAAGCGAAAATCACTTGCATATTGACACCTATAAATTTTCGTTTGCCGTGAATTCTGCATTGAGCGTACGAAAAGCCCGTTCGCGCCGCTGGTTATCCGGTTCCTTAGCTAAATCCGTCGCTCCCATTTTCAAGGCTTTTTGTTGAAAACGCTGCTCTAGTTTTGGCCATTCACCTGAGGCTTCGCTTTCCATTACCGTGTGTCGATCTACCAGATATACATCGGGTAGACTAACGCAGGCTGATAAACTTAATCCTACGAAAATTACAAAATATTTTTTCATGGTTTACTCCTTGGGAGAATCCTGTACTGATTGTTCGTCTGCTTTTTGTTGAGCCGTAATCTTATCCAGCTCAGAAAGCAAATCGCCAGCATATACTTGTATCAGTGGTGTTAACGGTAAACCTTTTACTTCTATCGGTTTAGGTAAGGCAGAAACTGCCACGCTCAAATCCATCAATCCTTGCTTCATGACGATAGACACCCATTTAGGATAAGCAATTTGCAAAGCGGTGCGAACGTGCGCCAATTGTTCGTCTTCGTGTTTGGGATCAACCACATCCAATAATTGCAGCAGTTGTTCACGACTGATTTCAGAAACATCCACGCGCCCTTGCAGTAAACGTTTATGTACATCAAAATCAATAGCGGTTCGCACGCTAACCGGGGAATAAATTCCTGCTTTTTCGGGTGCTTCATCTTTTAACATCTTACGCGGATCCAGCTGGCTAATGCGACTTAACAAACCAATTTTCCAACCACCGGGATTGGCATCCAGATAAAATTGCCCGGCGAGATGGCCACCGAATAATGCCAGATCAAGATGCTGCATCTGAAAAATATTCTGTTTTAATTGCATCATGGATAACATGGGACCAACTGTCATATCCGCGGCAGATATGCTTTCTATACGTAGAGCTGGATTATCAAGATACGGCTGAATTCGGCTGAAGTCCACACGTTGAAAGGGATCGTGTTCGATTAAATAACGAAAATCCACTTTTTCCTTTGTCACTAACAATTCTTCTTGCAAATTGATTTTGCCGTGCAGGTTTTGCACAGCAAAATCTGGCGATGTTATGGAAAACTGATCGAACTGCAGCTCTCCATCCACAGACATCTGCTCGCCATCAACCATGATTAAATTCAAGGGAATTTGCATTTTACCTTTACCCGACATTTGCATGGTGGGGAAAAAGTTTTCATGTAAATTAATGGTTACCTGACTTTCTAACTGGGCATTTTTTATCTCTGTATCGGTATTTGCTTTTGCGCTGACCTGTAACAAGTTGCCTCCCAATGCCAAATCCAATTGTTCAAGCAGCATCTGGGTTTCAGTCTGTGCAAGTTTCGTTTCTAAGGTCATCGGAAATAAAACTGCGCCCAGTTCTAAGTCATCGACTTTTTCTTCAGCTAACAATCGCAGACTACCTTGTGGATTACTCAAAATGATATGTGCATTATTTGGGGCCAAACCTGAATGGCCACTGAATGACAATTCACCCTGTATATTTTCCAACGCCAATTGTTCGGGCAAAACCAGATCAGCTATTTGGTAATCCATATCCAGTTGTACTGTTTCTGGATTCCACTTGAGTTGATTGTTCAATGTAAGCGGCTTGTTGATGTACAGCAAACTACCTCGCTGCTCCGCTGTCTGTTTTACAAGCGTGTGCAATCCCAGTTCTACGTTTACTGCGTCCAGTTTTTCTTGATCAAATTCAAGTATGCTGGCTTTGTCGTGTCTAACAATGGAGTTTAGCTTGAGATCAGTTTGCACTTTTCCCAGCTGATCCAGCGCTTGCAGGTCAATTAAATATTTTTGCCAGTCTGGGTTGGCATGTGCTGATATTTCAGATTTTAAAGTCAGTTTCTTGGGTTTATCGATCACCGTAATTTGATAATCCAATACCGATTCTTTCGCAAATTTCACACTACCCCAGGCTTTTGTTGTCGATAAAGGCCAGGTAAAGGCATTCTTTAATTGCACATTTAACGGTAACGCCAATTTTAATGGTGGTGTTAGAACACCGGGAACATTCAGTGCAACGGTAGTTTGGTAAGCGTTGTTGTTATCCAATGCATAATTGATATCCACTGGACCGCTTAACAACACCGATTGTTCAACGACAGGTTTACTCAATTGTGTTAGTTGAATATCACCTTTGCTGCTCAAGGGCCAGTCCATCAGCTTTGATGTGTCAGCTTCCTGTATTGCTTTTTGTTGGTGCTTTATTTTTGACGTACCTTGAATAGAAACAAGCAGTTCACCCAGTTTTTCCAACTCAACAGCAGCAGGTAAATAGTCTGCAATAGCGGATGAAACTTGTGCTTTTATTTCATGCGCTAATGACAATTGTTTTTCCGGATTTTGCATTTTCAGAGCCAGATCAATATTGGCCACTTCGTCCATGCGGCTAGTAAAATTAACTCGCGCATCTTTCAATTCAATATCACTAGACAGTTTAAGATGATTAAACAGTGAAAATGGTTTTTCTATTTCAGGCGCATCAAGTGTTTCTACATTTATATCTGTTTCGTAATTTAACCGACTATTTTCAAACTGCCCTTTACCCTGTATGGCTTGGCGAGCAATTCGATAGACTTTATTTGACTGAGCTTCACGCATCTGCACATCGATATCTGAAATTATCACTTCCGGCTCAAAATTCACATTCAAGTTTTCCAGCGGTTCCGATAAAGAAGTTAATCCTCCATTAGCTTTAACACTAATTTTTGGCTGCAACGCTGCAGAAATTTCAGTTGCTGAGTCTTGCTCATTTGTTTTTTCAGCCAGTTGTTTAAAATCTATGTGTTTAACATCGGTGTTAAAGTCCAGATTGAATAGCAACGGCGACTCTTCGCTAGGATTTGCTGGTGCTTTAGCATTCAAAGCTAATTTGGAGAAAAAGTTTTTCACATCCACTTTCTGTCTTGTTAAATGAACCTGCAGATCGGGCAAGGAAAGTTCATTTAACAACGAGATATTTAGCAGTGGTTGCAATCTTTCTAAAGACGGAATTTGACCATCTACATCCAGATTAAATTGATGTTCGGCTTTGGCAGACAAGCGCATACCATTCTGTTGAAGATCATTAATATTGACATCGGATGTGTCACTATTAATTTTGCTTTTCAATGTTAGCGGAAAAAGTGAAGCAAATCCGTTACCCACCGTCTTGCCGGTTTTCAAACCATTGTCGCTGTTTACCAGTGTTGTCAGTTCAAAAGAAACTTTTTTAATCCCACCAAACGGAGTTGTCTTCGCATCACTTGATTTACTCAGGCGAATATCGCGAAAATTAATCACATTCATTAGATTTGCCGTTTGTAACTGCCACAGACGGTTTTCATTGCTGACATGCGTTGTTATATCAAACACCAAAGAAGGAATCAGTTGAGTTTGTAAAACTGCGGGTGTTTTTGACGTCGTATCTTTTACAAAGATTTTTAAACTTGTCTCTGGCGTTTCACTCATATCCAGCTTGATGCTGTTTTTCAATGTTTGCGCTGTCCATAGCGCACTAATTGCCAGTTTTTTTAACTGCCCTTTATATGCCAGCGTTTGTTCGGGAAGCTCCAGCGCTATGTCCAGATCGATAGCATTGAGTTGGATATCTTTTATATCAATATCAAGCGGTGGAGTGCTGAGCAGTTGTTCCAATTTTTCCAAATCCAGAGGTTTCGCATCTTCGGGTTCCTCTGTTTTAGGTTCATCTTCACCTTGCGGTTTGAAGCGAGCGCTGAGTTGCGCATTTTGCAGTATCAATTCATCAAGCTGAAATCGATTCTCCATTAATTCCCAAATTGAATACTGCAGTTTGAATTCCTGGGCTTCGAAACGTGCCTCACCGGTTTTTTCATCCTGCCATTCCAGCGAAAGGCCATTAAATGCCACAGATTTGAGCGGATCAAATTTGAGTGAATCGAGACGATGAATTTTAACACCGGCTGATGCCAGTTGCGGTGCGAAAGATGAAAATGTATCTTGAGTAAATTCGCTGGAACGCAGGAAAAGATAAACAGACACTAGCAAAAGGCAAACCAGTGCCAATAAGCTGCCAATCGCTATACCACTTATTTTGAGAACTCTGCGCCAGCCAGAAAGTTTTTTAGCTGGTGTTTGTTCCGAATTTTTTTCTACTGCAGTGATGGATTTATTCTCAGTTATTTTGTGCGCCGTCATTGATCCATTCAATTAATGCGTCGATAGTTGCCTGGTCTGCGGACACCTGCTCTTGTATGTGCACGTTATAGGCATTGGTACAATTAAAAGCCGCACTAATGGAGTCAGCAACAGATAATGCTAAACTACCAACAATCAGCGATTCATTTGCACTATTCGGTTTAATCAAACTGACATCGTTGCAGTCGCCGGTTCGAACCCAGTTCTGATAATCGGTGTCTACTGTTTTATTAATGGTGTTGGCATAAAATGCATCTTTAGTTGAAAAATCTGGGCCATCTTCAGTTCCATTAGTCGCAGCAGGACTGTGACAACCGGTACTACAGGTGTTGAATAAACTATCCCACATTTCGGTATATGTCGTTTTATCATCAGTTTCCGAACACCCCCACAACAGCATGACACTTATGATTAAACCGATTTTTAGCAGTTGTTTGCATTGTATTGGATAAATCATGTTCACTCCTGTTTATTTGGTGTTCAATTCTGAATTCAGATGTCCATTACCATGGTTCAATTATAACCCACATTAATGTCACTGTTCCTTTATAACTTTTAACTAACAACTTTTAGTGTTTATTCCAAACGCTAATGCTCACTAATCGAACATGGAACCTTTAAATTTTCGAATATCACGACGATCCTTTTTATTAGGTTTCCCGGCAGCCCGACTTACTACTGGTGCATTTTTCATCATTTCAGCGTGGGCCTCACGTTTAGCGATGCTTTCTTCTGTTTCTTCGTATAAAGTTTGTGCGATCTTTGCCGGGCCACGTTTGTTACTTAATGCTTTAACGACGACAACTTGATGCATTTGACCACGAGTAATTTCCAACACCGCATCAATTTTAACTGCTCGACTGGGTTTTACTTTTACGCCGTTCATGTGCACCTTGCCACCGTTTATAGCTTCAGTGGCTAATGCGCGGGTTTTAAAAAAACGGGCTGCCCATAACCATTTATCAATTCTTACATCAGTTTCCACGCTTTACTCCCATGCGGCAGAATGTTTCGAGCGCTTAAAATTATCACCAAAACGCTATGTTACAATCTTTATCTTTTTAATAATGGTAGTTTATTACTATGGGCATAGAAATAGAACACAAATTCACCTTAAAAAATGAACAATGGCGTGATCATGTCGCACGCAGTGAGCGACTGGTGCAAGGTTATCTTGCAGGCAATGAACGTGCATCGATTCGCGTACGCATCACCGGGGATAAAGCCAACCTGAACATAAAAAGTGCCACACTAGGTACCTTTCGTCAGGAATATGAATACGAAATTCCCCTGGCTGATGGCGAAAAAATATTGAACGATCTTTGTGAAAAACCTGTCATTGATAAAGTACGACATTATGTTCAACACGCAGGTAAAACCTGGGAAATCGATGAATTCAGTGGTGAGAATATCGGCTTAATCGTCGCCGAAGTGGAACTGGAATCAGAAAATGAACAGTTTGACATACCCGGGTGGGCTGACCAGGATGTCTCGGATGATCCGCGTTATTACAATGTCAGTCTGGTGAAGCATCCATATAAAAACTGGTAATAAATGTGCATACTCAATCGCGACCTTCGAGCATTGAAATGAATCCATGTTAAATAAAATACGGTACTTATTAAGGCCAGCTATTTTCGTTTGCACTGCCCTGTTTTTGTCTGCCTGCAATCAGCCAGTGGAAAATGCCGTTCGATTTGGCCTGGCCAGCATGCCTTCTAATCTGGATCCTTTATATGCCACGGATGCGGCATCCAGTCGAATTGGTCGATTACTGTTCCAAAAACTGGTAGATTTTGATGATAGCAAAATGCCTGTGCCCGGCATCAGCAACTGGGAAAAAATCTCTGAAACACATTATCGATTTCGACTGAACGAAAATGTAAAAAATTTTCATAACGGTGATGTTCTCAGCAGTGCCGATGTAAAAGCCACTTACGAATTTGTGTTGGATAAAAATAATGCCTCACCACATGGTGCCGCATTAAACATGATTGAACTCATCGAAACACCAGACGCATCAAGCATCGACTTTTTTTTATCCCGAGCGGATCCATTGTTTCCGGCCTATTTGGTCATCGGCATCGTGCCGAAAAAACTCATCCAACAGAAACATGCTTTCGGTAAACAACCGGTTGGCAGCGGCGAATTCAAGTTTGTTAACCGCAGTGAGGAAGGTAAAATTAATTTATTGCGTTTACGTGATAATTTAAAGCTGCAATTTATTCATGTTCCCAAACCTACCGTTCGTGTATTAAAACTTATGCGCGGTGAAATCGATATTATTCAAAACGATTTATTACCCGAGCTGATTACTTATCTCAATGACAATGACGAAGTAGAAATTCACCAAATCAAAGGTTCCAACTTTAAGTACATCGGTTTTAATATGGAAGATCCGGTGCTAAAACATATTGAAGTGCGTCAGGCCATTGCGTATGGTATTAATCGCCAAGAGATCATTCAGTATGTTTATGGTGATACCGCCCGCGAAGCAACCGCACTATTACCGCCAGATCATTGGGCAGGTAATCCAGCATTAAAGAGTTATGCTCACGACCCTGAAAAAGCCAAATCATTACTGAAAAAACTGGGATATGGCCCTTCAAATCCATTGCCGTTAACCTATAAAACCTCAAGTGATCCGTTTGGCCTTCGGCTTGCTACCATCTATCAGAATCAACTGGCACAAGTCGGCATCGAAATGGATATTCGCAGTTATGATTGGGGTACTTTTTATGGCGATATAAAACAAGGTCGTTTCCAATTATACAGTCTGGCCTGGATTGGCATAAAAACACCAGATATTTTTCGTTACACCTCACACAGCGATGCCATTCCACCTAAAGGTGCTAATCGAGGGCGATATATTGATAAAGAAGCCGATAATCTGATTGAAAAAGCAGAGAGTTATGCGGATTTAAATCAACAAGCCAATTATTATCGCCAATTGCAGGCACATTTACTCGAGCAACTACCATACGTCCCTTTATGGTACGAAGATCAGGTGGTAATTATTCGTAATAATGTTAAACAATACAGCATCAGTGCCGATGGCAATTATGATGGTTTAAAAACGGTAAAACTTGCAGGTTCGATATGAATAAATCCATTATTGTTAATCTTGAAAAACAAACGCTGGATTTATACGAGTCAGACAATAAACTGTTAAAAAGTTACGCTGTTAACACCGCGAAAAATGGCCCCGGCGAACTTTTTGGCAGCGAGTGCACACCCCGTGGTCAACACATCATCCGCGCCAAGATAGGTAAGGATCAGGCAATCAATACCGTGTTTGTTGGTCGTCGCCCCACGGGTGAAATTTACGAACCAGAACTGGCAAAGCAGCAACTCAGTCGGGATTGGATACTGACACGCATTTTATGGCTGAGTGGTACGCAACCAGGATTTAATCGATTAGGAAACGTCGATAGTATGCGACGTTTTATTTATATCCACGGCAGCCCTGATGAGATCCCTTTCGAGTCACCCTCCTCTCACGGTTGTATTAATATGCACAATGCGGATTTGATGGAGTTGTTTGATCTAGTGCCAGTTTACACATCGGTATTTATTACTGAGGATTAAAGTCCCCGCTGACCTGTGTTTCCCGCGCGGGAAACACAAGCAAAAATACGAACGTCGTAAAAATTTAAAACATCATCTCCCCAGCATGTTGAGTGACTAAATAAAACACCAACGCAATGGGTAGTGCCATCACAGCAAATACAGAAATCGTATTTTTCCAAACTCTTGTTTCATCTTCAAAGGGATAAAAAGCAAACACCGGCACAATGGCAATCAATGGCAAAACCAGCCATGGCACTTTGGCATATTCAATCGCTGCCGGTAATACTAATGCAGCAATAAACGCCGTGGTAACCGTAAATGTATACCCGGCTTCGTTTTCACTGCGTATTAATAATTGAATTAATAAAAATGCACCGCCCGCCGCGGCTAAAGCCAAGCCCATTTGTCCCAGCAATGCTGATGCACCAATTAACGCTGCACCACCAATTACCGTACCCGTGGCAGTGGCCGCAATGCCTGCCGACAAAGCTGGTATTTCAGAGAATCGTAAAAATGTTTTCACCATCCACATGGCATAAATAATATAACTCAATACGGGTAGCCAGGATTCAGACATCGGCTTGTTTTTCAGCACCGGCCACAATATCCAAAGCAAAGCAGCAATGACCAACACATAAAAAACATTGATTACCAAAGTGAGATCTTTACGTAATAACTGAAGAATAATAGCCAGAATTGGAATCAGGAAAACAATCAACGTAATTTTCCGCGTACTGCTTAATGGCTCAAAGCTGATGCCGGTGGTGAGTATAATTGTGGTTGCAAACCCGGCAACAATAGCCAAACCGGCGAAGACGTTCACCTTCATGAATAAACCCGCAATAATAATTGCTGCGATGAACGGCGCCACTCCGCCCTGTACTGCGGGATGCGACAGTAATTCTTCCAAAGCTAGTACTCCTTTATTATCAATCTGTTATACTCGACAATCGCTGCGATGCCGAGATTTATTACAGTCCATTCTTGTGTGGAAAATTAATTCTAATACTATAGTATAAACAATTCCTTGCAGCAGTTTTGCATTAGATTAGGACAAATTCAGTTGCCTCAGCTAACATATTCGGTATCTGAGTATTGCGATCAGTATTTATATATAATAATATGCTAATATAGATTGGATTAATGGATTAAAACGGAATTTATTAAATCCTAATCATAGCTTCGGCATATTAATTGAAGAATTTGGCAGACAAAAAGTCTCAAGGGTAAATTTATGAATCAACGCTTGTTAGTCGCAGTTTTATTAATCGCTCCACTCTCACTGTTTTCGTCTATCTCTTTCGGGGCTGAAAGTTTAGCATCGATTTATCAAAAAGCGCTGGAGCGTGATCCGGAAATTGCTGCGGCGAAGTTTGCAATGGAAGCAGGGCAAGAACAATCTTCTCAAGGACTATCGCCTCTTTTACCACAATTAAATTTATCTGGTAATATTGGTCGCTCCCATACAAAAACTGAACCTGATTCCTCGGATCCGGTGTTAGGAAAAAATAGAAGCATTGATTCTGATAGTCAAAGCATTGGAATTATACTTAGTCAGAACCTTTTCAATGCCTCAAATTTTAAAGGCTACAAACAAAGTAAATCCGCGAGTAAACAAACCTCAATAGAATATAAGATCGCCGAGCAAAGTCTGATATTACGTGTCGCTAAATCCTACTTTGATGTTTTATCTGCACAGGAAAATCTGTCTGTCGCGCAATCCCAAACCCGTGCATTTCTGGAAAGCCTGGAACGAGCCAAACTGACTTTTAAAGTAGGTACAGCAACCAAAACCGACAAACTAGAAGCCCAAGCTCGCTACGACTTAGCCCGTGCTGACGAAATTTCAGCATCAAACCAGTTATCCATCGCCAAACAGGCACTCGCCAGTATCATTGGCGAATCACCTGACAATCTATTGGCTTTAAATAAACAAGCAACATTGAGTATGATTACCCCAGAAGATATGCAGTACTGGGTTGATCTAGCGATGAAAAACAATTTTCAGTTAGAGCTCAGTCAAAGTGGTCTAGAAATTTCTAGTCAGGAAGTATCCAAATTAAAAAGTGATCGACTGCCAACACTTGACTTTGTCGCCTCAGCATCTAAAGGGAAGCAGTATGATTTTCGGTCCGATTCAGATGCAGATACAACAAATTATAAAGTAGCAATTGAACTAAAAATGCCCCTCTACACTGGCGGTCTCATGTCGTCCCGCATTCGCGAAGCGGAACATTTACGTTCGCAACAACAACAAAATCAGATTACCAGCCAACGTCAGGTTATTTTGCAAACCCAGCAGGCATTTCTCACTGCAATGAATGGCAAACAACAAACCGATGCTTTAAAACAAGCGCTGGTTTCCAGTGAAAGTGCCTTGCAAGCAACCCGCAAAGGTGTGGAAGTCGGTGTACGAACCAATCTTGATTTATTGGATGCCCAACAACAATTCTTTGCCACAGAGCGAGATTACAGTTTTGCGAAATACAATTATTTGCTTAGCGTTCTGGATTTAAAAGCCGCCGCGGGTATTTTATCCGATAAAGATGTTGAGCAATTGAATAACTTGTTAAGTGCTGCCGGGAATAGTTAAGCTCTGAGATGATTGGTTTGAAGCAATTCCTTACACAATTGCTATTGTATTAATGAATTAAACTAAGTACTACTTTCCCTAGATTTTCAGTCGAACAGACCCATTAAGTAAGGGGATTTACTGATATCTTATTTGTTGTATTATTGTTATACTTTTTAACGTGAAATTCACGAAAACAACACATTAATGCCTGAGAGACTCACCCAATAACTCGGCAATTAAATAATAACAGCGTAATGTGGGAAACAAGAACGGGGAAAATCTCATGTTAGACACAACAACACATGTCATAAAATTTGCTGATGCGAATACGACACCGGACAGTGATGAATTGGCCAATCTGGGCCCAGGTTGTTATGTAGAAGTCAAAGACGGTAACAATAAATATTGGGCTGAAATTCAAGCTATCAATAATGAATCAATTACGGGGCTCATCCATTACGAACTGGAAAACTCCATTGATGAAAGCGTAGACAAAACACGCCCTACCAGCGAGTTTAACAAGGATCAAATTGTTAACCTGGGTTGCGATAATTATTGCTTTTGTTAAGCTTTTAAAAATCCTAATATAAACTCCCGTAGCACACAAAACACTGTTGCGGGATGATGGTTTTCTACTCCCTACTCATTTACACACTCAAACTTTAACGACAGTTTCTTTCACTAAATTGCTATTGCTAAAACTTTCCTTTACATGACACACTTGATGCTATCAAGGATTCATATGGATAAGGAAAAAGAGCATGAATCAAGAATGGCAATTATCATCAGAATTAATTCACCTCAATCACGCCGCCGTTGGCCCCTGGCCAGAACGTACACGTGTTGCGATTAATCAATTCGCCGAGCAAAACACCCATTACGGTTCCCTGCACTATCCTCAGTGGCTACAAAAAGAAGCTGAGTTACGTACACAATTACAACAACTGATTAATGCCAATAGCCATGAAGAAATCGCCTTATTAAAAAACACTTCTGAGGCCTTGTCTGTTGTTGCTTATGGCCTGGATTGGCAAGCCGGTGACAACATCGTCATCAGTAATCAGGAGTTTCCTTCAAACTATATTGTGTGGGAATCATTAAAGCCATTGGGTGTGGAAGTTCGTTATGCAGATCTATCCACTCATGATTCACCCGAAGATGCCTTAATCGCATTATGTGATAGCAATACCCGTTTGTTATCCATTAGCTCAGTGCAATATGCCAGTGGCTTGCGCATGAATTTGAATCGTCTGGGTGAGCATTGTAAATCAAAAAATATTTTCTTTTGCGTTGATGCTATTCAAAGCATTGGCGCAGAGGTTTTTGACGTGCAAGCCTGCCAGGCAGATTTTGTTATGGCAGATGGTCATAAATGGATGCTTGGCCCTGAAGGACTGGCATTGTTTTATTGTCGTCAGGATGTCATGGATAAGCTAAAGCTGAAGCAATACGGTTGGCATATGGTAGAAAACTATCTGAACTTTGATGATAAAAACTGGCAGGTGGCCAACAGCGCACGACGCTTTGAATGTGGCAGCCCCAATATGTTGTGTATTCATGCATTAAGCGCAAGCGTTTCCTTATTACTTGAAATTGGTATGCAGCAAGTCAGTAATCAATTGCAACAAAAACTGAATTTTTTGCACGAACAGTTACCGCACATCAATCATATAAACGTACACAGTGATTCAGCACTGGAGAGACGTGTTGGCATTATCAGTTTTGAATCAGAAAAAATACCCAGCGAAGAATTATTCAGTTACCTGAAAAAACAACAGGTTTTCTGCGCAATGCGTGCAGGTAAATTGAGATTTTCGCCACACTATTACACCGCAGATCAACAGTTACAGCAGGTCGTCGATATTTTAAAAAGCCTTTCCAATTGATGACAAATTTTTCTCAGGCAAGCATATTTTCCACGCATAATTTAATGTTTATTTTTGAGATTTTGTGAATCCGCCATCAAACTTCAATAATTTTCGTGAATAATTGATCGGGAATTACGCTAAACAATAGTGTAACAATGAAACTGTATTGAAATCAGATTAATATAGCCATTTACTTCAACTATAAACGGCATGAAATATGTAGTAATCTCAGACGCTTGGGGATGAACTTTCAATGCCAATACTTGTTCAAATTTATAACAATCAGATTTTCGACATGACGTGAAACTGCGCCAGGAAAAGAACAGCTACATGAGGCTAAATAACCTGATATGTATGCATTTAGGCGTAATTGCCGAGAATCAAACTTAAATCGTCAACGGCTTAAGCACTACGTTGATGACAAAAAAGGAGAGCTTCACACTCTCTTTTGGAAACCCCATTGGATTTGCGCTCACCGCAGGCAGTCGAGGGAATTGAGATTAACGTGTTAAGGAGTTAACCATTATGCTTTCCGCATTGTTGTTTTTTTTGTTGTTCGGTGTACTAGCCTACCACCGGGCTAAGGCAATTATCTGGACAGCTGCATTCGGTGCGTATTTACTGATACTGAGTTTTATTTGTTCAGGCGGTTTTATTATTTGGGCAAGCTGGATTGTCTTTTTTGCTTTTGCATTGATCATAAATATTTCAGCTATTCGCCGTGTAATCATCAGCAATCCAATACTTAGCGTATTCAAAAAAATTCTTCCCGCCATGTCACGTACTGAAAAAGAAGCATTGGATGCGGGCAGTGTTTGGTGGGATGGTGATTTATTCAGCGGCAATCCACAATGGAATAAATTACTGAATCACAACACTGTCAAACTCACTCAGGAAGAACAAGACTTTCTTGACGGCCCGGCTAATCAACTTTGCGCGTTGGTTAACGACTGGCAAATTTCTCAGGAACTGAATGATCTGCCGCCGGAAGTCTGGCAGTTTATTAAAGAGAATCGTTTTTTCGGCATGATTATTCCGAAGAAATATGGCGGATTGGAATTTTCCGCATTGGCGCATTCAGCAGTGGTCATGAAAGTTTCCACCCGTAGCGTCGCAGCAGCCGTCAGTATAATGGTGCCCAATTCACTTGGCCCTGCGGAATTATTATTGCGCTATGGCACGGAGGAGCAAAAAAACCATTATTTGCCCAAACTGGCCATTGGTGAAGAAATTCCCTGCTTTGCATTGACCAATCCTGAAGCAGGCAGTGACGCCAGTTCCATTCCCGATTACGGTGTCGTTTGTAAACAGGATTTTGACGGTCAAAAAGATGCATTAGGTATTCGTGTAACCTGGGAAAAACGTTACATTACATTGGGCCCGGTGGCGACGGTACTTGGGTTGGCCTTTCAGCTAAGCGATCCTGACAATCTATTGGGTGACAACACAGAACTGGGCATAACCTGTGCGCTTATTCCTACTTCGCACCCGGGTGTGGTGATTGGTCGTCGTCATAATCCTTCCGGGATTGGATTTCAAAACGGCCCAAACTCCGGTAAAGATGTATTTATTCCCATGGATTGGGTAATCGGTGGTCAGGCGCAAGTTGGCCAGGGCTGGCGTATGCTCATGGAATGTTTAGCCGCCGGCCGATCCATTTCGCTACCTGCACTCAGTGTGGGTGGCTTAAAGTTCAGCAGCCGTAGCATGGGCGCTTACGCTCGCGTTCGCAAACAATTCAAAACCTCCATCGGCAAATTTGAAGGTGTGGAAGAACCACTGGCACGCATGGCCGGTTATACCTACATGGCAGATTCGGCGCGAATCCTCACAGCAAGTGCGCTGGATCATGGCGAAAGCCCTTCGGTGCTGTCTGCTATACTTAAATACAACCTGACAGAACGTATGCGACAAGCAGTTAATGACGCTATGGATGTACAGGGAGGTGCCGGAATATGTCTTGGACCAAACAACATTCTCGGCAAGTTATATCACGCCATACCCATCAGTATTACTGTAGAGGGCGCCAATATTCTTACCCGTTCGCTAATTGTTTTTGGTCAGGGCGCAATTCGCTGTCATCCTTATGTATTTCAGGAAATGCAGGCAGCCAGCGAAACCGACAAACACAAAGCCTCCCATCAGTTTGATGAAGCCTTCAGCAAACATGTCTTGTTTGTTATCAGTAATCTGTTCCGCAGTGGGTTTATGGGATTAAGTAATGCACACTTTATCAGCGTACCCGATCATGGTGGCGTGGATAATTATTACAAACAACTCACTCGTTTTAGCAGTGCTTTTGCTTTGTTGTCGGATGTCGCCATGGCCACCTTGGGTGGTAACCTGAAACGTAAAGAAAAATTATCCGGGCGTTTTGCCGATGTGTTGAGTTTGATGTATTTGGCTTCTGCATCTTTAAAACGATTTGAAGATCAGGATTGCCCACAGGAAGATCTGATTTACATCAAATGGGTTTGTGAAGATTGCCTCTACCAAATTCAGGAAGCATTAATGGGCATTCTGCATAACTTGCCCAACCGCTTCATCGCCAAGTCACTTCAATATGTGATTTTCCCTTATGGCAGACGTTTAACACCACCCAGTGATGACCTGGGTCACGAAGTTGCCAAATCTTTGATTTCACCTTCCGGTGCGCGGAATAGATTAACAACAGGTATTTATATTCCTGAAACCGATGATCAACAAGTCGCGCGATTGGAAGAAGCGTTGAATCTGGCAGCAGATGCAGAAAAAATAGAGAAACGTTTGTTAGGATTAAAACGACAAGGCGACCTGACTGGCGAAAATATGGATGAAATGCTTAAACAGGCAGATAAAAAAGTTCTGATTACCGATCAGGAAGCCAAATTATTTGCACGTTATCTGTTTTTGCGAAAAGCGATCATTTCGGTGGATGACTTTGAACCCGACGCATTCAGATTGAATAAATAATTTAGGAGACAAGGATGGCAGTAACTCGAAAAAAATCATTAGCCAAACCCGTATTCATTGTAGATGGTAGTCGTACTCCTTTTTTAAAAGCCCGGGGGAAACAAGGCCCATTCCCCGCAGCTGATCTGGCGGTTGCGGCAGGTCGTCCACTTTTGGAAAGACAAAATTTTGCGCCCAGCGATATTGATGAAGTAATTCTGGGTTGTGTCATGCCCAGCGCTGATGAAGCCAATATTGCACGGGTTGCTTCTCTGCGTTTGGAATGCGGGGAAAATGTTCCCGCCTGGACAGTGCAACGCAATTGCGCTTCTGGCATGCAAGCACTGGATTGTGCGGCAATGAATATTGCAACCGGACGTTCCAACCTGGTATTGGCCGGTGGCGTGGAATCCATGAGTCGAGCACCCATTTTATTAAACGATATGATGGTTAACTGGCTGGCCGACTTTACTCGTGCCCGAAAACCCATGGACAAACTCAAAGCCATTAGCAAATTACGCGGCAAGCATTTAAAACCTATTATCGGTTTACTTCGAGGTTTGACTGATCCTGTTGTAGGTTTAAACATGGGACAAACAGCAGAAATTCTTGCGCATCGATTTAAAATTTCACGCAATCAAATGGATGAGTTTGCCATGGAAAGTCATCGTCGTTTGGCTGCTGCCCAAGACGCCAATCTCATGGGTGAAATAGAAATCTCATATGACACCAAAGGCAATTATTACCAACACGATGATGGATTAAGACGCGATACTGATATGACGAGTCTTTCCAAACTCAAACCCTATTTTGACCGACGTTTTGGAAAGGTTACTGCGGGTAACAGTGCACAAATTACCGATGGTGCAGCCATGTTATTACTGGCCAGCGAATCTGCAGTAAAAGAGCATAAATTACCTGTTATGGGGCGTATTGTCGATAGTAACTGGGCGGGTCTTGATCCTTCACAAATGGGATTGGGTCCGGCGCATGCCATGGCTCCAATTTTGGGCACGAATAAATTGCGCCCGGAAAATATCGATTACTGGGAAATAAATGAAGCCTTTGCTGCACAAGTATTATCTTGTGTGGAAGCCTGGAAAAGTAATGAGTATTGCAAAGAAAATCTGAACAAACGAACAGCCATTGGCGAAATACCCCATGAGCGATTAAATGTGGATGGCGGTGGTATCAGTATTGGTCACCCTGTCGGTGCTAGTGGTGCGAGGATTGTTTTACATTTGCTACATGTTTTACAGCGCAATAATGCGAAACGGGGAATGGCCAGTTTATGTATAGGTGGCGGCCAGGGTGGTGCAATGTTAATTGAAAGCGAAATGGAGTAAGCGCATGACAGAAACAAAACAATATCAGCATTGGAAATCCGTCACCGATCACGAAGGCATTCTTTGGTTACATCTGGATAAAGCTGGTGCCAAAACCAATGTTTTAAACGTTGAAGTACTGGAAGAACTGGAATCTATTCTCAGCGATATTGAAAGCGGTCATGTGCCTTCAGGTGTGATTTTTCTGTCGGATAAAGCCAATGGTTTTATCGCCGGTGCCGATGTAAATGAATTTACTAAAATCGAAAATCACGATCAGGCTTTAAAACACATTCAGCGCGGTCAAAATGTTATGGATCGTATCGCGGCCTTGAAATGTCCCACCGTGGCACTAATTCACGGTTTTTGTATGGGCGGTGGATTTGAACTGGCATTAGCCTGTGATTACCGCATTGCCGATGATGGCCCATCAACTCGTATTGCTTTACCAGAAGTGCAATTGGGTATTCATCCCGGTTTTGGCGGCACTGTGCGATTACCTCGATTAATTGGTGCACCCGCGGCAATGGATATGATGCTTACCGGAAAGCCATTTAACGCCCGCAAAGCCAAACGCATTGGCATGATTGATTACGCGGTTCCAAACCGGCAATTGATTCCTGCGGCCAAGAAAACCATTATGGATCATCCGCCGGTACATAAACCCACACGTATGCAAACATTGAGTAATCATATGTTGGTGCGGCCGCTTCTCAAACAATTCATACAACGCAATGTGGCAAAAAAAGCCAATAAGGCACACTACCCTGCTCCTTATGCCATGATTGATCTTTGGGCCAAGTATTATGACGATCCGGTTAAAATGACCGAAGAGGAAGCAAAGTCTGAAGCTAATTTAGTCATAAACAGTACAGCGCAAAATCTGGTGCGCGTGTTTCAATTGCGCGAACAACTCAAGGCACTGGGTAAATCTGATGCCAGCAAACAAGCTGGAAAAATCAGTAATGTGCATGTTGTTGGCGCCGGTGTTATGGGTGGTGACATTGCTGCCTGGTGTGCGTTTAAGGGTTTGCGTGTCACCCTTCAGGATCGTAATCCTGAAATCATTGCCAAAGCCATGAAGCGTGCGCACAAACTTTTCTCACGTAAAATGCGTGGCGATCGCTTAGGCATCATTGCTGCCATGGATCGTTTGATTCCAGACGTAGATGGTCGTGGTGTACCAAAAGCAGATATCATTATTGAAGCGATAGTGGAAAATATTGAAGCCAAACAGGGCTTGTATAAAACCCTGGAACCACAAATGAAGAAAGATGCATTGCTGACTACGAATACTTCCAGTATTCCCCTGGAGATACTGAGCCAAACCTTAACCAAACCGGAACGGCTTGTTGGTCTGCATTTTTTTAATCCGGTGGCGCAAATGCCGTTGATTGAAATCGTAACTGCTGATCACACCAATAAAGTTGATGCAGCCCGCACCGCTGCGTTTGCCACTCAAATTGATCGCTTACCCTTACCCGTAAAAAGTGGCCCAGGCTTTTTGGTTAATCGTATTCTCATGCCATATATGCTTGAAGCCGTTCGTATCCACGGTGAAGGTGTACCTGCAGAATTCATTGACAAGATCGCACTGGAGTTTGGTATGCCCATGGGGCCATTGGCACTGGCTGACACGGTTGGCTTGGATATATGTTTATCCGTTGCAGAAATTTTATCCAAAGACCTGGACGTTCAGGTACCAGAAAGTCTGCAAACTATGGTTAAACAAGGTAAGTTGGGTGTTAAATCCGGTGGTGGATTTTATGAATACCAAAATGGTAAAAAAGTTAAAACCAAAGCGGCTGACTCATCGGCGGATAAAAAAGTACTTACTGACCGTTTGATTGGCCGCATGGTTAACGAAGCAGTTGCCTGTTTGAGAGAAAATGTCGTCGAAAATCGTGAACAACTGGATGCTGGTGTTATTTTTGGTACCGGTTTCGCGCCGTTCCGTGGTGGTCCTTTAAATTATGCCAGTCACGAAGGTGCTGACAGTTATAAAAACAAACTTAATTCATTATCGCAAAAACTGGGCAGTGGTTTTAAACCGGATGACGGCTGGGAGCAGTTTGTTTCGGGATGAGCGCTTTCCAGCTCGTTGAAAAACGTAATGAGCGCAGCAAAGTCGAGGCAAAAAATTAGGGGTTCGGCATTGTCAGATGAAGAAACTGCAAACCAGGGTTTGCAGTTTCTTTAATAGAAAACAATTTATTTTGATCTTCGCAGTACAACAGTCATACCCAAAAGCAGCATAAGCCAATAACTCAATGCTCCACCACTTTTATCATCAGAACTCTCTGCCTGGCCGTTATTAGAAGCAACTGGCGAAATAACAGGCGTTATATCATTGGGAACAGCTAAAGCGACAGGATCACGAATTACATTTAAAGCTGGATTAGAATCAAATACATCATTGTCGCGCAATGTTAATGCAATGGTTTTGGCAGCTATATCAATCACCGCCGAAGAAATATCAGGATCATCCGTACTATTCATGGTTCGCCAAACACCAGTATTATCCAGTTTTCGCACGACCGCATTGCTGGGTATATTGGTATCTAGCGGTAATTGCAATGACAGCACCAGAGAGTCTCCAGTAGTGATTGCTATATCTTTAACGCTGAAAAAGAAGGCGCCCAAAGGAAATGTATAATCCACATCGGCGACTTCGGTAATTAACTGGGTTTCATTAATAATATTAATTTCACTGGTTGTGCCTGAACCTTCAACGATACTGATAGCCACATCTTCGGTAACGGGAGCATCATTAATGATACTGATGCCAATGATGGCGGCGTTGGAACACTGGCCATCACTGTAACACGCACGAAAACTGAATTGGTCTGTTCCTGCCGCAATGGCATTCGCTGTATAAACCCAAGCACCATTCATAACAGTTGAATCTAACCCTACGGTACCTTGAGTAGGTTGATCCACAATTTCAAAGGTTAAAGCATTGGGGCCTGCATCAGTCACATTAAAGACCCCCTCAACCACACCGCTGGCTTGAGTTACATATTGCATGGGATTTGCTACTGGTGGTAATAATTCAAACGCCCCGATATCACAAGCACCAGTGGGACGTAAGCGACCCTGTTGATCCGTTTCAGGGCAAAAAGTATTATTGGCTACATCAACTGCCGCACTACCCAATTCAAAACTTTGTACATGCGGCAATAAACGGTCGAACTCAACTTGCGTTAACGCGGGTGGTGTACCGTTGTAGAAATTCAATCCAGCAGGTTTTATATCATTCATTTCGAATGGGACTAATTTGAGGTCCTCGAGTACAATTCCTGAAGTATCACTGGCTTGAGTAAAGTTACAAGTACCTCGACCATCGAGATTAGCATTTCCTTTACTATCGATATTATGTCCAAGAGAAACTATTTCACCTTCAGTGGTGTGTCCACAATCATCCAATCCAGAGGAGCGAAAAGTTCCCCCTTTATTATTGGCAAATATAGTATTCACCACCGGTATACGCACTTTCGGCTGGTTTTGCCCAGGTTGGCCAGCGATAAACAATCCACCACCACCGATACCGCCATCTAGGAACCCATCCACATAATCCTGAAAATTCAAACTGAAAGAGAAACCACCGGGAAATACGAAACTTTCTTCCGCAGGAATAAACGGTGTTATGCCAGGAATATCACCTTGTGAAGAAGAATCATAACCTTGTGCAATATTATCAGTGAATGTCACATTACTGAGTACAGGTTCGCCTAGGTTTAGAGTGCCCAGTTCGCCCATGCGCATATAAATCCCACCGCCATTACGCTGCGCGAAATTATCATTGAAAGTCGTATTATTGATACGCAGCCGACCCATGCCATGGTAAATCCCACCGCCGTCCGCCAAAACCATATTATGATGGAAAACCGAATGACTGATTTCCAGATTTCCCCAGTTGTAAATACCGCCGCCTAAAAATGCAGCTGTTCCGGAATCGGCTGTTGTTGGGTTATAAACGACAAAAGAATTATCTATGATTGTGTTATTGTTTAACGTCGCAAGCCCTGAACCAGAGCTACTTAAATTGGCATAAATCAGTGTATGATTTAATTCGGTATAACCAAAAACAGAAAATATGGCCCCGCCCATACCCATGGCCTGATTGGCGTACATCCAAACGTCATTAAGAACCACCCGACCACGATTGAGTATGCCGCCACCAAGACCGCCGTTCTGCCAGTTACCATCTACATCCAGCACCTGTACAAGTCCGTTAGCTATAGAAAGACCGTTTAGTGTTAAGTCACTCCATTCCTTGAGATCGAAAACCCTATCCAAATCGGCGCCATTTATCACCGTTTCGGCTGCACCTGCACCATTGATAGTGAGTTTGCGGGCATGGGTTACAAGATCACCAATCACATCAAGATCCCCAGTTGCAGCCTCTTCTTCATCACGACCAGGAATATTTAGCCAATATGTGCCTGAGGTTAGTGTAATACTATGCTCACCATCAAGATGATTGCTTTCCTGTACAGCTGCACGTAGTGAACATGTGTTATTAGCTGTAGCGCACACCCCATCACCGGGATTGGCATCAACTTCATCCAGCAATGTATCAGTTACAAAATCAGCGGCGAACAAACGTACAGAAAAAAAAGTCAGCAATATGGCCAGGTAAGAAACAGCGATGTGTTTTTTGTGAAACATAAGACTCCCTTCTTTAATTGCACGCATGTTTGTATTGTTGGTTTTCTTTTGTGCGCACTTTTTGACCTAAGTGTTTTATAGATTATTTTTTAATAATAACGAGTTTGACCAGAAAATAACCAAAAGTATTCGTTATTTTTTCAATTTTTTAACTGACTAAAGATAACAGGGCTGGAGATACAAAAAAAGCAATATCAAAGACTATTTTGATTTAGCTGTTCTTGGTCATCAATAGCGCTTTTTATATTCACCAAAACGAACAAATAAGCAATAGCCGCTTAATTCGGACATATAAATTCCGGTTTTACCGGCACACACATCAAATGATTACCTTAATCAAAATTTTTTAAATTTTCATCTTACGGCTGCCGTTACATTAGAACTCATATTGTGTGTCATTTTCACCGCATGGTTTTATGGCGCGTTTTAGAACTTTGCTACAAGCTATTGGTTTATACGGAAATATTGAATGTTTTTACCTATACGTGTCCTGATTATCGAAGATAATGAAGACGATATGATGCTCATATTGCGAGAGCTTCGTCGTGGTGGCTTCGAACCGGTTTATAAACATGTTGAAACCAGTGAAGAATTGCTTGGTGCATTGGGTTCTGGTGATTGGGATTTAGTAATCTCCGACTATTCACTCCCCACCTTCAGTGCACCAGATGCCTTAAAAATGATGAAAAAAAGCGGTCGTGATTTACCGTTTATTGTCGTTTCCGGTAATGTGGGGGAAGAAATCGCAGTGCAACTCATGCGTTATGGCGCCGGGGATTACATCAATAAAGACAATTTGACCCGCTTGTGCCCAGCGATTTTGCGCGAATTGGATGAAGCCAAAACCCGCCGCTTACACGCCGCATCAGAATCCCTGTCTGGGCGTTTATGGGATATTCTCAATAACTCTTTAAACGAAATTTATGTATTTGATTCAAAAACACTGCTCTTTAAGAACGCCAATCAAGCTGCCCTGAAAAACCTGGGATATACACTTGAAGAATTGCAACAGCTACATCCTTACGATATTAAAACAGATTTCGACAAAGACAATTTTAGCGATAAATTGCAGCCTTTGCTGTCTGGTGAAACCAGCAATCTGCAATTTCAAAGTTCACACTTAAGAAAAGATAAAACCCAGTATCCAGTGGAAACTACCGTCCAGCTCTCTACATCGAAAACTGAGCAAGTGTTTTTCGCTATTGTGTTGGATATCACTGAACGTGTTATTGCTAATGAAGAAATTTCCTCCCTGGCGAGATTCCCGGAAGAAAATCCAGCACCCATTATGCGATTAAACGAAAAAACTGAAGTGGTTTATGCAAACCCTGCTAGCTCTGCCATTCGGAACTACTGGCAGAAAATTTTTTCCGATGCCAGCCCTGATCATTGGCGCCAATGGGTAGAACGTTGTTTTGAGAACAATGAAATTGTGGAATTTGAAGAAATTTCAGATGAAAAATATTACAACTGGATAATTTCCCCAACACCCGACAAGAAATACGTTAACTGCTATGGTCGAGACATTACACGTCAAAAGTCCGCTGAAAATGATTTGAAACTGGCTGCACAAGTTTTTGAAAATACCATTGAAGGTATTATTTTGACCGATGCAGACAATAGAATCATTCGAGTAAATCCAGCCTTTACCCAAATTACGGGCTACGGTGAAAAGGAAGTGATTGGTAAGGATCCCTTGTTATTAAAATCTGGCAAGCAAGATTCGGCATTTTTTAAGCATATTCTCAAAGAATTACAAGTGCGCGGTATTTGGCAAGGCGAACTGTGGAACAAACGCAAAAATGGCGAAGTTTATCCTGAATACTTGACCGTTAACGCGGTTAAAAATGAAGGCCAGTCTATCAAAAACTATATTTCAATCTTCACGGACATTTCTGAGCGCAAAGAAGCAGAAGCCAATATTCATCAACTTGCTTACTATGATAATCTGACCGGTTTACCTAATCGTTTTCATATTCAGGAAAAGTTAACCATTGCCATTGAACAAGCACAAGCCAATGGATTTCCTGTTGCCATTCTGCACCTGGATTTACGACGATTCAAAAAAATCAACGAAATTCTTGGTCATAAAGTCGCGGATAATATGTTGGAATTGTTTTCTCAGCGAATCAACCAGGTACTGCCAAGCAACACGTTTTTTGGACGTATGGAAGGTGATGAGTTTTTATTATTTGCCAACCACACACATATTGAAGATGAAAACTCAGAGCTGATACAAACAATAAACAAAGCACTGGAAACAAACTTTGAAATTACTAACCAGGAAATCTATTTAAATTGCTGCATCGGAGTTTCGCATTACCCTCAAGACGGCGATACAGTTGAAGCACTCATCAAACATGCCGAAGCCGCAACCGCAGTGGCAAAAAAAGAAGAAATAAGCCTAAAGATTTTCTCTCGTGAACTTGAGGTTCGCGGCTTAAAACATATTTCCATAGAAAATGATTTACGAAAAGCATTAGAGCGCGAAGAATTCATTTTACATTACCAACCACAAATAGAATTAGAAACAGGAAAAGTCGTCGGCGTTGAAGCTTTGCTTCGATGGAATCATCCGGAACATGGCTTGATAGCACCACTTGAATTTATTCCCTTATTGGAGGAAACCGGACTCATCATCCCTGTAGGTGATTGGATTGTTCGTGAAGCATGTATGCAAAATAAACGTTGGTCCAAACTGGGCATTGATACCCCGCGGATTGCCATCAACTTATCGGCCAAACAATTTAATCAACAAAACCTGACGCGCAACATCAACAAGATCATAAAAGAAACAAATATAAAACCAAATCTCATCGAGCTGGAAGTCACAGAAAGCACCATTATGCGCCAGTATGATCAAGTAATAAAAACGCTTAGTGAATTACATGAAAGCAATATTTATCTTTCCATTGATGACTTTGGCACAGGCTATTCATCGCTGAGTTACTTAAAACACTTCCCCATTGATGTTTTGAAAATTGATCAAAGCTTTGTGCGTGAAATTCCCGAAAATAAAGATGACACCGCCATCGTCAATACCATTATCGCCATGGGTCACAACCTCAATCTAAAAGTTATAGCAGAAGGTGTAGAAACACTTGAGCAACACGATGTATTAAAAGAAATGGGCTGTGAATTAGCTCAAGGTTATTATTTTAGCCGCCCCCTACCACCCGATGAATGTTTTAGCTATTTAGAAAAACAATCAAAATTATAAAGCTTGGTAATAATTACATTCCACAATAATTTCTGAGCATTCCACTCTATTTTCATCTCAAGTATTACCATTGACTGCCGCTACACCTAGAGCAGCAGTCAACTTATATTTTTCAGTAGCTTATGAGCACAAATCAACAACATACAAAATATTCAGTTTTGCATATCTTGAGAACTTGCTTCGTCTCATTGTTGGCTCTCCATTGCATGTCAACTTATGCCAATGATGTGGGATTAATTCAGCCGCTTTATGTGAAAACCATTACGAATCCCTATCAGCAATATAATGATATCGATCCAGCCTGGTCAGGGAATGGAGAATTCATCAGCTTTGAACGTTATAACAACTTTTCTCATGGAATTGTTATTGCTGATCGCGAAGGAAAATCACTTCAGTCTGTGTATGCACAACGCCAAGAAAGAGTTTATAGCACACCGGCCATAAGCCTTCACAATAACAAATCCGTGAGAATCAACAGTGCTATTAGTTGGTCCCCTAACAATACAGAATTTGTATTTTCCAGCAACGGAAAAAATGAGAATTTCGATTTATATATTGGCAATACTGACAACTGGAAAACCCACAGAATCACATTTCACCCAAAAAAAGACAGCCAGCCACAGTGGTCGCCCAACGGCAGGTATATTTCTTTCATTTCCACTCGTGAAGAAAAGGCAAAGCTGTTTTTATATGATACCCAGGAATCAGAAATATCTTTATTGCTTGAACATGACTTAAATGTAATTTATTCACGCTGGTCACCTGATGGAGAAAAAATTGCACTTATGCTGGGTGAAAGCAATTTGTATCAGATCTATGTGATTGATGATTTAAATCAGCCTCAATTGAGCTTAAGACAAATTACAAGTTTAGATCACAACAGTATTCGGCCGAGTTGGTCACCAGATGGTGATAAGTTAGCTTTCTTCATCAACTATCACACAAAACAAAAACAAGTAAACTGGTACATAGCCGTTACTCAAAGTGAGCAAATTACCGCGCTAACAGATACAGATCTACAAAATATATTTGTTGCAAAACACGTCATTCCAAACTCACATACTGGACCCACCTGGTTACCAGATAGCGAACATATCGCTTACATAAAATCCAGCAGTAATCAATATAATCCCATTTACATCACAGATCTGGAAAATAAACAGGAAAATCTTTTTAACACCAACACCCACATGAACAAGGATGTTGTCTGCTCCCGTGACGGAACTCTGGTATTTCAATCCCAGGATAAACAATGGAGCAGAATATTTATCGCCAAACTACCTGAAAATGGAGTGTAGAAAAATGCGATATGTTTTAGGAATTTTCATGATCTTTTGTCTATTCACTTCAGCATTCGCTGTTGAGAGTGAAAATATTAAAAAGGTGATGAAATTATACAAAAGTCACCAATACGACGATGCAACACAATTACTTTTCAATTCGGTTGCCAATCCTAATACATTAAGCAGTGTTGAGTTACTGCAATCAAGCCTTGTACTCATTAAAAATCTAAAAATTCATAAAGTCATACATCAAAAGACAATAAATGCACAGCAAATATACTTGCAAATTTTGGTTAATGATAAAAATAAAAGGAAAAGTCTTTATGCACCGTTGTACCTGGCAGAAATTCTGATTCTTAAAGGCCAACTTAAACAAGCGAAAAATCTACTAAACAATTTTTCTAGCCAGAACAATATATCTGTCGAATATCTGGATCAGGGAAAGATACTGCTCGCATGGATTGCAGCACTTCAAAATGACAATCTCTTGTTCAAGCAATTGACACAGGAAATAGATAAAAACAACCCGCTATCCATCATGGCCGTGAATGCACTTAAAATGCGATTCAAAAAAGTTTCGAGTCTTAATCCGGAAACAATTCGCCAGGCAGAACCCCTTTATAAAGTGAATAATCAGATTATTTCTGCAAAGTTCGCCAATCTCGCTTTACGAATATACACCGATTTAGGCCAATTTGATAAAGCCATTGATATTCACCTCCGGTTTTCCAAAAGTACTGTTTCACTTGTAGAACAAATAAACGAGGATAAAGTTATTCGCTTCTACGAAGTAAGCTTATCGGAAAACCTTTATCGATTTTATTATGCGCTGGCAAAAAACTTATTAAACCGGGTAGTAAAAGACAAAAAATATCATGATATGGCAGTTTACTATTTGTCAGAACTTGAACTATTAGTTGCTAATAAAAATACTGCTGAGAAATATATGACCTTAATGAACGGCATTAATCGTTTACCCAAGAAGCTTGCCGAATTAACTGAAATCAGAGCCAATGCACATGGCTATCTCGCAGGGCATCAAAATCGGGCTTTTCAAGCCTGGGAAGAGGCTGTTAATAATCTGAAGAATAATCCATTCCTCAGTGCAGATGCCATACTCATGTGCATTTACGTGGATGCAAACTGCCCAACCATTGCACAAATTGCCCAACTCTCAGCAGAAGCAGGCAGGAGTGAACGATTTGAAGGTTTAAGTCTTAATGTAGGAAGATATTTTCTCATCAATAATCACACCGCTAAAGCACGCCGTTTGCTGGAAAACGCACTGGACAAAAGTAATAGTCACAGTCTTTCGGCAAATGATCCCATGTTGCTGATTAATTTGGCGGATGTTTATCGCATTGACAAAAACTACGCGGAAAGTCTTCAGGTTTATTTTACCGTAGCTCAAAACTTCCCGGTAATGAGACAAATACAGGATGCTGTTCAAGGCGAATACCTATTTGAACAGCGAAGTTCTGGTATACCGGTGGTGCACTAGGTAGAACGAGGTGACAATGAACAACTCCAGATTATTACTTATATTATTGATGTGTTTTTCGCTACTTTCACCAACGCTGGCAGCTGCCACCGATGAAAATATTCTACGATATGGTGAAACACGCCGCCCCGATACACTCGACCCGTATACCAGTCGTGAATTGTCATCACAAAGATTAATTGAGCTGATATTTAACGGTTTGGTAGGCATCAATAGTAAACAGGAAATCGTACCAGAACTGGCCAAACGCTGGGAACAAATCAATGATCGCGAGATAATTTTTCATCTTAGAGATGATGTTTACTGGCACAGTAAAAATGAGCAAAAAGTTCAAATGACAGCCGATGATGTTGTATTTACTGTAAGGCTAATTAATAACAGCAAAACCGACAGCGCGCGAAAATCCTATTTTTCCAACATTAAATCGACTAAGGTTATCGATGCACAAACAATCCATTTCAAACTAAAAAGACCTTCGCTAAACGCCGTAGTTAAGTTCAGTTTCAAGATATTGCCAGAGCACATTTTGAAAAACACACGTCGACTCAAGAAATCAAATAAATTTGCCAACAATCCCGTGGGTACCGGTGCATATATGTATAAGCAAAGCAGTCGAAATCGAGAAGTTACTCTGATCGCTAATCCGGATTATTTCTTAGGTGAACCAGAAATAAAAGAAATTCAAATTAAGCCATTTGATGATCAGAACATTATGAACCAGGCTTTGTCATTCAACGCGTTAGACATGGTGATAAATGTTAACCCGAGTAATGTGACTGAATTGCAGGCAGATAAACGCTTTGTGTTATCACCCGTAAACACTTTGTCGTATTCCTTTTTTGCTTATAACCAAAATAATCCGCATCTAATGAAAAGAGCAATGCGTAAAGCACTGTCGTTTGCCATTAATAAAGCAGAAATGTTGCGTGCTTTCTATAACAATCAAGGAACAATTATTTCTGGCCCTTTTGCACCTGGCAGTTGGGCATACAATCTGGATGTAAAACCAGATGAATTCAATCCAATAAAAGCAGTATCCATTTTAAAGCAAGTTGGTTATAGCATGAGAAATCAACGTTTGATTGATCAACACGGAAAAGCCGTGGAATTTTCCTTGCGAGTTCCCATAGAAAAGAACAATGAATCGACCAAACGGGTTATTCTAGCCTATTCAAACTTTCTTAAACGCATTGGTATAACCATTAAAGTCAATTTTATGGAGCGGGAAGCCTGGAAATCTGCGGTTTTTAGTAAACATGACTTCGATATCACCTATGCCTCATGGACATTTGACGACGCTTCAGATATATCAACCCTATTTCATTCAGACTATAATGGCCCGTGGGAAAATAATTTCATCAACTACAGTAATTCTGAAGTAGATGCCCTAATAGAAGCCAGCAACAATACATTAGATTATGAGGAAAAGCGTACAATAAATCATAAACTACATAAATTATTGGCACACGATGCACCCTACACTTTTCTTTGGTCTTTAAACCAATACACTGCCTACCACCAAAAGCTGAAAAACGTCAGCGTACACTCTTACAAATATTTCGACAACGTGCATCAATGGACCATCAGGTAATTGAACTAAATATGCCATGGTGTTTTTTTCTATTATAAAACCGATTGCGTTAACGCTTAGTAAAGAATTTGTTAGCGCAATTATTTTGCTTGTCACACTTAGTCTGTTTATTTTTTCTTTACTACAGTTTGCGCCAGGAGAAGAACTCCTACAGCTGAGCAGCAACCACACTCAAAATATAGAGAATCCCCAGCTTCAAACAAAGCGTGGGAATAGTTCTATGAGTCTCATTACAGATTATTTTCAATGGTTGGCAAACTGCTTAACTGGAAACTTTGGCATCTCAAGTAATAATGGCCTACCCGTATGGGATCAAAGCCTGGCTTATATTAAAAATTCCTGTTTACTCATTTTTTTATCACTGTTTCTCGCGATAAGCATCAGTATTCCATTATCAATTTTTAAAGTGACGAATAAATATACATATTTTGAAAAACCACTCTCTATTCTTATTAACCTTTTTTCGGTATTACCCCTATTCTGGGTAGCTTATTTGTTTATTTATTTAAGCGGGAGTTGGTTTAACCATTTTCCAATTTACCTAACAGACCAGGATATTAACTGGCAGCACATTCTTTTACCGATATTATTGCTTGCTATTGGCAGTGGTGTTGTCGTGGAAATGCTTACACATCTTTCCGCTGAATTGAAACGCACACTAGCCCAAGAATATATATTATATGCTCGCGCCAAAGGTGCATCCGTCGCAATACATGCATTGAAAGAAGGCATAATCTTCCCTTTATTAACTTTACTCAGCAATCGCATTGCCTATCTATTCAGCGCCACAATCATCGTCGAACAGGTTTTTAACTGGCCAGGCATTGGTCGATTACTCTGGCAAGCGGCACAAGACCGGGATATGCCTTTACTGATGGGCGCTGTTCTTCTCACCGCGTTGATTATTCGTACGGTGCACTTTTTTTCACGCAGTCTCTACATTCTTTTGAATCCAAGAGCATCTCACGAATGACTTATAAATTTTTAAGTTATATCTTCAAGGAAAATAGTATCAGGTTAAAGCTGGGTTATGTTTTTTGTGTAATTACCGTCGTTGCCACTGTATTTATTTGTTCGCTGTTAGAAATATACCCTTATCATCCCGAAGAAATGAATCTGAATGCCATACTGTCACCACCATTTACACAAGGACATTTTTTGGGTACCGATTACCTGGGTAGAGACATCCTTTCGCGTTTAATGTATGGCACTCAGGCTTATGTGTTACCGGGTTTGCTAGCTGTCTTGATCGCAATTATATTTGGTTCTTTATTGGGCGTCATGAGCACCTTTTCACAACGAAGAGTAGCTAACTTCATTAAATTCTCAAACCAACTTATACTATCAATGCCACGCATGGTCTTATTGTTATTGTTTATTGCCATTTTTGAAGCCGATATATATGTCATCATGGTAGTTATCGGCATAAGTAACATACCATCCATTGCTCAATTGATCGCTGGTCGAATTGACTTGTTAAAGTCCCATAATTTCATTCAATCCAGCATTGCCACAGGCATAAAACCTGGGAAAATTATTTTTAAACATATCCTCTGGTACAACTGCAGGATTATTCTCGTTAACCAAACTGCGCTCGCCATGGCTGAGGCAGTGCTAATGGAAACCAGTTTAAGTTATCTTGGTTTTGGCGTACAAGAGCCCATTGCTTCTTGGGGAAACATGGTACAAGCGGGTAGTAATTATTTTTTACAAGGGCAATTCTGGTCTTCCACCTTACCTGCATTAGCGATCATGCTGGTTTTATCTGCGTTTTATTTACTCAGCCACACAGTAAATCAAGTTTTGGAACAGAGATAATGCCTCGCCCTTCAGCTTTGCTAACAGTTAACAATTTGTCCGTTGATTTTTATAGTTCCGATAAACACGTTATATCAGCGGTTAAAGATGTGAGCTTTTCGATTCACAAGAATGAAAGCCTTGGCATTGTGGGTGAATCTGGCAGTGGTAAAAGTGTAACCTTACTGTCGTTACTCGGTTTATTGGATTCCCAAACAAGTAAAACGCAAGGAACAATTCAGTTTCATCAAGATAACCCGAACTCAAAAACACATTTTATTTCTCGTGAAAAAAATACAGCTAAACAAAAATACCAGTCACTGCATGGAAATGAAATTTCCATCATTTTCCAGAATCCACATTTGGCATTCAATCCTTATTTTAGTATTGGCAAACAAATTTCTGAAATGATTCGCCTGCATACCTCAATAAAATCAAAGACGCAAGCTAAACAACGCGCCATACACTGGTTAAAAAAAGTAAACATGGATGCACCAGAAATTCGTTATTATAATAATCCTTTCGGATTATCTGGTGGAATGTGTCAACGCGCGATGATTGCCATGGCTTTATCGTCTGAGCCGAGTTTACTCATTGCAGATGAGCCCACAACTGGATTAGATGCGACTTTGCAAAAAAGTATTTTGCAGTTATTGAACGAGCTCCGCATTGAAAATCACTTATCTCTTATTATAGTCAGCCACGACTTAAGTATAATCAATTCGCTTTGTGACCGTGTACTGGTTTACCTAAATGGTATGATCATAGAAGAAGGATTGCGAGACGAAGTTTTGAAAGCTGAAAGTAATAATCACCCTTATACAGAAAGCCTGGTCCATGCAAACCACCTCACTCATGTACAGGAAGTATCATCGGCTAACTCAATAAATAGTATGGGTTGCCCATACCTTAATCGCTGCCAGAAAGTCTACTCCCAAAAAAGTGATAAATGCGTTAACGAAATACCACCTTTACGAAAAACATCAAACACCCACTCAATCCGATGCTGGGCTTTCGAAATTCATGACTAAGATTATTTTGGAAGTCGAAGCACTGAGTAAACATTATAAACTGGGTGGTCGCGTCTCTACATTATTTGGCCAGTCAAATAAAATATCCGCCGTTGGCAATATCAGCTTTAGACTCGCTCAAGGTGAAATACTTGGATTGGTTGGTGAATCAGGTTCTGGAAAATCAACGCTTGGAAAGTCGATTATAAAACTGAATACGATAAATCATGGCAAAATAAAATTGCTTGGCAATGAAATTCAGAAATTATCTCCATCACAGTTTCGTAGTTATCGAAAACACATTCAAATGATTTTCCAAGATCTTGATGCTGCACTCAACCCAAATATGAAGATAAAACAAATCATGGAAGATGCGCTGTTAGCCCACTTCAATTTTTCCAAGGTTGAATTAAAAGAAAAACTGATGAAATCGCTCTCTATGGTTCATTTATCGGAAAATATACTAACACGATATCCACAAGAATTATCTGGTGGACAAAAACGCCGTGTAGCGATTGCTAATGTATTGGCCATTGAGCCGCAGATTATAGTCGCCGACGAACCCACAACAGGATTGGATAATTATACGCAGTATCAAATAATCAATTTGATTACCAACCTTCAAAAGTCCCAGGGATTGTCCATGTTGTTCATATCGCACGACCTAAGCTTAATTAAAAACATCTGCCATCGGGTATTAGTACTTTATCAAGGGAATATCGTCGAGCAAGCCGGGATTAATATAATAAGTCAGCGCCCAGGGCATCCTTATAGCCAATTACTCTGGGATTCTTGCCCAAACCAATCCGCTGTAACTTTTCAATCTACTCATACACCCAGCCTGACCAGTGGTATTGACGAAAATTATCGCCCGAAAAAAGGTTGTCGATTTGCACCGCGTTGCCAGCAATATATTAAGCAAGGCCGACCTGACATTTGCGTTTCATACAGGAATCAGCCACCGTTAAAATGCCTATCAGACGAACACTCTGTCGCTTGCTTTTTTCCACTGACGGAATGATCAGTTTAACAGGTTGAATCAATGCGGTTTTCGCAAGTAGGTTTTTAATTCTCCTCCAGCAAAGATATTGCTTTCAAACTTGATCTAAAGTCCCATTTACTCATTTGTTTTCTATGTAGAAACTGTGTTAGTTGAAAACTCGTAAAAATGCCATTCAAATTCAAGAGTCATGCTCATTTTGTCGATATCGATAATGGAGATGCATTTCACTCAAACTAACATTACTCAGTTTATGCAAAAAACACTAAAAAGCCGGTTCGCACTAATCACCACTGTAGTTGCATTGATCATTGCAATTGCCGCGGGCTGGTGGAATGTTCGTGTAAAACAAGAACAAGTGACACTGACAAATGATCTTCAAGAACGATCTGTCGTACTCAATCATACTTCAGTAATCCGGGATGCTATTTGGCGTAGCCGCGCAGCGCTGGATAATTTTTTACTTTCACCAGATAATCATGTCTACTTAACCCAGTTTCGCGCTGCAATAATTGAAGCCGTAAATACTATAAATCACCTTAGCGAACATAGCGCATTACATACAGATACATTTACCCGGGAAATTGCGGGCCTATTGGAATCTTTAAGTTCTCTAGAAATTGAAATGATGAGTGTGGTTAAGCTCCGTAGAAATCCTGAACAATTATTTCCGGTTTTTAAAGTTTTGGACCAACAACTTCTTCCCTTAACCAATCGTTATTTATCGATGGTCGCATTAGCGCTTGATGAACTAAATTCCGAAGCACCTGGCCTACAAAATAAATTGATGCTCATTGAAATAAACGAGGCTCGCTATGGTTGGATGAAAATGATTAGCGCATTTCGTTCTTATGTTTCTAATATTCTATCTAATCTGGATTCAGAAAAACTCGTCCAACAAGAAAGTGAAATTCTTTTGTTTCATGATATTTCAGTTAAACATATTACCAAGCTCGAAATTGAAGCGAAAAAACGAGATAGCGGTGAATTACAACTAAACGAATCCCTACGAGAAATGCGAGTAGTGAGTAAAGAGTGGCTTGATCTGTTTTCTGTTGTTCAAGAAATTAGAGCTTCAGGTAGGTGGCGTGAAGACATTAATCACCTTGATACTAAAATCAACCCACTACTCGAAAAAATCTGGGAGCATCTTCTGGCGCTCAACGAAGTTACAGATAGTACAGTCGATAACCGCCTAACTCAATTTTCCAGAAATGTAAATCAACTCACAATTGCAATTTCATTACTGGCTGCTTTAGGCATTATTGTTGTTATCGCAACCTTCTTTCATCTAGACAAAGTTGTATTAAAACCATTAAAAAATCTGACAATTGCCTTAAAAAAACAAGCCAAAGGCGAAATGACCAAGGATATTTCTGCTGAAAAGTTTTTGGAGATTCAGGAATTAATCAATGCATTTAACTTCATGCATAAGCAAATTGAACAACGCCAATCAGATTTGAAACATCAAGCATTGCACGATGGCCTAACAGGATTGCCTAATCGCGCATTATTGCTCGACAGAATTCAACAAGTAATTAAAGAATCACAACGCACAAAAATCACACCCGCATTAATAATGATGGATTTGAATCGTTTTAAGGAAATTAACGATACGCTCGGTCATCAAGTTGGAGATATTCTGCTGCAGGAAGTAAGTATACGCTTAAAAAATGTCTTACGTGACATGGATACCATTGCCCGTTTAGGTGGCGATGAATTTGCCATTTTGTTGCACGACATTGACTTAGACGACACCAAAATTGTTGCAACAAAAATAATAAATTCGTTGAATCAACCCTTTCAAGTGGAAACACATCAACTCCTCATTGGCGCCAGCTTGGGCATTGCCATTTTTCCAGAACACGGCGACTCCGATTCCGAACTCATTCGACATGCCGATATCGCGATGTATGTCGCGAAAAAGAATCGTTTAGGGTATTCCATTTACAGTGCCACTGAAGATCAAAACAGTATTAGTAACCTCTCCATTGCCTCAGAATTGCGAGATGCAATTAACAATGATGAACTGGAATTATACTATCAACCCAAATTCAGCTTGAGAGAAAATAAAACAGTTGAAGCCGAAGCACTATTACGTTGGATTCATCCTGAAAAAGGTTTTATTTCCCCCGAAAAGATAATTGTAGCGGCTGAAGAATCAGGACTCATTCATCCTTTAACCGAATGGATTATCGAAAAAGCCATTTGTCAGACCAGTAATTGGAATAACCAGGGAATCTACATCGGGGTCGCCGTAAATTTATCTGTTTTTAATCTACAAAATCCGCATTTGGTCACCATTGTTCGTTATATGCTGGATTCTGCTCAATTGGAATCAGGAAAATTAATCCTGGAAATAACAGAAAGTGCGATGATGGCAAACCCCAAACTTGCTGCAGGCGTTTTATCTTTACTGGATGCCATGGGAATAAAAATCGCCATCGACGATTTCGGAACCGGTTATTCCTCATTGGCCTATTTAAAGAATTTACCCGTAGATGAGTTAAAAATCGATCGTTCTTTTGTTATGAATCTGGCAACTGATAAGAGTGATGCTGCTATTGTAAAAAGCACCATTGATTTAGCACATAATCTGGGGCTCAGCGTGGTTGCTGAAGGGATTGAAGATAAGGAAAGTTGGGATATTTTACATGAAATGGGATGCGATCTAATTCAAGGATATTATCTTGCTAAACCAATGCCCGCAGAAGACTTTGAACATTGGTTTATTGAGCATTCATTAGATCTGCTGCGTGCACAGAGAAAAGCCTGAACACACGCTTTTTGATCGTTCTAACTATTCGTAACGTACTTGAACAATTTCGTATTCTTTAATACCACCCGGCGTTTGTACTTCAACGACATCCTCTTCTTCTTTGCCAATGAGCGCGCGAGCAATTGGGGCACTAATGGAAATTTTGCCAGCTTTAATATCTGCTTCATCATCCCCAACGATTTGATATGTCACTTCTTCCCCACTGTCTTCATCACAAATCACAACTGTGGTTCCGAAAACTATTTTGCCGTTGGGATTTAAATCTCTCACATCAATAACTTGAGCGTTACTCAATTTGCCTTCAATTTCTGCAATACGACCTTCAATAAATCCTTGTTGTTCTTTTGCCGCATGATATTCAGCATTTTCTTTTAAGTCGCCGTGTTCGCGTGCTTCAGCAATTGCCTGAATCACTTTTGGACGGGCGTTGCTTTTGAGGTCTTGTAACTCTTCTCGTAATTTTTCCGCACCATGTACCGTTAAAGGAACCTTGTTCATTTATTTAACTCCTTGTGAATGTCCTGTAGGCGATTTACATTGCGTATATCCAAACGTTTTAACGCCTGACACGTAGCAATCGCCCCGGCAATTGTTGTTGTGTATGTGACTTTATTTTGCAGTGCGGCCCTTCGTAATTCAAACGAATCGGCTACGGCTTGTTTGCTTTGTGCCGTATTAACGACCAGATTAACTTCGTTATTTTTTAATTTATCAACAATGTGCGGACGACTTTCCGTCACTTTGTTTACGACCGTTACTTCCAGACCAGCATCTTTAATGACTTGAGCCGTACCCGATGTTGACCAGACTTCAAAGCCCAAGCTAATTAAATCACGTGCAACGTTCACTGCTTTTGGTTTATCACTGCTTTTCACACTTAAAAAAGCCACACCTTTTGTGGGTAAGGTTACACCTGCACCCAGCTGCGCTTTGGCGAAGGCTTCACCAAAATCGTTACCAATTCCCATGACTTCGCCGGTAGATTTCATTTCCGGCCCCAATACCGGATCAACATCCGGGAACTTAACAAAAGGGAAAACTGCTTCTTTTACAGAATAAAAATCGGGAATCACTTCTGCCGTAACGCCCTGCTCTACGAGAGTTTTACCCACTTTACAACGTGCAGCAATTTTTGCCAAAGGTAAACCCACAGCTTTAGAAACAAAGGGTACAGTACGTGATGCACGGGGATTCACCTCGATAACATATATATCATCAGCCTTGACTGCGAATTGCGTATTCATTAAACCAATGACACCCAGTTCTTTTGCCATTTGCGAAATTTGTTCACGTATACGATCCTGGATTTGTGCCGAAAGTGTATATGGCGGCAAGGAACAGGCTGAGTCACCGGAATGAATACCAGCTTGCTCAATATGTTCCATGATGCCACCGATGAGCACGTTCTCACCATCGCAAATTGCATCCACATCAATTTCCACCGCATCGTCAAGAAAACGATCCAGCAATACGGGTGAATCATTGGATACCATCACAGCTTCGCGCATATAGCGTTTCAAATCATCTTCATTGTAAACGATTTCCATGGCACGTCCCCCTAATACATAAGAAGGCCTAACCACCAATGGATACCCAATATTCTCCGCCAGACTGGTCGCTTCATCAGGATTTCGTGCGGTTGCATTAGCAGGCTGTTTTAAATCGAGCTTTTGAATCAGTTGTTGAAAACGCTCTCGGTCTTCGGCGCGATCGATAGCATCAGGTGAAGTACCAATAATCGGTACACCTTCGTTTTCCAAAGCACGTGCTAATTTCAATGGGGTTTGACCACCATAATGTACAATTACACCCTCAGGCTTTTCCAGGTCAATGATTTCGAAAACATCTTCTAACGTCAGCGGTTCGAAATACAAGCGATCAGAAGTATCGTAGTCGGTGGAAACCGTTTCAGGATTACAGTTCACCATAATAGTTTCGAAACCATCTTCACGCATGGCAAGTGCCGCGTGTACACAGCAATAATCAAACTCGATACCCTGACCAATACGATTGGGACCACCACCCAGCACAACGATTTTTTGTTTATCGGTGACAGCTGCTTCACACTCTTCTTCATAAGTGGAATACATATAAGCGGTGGAAGTTGCAAACTCGGCCGCACAAGAATCCACACGTTTGTAAACCGGTTTCACACCCAGTTTACGACGATGATGCCTGACCGCTTTTTCTGATTGAGCTAACAATGTCGCCAAGCGGCCATCGGAAAAGCCTTTTTGTTTAATACGGAACATCGCGTGCTGATCAAGATCCGTTAAAGACATTTGCCTTAATGCTTCTTCTTCCTTAAGCAAATCTTCGATCTGTACTAAAAACCATGGATCTATTTTGGTGAGGTTATATACCTGCTCCAATGACATTCCCGCGCGAAAAGCATCTGCGATATACCACAAACGTTCTGCGCCCGGCACGGATAACTCATGTGTAATAATTTCATCTTTTTCAGGATTATCTGACGCAATCTTTTCGTTGAAACCGTTGTTGCCGGTTTCTAATCCACGAATAGCTTTTTGTAATGACTCCTGAAAGGTTCGACCAATGGCCATTACCTCACCCACAGATTTCATTTGGGTAGTCAACGTGGCATTGGCTTTAGGGAACTTTTCAAATGTGAAACGCGGGATTTTTGTAACAACGTAATCAATAGAAGGTTCGAAAGATGCTGGTGTTGCACCACCGGTAATTTCGTTTTGCAGTTCATCCAGGGTATACCCTACTGCCAGTTTGGCTGCGACTTTGGCAATAGGAAAGCCAGTGGCTTTCGATGCTAGCGCCGATGATCGGGATACACGTGGATTCATTTCGATAACAATCATGCGACCGTTTTCCGGGTTAATGGCAAACTGCACATTAGAGCCACCGGTATCCACACCTATTTCGCGTAACACAGCCAACGAGGCGTTACGCATAATTTGATATTCTTTATCCGTCAGGGTTTGCGCTGGTGCAACAGTGATGGAGTCACCAGTATGTAAGCCCATGGCATCAAAGTTTTCAATGGAACAGATAATGATGCAATTGTCTTTGCGATCACGCACCACTTCCATTTCAAATTCTTTCCAGCCCAGCACGGACTCTTCAATCAATAATTCATTGGTGGGTGATAAATCCAGGCCGCGTTTGCAGATCTCCACAAACTCTTCATGATTGTAAGCAATACCACCACCACTACCGCCCATAGTGAATGAAGGACGAATAATGGCCGGGTAACCAATTTGCGCTTGCACCTGTTCCGCTTCTTCCATGCTGTGAGCAACACCAGCACGGGGCGTAGACAAACCAATTTTGGTCATGGCCTGTCGAAAACGTTCACGATCTTCAGCTTTATCGATGGCATCCTGGCTGGCGCCAATCAGTTCCACCTTATGTTTTTCAAGCACACCTTCGCGTACCAGGTCCAACGCGCAATTCAATGCAGTTTGACCACCCATGGTGGGTAACAAGGCACTGGGTTTTTCTTTTTCAATAATCTTTTCCACGGTCTGCCAGTGTATCGGTTCTATGTAAACACTGTCAGCAGTTCCTGGATCAGTCATGATGGTGGCAGGATTGGAGTTAATCAGGATCACCCGATAGCCTTCTTCCTTCAACGCCTTACAGGCTTGAGCGCCCGAATAATCGAACTCGCATGCCTGGCCGATGACGATGGGACCAGCGCCGATAATTAAAATACTTTCTAAATCTGTACGTTTTGGCATTTGCTCTTCTTCAACTTAAAAGCGTATATCTTGTGTTACAAAAAACCGGATTGGAGTATTTGAACTAAGTAGCTTGCTGCATTAACTCAACAAATTGATCAAATAGGGATTCCACATCATGTGGACCAGGGCTGGCTTCCGGGTGCCCCTGAAAACTGAACGCGGGTTTATCGGTGCGTTGTATGCCCTGTAAAGACTGATCAAATAAAGACCGATGGGTAGCCTGAAGATTTTCAGGCAATGAATTCTCATCAACAGCAAAACCATGGTTTTGACTGGTGATCATCACTTCGTTGCTCGTCAGGTTTTGAACCGGATGATTAGCGCCGTGATGACCAAATTTCATTTTGACGGTTTTTGCGCCGCTGGCCAACGCCAGTAATTGATGACCCAGGCAAATACCGAATACAGGTAAATTTTTATCCAGAATCTCACCAATAGCAGTGATGGCATAAGCACATGGCTCTGGATCACCCGGACCATTGGAAAGAAATACACCATCAGGATTCATGGCGAGTACGTCTTTTGCGGGTGTTTGTGCTGGTACCACCGTGACTTTACATTTCCGATCAACCAACAACCGAAGAATATTGCGTTTAACACCAAAGTCATAAGCAACAACATGGAATTTCGCATCGGTATCAGCCAATTCAGCCTGCGAATAACTGCTTTCAAGATCCCAGGTACCGGCACTCCATTGATATTGCGATTGGGTACTGACTTCTTTGGCCAAATCCATACCTTTAAGGCCGGGAAATGCCTGAGCAGCTGATAATGCACTGCTTTCGTCAATATTATCGCCTACAATGATACAACCGTTTTGTGCGCCTTTATCACGAAGCACTCTAGTCAAGCGACGAGTATCGATTCCAGCTATACCTACAATATTGTTTTGCTTAAGATAATCCGAAAGGGATTGTTCACTGCGCCAGTTACTGTGGATCATTGACGCATCACGGACAATCAAACCGCTGACGGCAATTTCGGGAGACTCTTCATCTTCTGTTGTCACGCCCACATTACCAATGTGAGGATAAGTTAAAGTAACCAGTTGTTGGCTATAGGATGGGTCAGTCAAAATCTCCTGATAACCAGTTATTGCTGTGTTAAAAACCACTTCTCCAACGGTTTGCCCTTCAGCCCCAATGGACTCACCATAAAACACACTACCATCCGCCAGCGCTAATAAGGCCTTTTGTCTCAATTTCTAACCCCGTAATTACAGATAAAGCGAGCTAACCTAAAGTTTGCTCGCTTTATAGACAATATCAATTCGTTTGCTGAATTTTACTCATCTACCCGCCAAGTGTCCATTTATATTGAAAATAACGGGCTGATAAACAAGATTATAGACGGCAAAACATAAACTGCGAGAGAGGCTGATTAACTCAATCCCAATACGTCCTGCATATCGAAAAGACCAGTGGATTTTCCCTCGAGCCAAAGTGCGGCACGCATGGAGCCTTTGGAAAAAGTCATGCGGCTGGAGGCTTTATGAGTAATTTCGACTCGCTCACCTAAACCAGCAAACATGACAGTGTGTTCGCCAACAATGTCGCCAGCGCGAATGGTTTCGAAACCAATGGTTTTAGTATCACGTTCGCTGGTGATACCTTCACGACCATAAACCGCGCAACTGGACAGGTCACGCCCTAAAGCGTCAGCAACCACTTCACCCATGCGTAATGCAGTACCGGATGGGGCATCTTTTTTATAACGATGATGCGCTTCGACAATTTCAACATCAAATTCATCACCCATTATTTTTGCCGCCGTTTCCAACAGCTTCAGACAAAGATTGACACCAACACTCATATTCGGTGCGAAACACACTGCTATATCATTGGCCGCCAGTTTGATTTGTTGCTTCTGATCTTCACTGAATCCGGTGGTACCGATGACCATTTTTTTTCCGGCGTTTTGACAGACTTTCAGATTTTCAAGCGTTGCTTCTGGTGATGTAAAATCAATGAGCACATCGAATTCGTTTGTCACCGCCTTTAAATTATCGCTAATTTTAACGCTGATGTGAGATTCACCAATTAACTCGCCTGCGTCAGCATCTGTCAACGAACTGCCTTCTCTGACAATCGCTGCACCTAAAGCCAAACCATCAGTTTGTACGCAAGCTTCCATCAAGCTACGGCCCATTCGACCTGCAGCACCTGTAATTGCAACTCTTAACATGAATCCTCTCGAGGCTTTCTTCTTAGTAAAACTCAGTATTAATTAACTGGTTTCAGTTGATATTTGATTTGTCCTGACTCCAGCTCCTGTTTCACCACAATAACTTTGTCATCTGCAGCAAATATTTGAGTTGGAACTGTATTGAAGTTTAGTTGTTTGCCTGAGCTTAAATCGACAACAAATTGTTTTTCCCCTGCAACCATCGCTGCATCGGAATGAATTGAAACGATTACCCCATCAAACTCTGTGGAGAACTTAACTCGCTCAAAGTTTTTAAATTGTGCATAAGAAAATATGCCACCCAGAAATATAATGATAAATGTGTAAGAGAATATTTTAATCAGTTTGGATCGTTTCTCTTGCTTAATCTTAAGATCCAGAATGCGGTTGACTTGCGACATGTTAAATTAAATCCCGATCATCCCTGTAAATAGCTTACTACCAACTTATGTAGGCGTAACCTTGTTCTTGTAATTCCAGCAGATCTGACGCGCCAACTTCTACCACTTTAGCGAAAGGGTATAAATCTTTCTCAGTCCATTTAAGCGACTTCAAAGTATTACCACAAGCATGAAATTCCACACCGTATTGCTCCAGGCTGGTAACCCGTTGGCGAATTTCTTCCGCCACCGGCCGACCGGGATTTTTGGCAAGAATATGAAGACCAGGACCAAAACACGTAACAACAACTTTGATATTGTCACCGTATTTTCGAATCATGGCACCGACGGAAAATAATACACTTTGATGATAGTCAGCGTCAGCTTTATTAAACTGATAAACCACTTTGTGATCCGGCTCATCACCAGGAAAGCGCAAATCATCAGCACTCTCCACTTCAGCTTGTTCTGCTTGTGCTTTACTACCTACAGCCAGGGCCAATATCCCACTTCCAGCGAGCACCTTGCCAAAAAAACTGCGACGTGCTTGATTTACATTGCCAGGTTGTTTTGATTTGCCGCTGTCCATAGATATTACCTCATGTTTTTATGTCTTCAAAAAAACTTTTAACTTTATCCAACCAGGAATGAGATTGTGGATTGTGCTTCGCATGATTCATGGTTTCTTCAAACTGCTTCAAAATTTCTTTTTGCTCGCTGTTCAAATTTACCGGTGTTTCCACGACCACACGACAATATAAATCGCCAACCGCACCGCCGCGCACAGGTTTAACACCCTTGGCACGAATACGGAACATTTTTCCTGTTTGCGTTTCGGAAGGAACTTTGAGTTTTACTCGACCATCCAGCGTGGGCACTTCCAACTCACCACCCAGCGCTGCCGTCGAAAAACTCACCGGCATTTCACAATACAAATTGCTCTCATCACGAACGAAAATCGGGTGCTCTTTCACATTGATGTGGATGTATAAATCACCAGGAGGTCCACCGTGCTCGCCGGCTTCACCTTCTCCGGCTAGACGTATGCGATCTCCGGTATCGACACCAGCAGGAATTTTTGCGGATAAAGTTTTGTGCTCCTGTACCCGACCTTGACCATGACAACTACGGCAAGGATCAGAAATTATTTCGCCCTTACCATGACAGGTAGGACAGGTTTGTTGAATGGAGAAAAATCCCTGCTGCATACGCACCTGACCATGACCGGCACAAGTATCACAGGTTTTAGGTTTACTACCCTTTTTCGCACCGGTGCCTTCACAGGTATCACAGGCGACATAAGTGGGAACACGAATTTTTACCGTGGTACCAGAAACAGCATCTTCGAGACTCAGGTCAAGGTTGTATCGCAGATCATCACCGCGATTAACTCGTTGGCCTCCGCCGCCGCCACGACCGCCACCGAAAATGTCACCAAAAATATCACCAAAGGCATCGCTAAAACCACCGCGACCACCTCCGCCAAAACCGCCTCCACCCATGGATGGATCAACACCGGCATGGCCAAATTGGTCATAAGCTGCGCGTTTTTGCTCATCATTGAGCACGTCATATGCTTCTTTAGCTTCTTTAAATTTTTCTTCGGCTTCAGCATTATCCGGATTTCGGTCCGGATGATGTTTCATCGCTAACTTACGGTAAGCTTTTTTGATTTCAGACTGGCTGGCGTTACGAGCAACACCCAATAATTCATAATAATCGCGTTTTGCCATTTATTTTTCCAAGCGTTTCTATTACCGTCTGGTTTTTTATTGCTGCTATGTCAATCAATTAAAACCAGTTAAGAAAACTCTGAAAAAATAGTCTGTAGTAACTCAGCCTAATACTTCAAAGCTTCCTTCGCTAAATATAAACAGGCGCGGTACTTCCACCGCGCCTGTATGTTGATTCAGTGGCGGCCATTAGCCGACCAGAATCGTTATTTGTTGTTATCTTTGACTTCTTCGAAATCTGCGTCAACAACATCATCTTTTTTTGCATCGCCAGCATCGGCACTTTCAGCGCCACCCGCTGCTGCTTCAGCCGCGCCAGCACCTTCTTGAGCATAAACTCTTTCAGCCAATTTGCCGGAAGCTTCAGTAAGCTTTTGCGTTTTGGCTTCAATATCGTCTTTGTCGTCGCCTTTCATGGCTTCTTTCAATTCGGCAACCGCGTCCTCGATTTGCTTACGCTCATCCGCTTCAACCTGATCACCCAGCTCAGACAATGATTTTTCTGTGGCGTGAATCATGTTGTCTGCCATATTGCGAACATTAACTAACTCATGGAATTTTTTATCTTCGTCAGCATGTGCTTCAGCATCTTTAATCATGTTATCGATTTCGTCATCAGACAAACCGCTGGATGCTTTAATAACGATAGACTGCTCTTTACCTGTCGCTTTATCTTTAGCAGACACATTTAGAATTCCGTTCGCATCAATATCGAAAGCAACTTCGATTTGTGGCACGCCACGTGGTGCTGGTGGAATGTCTTGCAGATCGAATCGACCCAGTGATTTATTACCCGATGCCTGTTCACGCTCACCTTGTAAGACATGAACTGTCACTGCTGTTTGATTGTTTTCCGCTGTCGAGAAAACCTGATTCGCTTTGGTTGGAATGGTGGTATTTTTCTCAATCAACTTGGTCATAACGCCACCCATGGTCTCGATACCGAGTGACAAAGGTGTTACGTCTAACAACAACACATCTTTTACATCGCCGCCTAATACACCACCCTGGATTGCCGCACCAACTGCAACTGCTTCATCAGGATTTACATCACGACGTGGTTCTTTACCAAAATAATCTTTAACCGCATCCTGTACTTTAGGCATACGGGTCTGACCACCCACCAAAATTACATCATCAATTTCAGACAAGCTCAAGCCGGAATCTTTTAATGCAACTTTACATGGATCAATAGTGCGTGTGATCAAATCATCAACCAGTGATTCCAGCTTGGCACGGGTTATTTTGATATTTAAATGTTTGGGGCCTGTTGCGTCTGCTGTGATATACGGCAGATTCACTTCAGTTTGTTGTGTGGAAGATAACTCGATTTTGGCTTTTTCTGCGGCTTCTTTTAAACGTTGCAATGCCAATGGATCGTTTTGCAAATCAATGCCGCTGTCTTTCTTGAATTCATCAGCCAGGTAATCGATTAAACGGGTATCGAAATCTTCACCACCCAGGAAGGTGTCACCGTTGGTGGCCAGTACTTCGAATTGATGCTCGCCATCAATGTCGATAATTTCGATGATAGATACGTCGAACGTACCGCCACCCAGGTCATAAACGACAACTTTTTTGTCGCCCTCTTTTTTATCCATACCGTAAGCCAGTGCCGCGGCAGTTGGCTCATTGATAATACGCTTAACATCCAGACCAGCAATCTTACCGGCGTCTTTAGTTGCCTGACGTTGTGAGTCGTTGAAATAGGCAGGTACAGTAATAACCGCTTCGGTAATTTCTTCACCCACATAGTCTTCAGCGGTTTTTTTCATTTTCATTAAAACGCGAGCAGAAACTTCGGGCGCAGCCATTTTTTTGCCTTTGGCTTCAACCCAGGCATCGCCATTATCGGCTTTGACGATTTTATAAGGCACCAGATCGATATCGCGCTGCACCACTTTCTCTTCAAACTTACGACCAATCAATCGCTTAACTGCGAAAAATGTATCATTGGGATTGGTAACAGCTTGACGTTTAGCAGGTTGACCAACAATGATTTCGCTATCATCTGTAAATGCCACAATAGAAGGTGTAGTACGATCGCCTTCCGCGTTTTCGATAACACGGGTTTTATCGCCTTCCATCACCGCAACACAGGAGTTCGTGGTGCCTAAGTCAATGCCAATAATCTTGCCCATGGATAATTCTCCGATATAAATTCTTGAAAAAACTATAATTTATTTAAATATAATATTGTTTCTGATATAAGGACTAGGCACAAAATTTCAAGGGCCTTATCCAAGTTTTGTCGTCTAATTGTTAAATTTAGACCATCTCGTCGACTTGACCATTTTTAGGTGCTGCCGCCGCTTTGGATACGATGACCATAGCCGGACGCATAACACGGCCGTTCAGGACATAACCTTTTTGAACCACAATAAGTACTGTGTTAGGTTCAACATCATTGTTTTCCTGCATACTCATGGCCTGATGTTTTTCCGGATTGAATTTTTCCCCTTCAGGATTAATCACTTCCACACCTGACTTCTCTATTGCTGCAAGAAACATTTTTAATGTCATCTCGCTGCCTTCACGGAATTTTTCGATGGTTGCAGACTCATCTTGAGCGGCTTGCAGCCCCATTTCCAGGCTGTCGATCACGGGTAATAATTCCCCGGCGAATTTTTCTATGCTAAATTTGTGGGCGTTGCTTAAATCTTTTTCCATACGACGCTTGCTGTTTTCAAGGTCGGCTTTGGTGCGGAGTGCTAATTCGTAATTTTCAGTGGCTTTGGCTTCAGCTTTATCAAGGGCTTCTTTTAAAGATGCTAATTCCGACTGAGCTTCGTCGACAAATTCACCCACAACTTCTTCTTGTACTTCAGTTGTCACTTCGTCTGCTGCAACCTGCTTTTCCACTTCGTCTTGAACTTTATTATCGCTCATTTATGACCTCCACTTCGCGATCTGATTGGCGTATGAAAAATCACACACACTAACATAAACCACTGATTACACTAACTATTACTCATATTTAATTGCAAATACTATGCAATTAACGCGAACAATCTGTAATCATCAAGGGCTTATCAGCGTGATCTGATTTTAAATAATTGGGGCTTATATGGGGACTATTGTTTGAATTCCAATGCTGATCCGAATAATTTTGCGGTAATATCAACAATGGGTATCACTTTTTGATAGGCCATGCGTGTCGGGCCGATAACACCAAGTACACCAATGACATCGCCATCAACGGTGTAAGGAGACGTGATTATACTGCATTGATCCATCACATCATTACCTGTCTCAGAGCCGATGAAAATCTGCATACCTTGCGCTATCAGGCATTGATCGAGGATTTCCAGTACATCTTTTTTGCTTTTAAAGGTATCGAATAACTGACGCAACTTGTCAGTATTAGCCATTTCCTGATAGGCGAAAAGATTGGATTTACCCGCCACAAGATACTCATCACCCACTGATTGTTCAGGGAAAATTTGATCAGCCATTTCCAGCAATGATTGCATGAGAGTGTTCATTTCCAAACGCGCCTGATCCAGTTCATGCAAAAGCTTTTCGCGCAAGGTGAGAATATTCTGGCCAATAAACTGATGATTGAGAAAATTCGCGATTTGTTCCAGTTCAGACGCAGAAAATTCACGATTGGTTTGAATCACCCGGTTTTCCACTTCGCACTCGTTAAGCACTAATATGGTTAAAACTCGATTGTTGGAAAGTGGTAGAAATTCAATATGTCGTAGCGCGTTTTGAGGACGCCGGGGCAACATGACTATACTCGCCATGCCGGTGATGCCCGATAACAAATCCGATGCAGATAAGGCCAATTCTTTAGGTGAATGCTGAATTTCCAGGTGTTGCTTCATCCGATTAATTTCCGGGCGTTTTACCGGTTTAACGGTAACCATGGAATCCACAAACAGCCGGTAACCCAGGTCTGTGGGCACTCTACCCGCAGACTTATGGGGCGAACGAATCAATCCCATATCCTCAAGATCCGACAAAACATGACGAATTGTTGCAGAACTGACTTCCAGCCCGGCCTCATGCACCAGTGACTTGGAGCCCACCGGCTGCCCATCAGCAATGTATTTTTCGATCAATGTTTTGAGCAGTATTTGTGCTCTTTCACTTAGAACAGGTGTGTCATTCATATCAAATCGGGGTTTACACTTAAACGAAGATTCTATTTCTTATATCTGCTTTCTATTATTGTTACAAAGTAGGATAAATCAATAGTTAGCGATGGAAACTTTTTTTACATACTTACTTCGCATTGAGCAAAGCGTTTTTATTCATGATCGTTGTGTGCAAAATAAATACACTGCGATAAATATCCGTTACTGCACCAATCGCCTGAATGAATCCTCACATGACAACAGCACGGCTTCATGATAAGTTTGCCCAGACTTTAAACATCTATCGTTATTTTCTGATTTCACAATATGAATTGCTTATTTTTAATACTGATAACAATTCGGTACACAATTCGCTTAATTAAGCAGATAATTTATCTAAATTAATCCAGAATTTACAACTCTCCGATAAACTAATTAAACAAAAACATGGCTAACGACTCTAACGAACAAATAAACAGCGCCGGAGCTGATAAAATGCCGAAAAACTTCAAGACTATTGGTTTAATCGGAAAAAAATACGCGAATGCAGATGTGGGTGAGGTACTGGTCAATTTAAGTAATTTTTTAAAAGATCGGGAACTGGATGTCTATCTCGATTTCAATACCCTGCGTAATACGCCAGCCTTACAGAATTGCAACTCCATGAGTCGTCAAGAAATGGGTGAAAAATGTGACCTGGTGATTGCTTTAGGCGGAGATGGCACACTTCTTAGTGCCGCACGGTCTCTGGCTAAATTTAGCGTCCCCATGATTGGCGTTAATCTTGGTACCTTGGGTTTTCTCACCGACATCCCTTCCACACAAATTAACGAACGACTCGCTGAAATCCTCGATGGGAAATACACCGAGGAAGAACGCATGCTGTTGCAAGTCACCATTTTTCGCGATGATGAAGAAATCAACGCCAGTATCGCTTTCAATGATGTGGTCGTCCACAAGTGGGAAGAAGCCAGAATGCTGGAGTTTGAAACTGAAATCGATGGCCTGTATGTTAATAAACAGCGTTCCGATGGTTTGATTATTTCCACACCCACCGGCTCCACCGCATATTCATTATCAGGCGGCGGCCCTATTGTTCACCCTTCCATGAACGCAATTTTGCTTGTTCCCATATGTCCTCATACCTTGAGCCAACGTCCATTAGTTATTCATGGCAACAGCACTGTGGAATTAACGGTAAGCACCAGTGGTCATGCACGTGCACAAGTCACCTGTGACGGCCAAATTAATCTGGGTGTAATGGCGGGCGACAGAATATGCATTAAAAAACTGGATACTAAAGTTACCTTGCTGCATCCCGAAGGATATAACTATTATGAAATCCTGCGAGCCAAGCTGCATTGGGGTGGCCACCCTTAGGGCGTGTCCTTAATTAATTTGACAACACACCCTAATTTTCGCAGATTTTTGTTCTGATTTTCAGTTAAGGATATTGCTGTAATACTGCTTTATGGCAAAATATGCAGGTCTCTATCAAGAAAGATTAACACCATGCTAACGCAGCTGAATATTCAGAATTTTGCCATTATCGACAACCTGGACCTGGACATCCCCACCGGAATGACCGTTATTACCGGCGAAACCGGTGCAGGCAAATCCATTGCCATTGACGCACTGGGCCTGACTTTGGGTGATCGCGCTGACGCCGGCATGGTTAAACACGGCAGTAAACGCAGTGATATAACCGCAAGCTTTGATTTAAGCAAAATACCACAAGCAATAAAATGGCTTAAAGAACAAGAGCTGGATAACGATGGGGAATGCCTACTTCGTCGGACTATTTCCAGCGAAGGCGGATCACGTGCTTATATCAACGGTCGCCCGGTGCCTTTGCAAATGGTGAAATCCCTTAGCGAAAAAATCATTGATATTCATAGCCAACACCAACATCAATCCTTGTTACGCAACGAAGAACAGCGACAGCTACTGGACAATTACGGTGGCCAGCAACCGTTGGCACAACAGGTCAAACAGGCTTACCAACAATGGCATCAGCTGAGTAAAGAATATCAGGCTTTAACTCAAGCTGCGGCAGAGCGTGCATCTCGTATCGACTTCTTACAGTTTCAAATTCAGGAATTAAATGAACTAAACATCCAGGAAAATGAATGGCCGCAACTGGAGCAAGAGCATCGGCAAATGGCCAATATGGAAAAAATCCAGCAAACAATCAGCATCTCGCTGGATGAACTTTATAACAATGAAGATAATATCAACTTGAAACTGGAACATGTTCGCCAGCAACTTAGCAGTCTAAGTGATTACTTGCCACACATAGAACAAACTCAGAAACTGCTTGAAACAGCCACCATTAATATTGATGAAGCCATCGACAATCTACGCCATCAAGGCAGCGACGAACAATTTAATCCTGAACAATTCGAATACATTGAATCGCGCATGGCCAGTTTGTTAGATATTGCACGCAAACATCGCTGCCAACCGGAAGAATTAAATCAGCTACAAAACAGTCTCGATGCTGAGTTGCAGCCTTTAATCAACGCCGATCAAACACTGGATAAAATGGAATCGCAAATAAGTCAGGCTCGAACCGAATATGATGCGTTAGCAACAAAACTCAGCAAAGAAAGAAGCAAAGCGGCGAACAAACTCAAAAAAGCCTGCGAAAAGATTCTGGTTGATTTAGGAATGAAAGACGCCCGCTTAAACGTGCAACTTGCGACGCTAGAAAACAACGGCATTAGCCCATTCGGTAACGAAAAAATTTCTTTTGAAATTTGTACCAACCCAGGCAGCCCGTTTAAGCCATTAGCGAAGGTCGCCTCAGGTGGCGAACTATCACGAATCAGTCTGGCCATTCAAGTAGTCACATCCAAAGTCACCAATATCCCAACGTTAATCTTTGACGAAGTGGATGTCGGTATTGGCGGCGGTGTCGCTGAAGTGGTAGGTAAATTGTTACGACAGCTAGGTGAAGAAAAACAAATTATCTGTATCACCCATCAAGCGCAGGTTGCTGCACAAGGCAATGAGCACTGGGTAGTTGAAAAACAAAAACAAGCAAAGCAGGTTTCTACAAAAATCACTTGTTTAAATAAAGATGACCGGGAAATTGAAATTGCGCGTATGATTGGCGGAATTAAGTTAACAGCAGCAACACAAAAACATGCGAAAGAAATGCTGAAGAACGCTCAAGCAATATAACAATGGATGCCAACCACAGAAATAAAGCGTTTTTTGGTTTGTCTATAGTGACAAACTACTTGCGATAGCTGGGTCACATTCGTAAAATAATAGACGCTGTGAATACTTCCATGTACGCTCAACGACGACATCCATGTCGCCGGTGCTTCCATTTTACGAATCTGACCCAGCTATCGCTAATCTCAGAAAAATAAAACACTTTTACATCAAGCCAAATTCTCAATCGTTTGCTGTTCTTCATCCCAAAACCAAAGATTATCCGGCTTTAAATGCACGCCGCCAATCCAGCGATCCATATCCTTTATTCCTGACCAGCGTTTTTCGCCAGACAAAACTTTACGACCGTCTTCGGTAATTGATAGCACTTGATCTGGTGAAGTTGGTAGCGTCAGTTGTTTACCTTCAGGCAGTAGCATCAGGGGTGGATCTGAATCTAACATCTGCGCAAGATAGCCCCAAAAACTGCTATCCCCCATAAAGCGCCGTTCTTCAGATTGCTGATAAGCAGCAAACACTTTTCCCGGTGGTTGAGATTTTTCTGAAATAATTTGCAAAGCCTGTTTTTGCGTCAAGGTTAAACCGGTTTTTAGATCTGGATATTCCTGCAATAACCGCAACACCGCGCCTTCAAGAAAAGGCAAACACTCGGTATCCTGTTGTAATAAATTTTGCCACTCTAAAGGGTCACTGGCAGTAAACGTTTGCCAGGCTGTTGTGGCAATGATGATTTGCTCATACTTGATGGGTAACGCTTTCGATTGCAGCGCCGCCATTTCTGGCGGTGTTAACATACCCAGATAATTATCGACGCAAATAAGCTGAATGTTGCAGTCTTTTAGGTCCTGTGTTGCAAGCCAGGCAAGAATTTGAATAAGCTGTAATTGATCATATAAATCGTGTTCAAACCACAATATCAAAGCATCATATTGTTTAAAATTTTCTAATAAACTGTCACGATACTGAAACCAGTTAGATACTTCTTGCGCATCACTCCAGCCTTGATCAGCGATGTAGCGGGCGCGAATAGCAGACAACTCTGACAAAGTCATGCCCATAGGCACCGGACCTTCATGCAAAACATCCCGCCAGGGCAATATTTCACCTTGAATTCCAGCTTGCTGCATTATTTGTACAGTGACGTCTCCGTTGGTGATATGCAGTGTTGTCATACGATTTACTTAGCGGCAGTCTGAACAAGTACCGTAGATATAAAGATGATGAGCAGTCATCTCAAATCCCGCTTTCTCAGCAATTTTTTGTTGTCGTTCTTCAATGATGTCATCCACAAACTCCACAACTTTGCCACAGTTCATGCAAACCAAATGATCATGATGATCACCTGTATTGAGTTCAAATACAGCTTTTCCATCTTCAAAACGATGGCGACAAACAATACCTGCCGCTTCAAACTGGGTAAGTACGCGATAAACAGTCGCCAAGCCAATATCGTTATCCGAGTCGATAAATACTTTATAAATGTCTTCAGCGCTCATATGCGCTTGTTCATTTTCTTCCAATACTTCTAAAATTTTGACCCTTGGCAAGGTGGCTTTTAACCCTGCTTTTTTCAAATTTTGTTTATCCAATATTTCATTACCCCTCGTAAAGGTTTAAAATGTGCAAAGTTTTAAACCAATCTGGATCCATACATGCGAAATTTGTTTAGCATCACGCTTATTTTACTCTCCATCCTTAGTTTAACTGCTTGCACCATACATCGACTGGATGTTCAGCAGGGTAACATTATAAAAGACGAGTTGGTAGAGCAATTAAAACCCGGCATCAGCAAACGACAGGTCCGCTTTATTATGGGAACCCCTTTGATTGAAGATCCTTTCCATGCCAATCGTTGGGACTATGTGTTCACCATGCAACCTGGCACGACACGAAAAATGACTGAATATCGTCAGCTCAGTGTGTTTTTTGAAGGCGATAAACTGGTCAGCATCCGCCAAAAATAGAATGCCAAGATTCATGGGCAATTAACCTTGATTAAAAAGGTTATTTGCCCTCAGTTTGAATATCTCCACCACCTTTTTTCATTTGCTTACCCTCCGCGGCACGACGACGGCGCACTTCTTTGGGATCTGCAATAAGTGGTCGATAAATCTCCACTCTGTCCTTGTCTCTTAATACCGTAGCAGCTTTGGTCAATTTTCCAAATAGCCCGATTTTATTGGTTTTACCTAGTGAAATTTCCGGATATTTTTCCAGAATTCCGGAGCACTCAATTAACTGCCCGACTGTTGTACCCGGTTCCACATCCAGGGAAAGCAATTCCTGTTGCGCTTCGGTGGCGTAAATGAGTTCAACTACTATTTTTTCAACCATATTTTTCCTGTGCGCGACTAACGAACGCATTGACCAGTGAGTTACAAATTTGACTGAACACTGGCCCAATGGACAGGCTCATCAATTTGTTTGAGAATTCAAATTCAATATCCAGCGATATCTTACAAGCATTGGCACTGAGTGCTTCAAAACGCCAACAACCTTCCAGACTTTCAAAAGGCCCATCAACCAAACGCATTTCAATTTTTTCGAAACCCGACATCACATTTCGTGTCGTAAATGTTTTATTAATTCCTGCCTTCGCCATTTCAATACTGGCAACCACTTCCTGTAAATCACGATCATGAATATTTGTGGCTTTGCACCAGGGCAAAAATTCGGGATAAGCAGAAATATCGTCAACCAAATTAAACATACTTTCAGCAGAAAAAGGCACGAGTGCACTTCGATTTATAACTGTCATATTTTAAAACTACTACGATTAATAATTACCAGAAATTCTTGATTAAGTCGGATAGCAAGATGACCAAATCAGAGTTTCCCTAGATGAGCCCAACGGCGTTGAGGAACACAATAATAACGGTAACTGGCGCCACATAACGCACCAGAAAATACCAGGTTTGGTAAGCGATTCCCTCACCCATATTAAATTCATCCTTGACCGCGATTTTAGGCATTAACCAGGCGGCAAAAATCGCCATGGCCAGCCCACCCAGCGGTAACATAATGTTCGCGGTTAAATAGTCCAATAAATCAAAAAAAGTTTTATCAAACAATTTAACTTCACTTATTATATTAAAAGATAAGATGGTACCAATACCCATAAGCCAAGTGGCAATACCTGCAATAACACAGGCTTTAAATCTCTCCATGCCGCGATTTTCCACTAACCAGGTAACGGCAGGTTCGATGAGAGAAATAGCAGAACTCCAGGCGGCAAAGGAAAGCAATACAAAAAACAGAGTACCAAAAAACAAACCACCTGGCATTTGACCAAAGGCAATGGGCAAGGTTTGAAAAATCAAACCAGGGCCGGCACCAGGTTCCAGGCCGTTAGAAAAAACGATCGGAAATATCGCCAGCCCCGCCAGCAAAGCAACCGTCGTATCAGCAACTGCAATTAACACACTGGTTTTGGCAATAGACGTTTTCGCTGGCAAATAGGCGCCATAAATCATGATCGCACCCATACCTAAGCTCAAGGTAAAAAACGCATGACCCATGGCAATCAGCACACCGTTCGCGGTGAGTTTGCTGAAATCCGGTTTGAATAAAAATTCCACACCGCGGGCAAATTCGCCCATACTCATGGCATAACCAACCATGATCACCAGCAAAACAAATAAAGAAGGCATGAGAAAACGCACGGCTTTTTCCAGGCCATGCTCCACGCCTCGGGCCACCACAATCATGGTCATCACCATAAACAGTGTATGCCAGAACAATAAGGCACCGGGCGAAGCCAAGAGATTACCGAAATGCGAGCCAATAAATTCCGCATCCGCACCGCTAAACGTCCCGGTTATCGAATCGAGAACATAAGATAAAGACCAACCCGCGATGACACTGTAAAACGACAGAATCAGAAAACCCGCCAACATGCCTGACCAGCCAATCAACTTCCAGACACGACTGGAACCCGACTCCACACACAAACGGCTCATGGTGTTAATGGGTGTACTTCTACCCCGCCGCCCCATCATCACTTCCGCCATCATGATTGGAATACCAATACCGGCAATACAAATCAAATACACTAATACAAATGCACCACCACCATTTTCTCCAGTAATATAGGGAAACTTCCAGATGTTACCCAGCCCAACGGCTGAACCGGTAGCCGCCAAAATAAACGCCCAGCGACTCGACCATAATCCATGGATGGATTCGTGGTTACCACTCATATTTGAATTCTCTTACCATTTTTTTGATGCCTGAATTTTCAGGTATATAACAGATAAACTCAAGGCTGATCTGTTTAATTATTGTTCTAAAACACCATTCAATACTGTTAATTCGCACAAAACCGGAAAATCTTTTAACATTTGGTAATATTTCATGACATAAAAAACAGATGCAGGTAATCATGCAGAAAAAACCTTCCCGTTTTGCACCCACAATCTACTGGCACGATTACGAAACCTTTGGTGCGAATCCTAAAAAAGATCGGCCAGTACAATTCGCAGGTATACGCACTGACGAAGATTTGAACATCATCGGCGAACCGTTAGTGATTTACGCCAAACCCGCAGATGATTATCTCCCCGATCCCGTGGCTTGTATGGTCACCGGCATCTCACCCCAACTGGCGGAAAAAGAAGGCAAGCCGGAAACCGAGTTTATGGCGCAAATCCTTAAAGAATTCAGCCGGCCTAACAGCTGTGTGAGTGGATATAACAATATTCGTTTTGACGACGAGTTCACCCGCTACAGTTTGTATCGCAATCTTTATGATCCCTACGCACGTGAATGGCAAAACGGTAATTCTCGATGGGATATCATAGACCTGGTACGCGTCACCAATGCATTGCGACCAGAAGGTATTAACTGGCCAGAACACGAAAATGGCCTGCCCAGTTTTCGCCTGGAAGATCTTACGGTAGCAAATGGTATCAGTCATGAATCCGCACACGATGCATTATCGGATGTGGAAGCCACGATTGCCATTGCCAAACTGATCAAACAGAAACAACCCAAACTCTACGACTATGTGTTTAATAACCGAAACAAGCGTGTTTTAGCCAATATGCTGGACATGGAAATGCTAAAACCCGTGTTACATACCTCATCCATGTTTCCGGCAGAATATCATTGCACAACGCTGGTGGTGCCCTTGATTCAACATCCACGCAACAGCAATGGCATTGTGGTTTATGACTTGCGCCACGATCCGCAGGAACTGCTTGATCTAACAACAGAACAAATTCGACAACGGCTTTACACAAAAACCGAAGACCTGGCCGAAGGCGAATCCCGCATCGCCTTAAAAACCATCCACCTAAATAAATGCCCCATCATCGTACCCGCCAAAGTAGATGAGAAAACCGAACAACGTTTAAAACTGGACAAAGCCGCCTGCCAAAAACATTTACAACAAATTCGTGACTCGGTTGCCTTGCAGGTAAAGCTGGTGGAAGTGTTTGACGATAATCCCTTTGATGGAGAAACCGATCCGGATTTTTGTTTATATGGTGGCAGCTTTTTTTCCGACCATGACAAAAACCTCATGGCAAAAATCCATAAACTCGATCCGTTTCAACTGGCCGAAAAATCTTTCGATTTTCAGGACGAACGACTGGATAAAATGTTATTTCGCTACCGCGCCAGAAATTATCCAGAAAGTTTATTGGAAAATGAAAAAGAAACATGGCAGGAGTTTTGTCAGCATCGACTATGCGATGACGATTCGCCTAACACAATGAATCTTAATTGCTATCGACAGAGTATTAATGAATTGCTGACGAACGAAGATTTGTCAGAAGATAAGATTCAGTTATTAAAACAATTAAGATCATACGGCGAACAAAAAACACTTTGATAGAAATCAATTCTAGCAACAGGATAAGTAAATAAAGTGAATGTGAAAAAGTAAAATTATACTTTGCCTTTATCATCGTATAATATTTAAAAAGGCAAAGAACAAATCAGGAGTCCACCATGAAATGGTCACGCTGGCTGGAAAAATGGGGCATGAGCAACCTCAAAATCAACGTCGGCTTTGCAGAGATGGAATTTCAACCGCAAGACGAAGATCGCGACGCTGCCTGGGAAATGTACATCGAATTACTCACCCGTATCACCACCCAGTCATTACCTGCCGATTCGGGTGATGAACTCACCGCATTACAAAGCATTCATTCTCTATTCCCCACTACGCGGGAAATCATCAAACATCACAAGCGCCATGCCCAGGAATTCACCAAAATAGCCATCATTGTTTTAAATCAAGTCGTTCGTCCTTTCACTGCCAAATGGCACAAACTCTCCCTACAACAGGCGTTTGATGATCCTACGCAATGCCAACAGTTTCGAACTGAGTTGGTGGCGCTTCAACAACAATTGATTCATTACACTTCCATGTTAGGTGATATGGCAGGTGTGGAAGACGATTTGATTTATCTTGAACAACTGGATGATGATAACTGATGGATGTCGCACCGCAAAAACAAGTTAAACGTATCATCAAAACCGTGCCGGATATAGATTGGGTGGAGATACCGGCAGGAGAATTTATTTTTCTAGGTAACGACGTAAAAGAAGATTTGCCTCTTAATGCATATCATATTAGTCGATATCCAATCACAAATTTTCAATACCAATGTTTTATTGATGAAGGCGGCTATAAAAATGAACAATGGTGGAAAGAGTTTATAAAAACAAAACCTGAAAAATCTGCATGGTGGAACGCGAATCGCCCAAAAACCAACGTGAATTGGTATGAGGCTATGGCATTCTGCAGATGGCTATCCGCTCAACTAAAGTACGAAATTACTTTGCCAACTGAAAAGCAATGGGAAAAAGCCGCAAAAGGAGTTGATGGAAGAGAATATCCTTGGGGCTACGGTTACAAAAAAGGTTATGCCAACGTAAGTGAACCAGCTGAGAGCGATTCTATATTCATGAAAACATGTGCCGTAGGATTATTTCCAAAGGATAAATCACCGTATGGAGTTAGTGATATAACTGGCAATGTTTCGGATTGGTGCCTAGACGGCATTCTCTCTGAAAAATTTATTCAAAGCACACAAAACAATAATAACCGTATCATACGTGGAGGAGCATGGATCGATGTTCCAGAGTTCACGAGAAGTTCAATACGTTCCGAAAACGCTCCGGGTTATCGTGATAATTCTATTGGCTTTCGTGTTTGCTGCTTTTCCCCTAAACCACCTATCGCTGAACGTGCGTAAACTATAAGTGTAGCCTGCGAAACCCAGGATTTAATTTTATACTTCTTCCCAAATTTCACAAGCACCGCATAAGAGCTTATTTAGCTATAACTTACAGCTAATTACTCAATCCTTTCCAATCAAATCTGGCGATCCATAAAAAAGTAATACTGCAATAGTATTACTTTCTTCATGCGGAGCAGATCATATGCGCGTAACCACCAAAGGCCAAGTTACAATTCCCCGAAGTGTCAGAGAGATTTTAGGTATTAGTCCGGAAACAGAAATCGATTTCGTGGAAGAAAATGGTCGTTTTTATATTGTTAAAATCGACGAGCCGCAAAAAGCCAGTGGCGAATTCAATAAGCTACGCGGCATTGCCAGTGCCAATATATCGACCAAAGAAATTATGGATCTGACGAGAGACTCGGAATGAATGGTGTGCTCATTGATTCCTGCGTCTTGTTGGATTTGTTTACCGACGATGAAAACTAGGCTGACTGGTCGGAAAACATTTTGGAACAATACAGTCAAAGTAATAGCTTATTTATCAACTCCATTGTCTACACTGAAGTGTCCATTGGCTTTAAAAATAATTGAGGAATTTGAAACAGCATTACAACAGCTTAATGTAAGGGTACTGGAAATGCCCCGTGAAGCGTTATTTCTCACTGGCAACGTATTTCTGCAATACAAAAAGAACAAAGGCAAGAAAATTTCTGCATTACCGTTTTTTTTATTGGCGCTCATGCCGCCGTATCAAAATTCGAATTAATATAGCGCGATATTAGTAAGTATAAAACTTATTATCCGCAAGTAAATTTTATTTGTCCCCGCATATTTTATGCCGGGGTAAGCAATTAAATTATTGCTAGGAATAGTAAATATATTTACAACTAACGAACATTCGGAACTCAGGACTATTTATCAAATCAAAAAAGTGCTTCCTCTACTTATTGACACACACGCACCAAACGAAAACCAAGCGGATTATGTCGTTCTTCGATTTCGATTCCTATTCGATGCGAAAGTGTTGCGTTTCGAATATTACCAATCCAAGAACCACCACGAATGACTCTAAACATATCGTTTCCCTTTACTTCACTATCTTTGGAAAAATCATAATAATCTATGCACCACTCATCTACATTACCACTCATATCGGCAACTCCATATGGGGAGTTCCCTTGAGGATATAGCCCTACAGCACAAGATTGATTTAAATATCCGCCACCATTCGTTTTTTCATTTATATTCGCATATCCATTTACGTATTCACTGCCCCACGGAAATACCCGACCATCAACACCGCGTGCAGCTTTTTCCCATTGCTGCTCGATAGGTAAAGAAATTTCATAGCCTAACCGCAATGATAACCAGTAACAAAAGGCAAAAGCCTCATACCAATCCACATCAGTACGAGGGCGATTTAGCTGTAGCCACTCAGATTCAATTGGTCTAGGCTTATTCAAGCCTCGCCAACAACGTTCATCCTCATAACCCCCATCATCAATAAAAGCTTGATACTGCAGATTAGTAATGGGATATCGACTGATAAAAAATCTGCCCAATTCTAAGGTTTGTTGCTCCTTTCCCTCACCATAAATAAATGGGCCTGCCGGAATTTCCACCCAATCAATATCTGGAAATCCACTTTCATCCAATCCGACACCGGGACGCGGGTCACTCATTTCAGCCAGTTGATCACCTATTTCCAGTCGGCGTGGTGGGGGTGTGTTAATGTCATTGAGTTCATCCAGCAGGACCTGAATTTCGGGAGGGTATTCGATAATTTCAATGTCTTTTACACCAACACCAGGGCGAGGATCGCCGCCTTGCATACTATTTAGAATATCGCCGATTTCCAGGCGGCGTGGTGGCGTTGTGTTCGGATCATCAAGTTCATCCAGTAGCTGTTGTAAAACATCCTCATCTCTATTACCAAACAGTTGAACCAGTTCTTGATAAATCTTCTCGCCTTCTTCGACAATAGGCTCTGCAACCAGTGGAGACACCCAAATGGACTTCATCAATTCAATGAAATCCAAGACATGACCCGAAACTAAATCCTTGTGAAAGCCTGATAACAACGTTTTTAGATAAGTCCAAGCATCGTCAGGATTGGCGAACAGTTTTTTCGTTATAGTTCCAGCAAGTTTTTCAGCAGTTAAATTTATTTCATCCAAATTTTCATTGGGCTTGATTGCATTCCAGATATCCTGAATATTATTCTGCTCAAGTGTTTTTAGTATACGACTGACACTGAATTCCATTTGTTTGAAAACACTGGGATTGCGTGCAGTCATTAAACGTCTATTTACCTGCAAAATAAGATCAGTAGTCGAAATTGGTTGTTTCATTTCAAAAACCGATGTTCGATCCTGCGATCCATACGTTAACTGTTGCAAATAATGTTGACGAGAAAATTCTCTAACAGATACTCCACCCCAAGGTACAATAATAACTTGAAATTCGGGTTGCACCATTTTTCGCCAGAGCAGCAAACGCGTTTGCTTTTCTAACCAATAAGGGTATCGCAAAGCGCTTTCGGTAACGATCAGCAGTGCGACATTACACTCTGCACTCCACTGGGCCAGCTCCAAAGACTGGTCTAAGCGATATATGCTTGAAAGCCCGTTGAGCAGCTTCAAATTTGAAGATGAAAATCTTCGATGAATCTCATTAAACAAACGAATATCAGAATTGTCTCGCGAGAAACCACCAACAAACAGTTTTATTCGTTCATTTTTATTATTTTGTAGATCAGCATCTTCGCCTTCCTGTTGCTGATGAATTTCGTCGGTTCTCACTTTGCCGTTTAACCAGTCTAGAATATCTAAACTAAGTTTATTTGTGTGTGAAGACTGGGAATCACGAATAGATTGATTAAAATTCAAAACCTGTGTTTCGTTAAAACCTGAAGGTAAAGGCAGGCTTCCATCCGTCGTTAACAGCAGGGATTTGTTTATGCGCGTTTCAGACAATGACAATTTATGCTGATGCCAGTACTCCAAAGCAATCGGCGTCCATAAACGTAACACAGGTAACACTTGTTCGCCCGAATCAATCTCAGGGTGAAACTGATCTTCCACAAGTTCTACTTCGATATTTTGTTTTTCCAGCAACCGCTTAATTGTATTTGCTTGTTCAGCATCCTCTGGTACATAAACCAAACGAAGTTTGCTGACAAGTTGTTCGCGGGTTTTATCTCTTAATTCTTCCTCTGTTGATTCCTCTACGGAAAGCCGGTAACGATGCCCGGATAAGGTTTGTAAGGTCAGGCGCTGAAACTCATGCTCAAAAAATACGTTTCCACCGGGAAACAGACTATGCCATGCCTGGTAGTTACCTGGTTCAGTGCTGATTTTAACTAAGGTAGGTAATGGTGATGCTATAGATATCGTGTGTTCACCCTGTCCGGCTGGTAAACACTGCAATACCCCTGGACGCAACAATAAATCAATGGGCTGAGGATTGGTTTGCACCAGTGTCTGGCTTAACCACGGCGGAAAGCCTGCCGCGTGTGCGTCTTGAATATTTTCATGGCGCCAACCGCTTGAGCCTAACAATGCGGCAAGATAAGCATTTAACCACTGTGTGGCTTCATCAGAGTTTTGTGATAACAATGACGGTAATGCACCTTTTGCCCAGCGTGCCAGTTCCTTGCGTTGTTGTGGGTTTTCGGATTTCGCCAGTGTTTTAATGATTCTGTGCAAACCATATTGTAAAGCCTGATCATTACCGGTGAGCGCATGTATACGCAGTTGTTGTTCCAGACGATCTTTCGCAGGCCAGTGTTGCATATATTTGATAACAAATTTTTGTGCTTTGTTAAATGCATCTTCATCTTGCACAAGCTTTTCAGCCAACACACGGGCCACACCACCTCGCATAACCACAGCACGCGGATTACGACTATGGATGACTGAGTGAAACCAGATATCCGCTTCCAGTTCAACATCACTCGCGGGTGCATATTCTAAGCGTGCGTTGCGTAAAAAAGTGGGTTCGATACGTGGGAGCAGTGCCGCGATTTGCAATAAACTATAGCAATCCTGATCTGCTTGTAACTTGTCCACAAAATCATAATCACTTTGTGCGGGTTGCAACCAGCTCATGAGCAATTACCATTGCGTCGCTGCAGACGTTTTACAATGGCTGCGTTGGTGGCAGGGTTCCAGTGTATAATGTGCATACCGGATTTCAAGCCTTTTGGCCAGCGTGTCGAGTTTAAAGGTACCAGAGCAATCAATGGCACCCGCCGCCGCTGGCAAAACGTGGTTAAATTCTTCCAGGTTTCTACATTGCTGCGTAAACCGGAATTCGGTGTTTTTCTGACACCCAAATCAGTGGCGACGATTACCGGTTTATTAATTACACATTTCCATTTAAGTTCACCCTGTGCTTCAGTCCAGCGGAATGCTTCAAACGGATTATCATCAAACTCGTAAACCGGACATACTTCAGTACCCAATACCGCTTGAAACTGTTGCACCAGATCCTGCATATCCTGCCACCAGGGCATGAGCGCCTCATTCATGTCAATCAACAACTGACAGCCATTTCGCGTGCTGATTTCTGGTAAGGTCGGTAAAGCGTGTAAATATTTTTGTCTGGCTGTGGCTTCAATCAATCTTTTTATATCAAGATCGCGACCCCGGCTATTTTGTGAAACAATTTCAGTGATAACCGCTCGGGATTTAGAAGCAGGAAATAACGAAGCTCTGCTAACTGCTGGTGGTGTTTGCTCCTGCTCGCTAATTGTTGCTGCACTATTAATCTGATCCGGCATTACCATTGGACTCTCAGTCGACAAATCAACACCCAAATCCTCAAATGCTGTATCAATCTTTTTTTCAGGTACTGTCGGTATTGTTTCCGGCACTGGTGGCATGCTGACAATAGGTTTGTATTTCGAAACAGGTTTGTGACTTTTTCTATGATGAATTCGTGTTCGATTCCAGGCAGCCTGATTGGATCGGTAATCACCAGTTGGTCTTTTTATCTGCGCCTGGTTGCGAAATCCCAGGCACTGAAAATATTGATTTAATAAAACATCATCTTTGTGGCCCAGTTTTTCCATAGACAGTATCAGGTCAGCCAAACCAATTTCTGTTTTGGCTTTGCTTATTTTATTGGCTGCCATTATTTTCAGGTTCTTTTATTAATGTCGCTTTTTCCACGCGTTCCCAAATTTCATGCTCCGGTGTAATGCCAAATCTGATACAGGTATTTACTGCATCCAGGTATTCGCTGGTACCCGGTGGACGTCTGTCCTGCTCTTCCGCATCCAGATAAACATGGTCAAACTTGTTTGCCACAGCTTGAAACAAAGCATCGCTGCCTTGGTCAGCACAATGTTGCTGAGCAATACTCAGCAAATTCATATCTTCTTTTTGCAAATCCAGACTGACACAACGCCGTAAAAAAGCAGGTGGCAATTCGCGCTCACCATTGGTCGTTATCATCACCAACACTTGTCGATCTTCAGGTGCGATAATTTCCTTACCCAACGTTGTGGTGAAACTTTTCGCATCCAGTGGTTCCAACAAATCATTGGGTAAATCCGGTTCCGCTTTATCAATCTCATCCAATAAGACGACAACACCATTTGCCTTACCCTTGATACCTGGATATTTGGGTGCTTTTATTCGTCGCTCCTTAATTAGTGGATTAATTTGATCATGCGATACACCCAGCGCAGCTGCAGTAGCGGGATTAAATGCCCACCAGAATGCCCCAGGCTTTTGATAAGCCCATTCATCCAATAATGTTTTGCCGGTGGCCGAAACCGCGTGCGCATCATGCAATCTTTTTAACTGATCGATATCAGCAGTTAAATCTTCTAGCCTACTACGCGAGGTAAAGGTATGCTTTAAGAAACTCCATTGTTGCATGGCGGCAATAGCGTAAGCCAAAGTGGTTTTACCACATCCTGGTGGGCCGGAAATCAACAAAGGGCGACTGGTAGCCAATGCGACATCCACGCTAACACTGATCTTTTCCGAAAATATATAAGGGCTGGAATGCTCATCGCCTGGCCAGACTCCATCATCGGGTAAATTATATAATTTGGCTTGGTAGGTCATTTTCTTCAGTCCATTATCTGAGTTTCTATGAGTTCTTTTACTTCATCAAAATAAATGTATTGCTGATCTTCTTCGCCAGATTCCAGTAGTGGTTCTATCGGTGTAGCAAATGATTTCAGTTCTTCTGGAATTTGCTCCCCTGTAGCAATTAAAATCATTACATTGGGGAAGTTTTGCTGTATCTGCTTTAGTAAATCATGATCTGGATATGACTCATGACAGTGCATATTACTTTCCGGTGCTGAAAATAATAAAACCAAGGGATCTTTATATGCTTTTAAGCGACGCTCGGCCATTCGTGAATTCAAATTAGGGAAGGCGCTTAGCAAAGTTTCTTTGATTTCAACTTCCGTTCGACTGCTACCTGCTGCAATAATTTTATATGGGTTTGGGTGAGCCCATGCACGGCGTAAATAACTTGGGCCGCTAAAGTCCTGCACTTCTTGCCCGTTGAGTAAATAAATCTTAAAAGGTTGTTTTATACAACATGCCATAACCGCTGCGGCGTCTGACTTCACCCACATCCCTTTTAACATTTCCAGTAATGTTTCCGCACCGGATTTAAAATTAGGAATGTGTGCCAACTCTTTCAACACGAATTTTAGTTGCGATAAAGCGCTGTGGGGATCACGCAACATCAATCTCGCCAGCGCATCGCTATAGTCGAGGTTGGATTGCCAAAGCGGTTTGTGAGAATTATCCAGACGTTTGTATGTTCTCTCTAAAACTTTCCTGTCGACCTTCGACAGGATATCGGAAATTTTGGTTATCAAATCCTGAAAAGGTGTTTCCACCGTTTGCGCATCACCTAATGCATCTTTAATTTTCTGAACAATTTCAGTTTGCTTGTCACTACGGCAATCTCGTACATGCTGGAAATCTGCAAAGCGGATAACATTAAAAAACTGATCCTGAGCGTAATCATTTGGATCCACACCATCAAGCAGAATGGCAAACAATTTAAAATTCGGTTGAATGCGTTTTCGCCAGGAAAGAATAGCTGCTTCGGCGCGTACCCATTGAGATTCATGAAAGGCTTCTTCAGAAAATAAGATGATAGCGGCGTCACATTCGGCCATCCATTCAGCCAGATAACAAAACCATTCCTCACCAACAGGGATTTCGCCATTTTCATCTACCAACACATGAAAACCAGCCCCGTGTTGACCCAGGGCCTGACAGACATCTTTCAGCAACTGAAGATGCTTTTCTGTTTTAGAGCTATGGCTGATAAAAAGTTTTAACGGAGATATACCTGGCACTATCCACATCCTGCTTGTGAACCAAAATATACTTAACTATACCATCCAAATTTATTTATTAAAATTAACAGTGTAGTGCTGGTTGTTTTTTATTCAAACGAGCTAAAATTGGCAGCATCACAATATTTTTTATAGTTGCCGCATAAGGTAAAAATCGGCATCGAAAAATTCGCTATTAACTTACAATCATGCCTACCATAGTTAACACAGGCATCAAGTTAGATCCGCCAGCTTTTCCAGATGAATTGCCGCCACTCGGGGATGACGATGATGCACGTCGTGGTGCATGGTCGCCATAACTGCGGGTTTGCCGTATAGCAGGGAAAAATACCATTGTAAAATCTTCGGTAATGGTAAAGCAAAAGTGCCGTAGTCAGTTTGTCGGTAATGTAAATGATGAAAGAAAACCCAAATGGCAATGGCATAGTTTACACGCAACATAAACCAGACCAGCCAGAAAGCCGCTCCTCCAAGAATTGCAAGAACGCCAAACAAGACAAAACGTAATATCACCTCTAACCAGTTCACCGGCAAAGTTTTATCTTTTAAATATTTAATGGTTGAACCTTCGGGAAAGAAAAAAGCACCGATAAACGAACGCACATGTCCACCACGAATATGGAACGCATCCGGATCGTTTTCTTGCGCGGTAAACTTATGATGCCCCATGTGCAAATGTCGATACTCGGTGTAACCGACATTAATGGGTGAAAATGGAATGAGAAACAAGCGTACTAAAACATTAACCTGTTCGTATTTTTGAATGTGAAATATTTCATGAATCGCCAGCATCCAGCGAACCAGGGCGATATTAAGTAGCAGAGCAATAAGCCACCAGGTTACATCAAGGGTTAAACCCACAATAAAACATGACAGAATCACCAGATTAGTAAACAACACTTCATGACTAAAGCGTTTTGCATCACTTTCCTGATAATAATACGTTTCGATGTTCATGGTTAGCTAATCACCCTATCTCTTCGCTTGTTTATCAATAGAAGATTCCATTTTCATGCTTGCCCCTCACATATTACCGCAAATCTGCCGCCAAGCCACAAGCTTTTAAAACAAACAAAGTAATGACAATACATCATCCACATTATTCGAACTTTTTCATCTCATTTACTCAACAACTCAATATCATTGGTTGTTGGAATACCCATTGCATTGTACACATGAATTTGTTCATTTAGTGTGCTCAGAAGTGCGAGCAGGTGTAACTCGGTCTGCAGCAAATGAATTGCGATAATTTATAAATGGAATGAGTAAGAGGCTTTATTTATGGGTATAACCGAAAAAATCGATAAGATAACTGGTATTTCAACAGACTATTTAACCACACTGCCACCTGCACCCAGGAGCGTAAAAATCGAGTTAACCGGTAAGTGCAATTTTCAATGTAATTTTTGCGCGCATTCACAACGCTTAAGAGATGTGGATGAAATGTCTCCTGAATTATATAAACGACTGGTAAGGGAGCTACGGGATGCTGGCGTGGATGAACTTGGAGTTTTTTACCTGGGCGAATCCTTTACCTGCAAATGGTTGCCGGAGGCCATCCGTTATGCCAAACAGGAATGTGGCTTTCCTTATGTATTTTTAACCACAAATGGTTCGCTTGCATCACCCGAAAAAGTGACAGCCTGCATGGAAGCCGGTTTGGATAGCCTGAAATTTTCTTTGAATTACGCTGACGAAGAACAGTTTAAACAAATAGCCCAGGTGAAAGGTTCTTTGTTTAATAAAATTGCAGATAATGTGAAAACTGCATATGAAGCTCGTAAAGCCGGCGGTTACCAATGCGGTTTATACGCTTCATATATTGAGTATGATGGTGAGCAAGGTCAGCGTATTAATTCCTATATCGAAGAACTAAGACCATATGTCGATGAGTTATATGCATTGCCGCTTTATAACCAGGCCGCACTGGTGGAAAATGATGAATGGGCGTTTGTGCAGGGCAATCGTGGACGCTTAAATAACTTACGTGATCCCCTTCCCTGCTGGAGCATATTCACTGAAGGACACATCAGTTTTGATGGTAGACTCTCAGCCTGTTGTTTTGATCATGATAGTCGTTTTGATATGGGAGATTTAAATCAATCCAGTTTTATGGACGCATGGCATTCAGAAAAATTTACAAGTTTGCGCGCTGCGCATTTGAAAAAAAATGTGGACAATAGTATTTGTGAAAAATGTGTTATTTATGAATAATACTACTCGTCTCTAAACAAGACTCAACAAGACTAGAGAGATAGTATTTGTGTGACATCTGATCTTGTTTTCGAAAACAGCATAATCCGGTGGATATTATTTGCCGGGTTTTGATTTACCGATACCTTACATAGCCGAAGCGGCAACGATAAGTCAATTCAGACTAATGAAGCGGGAATATCGAGCCCAGGTTATCATGATCCATATTTAATAATCACCGACGCAATGGATTCCAAAGCAACCTCACGGTCCACCGCGCCCAGTTTGACGGCTTCCATGGGCATACCATAAACAACACAGGTTTCTTTATCCTGCCCAATGGTTTTGGCGCCGACATCATGCATTTCTTTCAAACCGCGTGCACCATCATCTCCCATGCCGGTCATGATAATACCTAAAGCATTGGCACCGGCATATTTTGCCGCCGAACGGAACAAAACATCAACAGATGGTCGGTGACGATTGACCAATGGGCCATCTTTTACGGTGACATAATATTGCGCACCACTTCGACTTAAACTCATGTGTTTGCCGCCGGGGGCAATGAGTACTTTGCCAATATTGACTCGGTCACCATCTTTTGCTTCAGAAATATTCACTTCACAGAGTGAGTTCAAACGCTCGGCAAAAGCAGCGGTGAATTTTTCGGGCATATGCTGCACAATCACAATACCCGGCACTGTGCGTGGTAGCATTCGCAAGACGGTTTCCAATGCTTGAGTGCCACCAGTTGAGGTGCCTATCGCCACAACTTGGTCTGTTGTGGTTGCCATGGCCTGAGTTGCGGTGTTCTTGGTTCCAATTTGCGATTTTTCGGGTGTGGTATTTGTGCGCGTTAATGCTACTTTACTGCGTTTAACACGGGCTCGAGATGCTGCGCGAATAGCATTAGCCAATTCATTAGAGGAATCAACAAGAAATTGTTTTAAACCAATTTTAGGTTTACTAATGATTTCCACCGCACCAGCAGACATAGCTTCCATCGTAGTTTTTGCGCCAGCTTCGGTGAGAGTAGAACAGATAACAACAGGTGTCGGCCGTTCTTCCATGATTTTTTTCAGAAAAGTAATGCCATCCATGCGCGGCATTTCCACATCCAGCAGAATAACATCTGGCCAGTTTTCCTGCATTTTATTTAGCGCAAAAATCGGATCTGAAGCAGAACCAATCACTTCAATATCGGGTTGTTCTAACAAAAGCTTGCTAATGACCTGGCGAACAGTGGCAGAGTCATCAACAACCATGACACGAATTTTTTTCATGTTAACGTTACCGATAATCCTTTATCCGAATTGAATATTTCAGATTTTACTTGTCGTTATCATCAACTTCCGATGCATCCAATTGTGCATTTTTCTCTGATTCAATCAAATCTGAATTCTCTTGAACCACAGCTTTGTCGTCAGGTAATTCTGACTTGGCTTCTGGCGACTCAACATTTTTACCCAATATTTCCAGGTCTTTTGCTGATAACATTTTTTTCACATCTAAGATGATAACGAATTCATCATCTTTAAATTTACCCATACCTTCAATAAAGTCTGAGCGAAAACTGCTACCAAATGAAGGTGCGGGTTCAATTTCAGATGCCGGTATGGTTAGCACTTCACTTACGGCATCAACGAGAACGCCAATGACTTGTGTTTCAGATTCGCTAACAGGTGCCTCGACAATGACTATGCAGCTACGTTTGGTGACTTCACTTTTTTGATCACCATATCGACTGGATAAATCTACCACCGGCACGGCTGCACCCCGAAGATTAATCACACCACCAATAAATAATGGCATTTGGGGCACAGGTGTAAGTTTACTATACTCACGAATTTCCTTAACATGAACAATGGCAATGGCAAATATTTCATTTTGTGAATAAAACGTCAGATATTGCTGGCGTTCTTGAGAGTTGTTTTTTTTGTTTGAATTTTCGGTTGTTATAGAATCGTTCATGTCACACTCTCTCAATCATTGCCATAGTCTTTTTTAAGCACATCAAACCGTTTCAATCGATACTTGTATCGGTAGCAAACATATATTCTTTACCCCCTGGCTAACAACACAATGCAGAAATCGCTAATGGCGTTTTTCACTAAAGCGCATGATCTGGCTGGCAATATCTTGCAGCGGCACTTGAATTTCAACCGCACCCAAATCATGTGCTTCTTTTGGCATACCATAAACCACACTGCTTGCCTTATCCTGACCAATAGTGAAAGCACCAAAGCCATGCATTTCGCTCAAACCCTGGGCTCCGTCGTCACCCATACCGGTCATGATTATTCCCACAGCGTTTTTACCTGCACAATTGGCAACCGAACGAAATAACACATCAACGGAAGGTTTATGTCGATTTACCAACGGACCATCTATGACCTTAACGTAATATTCTTTATCTTGCCGCTTCAACATCATATGTTTACCACCAGGCGCTATTAAAGCTTGGCCCGGCTTAACTTTGTCGCCATTTTTTGCCTCGAGTACTTCGATCTGGCTCATCATATTTAATCTTTGGGCGAATATTTCAGTAAAATGTTCTGGCATGTGTTGAACAATCACAATACCTGGGCAATTGTTTTTCAGATTAGTCAACACTTGTTCCAGTGCTTGCGTTCCACCTGTCGAAGTGCCTATGGCAACAATAGTCTCCGTAATTTCTCTTGTTTGATTATGAGAAATCTCCAATATTTCATCAGCATTTAACCGTGGAGCCACATTGGAAGTTGCGACTATATATTCACGTTTTATTCTTGCACTGCGTTTGGTGACAGTCACCTTTTTAATCGTCTTGATAATGGCTTCACTTTTTTCGAGCAATGCCGCACGTGTTCCTGTTGGTGGTTTGTGAATAATATCAAGTGCACCACTTGCCAGCGCTTTCAAGCCGCTTATATCATTGATATTCTCAAGACTTGTACATATGATGACAGGCATGGGGTGCTCTGACATGATTTTCTGAAGAAAATTAAGGCCCGCTTTTTTCGGCAACATCACATCTAAAATCAAAACATCTGGCCAGTGACTATGAATATTCTGCATGGCGAAAGCGGGTTCTGCTGCGGCAGCATAAAAATTCAAACCGACATCAGAGCTGATAATTTCTTTCAGCGTTTTTCGAATCACCGCTGATTGATCTATTACCATTACGTTGATTTTACCTGGTCTATAACTCATCGATTGCTGCGTTGGAAACATAAACGTTGATTACTTTTCCAGACTTTCTAAATAGCCTGATCTTTCGCGCTTTCAATCCACCAACATCAGACCTGGCAATACGAAACCCATACTTTGCCAATTCGGTTTTCACCGCAGAAATATTCTTATCACCGACTGTGTTATTGCTCTTATTATTCAGATCGGGAAACATATTTCCACCGCCAAAAACTTCCACTTGGTACTCTTCCGGTTTGGTATTTACCCGGCGAACATCGTGATACAGTGTTTCAATCGCGCTATTTGCATAGCGACCATTTTTCATCCCTTTATTTGCTTCGGGTAATACCACGTGACACATGCCAGCGTATTTATAATGTGGATGCCATAGAACTGCCGCGACACAAGAACCGAGCAAAGTGGCTATTTCATCCGCATCATTGCCGAAATACAACTCTCCGGGATTCAGTACAACCATGCTAGACTTCATGGATTTATTCTTTTTGATAAATTGACGGCTGAATCAGTTTCACTTCATCGCACATACCGTGCAAGGATTCAGCATGACCAACAAACAAATAACCACCTGGTTTAATACGCTGCGCAATTTTGTTCACCAATGTTTTTTTGGTTTCTTCATCAAAATAAATCATCACATTACGTAAAAAAACCACATCGAAATCCATCAGATGATTCGGCCAGTTACCAATAAGATTCAAACTTTCAAAGAGTACATGGGCTTTTAGCTTTTTATCCATCAGCATTTTTCCCGCCTGTTCACGCACACCTTTAAGTACAAACTTACGCAAATAATTGTCGGAAATTTTCAACGCTTGTTCTACGGGATAAAGACCCAATCGAGCATCATCCAAAACCTGGGAATTAATATCAGTTCCGACTATTTGCCAATTACCACTCAGTTGTAATTTATCCGCTAACAGCATAGCAACGCTGTACGCCTCCTGACCGGTTGAACTGGCTGCACTCCATATTTTAAAAAGCCGACCCGACCGTACATTAGGTAAGACTTTTTTTTCGAGGTATTCAAAATGTTGAGTTTCGCGAAAAAAATAAGTTTCGTTGGTGGTGAGCAGATCAATGACAATCTGTAACTCAGAAGTACTATGTTTGTCAGTTACCAGGTGGTAATATTCATCATAAGAATGTAGATTATAATGTCGCAATCGCTTTGATAAGCGCCCTTCAACCAGCGATTGTTTCAACGGAGATAAAGTAATACCTGCTTCTTCGTAGATTAGCTTTCGGAAGCCGTCAAAGGCCTTTGCAGATATTTTTATATTTGTTGCAGTCACTTTAACTCCTAATGTGAACTGAAAATCATTTTGACGCGGCTATCGCTCACTAAATGACTTAATCAGAGGCTCCTTAGTCTAATTAGTGTCCGTCCATAAACGAGGATTTTTATTCAAAATCAAGGCGCACCGATTTCGAAAAGCGCAGCATATACTAATATGTGAGCATTTGAGAAAACAGCGCAACGCTGAGTTTGGACAAAAAGACCGTTTATGGATGGGCACTAGTCCTTTTCACTCTCTTGAGAAACAAGGTCTGCCAGTTCTTTGATGGATAAAACCTCATCTAAATCCAACAACACGGTAAAGCCCTCGCCAATTTTCAAAATGCCTTGAATGAAATTAGTGGGTATGTCTGCACCAAAAGCAGGTGCCTGTGCGATCTTTTCCGGCTCTATGTCTAATACTTCATTAATTTCATCAACCACAAAACCCAATTCAATACTTTCATCTTCGTATTTCATCTCTACCATTATGATGCAGGTTCGCTTATTGGCATCAGCACTTTGTTTGCCAATCCGTTTAGCCAAATCAACAACAGGCACAACATTACCCCGTAGATTAATGACACCACGTATGCTTTCATGACTAATGGGTATGGTGGTGATCATGCCATATTCAATTATTTCCTGAACTTTGTCGATTTCAGTGCCAAATAATTCGGAATCTACACGGAAGGTTAAAAACTTAATACCATGTTCTTTATTATCTTCATCTTCCATTTCGCTTTCGGCATTTAGCACATCTTCATTTTCTGCTAATTGCTCAACCATGATTAAACTCCTTTCTCAAGCTTTACCAATTTATTCACCAATCTACTTAAAACGTTCGAAGTCTTTTTCAATGTCTTCATGACGCAATGGCACATCAATTTTCGAGTTTGGTGATAAACTTTGTATTTGATCTGGCTTTATCTGTGACTTTACTTCAGCAGATGGTTTTTTCCTCACCGGCTCTTCGGGCTTTTTAACGGGTGGCGCTGTAACCTTCGCTGCCGCTTTTTCAGTTAGCTTTTTCTTAAACCTGGATTCTGTCAATGTCTGCTTTATTTTTGTTTCTTTTTTTGTCTTTTTCGTCGGCTGAGGTGGTTCTGCTTTTTTAACGTCAATATTATTTAAATTTTGAATAATAGCTTTTAGGTCATCCACCTGAAGATTCAACTGCTCTGCAGTTGCAGCCAGTTGCTCTGACGCGGCTGCATTTTGTTGCGACCCTTTGTCCAACTGTGAAATCGAACCATTGATTTGATGCACATGATCGGACTGTTCTTCAGATGCGGCACTGATGTTTTGCACCAGATCAGCCGTATTCTCCACGCTGGGGACAATTTCGGTTATCATTGAGCCGGCATTTTCTGCAATCATGACGCTATTGTTGACAAGATTACTAATTTCCTGAGCGGCAACCTGGCTGTTTTCCGCCAGTTTTTTTACTTCACCCGCGACAACCGCAAAGCCTCGACCATGTTCTTGCGCTCTTGCGGCCTCAATGGCAGCATTTAATGCCAACAAATTGGTTTTGTAAGCGATATCCTGAATCACTTCAATTTTTTCAGCAATTTGCTTCATGGCAAATACTGTTTCAGTCACCGCTGCACCACCATCTTTGGCATTTTTTGCTGTTTCATTGGCAATGGATTCGGTTTTTTGCGCATCGGCTGTATTTGCTTCGATGGACGAAATCATTTGCTCCAGTGAAGTACTGGTTTCTTCCACACTCGCTGCTTGCGTATTAACGGCCTGGCTGATTGAACTGGCTGTGTCTGATACCTGACGAGATGATTCAGTTAGGCGTTCTGTGCCCGCATATATTTGTTGCAGTTCACGATGAATTTTGTGAGTATATTTCTCAAGCCGATGCTTAATTATTGAAAAGTCATCACTCTTCGGCTCAACCACATCGTCTGCCTGGTCAACCAGTGGAATAATTTGCTTCAGTTGCTGTGCTGGCTGAAATACCCAACGATACATCAATATAATGAAAATGATAATCAACAAAAACGCTATAGCACCAAAAGCAGTTACAGCGAACCAGGCATTGGATTGATTATAGTCTAAATGACTTTGCGTTAATTTGATGTTGCTATAAATACTATTACTTAAATCATGCAATTTTTTTTTGGTTGCTTTTAATGCATCTTCCTGTTGATTTACGAATATCTTTCTGGCACTTTGCGTATCCTTAATTTTCAACGCTTGGCTGATATCCAGTAATGCGGCGCTCCAATCTTCTGTGGCTTCTTTCAGCTTTTTAATTTCACGATTAATGGGGACTTCCCATTTTTGCTTTTCGAATTTGCTGACAGCAGATGCCAGATTTTGTAGGCGATCGTTCAAATCATCTAATTTTTGATTCAAAACTTCCTCATGTTCATTTATCATCAATAACGCCAGGCTATCCTGAATAGTCGTTACCTGGTTATAAACATCAGTTAAAGGATCACTCAGTTCAGTGGAATAGCGATAAATTTTTTCTGAGTGTAATTGACTACTGGAGAATTGAGAAAGTGATGTTGCGACCCACACCAATAAGAGAAAACCGATGAGTATCAAAGGAAGAATCATTTTTATTTTGTTGAATGAAAACATTTTTACTTCCCTTTCCGGTTGATATTGATACTATTTAAAGGGCACCCCCGGAAAACCATTTAATGCACCCTAAAGTATAAATTAATGCAATGTCTGAACGTGTTGGTTTGCGTCATTGGTGTTTTCCAAATGTGAAGTTTTAACGGCCCGGTGAATGAGGTTGGGCACATCAAGAATCACTGCGACTGCTCCACTGCCCAGTATGGTCGCCCCACTTACACCTTTGAGGTTTTGTAGAATTTTACCCAATGGTTTGATGACAGTTTGTAATTCACCCAGGAGTTCATCCACAACAAATCCGGCTTGTTGATCGCCATATTTCACAACCACTATACTTTGACGAGTGAGGTTACCGCTGGATTCCCGAAAAAAGTCACGCAACCTTAAGAAAGGTAAAACTTCACCTCGCAAACTCAAATATCCCTGCATATTTCCGTTAGAGGGATCTTCACCTTCATCAAGATCAATACATTCATGTACCATATCCAGAGGAATCACAAATGAGGATTGCCCCACTTTCACCAAAAAGCCATCAATAATGGCCAATGTGAGTGGCAATCTAATGGTGACTGTGGAGCCTTCACCTTTTTTAGAATTGACATCCACTGTGCCACGCAAGGCTTCGATATTTTGTCTCACCACATCCATTCCCACACCGCGGCCGGATAAATTCGTAACTTTTTCTGCAGTGGAAAAACCAGGTTCGAAAATAAGACGATAAACCTCATGATCATTTAATACCTGACCATCACCCACCAGATTTTTTTCCATGGCCTTGGCCAGTATTCTGTCTCGATCCAGGCCCTTGCCATCATCTTGCACTTCAATCACAATAAAACCGGAATCATGATAGGCATTAAGCTTGAGATTCCCTTGCAACGATTTTCCATTAGCTTCCCTGTCCTCAGCCTGCTCAATGCCGTGATCCATTGCATTACGAACCAAATGCATAAGTGGATCAGCAATTTTTTCAACAATGGTTTTATCAAGTTCCGTTTCTGCACCGCTTATATGGAGCTTGATGTCTTTACCCAATTCTTTACTGACATCTCTAACAACGCGACGAAAACGATTGAAGGTTTCACCAATCTGAACCATACGAAGATCAAGCGCATTATCACGAATTTCTTCCACTAGATGACTGATACTGGACATGGATTCCAAAAGTTTTTCATCACCCAGTTTACTCGCAAGCATATTGCTGGTGGCACCAGCGATGACCAGTTCACCTACCAGATTAATAAGGTTATCCAGCTTGTCTGCGTCAACCCGCAATACTGTGTTAGCCGCAGGTTTACTACTTTTTACTCTACTTTGTTTATCTACTGCACAGTCAATAACTTCCTGATGTACGGCTTTGTTGCCTACCAGCAATTCTCCGATGCTAGGGGAGGTACTGTCGGCTGATTTTCCCTTAAGTTCTGTCTGTTCAGCGATGACCTCATCTAATTCAGTGTTTGTTAGTGCACCACTGGCTAGCAAAATTTCGCCCAAGCGCATATTTTCTTCTGGTAGCGAATCTATCATCTCAGAATATAATGAAATTGAAGCTCTTGGAGGCAGGATGTACAAGGTGCACATATCACGAACAAACTCAAAAGCTTGTTCGATATCCTGTTTATCGCAGTTTGAATCATATTCGATTTCGAAACCAAGATAACATTGCTCAGCATCAAAGCTGTCATCAATTGGTAACGTATGGGAAATTGTGCTGACTTTTAATACGCTTCCTGATTTTTGCAGATAGCGAATAAAAGAAATCGGGTCCATACCTTGTTGTAATACATCCGCATCAAATCTTAAGGAGATATGCCAGTATTCATTGACAACACTGGATGCATCAGTTGTAATTTCCCTCACTTCATCTGGTGATGATTCATCTGAATCAATTTCTTCAACACCTAAATCTGCACCTAAGAAACCATGTAAGTCATCCCGTAGTTGCTGTTCCAGTTCTTTTTCTTCATCAGAAATCGTTGTTTCATTGAGTGCAGCATCAACCAAAGTTTTAGTATGGTCTGAGGTTTTCAATAGCAATGCAATTAAGTCATCTGTTATCGAAATAGTATTTGCGCGAATTTCATCCAGCAAGTTTTCAATAATATGTGTAAAAGAGACAACATCATCGAAGCCAAAAACGCCCGATGTCCCTTTGATGGTGTGCATGGAACGGAAGATCTCGTTAATCAAGTCCGGATCATTCGGCTGTTCTTCCAATTGCAATAATGCATCTTCCATTGCGGTTAGCAACTCACTGCATTCATGTTGAAAGGTTTCTTGTGGATTACTCATGGATTTACCTGCATTATTCGCTTTACTGACGTTGATCTGTGGACTGTTCGCCGAACATTCCTGAATCACCGTAGAGTTCGAAAACTTCTTGTGCTTGAGGACTGGCGGTTGAAATGACGAACGCCTTACCTCTGTCTTTACAAAGCAAAAACTTTTGTAACAATAACTGATAACATGCCGTATCCATTTCACTAACATCGTTTAAATCCAGGCTGATGTTTTGGTATTTGTTGATGTTTTCCAACAACGATTTATCAATTTCCATCGCGTTGTATATGGTTAACTCTCCATCAATAGAGATAAGACAATCATCATCGTTTTCGCTGACTATATTTATCAATGTGCTACTCCAGGCAAATACGTTTTACCAGGTTGCTTATGCTGCCAATAATTTGGAAACTGCATCAAGCATTTGATCTGGTTTAAAAGGCTTAACCATCCATGCGCGAACACCGTATTCTTTACCGGCGCTTTTTTTATCTTCACCCGATTCTGTGGTTAGCATGATCACGGGGGTAAATTTATATTCAGGCATACCTTTGATGGTTTTCACCATGGTTAAGCCATCCATATTTGGCATATTTACATCACTCACAATCAGGTGAACTTTTTGCCCTTTTAATTTATTCAATCCATCTTGGCCGTCACAACCTTCAATTACTTCGTACCCTGCACCTTTTAAGGCAATGGAAACGATTTGACGTAAAGACGCTGAATCATCCACAACTAAAATTGTTTTTGACATAAAGTTACCTCACTTGCTTATGGGTTTTATTAAAAAAACTCAAGATCATCATTACCAACCGCTTTTGCATTTTCACCTTTGTGAATATTCCGTTCTTCATCTGTGGTATAACTTTGTTCTATCTTTTCCATTAATAGTTGCGCCTGGGCGTGTACATCGCCTGTCTCAACTGAATCAGACATAAAGTCAACAAATTGATGTAAACCTTCACTAACGTGTTCTAGAATCTGGGTTACACGATCCTGAAATTGCAAAGCCACCAATAAGTCGTTGATTTCGGATATGATGCCTTGACTTTCGCTAGTCAGGATATCGGTCGATTTCGCCATTCCTTCAGTTAACATATGCAATTGCAACATCACCGACTGTATGGTTTGCCGCCCGCGTTCCTCTTGTTTTGTGGCCCGCTCAAGATTGACCATGACTTCTTCGATGATTTTTTCCACCGATGTGCTAAACTCTTTTACTTTAACCGCAATATCTTTACCGGTATTACCTGACTTGATGGAAAGCTCGCGCACTTCATCGGCAACCACAGAGAAACCGCGCCCAAACTCACCTGCTCTGGCTGCTTCAATGGCAGCATTTAAAGCCAATAAATTTGTTTGAGATGCAATATTTTCCACCGCTTCTGCCATATCATTTAAATCGTTTGTCCCTTCAGCAAGTGTTTTTAACTTTTCCATAACTCGGTTTTTTTCTTCGCCAGCAATTTTCATTTCCTCAATTAAGCCATTGAGTCTTTCATTGCTATTTTGAAAAATCACTTCCATACTAAGATCTTCATCGTCCGGTCCTTTAGAGACATTTTGTGCAGCGTTCATTGCCACATTCAAACGCTCAACAATATTACCGAAGCGCAAAGACATTTCTGTCACTGCTGTTTCCAACTGATTTCTTGAATTGCTAATCAAGCCATTGAGTATTTCTACCAATTCCTTACTGACATCAGCAACTTCGGCGATGTCCTGCTTGTTTTCAGATGGTGTGGTATCGACTACTTGATTATCTTCCTCTAAGAAGTTGTGATCGGTACTAGGCTTATTACGCGTCAAAAATGACGGCATGCGATTATCTAAAGACAAGCCAATCAACAAACCAATGACAAGCGAAAGCAATGCGAACAACACAGTCAATACCGATATATCTATAAACATCATCATGACGGTATTCGCCACTCCGGCAATAACAGGTAACCAGAATTTTTGGGTTAGATTATTTAGCAAATTAATTTCCTGATTCGTTTTAAATCACCTAAACAAAATCCGATTAAATTAAGCGCTTTTATCAATTTTGAAATAACCCACCAGTTGCAGTAAATCGCCTGCCTGGGCATTAAGCTCCTCAGAGGTAGCAGCTAATTCTTCTGATGCCGCTGCGTTTTGTTGTGATACAGCGTCTAGCTGGCGAATTGCTGTGTTGATTTGGTTCACACCAGACGATTGCTCATCGCTTACAGCACTAATTTCCTGTACCAGGTCAGCTGTTTTGCTGATATTGGGCACCAGTTCAGTCAGTAATTGGCCAGCATTCTCTGCCACTTGTACACTATTAGATGATAAGTCGTTAATCTCCTGCGCAGAGAGTTGACTACGCTCGGCCAGTTTACGCACTTCATCAGCCACAACCGCAAAACCCTTGCCGTGCTCACCGGCCCGCGCGGCTTCAATTGCAGCATTTAAGGCAAGCAAATTTGTTTTATAGGCAATGTCTTCAATCAAACCAATTTTTTCTGCAATTTGTTTCATTGCAGAAACTGTATTAGTTACCGCTTCTCCTCCACGAGAGGCCTCTTCTGCCGAGGAAGTCGCAATGTTGTCTGTTGCTTTGGAATTTTCTGCATTTTGTTCTATCGAAGCTGACATTTGCTCCAGAGAGGCTGAAGTTTCCTCTATACTTGCTGCTTGTTCTGAAGCGCCCTGGCTCAGGCTTTGCGCAGTTGAGCTTACCTGCTCTGTTGCCTGATTCATGCCTTCAACTGCAACCTTGACATCCGCGATGACTCTTTGCATACGCTCCACAAAACCATTAAACGCTTCAGCTGTTTGACCAACTTCATCTTTACCATAAGAAGGTAGACGTTGCGTTAAATCACCCTCACCTTCTTTTAAATCTAATGAAGCAGCTAACATTTCATTAATTGGTTTAGTTATTCCGTTGCCTATTAAATAAGACAAAGCGAGCACAACCACAAAAGTTATGAAAGTAACGACCGCCACGACAAATAAAGCCGATTTCGCATCGTTATCTGCTTGAACAATTCGTTCTTCTGTCACACCTTCAACTAATTCAAGAAATGACTCCAGGTGATGAATCAGTTTAAGTTCTTCTTCCTCTGTTTTTTCACCGATTTCAATGGCTTCGTGAACCTTCCCAGCTTCAAATAGATGAAACATTTCCATCGCATGTTTTTCGAAGCTCACCACCTCTTCATGAATATCAGTCAATGTGTTGCGCATGTCCGTGAACTTGAGTTTTTCTTCACTACTTGTGGCTATCGTGATCATTTCATCTAACTCTAGCTCAGCTTTTTCCAGATGTTCAAGTATTAACTTGCCATTGTGTTCGAATTCTTTTTTTGAATGCTCAAAAGCTTCAAGGGATTTTGCCCGTGCGTTCATCACTTCGCCATGACGCATCGACCGCTCCAGATAAATACCCAGTTCCAGCTGTTTCTCGGTAACCTTAGTCACCGCTTTTGTCAATACAATGTCATGTTCTGCGATTGAAGCAATTTCGTGCTCGAGCTTGTTGATGTCAAACATAGACAAAATCGCGATTAGCAACATACCACCTAATGCGATTCCTGCGTTCATCCAAATTTTGGAATTCACTTTTAAGTTGGCAAGAAATTTCATTATTTTTGCTCCTGGTCTGCAGAATAAATATTACTCATGATGAGTTGTTTCGTGTTTTGCATCGACTGTTTTGTATTGTTCTTTAGTTTGCGTTGAATCAACACGTATTCGATGTTGGTTCCCAAATACCGCCAATCTGATTGAGCGATTATGCAAAGTATTGACTTTTCGTGTGTGCTTGTTAAAGAAACGCTGAAATTTATTAACTTGAATCTTCGTTAAGGCATTTTTTTCTTGCATAACAAACCAGCTTACCCCTTCTTCACAGGGTGCCTGACTCATTGAACCCGTATAAAAATAGTAATTTTGTTTTTCACCAATATAATCGACAGCGTTTATGGACCGGCGATTAACAAAATGATGTTTATCTTTTTCTACTGGCATGTTGCGCCAAATTACATCCAGCGTTTGTTTTACACCACCTTCATCAAACAAAATGGCCACAACCACTTTTTTTCCGTTACGTGCTTTGTGAAATAATTGCAACTCTACAGCAGAGTATTCACCCTCTATTGCATGTTCACTGGGTGACACAAAGTACATATGTTGTAGTTCATATTCCACATTACCCACGTATAAAAAAGACCCGGATGGGTAATTTAATTTCAACCCATGCGTTGTATGCTGCATGTCCAGTCGCGTACTTTTGTACTCAAAGCGCAGCTCATCTAATTTTGTATCAATGGTATTTTCAAGATTGACAGGAGATTGGCTTTTACCCACACCACACAACGTCTGTTGATGCTGCTTGGAAGCCGCTTCTTGCTCCTGATGAGCACTGGCTGACTGATGTTGACCTTGCTCGGCTTTTAATCCTGAAAATAATCCACCACCTACAAAAATTAAAAACAGGTGTATTGAGTTTCTGATAGTCCTTTTCATTTGCAACCTGCTTTAAGTGAAAAAACACGTCATAAATAAACCGTATTTATTCTTGCATTCAAAATCTATCTAAATAATTTATCCGCTACATTATTCTGTGAATGTGTCGGCATTTGTGAGCAATATCTTTAGAGGAGTTTTATAAGGGAATCCAAAAATCAACACGTTATTGATTGTTAGATGCCAAAAACATATTCGAGGGAAATGTGAGGGGTGTGGTAAAGTTGATTTATCAACTGATTTGACAAGTAACAAGCAAGATCATTGGAATAAATGAACCATCATTCATGGAAACCAGGTTTGATCTAAGCTTGCAACACTATTGGTCTACCTGAATTGCTGTTGAGCAGACCAATAGTGATTTGAAACTTTTTAACCAGCAGCTTTTTGTTTACGCTCTTCTGAAATGCGTAACAAAACATTTAAGGCATCAGAAAGTTCTTTTGAACTGAATTTTGCAACGTAAATATCAGCCCCTACAGTTTTACCCATGCTGACATTGGCATCAGCTGAAAGGGAAGAATGCATTAGTACCGGCAAATTGCTAAGCACAGGATCGTTTTTGATTTTTTTAGTTAATACATAGCCATCCATTTCCGGCATTTCCACATCGGTTAACACACCAGAGACAAATTCGGTGATGGGTTTTTCCAATGATTTTGCCCGTTTTTTCAATTCATCAAGTACTGACCAGGCTTCACTACCATTACGAGTGGCAATGTATTTAACGCCTAAATGGCCCAGCGTTTTTTCGATTTGTTTGCGTGCCATGGATGAGTCATCAGCAAACAAAATAGTCATATCGCCTTCTATTTGCTCGATACCTTGCAATTCATCAATGTCATGACCAAACTGATCAGTTTCGGCGAGAATACGTTCCACGTCCAAAATCATAACAATTCGACCATCTTCAATTTCGGTTACCGCCGTTAACAGGCCCCCAAATTGGTGCGCCAACATTGGTGGTGGCACTTTAATATCATTCCATTCCATACGCAGAATGTGCTCAACTGAATCCACCAGTAACGCTTGCGTCTGTTTGTTATATTCGGTAACCACCAACACACTTGGCTCGCGTTCAGCTTGCATACCACAAAATTTGGAAACATTTACCACCGGCACCATAACGCCGCGTAAGCTGACCAGGCCAGCAACAGCAGGTGGCATATCAGGCGCGTGAGTTATGGCGGGTGAATTTAACACCTCACGCACTTTAAAGACGTTAATGCCAAACACTTCTTCCCGACCCGTATTTTGATCCTTGCCCAAACTGAATAAAAGCACTTCCAGACGATTCGCACCCGCTAATTTCGTGCGCTCATCCACTGATTTCATTAGATTTTCACGTTTTGGGGATTTCCCCGCGCCTTGTTGTGCCATATTTTGTTTCCTATTACATGCTCGGTTAAGCTGGCGATAGTTTAAACAATGGTCATATCACCGGTTCTATGAAGACTAAATTCGGCAAGTAGATACATAACTTGAGCCTCATTCCAAAACAATTTGCTATAATCTTCAAAAAACCAATTGAGTCACGAAAAATAACACAATCACTTAATTAGCCTGGCCACATACACGCGATTTGACTGCGCTGTATTGTCTTGTTCAACGGTTTTCCCAAGCTAATTCGGATTTCAACTTATACTGTATTTTTCCCCCACTCGGTCGATAAGCTGAATTATCGTTGACTGGTTAATTTGCACGCAAAATCGGTCACATTTTGTTAATGGATAGATAAACGTTATTTTCATTTCTTATGCCAGAAAAGAAAACCAAGGAAGCCAAAAACCAAAAGTCTGAGAAAGTCAGCTGGATTACCAGACTGCGCAATAAATGGAACAGCGCACTGGCCTTATTTCCCAAAGTTAGGGCGTTTTCCCGCTGGACTGTTCGCCTAATGATTGTGGTATTTTTACTGGATACCGGTTACCTCATCGGTATTTGGCCTGAATGGAAATGGTATGCCACCGGTCCTGTGATGAAGTCAAAATTTATTGAGGAATATGAACGCAGTAGCTACCAAGATCGCAGCATGCCCAAACTTCGCTGGCGACCCATCGAATGGCAGAATATTCCGGATGATGTCATAAAAGCTGTGCTTGCTGCTGAGGATTCCCGTTTTTTCCGGCACGAGGGAATTGATACCGAAGCTTTCAAGAAAGCCATGGAATATAACTGGAATAAGAAACGCTTTGTTTATGGTGCTTCAACCATCTCACAACAAACCGTGAAGAATCTGTTTCTCAGCTCATCCCGTAATCCACTGAGAAAATGGCATGAGTTGTTGATCACCTTTTCCATGGAGCAAAACCTGAAAAAGAGCAGAATTTTGACGCTGTATCTCAATGTTGCTGAGTTTGGAAAAGGCATTTACGGTATAGAAGCTGCTGCACAACGTTATTGGGGCATTTCCGCCAGCCAACTCAGTAAAAGTCAGGCCATCGAACTGGCCGCTACCCTGCCAGCACCGGTGAAGCATAATCCACGCACCCGAACCAAGTTCTTTCTGAATCATCGCTCAAAAATAAAGCGAAATATGGGCTAATGCCCGTTTAAATCCCCATCTGCAAGGTGAAGTCACTTAAAAATGTTGCTTCACCTACCTGCACGCTTAAGTAATGTATAACAGCCTGTTATACTAAATTTAATCCGGAATACATGAAAATGATGATGGCGAGCCATCAGATTTTGAATGAATGCGCCAAGTTGCAGTTATGCTTTTGCCATTTCAATGTTAAGCCGGTAACTGACTAACATTACATTCAGAAAAACACGGGAAATTTCTATGCCCTCTGGATCTGCATCAAGTTCGGCCATAAAAGTCATCGCTATTTCATCTTTGTTGGCGATAACGGCAGTGGCAAGCTATTTTTTTGTCGCGCAAAAAGAACAGAAAGAGCTTGCGCCCTCCGCACCCGTGAGTCGGGATATACCGCAAACCGTAACACCTTCGCCCATCATCGAAGCGGAACCGGAAACACCGACTGTCTTCGAAGATGATTCGAAAGCAGCAAGTGCGGGTGATCTCCAACAGGCATTTGCCCGCATTGCCGCAGCGAAAAACAGGCAATTGGATGACAAACTACTGGCACTCATGAATGACGCCTATCGTTTAACACATCGCTCCATGAATACTTACCAGGCCAAAGATCATCAGTTGATCTCACCGCTACTGAGTGTTAATCAACAGTTCAACAAGCTGGACTTTATCGAAGCAGCGTCAGAAGCAGATAAACTACAATCCAGTAACATAACAGAGCAGGTCACCATTGTTTATTGGCAAGGACTGCTGAATCAGATTACCCTCGAACACGGCATAGCAATCGACGATTATGTCAATGCCATCGACAATTCCGGTAATGGTCAACAAGAAGAAAAAATTCATTATCTGGCATTAATCAAACAAAATTTTCCCTATCTTGAAGCCGGCTCGCTCAGCGAACAAAAAATTATTCATCTCATTGATGTGCACGGGCAACTAATGGGTCGCCACCATCCCGATAACGCAATTTTTGTCAATGCATTGGGTGACCATTATTTTGCCAATAAACAATATGCAAAAGCTGAAGAAAATTATGAAAGAGCATTAGCCATCTGGGAACGCAGTATTTTGCCAGATAATGACACACTCAATGCGCATTATCTTAAACTTGCCTCAGTTTATATCCATCAAAACAAATACAATAAAGCCGAGCCTGCCTATAAAAAAGTGCTCGCCAATTATGACTTAACATTGGAAGCCAATGATCCACAACGATTGGCAATTTTGGGTAAACTTGCCCAATTGCATGAGTTACAAAATAACTACAGCACGGCAGAAACGCTCTACCAGGAAATTTTAACCCAATGGGATACCGTACTGGATGAAGAAGATCCCAAACGCACGCCACATTTAAACAATCTGGCTAATACGCATTTAAAAACCGGTAAAGTCTCTCAAGCCATTGCTTTATATGAACAGGTTATAACAATCCAGGAAATTGAGTATGGCCCAGGCAGTGATCAGCATAATGCCAGTCTCTCTCAATTGGCGAAAGTGCATTTGCAACAAGCAAATTATAAAAAGGCACAAGACCTATTTCTAACCGTAGAACAAGCACAAAAACAAAATGATGACCAAAGCCTGGATTATGCAGATACGCTATACCACCTGGCTTTAATCAATACTACCTTGGCAGATTACCCCAAAGCAAAATCTCAGTTCCAATCGGTACAAAAAATTCAAAGTCGACAACTATCAGCCAATGCGCCCCGTATTGCGGACACCCTGCACGGTCAGTCTGAGCTGTATCTTGCGCAGGGCGATTATAAAAATGCCCATAAGAACATTCTAAAAAGTATCGACATCAATACGCTCCATAAAGATCAGCAACATCAACAACTGGCAAAAAACTATACCCTGCTGGCAGAAATATTTTATACCCTGGGCCAATACAACAATGCCGAGTCGTTTTATTTACAGTCACAAAAAATTCGTAAACAAAATTTTCAAAGTGACTACGTTGCAATGCTCGATAATAAATTCGGCCTTGCCTTAATTGACACGGAACAAGCCAATTATCAACGAGCCATTAAATCGCAGGAAGGCATTCTGAAAATCCGGAAAAAATATTTAAAAAGTAGCCATCCGGAAATGATTGAAAGCAAACTCGCACTGGCAAACCTTTATCGCATCACAGCCCGCTATCAAGCAGCTGATCAGTTGTTAACACAAGCAAATAAATCAATCATTGAATTTACCGATGGTGTTCACCCATTAAAAGCTCAGTTGTTAAATCTGCAAGGGCTGTTACAAGCTGATCTTGGTAATTACCCACAAGCAGCGAAACTACAGCAATCAGCATTAGATCTTCGCGTCGCTTTATTCGGCCAACAACATATTGCGGTAGCAGAAAGTCTAAATGATATTGCTGACAGAATGAATCTCAATGGTAAGTATTTACAGGCCTTACCACTTTTCCAGCAAGCCATCGATATTTATACGGCCAAACTGGGATCAACCAATGTACAAACCGCTGAAAGCATCAATAATCTCGCCGGTTTGTATCTTAAACTGAATGAATTTAAAAACGCAGACCAAACCAACACCAATGCAGGCCGAATATTTAACATCACCACCAACCAAGATCATCCTTTCATCGCTTATAACCTGAATAATCACGCGATTTATTACCGCAATTTACTACAATTTGAAAAATCGCATTCACTTTACAGCAAAGCACAAAGTATTCTGGAAACAGCGCTGGGCAAACAACACCCGCAATATGCAACCAACCTCAATAATCAAGCCGTGTTATTCATGAGCGAAAACAAATATGACGAAGCGGAAAAACTTTATCAAAATGCCTTGAATATTCTTGATCAATCCCTGGGAGACCGACACCCACTGTATGCGATTACCGCCAACAACTATGGCAATTTACTTTTCCTTAAAAAGAACTTTGCAGAGGCCGAGCGATACTTTGTAAAAGCGCTCAGTATTCGAAATGCCACGCTGGATGCTGATCATTTGGATGTGGCCGACAGTGTAAGCAATGTAGCCAAGGTATTTACATTGAGGGAAAAATATCAGGAAGCGGAAGCTTTATACCAACAATCATTTGAAATTCATAAAAAACTGTATGGCGATAAAGCACCAGAGATTGCAACATCTTTGTCTAATTTTGCCGAGCTTTTTGAAAAACAAAAACAATATGACAAAGCGGACGAATACTATCAACAAGCCATCAATATAATGGAAAGTAATTACGCAGCAGATCATCCGGTATTGCTGACCATCCTCGATAATTACAAACGCCTGTTGAATAATGTCACCGCATTAACTGTGACTGACTCAAACTAACAAGGAAGTACACCTAATGACTAAAACCAGCATCCACCTGGGTGATATTCATATTGGTACCAGCTTGCAAAATAATGCTGACCGATCACAAACAGCAAAAGATCCATTTCACATTCTGGTCCTGGGTGACTTTTCCGGTAGTCATGCGCCAAACAGCCATAAAGTCATTAATTTAGACAGAGATAACTTTGAAGAAGTATTTGCGCGCCTTAATCCACAAATCGAAATTTCTCTGCTTGAAGACTCGTCCAATCACGTTACATTATCGTTTTCTGAGCTTGAAGACTTTGAACCGGATGCTATCTATGAAAAACTGGAAATATTCAGCCAACTACGAAGCCTGCGTCGCCGTTTATCCAATAATTCGAGTTTTGCAGAAGCTGCAAAAGAAATGAGTAGCTGGGGAGCTGCGCACACAGAAGAAAGCAACGCTGCTCCAGCTGTAACAGAGAATACACCTATAGGTGCAAACGTATTGGATGTTTTGTTGGCCGAAACCGAAAAACGCACAACAAGTGAGAATACAGTTTCAGGAAGCGATCTGGCACGTAATCTCATCAGGGAAATTGTTGCACCGCATGTTATCCCTGCTGCCGATCCAAAACAACCAGAAATGATTCGCGCAGTCGATGAATCTATTAGTGAACAGATGAGCAGTCTGTTGCATAACCCGGATTTTCAGCAAATGGAAGCCGCCTGGCGATCATTGTACTTTCTGATTCGTAACGTAAGCACAGATACTGATTTGAAAATTTACTTACTTGATATTAAGAAAGAATCACTGATGGCATTAATGAACAGTGAAGAACCCGATAAAACTACTTTTTTTAAACAATACATTGAGCCTTATAGCTATGTAGTCGGTGCTAAAGCCTGGTCAGTGATGCTCGGAAATTACAGCTTTGGCGATAATCATGAAGATATTCAACTCATGAAATACATGGCAGTCTACGCTGCACAATGTAATGCCACATTTGTCGCAGCAGCCGAATGTTCTCTTCTGGGTTGTGAAAACCTGGCAACAACACCCGATCCGGATGACTGGCAAATAGACAGAGATGAAGACCTACTGGCAAACTGGCAAAAACTACGGAATATGCCCCACTCTCGCCATCTCGCTCTGACCTTTCCACGTTTCCTATTACGCTTACCCTATGGCAAACAGGGTAAACCAGTTGAGTGTTTTGACTATGAGGAAATGCCCACATCAGTACATAATCAATATCTTTGGGGGAATGCAGCATTTGCCTGGACAGTTTTGCTGGCAGAATCGTTTAGCCAGAACCAATGGCAATTTAAGCCGGGGCAACTTAACGAAGTCAGCGACCTGCCTGCGCATATTTATCATGATGATGGTGAGCAGAGCATGAAACCCTGCGCTGAAATCCTGTTAACTGAACGTGGTGGTGAAAAAATCACGTCTCTAGGCATTACGCCTTGTTGGTCGGTATCAAATCGTGGTGCCATTCGTATTGGGCCTTTTGTATCCCTGAATGCCAGCCCTCAATTAGTCGCAGGACGCTGGGTGAGTTAAATTGTTTTATCTAACCACTTCTTTTTAGCCGCATTTCTTTAATGAATGTGATCAATTTAGCCTGTTGTTCCTGGCTAAGATTGAGAAACATAACACCGCTATAGTATTTGTCTGCCTGTAAATGGGAATGAATAATCTGACCCGTTAATTTGAATGACACTGATTGGTCTTTTATCGGTAAGGAAAATTGAAATATCAATTTCGCTTTCACATCACCAGGCACGTGCGAAAGTATACCAATACCCTGATCTGATATATTGGCAATAATCGCATGCACTTTTTTTCCGCTGCTTAAGATAATGGCTACTGGACGAGCAACAGAAACACGCAGTGATTTTCTTTTTTCTTCACCCATAATATGTCAAGCCGTTAAGTATTGACTGTTTTACCTGTAAGAATATTCGGAAAATAATTAATTTTCTTAATGCTCTCATGATAAAACTGGGAACTTTTCAAACTTTTTTAATTTCAAGAATATAGAGGAAGCAATACAGATCAACCCCATGCTGAAAGATGGGGCTGATGGGAAAAGAAGGGAAATAATGTTTACATGCGAGGAAGAACAAACATGGCTATCATACCGACAGACAAGGCAGAGAGAAACATCAACGAAATGAGAAAATTGGTCATTTGTTGATCAATATCAGGTTTCATAACCTCAGCCTTCACTTCTACCTGTGGCCTATTTTTGTGCATTTAGAGTCTCCTTCAATAATAACGCTCACTAATAAATTAGACATATCTAATATACAAAGTTCAACGCTTAATGCAAGATATTTATTAATTAATATCAATAGCTTAATGACTTTTCACTAACAAGAGTAATAATTAAAACCCAGTATCAATGCGGTTTGCACCACTTTACCTCTCTGGGATTTGCTAAAATTACAAATAGAAGTAACTGTATTTAACAATTAATGGGCACTTGCACGCTAATCGTTTGTCTTAAATTGTTGATATAACAAAAGCCTGCAGGTAATTGTTGGCGTAACTTTATTAAAAATAATAACAAGCCAAATATTTCAATTACGGAAAAATTATGAAGTACCTTAACCTGATAATTCTGGTATTCATGTGCATTTCTACGGGCAACGCGACGGAAAATGATGATTCTCGAGGATTGCAATGGCAAGGACCAGCAAAGAATATTGCAACACCCTATTTGCAGGGAAATTATCATGCACTCATTATTGGAAATAACAATTATCAAGACAATAAAGGTGTTTGGCGACAGCTCAATACAGCACGCAATGATGCACAAACAATGGCAGCAATACTGGAGCAACAATACGGTTTCCAGCATATTAGTTTGCTGCTCGATGCCAGCCGCCGTGAGATTTTACATGCGCTAAAACTTCTATCTGAACAAGTTGAGCCTAACGATAGTGTACTGATTTATTATGCTGGCCATGGACATTTGGAAAGAAACGATAAGCGCGGTTATTGGATACCTGTTGATGCGACTGGAAACGATAACTCCACATTTATTCGAAATTCAACCATCCGTGATGAAGTGAATATTATTGCCGAACGCAGTCGCCATACATTAGTGATATCAGATTCCTGTTTCAGTGGGGATTTGCTGCGCACAGGGGGGCGAGGCCCGAGCGAAAATGACATTAAAAAAGGTTATTATCAAAAAGTCGCCAGCAAAAAAAGCGTACAAATTCTGACAGCCGGGGGTAAGGAATATGTTGATGACAATTACCGCAATTCCGGCCACTCACCTTTCAGCTACTTCCTGATTAACGAATTGACGCTTAATAACAATGATATGCTTTCTTTGTCTGAACTGGCCACCAATGTAAAAATTGCCGTTGCCAATAACGTGGATCAAACACCTGCATCAGGTGTTTTACATGGTGCTGGTGATGAATTAGGTGAGTTTATTTTTGTCCAAACAAATATAATAACGAGTATTAACAAGTTTTCCCAGACTAAACCTGTTCAGATTGAGCAACAAAACAAAAAAAACAAGCTTGAAGTGCGGGGAACTGCATTGTTAAACCATTTGGGCTCGCTATTTTCCTTCGGCATCGAATATTACTTACAGCCCAAGACAGCGGTATTGATCCAGTACAGGACTTTTTCATATACCTATGAAGAAGATGCCTATACTGAAAATGGTTCGGGAACCATGTTCGGTTTAACTTATCGAAGTTATGATAACTTCAATAGAAATGGATATTTTTACGGAGCAGGTGTGGATTTTGTTTCCGGAAATTGGGATTCCCGGGAATACGACTCAGGAAGTTATATTAATGAAGAAGGCAAAATTTCCGGAACGGTTCCACACGCTGTTATCGGCTATAAAAACGCTTTTGGAAACATGTTTTATGAATTTAACGGATATGCCGGTTTGGTTATTGGTGACGCAAGCAATCCGTTAATATTTGGTGTAGGACTTTCCATTACAAAGCCATTTTAACTGGCAGTATAAACTTATGCGTATAAATACGCATTTACAGAATTTTAAATTGTATTGATATTTAAATAAGCTGTGATTCAATTAAAGTTTATGCTATTGTTAGACATAAATAGTAGAAAAAGGGTAAATTTTGGCTAAAGCAAAACCATCACTTCGATTCATTAATATAAACCGCCTGGATGCAACCAATGTTAAAGGTTTTCAGGTTAGAATTAATGACTATACGCCATTCGTCAGAGATCTGACGGAAGAGTCTTTAAAAAAGGCCATTGGTATTCGAAATCAATATTACATCGACAATCATTATTATGTTCCGCAAATTTGCCGGCAACCTAATGAATTGAGCAAAAAAGATAATACCCGTACCACTGGTTGGCATGGATTGAGTTACACCACGCCCAATGAAGTCGGTGCGCCACTGGTGATCAGTTGCTCGGTTCGCAACTTGCGTACAGGTAAGCCTCATACCTACTCCACTCGGGTTCATCTGTTTAAAAATGAAACCGCTGCCATGAAACACGCAAGATCTGTGAGGGATAAAAACGTCAAACAATACAATGCGATTGTTGAAATTTACAATGAAATGGCGTTCAAGGAACTGATTAAAGCAGCAAAAGCAGAACACAAAACGCTTCAACCCCATTTACATGAATTAAAAGGGTTTGATCAGAAGCGCTGGGACAAAGCAGTGAAAAAAATCTTTCCAATGGGCTTTGTTTCTTCCATTGAGTGTAAAGCTTAAATTTCAATATTTGTTGGGATTAAATCCGCACTTCTTACAGGGGCGCAAAAATCTTTTCATGAATTTTGCGCGCCCATGTTAGATCATCGGTTACACGCCATCAAATAACCAAGGATTATTAAGCCCTAATTTGTTCTGGTTCCACCAGTTTTGCCACTTTTTCAAGGCTTCGATTTGTTTATCCACAAACCAGTCAGGTTCAAATGCAATGTACTCACCTGAGCGAATGACCAATTCGTAATAAGCTCGCTGTCTGTCAGCGTAAGCTGTATCCGGTTTAGCAATTTCTTCCAACACCAGAAAAAAAGTATAAGGTTTACCGAAACGGTAACGCTGATTAGGATCAAAACGGCCTTTATTGTTTTGCCACCAGTTAGACCAGATTTGAAAGTCAGTGCAATGCCGTTGTACCTCAACTTCCCGGCTGTCACCCGGCTCTTTATCCTTGTTCGCATCAGCCTGACCAATGATGTCATCCACATCCAGATCCGGTTCTTCCTGCTCGACAATTATGGCCGTTTCTTTTAGATTTGCACCGCTGATCATATTCAGTGACTTGGCTGTTTCAAGTTTTAGCTCGTCATCATCGGTGTTTAGTTGCTTCAATAAAAACTCCATTGCCTGGACATTCCCGTATATGCCCAACGCTTCCACAACCGGCGGCAACATGCCTTCAAACTTAAGTGCATGAGTAAATAAAGTATAGTCCTGCTGGTTGCCGGCAAAAGCGAGATAAATAGGATATTGTGGTTTAATAAATTCTGGCGAACGCATGGCAAGCTGAACAAACTGCAAGGCTTTTTTAGAGCCCAACATCAAAAGCGGTAGAATACAATGTTCATTAAAAGTATCTTTATTTAGCAATACCGCCTGCTCCATGGCCGGAATAGCTTCTTTGAAACCTAAACGCATGACAGCGACCATGGCAGCGATTTTTACTGAATCGTCATCGTCGTGGAATAAAGGCCAGATACGGCGGGGGTCGGCATCGCCGCGGTAGCCAAGGATTTCAGCAGTGGCAGTACGAAGAAAAGAGTTTTTGTGTTGCGTTAATGGTAAGAGTTTCTCACTAAGATTGGCATTCGCGGCAAATTTCAACGCCAGAACAAATATAGACAGTCGGTCTTCGTCTGACTCCACTTTAAATTTTTCAATAACAATATCTAACAACTTTTGGTCGTAAAAAAAAGATGTTAAACAAACTAGAGCGCCCAATAGCTCTTCTTCGTCACCAAATTCGATAATCTCTAGAGTTACTTGTTTTGCTAGCTCACCTCCAATGTGAATCGCATCAGCGTAAGCAATTATTTTTTCCTCCAGCTCTCGTGTTTCATGCCATTGATATATATCATTAGATTTATCTTTAAGCAGATCAACAAGCATAACACCGCAATCGCCAAGATATTCTGTATACAGTTGCCGTTTAAACTCAGTATCGCTAATTGTCATCGCTTACACTGACAAGTCATTTAAAATTATCCAATCTTTTTTATATTCAATCGCCTGAGAGTTTATCAGTTCCTCAGGGCAGAATCGGAATACACCGTTGCGGGTAAAACCAAATGTCATTGCGAGCTTCAACCAGACGAGAGCTTCAAAGTTTAGGTATCTTCGTGCCCCAAACTCGGTCATGGAAGTAGTAAGGAGTTTACTCCTTTTTTCAACTTGAATTTCATACGAGGAAATCAGCTCACCAAACGCATCCCAAAAATCCGTTTCAGTTTGCTCTTCCAGTTTCAACAAAGATTTTGCGAGTACTACCCGACATTCATTATTGTCTTCCATCTCCAATGCTTTTATATGTGACAACACGGAATCACTGAGACTTCTTCCTTGCAGAACCAACAAAACCAATAACCAGGTAATATGGAAGTTTTCTCGATATTCTTCGTTTGGATAATAATGCGTTGAAAGAGAATTTTTCACGGCGTTAACGAGATTAATATCGCCAGCTATCATTCCTGCAAAGAGATAATCGTTATGATTGAGCGACAAATGCACACCATAATGTTGATTAGCGACCGCACCTAGCCTGCGCCAGTTTTCAGCTGCACGACAGAAATTTTGCTTTGCAGTTTCTGGTTTAAGGTCAATAAAGATTGAAGCGCAACCGGCATTGAGAAATTGATCACATAAACGCTTAACTTCTGTAAATAATTCCGACCACTTCATACTCGTATTAATTATGTTAATACTTGACTGTATGTCATAAATGGCGTCGATTCGTAATGAGTTTAAATCAATTTTCATGGTATTGAATTAACACCGCTTGCTACTTGCAGTGTGTATTTTGCAGCTCATAGCCGCTCAGACCTGCTTCTTTTATTTTATTTTCCAGTGTTTCACTTATCACATATTGATTTGGCCAATTTTTCGCTCTAAATATGTGTGCATCATCAGGGATATTTTGTTTTTTTATACAAACATCACCTTTAATTTCAAAAATAGTTTCCTTGTTAATTGAGTTCATCACAACATTTGAATTATCTTTATCGACAAAATCCACATCATGAAAATAATTCAATATAAAATACTTCACACCTTCTACCTGAGATTTTTTGTGATCAAACATTAAAACTGGCAGGAACTCAATGTATTTTTTTTGAGTTTCGCTTATCACCTTCTTGGCAGCTTCAGAGACAATAAGCACACCTAATGTATTATCAACAAAATCGTATAATTTAATACCTGACGAATAATTGGAAGAAAAATATACTTTCGCAGTAGCAGGAAAAAGTTTACTCAAGGGTTTTAGCTTCTTGTAAACATAGCCTTTAGGCCCATTTTCAGGAACAGCATCAATGATAACAGCATCATTCAAACTTCGATCACAATTTATCAAATAGTAATTCATGTAAATTTCTCAACTCAATTTTGCCCAATTACCCCAGTCTTTTACCATACCGTCATCGGTATTCGCTGACAATTGCGCAATTCGTTTAGCTACTGCTTTATCGCTTTCATCAACAATTAAATCCCAAAGCGACTGCTCAATACTTTTCAATTGATCCATAATATCCACAATTATTGCTTCATGAGGCTTATCTTCATCAATCGCTTCATCCAATGCATCGACAATTTCCTGCATGCGCTCCTGTACTTTTAATGTGTAGTTTCGATGATCACTGGGATGTTGCAACAAACTATGCACAGGAACTGCCCATAAGGCTTTAGCTGCAGGTAAATGAATAATATTATGGCCGTGATTAATATCATAATTACTCATCATTAGTAAATCACGATGAACACCTTCAAACAACGGCTTTCCAGGTTCCACCTCTAAGGTAAATGCTGATAATGGAATGATGTGATGCGCCTCCCAGACATAGGGAAAATCTTGATTTGCTTTTTTTGTCTCACCATTTTTCTTATAAGTTGCTTCTTTATCAAAATTAACTTTTAAACCACCCGGGAACTTGGCATTTCGTTTTAACATATTACTTGAGCCTTCACTAAAGGCTTTATCCGTATGCTTAAATGTGCGATATACAATATTCCGACTATTGTCGTTTTTTATGAAGCGACTGCCTCGTTTGGCAAAAATGGACGATTTCCAAAGAATAGCGTAATACTTAGAATATTTGTTGGTATGCTCACCAGTATCACTATTTTCTTGATTTTCTTTTTTCGCTTTTTGTCTTTTTTTGCGATTTTTTACAGAAACTTTTCGCACGGCATCAAAATAATCTTTCAGCCATTTTTCTCTTTTCTGTTGCTCAGTAGCCTCTGCCATGTTAATCCCTCAATTTCCCGATTAGCATTACACCACGTTTTCCATTCACTTCAGATAGCGTAATTAGAGAGTAATTAAATGCCAAACAATCTCGCTCAATACAAAAAGCAATCAACGCTAGATACAGCCCCCCGGTTACTAGCCCCATCTCACCAAAATTTGCAACCGGTGTCTCGGCTGAACCAATGTCAAGTTCCGGAATCAAGCTTTTCAATTTAACTTGCAACATACCTGATTCACAAGCCCTAAGATAACTTCCATTCATATCGCTAAACCAATTTAACGATGCAGTATTAATCGGTTCAGCACCTACACACCGAGCAGTTAGCAGGCTAAGAATGTTTCCCTGCCAACTTTGACGTAAACTCTCTTCGTTTTCATCAAACTGCTCTTCGTTCTCCCAATCATCTTCTGACGGCACCTCTTCCGAACCAATATCCAGCCGTATATCTAAAGCACAAGCATTGTCAGTATTTGGGTTACTTAAACTACTAGATAGCAGCATAGCAACAGCGCCCTCACCTGGAATAAAACCGTTGGGTGATTCTGCTGTTTTTAATTCTTCATCTTCAAGCAGCTGCTCAACCAATTCATTGTTTAGCAGACAATCGACAGCTAACATCAGGTTATATTGACATTTACCTTCATTCAAATCTCGCAAAGCAAGAGCAAACGCCTGTAAAAAGTCAACGCGTTCCCCAAAAATAATATATACATTTTGAGCTTGAATTTCAGGCATGATTAGATTTATGTAGCGAGTAACAAACTCATGCTTAATGCTTTCGATCAGTTCTTCAGTCGTGTAACTAGACTCATCTTCAAACGTAAAGTTTCGGCTATCCAAGCTTGGTAACACAATATAAATGTTAATATTGTTTTCAAACTTCACGTTATTTATGTTTGCACATAAATCTCTATAAGCCATCTGCAACATTTTAACTAATCTGCCATTACCCTGATAGCCTTCCAAATAATTAGGTAGGGCAGATACTTGAAGCGGCGTAGGTTCGTCATCACCTTGAATTCCGTGTTCGAAAATCTCACTTCCGATAAACCGGTTGTAACCTACTCGATAAGCGGCGCAGGCATTAAGATAGTCAGACATAGGAGTACACAATCCATATCCAACAATTTTAACCTTAGCGGATATACTCATAACAGTTTAATATGCCTTGTTACAAATCAGGCACTCCGGTTTCTCTTCGGGCACAACCACAACAATCGGTGCCTGAAGAACCGGAAATGGCGGCGTATTTTTATCATTGTGTAGCATAATATCAAATGCGCGAGGGACATTTTTACCTTCAAACTTCACATCCATTGAATACATGACAAATTCTGCTTTACCTTTAGTTTTGCTGGAAGCGATACCTTTTAGTGCACCAGGCTCATCACCCACACTGGTACTAAAATTAGAATCCTTGACACAAACTGGATTACCATCACATTTGACTTTTTTTGTGCCTTTAGCTGTGTCACTCGACTTGGCAATATTTGGATACGGAATTGGCACCACGGGTGGCCCACATTGGGTTTTACACACATCGGGAAAACAAATAGTCACACCGCTACTGCTTTTATGCACCACCGACAAATTATTTACACCAACTGTTACACCCATATTGTTTCTCTTTATGCTGTTAAATCGTAATTTTCAGGAATGACTTGTGTTTGTGTTTTTTCGTTAACAAATATTTTTTCCATTTCATAGATACGATCGAAAACATCCTGTGTCGCCCGCCACAATAGAGTGGCCTGCATATCATCCGTATTTATTATGACTGTATCCAATTCCACGCTTAAGTCCTGTGGATCTTCGTATTGAAATTTGAATTGCATTTGTGGTTTTTGTCCGGGCAACACGAATTTCATACTGCCCTGCTGGCACACATTCACCAGTAACACCGGTTCATTACCCTGTAAAAAACCTTTCGCTGTTAATAACGGATGCGCTGCATTAAAAAACTCGCGCTTAAAATCGGTAGGTAATAATGGCAGCCGGGTTTGCTCCCAATTTTTATCATAAGTTCCGGAATACGCCAGCCTGGGTTGCCAGTCGGGTGAAACAAAACCACATCCCATGGGTTGCGGCCGATCACTCGGTGATTGAATCATATTTTTCGGGTCTTCGATATTGGGCAAAGGTACCGCGTCCAATTTGCTATCTTTTGCAATTACACCTTTGCCAATCAAATTACGGGGCTCATAGGCATAATGCTTTTCTTCGTCAGGTGTTAGATCCTGGCCGCCAAAGGCATTTTCAAATATCAATGGCATGGTGGTGAACGCTTGTGGTGCAGTCATGAACCAGTTTGCCACACCAGCCGTTACCCGTTTTTCCCAAACCCTGTCACCAATAATCTTGACGTGTTGTTGCATCGGACCAATCTTAACCCCAGCATCCAGTTCTGTCACCGGTTGGCCATGAGGCGCATAGGCTTGACCAATTAACACCACATCAGTAGCTAGTTTGCAAAAATTTGCTTCCGGTGCAATCTTCAAACTGCTTTGACCTGGTTCGCCGAAATATTCACCTTCAAAACAAATATCCGCCTGCTCTTCTGCCAACGTTAACTCACCATTAGCATTGATGTCATACGTTTGTTTTGCCAAAACCAACATTACATCTCGGCCGTTTTCGTCAGCTATTAAAGCCAGTTCGGCTTTGTAAGGTGTATTATTTTCCAATCCTTGATAAGCCATGATTAATTAATATTAACGCCTGCGCCTTTGATTTTATTCATGCCCCGGGCTCGGCTTAACAAATCATTTCCCTTGACCTGTACCTTACCGTCTTTAGTCAAAATAATTGTAGACTTTCCACACTCAATCACTAATCCATCATGGGCTTTGATGTGCAACACTTTATCTTCCAAGGTAGTCTTTTGACTGATTTCCCGTTTATTAAGTTTTTTCGCCACTTTGTCATCAAAGCGTGCATATTTTTCTATCACACCCAGTACCACGCCGTATTCTTCATCCAACTCCGGCACTCGGTAAATGACAAAGTCTTCGGGCTCAATTGTTGGCAAAGCGCCAGCAGCAGTGCGGAGAAAATAACAAGGATAAATCGCATTACTGTCAATGTTATCCTGAATCAGAATCAAACCTTCCTGCATGACCTCAAGCACGATACCTTTTCGGGTTTGATTAAATGCCTGTTGTAAAATTTTTTCTTGCGACTGTTTCATGTTTTAACCTTATGTAAACCTAGTTTTGAGCGATCTTGGCGCCTTTCATCTTAATATTACCGCTCATTTTCACGTTTAGCTCTTTACCGGAAATCTGAATCTTGCCATCTTTTTTCATGATAATACTGGATTTTCCGCATTTAATGGTAATCTGATCACCCGCGATAATATTCAGTTTTTTACTGACATTTAAAGTATCGTCTTTACCCACTTGAATGGTTCGCGAATCACCAACAGAAATATCCTGTTTTTTACCAATGGTGATTTCCTGATTTTTACCTATTTTGATTGATTCATTATCGCCAACTTGCTCGCTACGGTTTTTACCGATGTTGATCTCTTCATTTTTACCGACATTTTCAGATCGGTTATCACCAATGGAAATAGTTTCGTTTTTACCAACCGATTCGGTTCGGTTATTGCCGATTGTAATGTCTTCATTATTGCCAACATTTTCGGTTCGATTGTTACCGATGGTGATTGTTTCATCATTGCCGACATTTTCGGTACGATCATGTCCTACTTCAGTCGTCTCATCATTTTCCACTACATTGTTCTGATCTTTTTCGGCATGAACATATATTTCCTCGCTGCCTTTTTTATCTTCAAAACGCAGTTCGTTAAAATTTGATGTACTACCTTCTTTACTGGAACGGGTTTTCCAGCCACTTTGGGTTTTGTTGGCCGGTAATTCGTAGGGCGGCATATTTTCCGCGTTGTAAACGCTGCCAGTTACCAGTGGTTGATCAGGATCACCTTCCAGAAAACTCACCACGACTTCGTGGCCAATGCGCGGTAGGAAGATAGCCCCCCATTGTTTACCCGCCCATTGCTGGGCAACACGCAACCAGCAGGAACTGTTTTCATTTTTTTCACCAACGCGGTCCCAGTGAAATTGCACCTTGATACGACCATACTCATCAGTATAAATTTCTTCGCCAGATGGACCCACCACCACGGCGGTTTGTGGCCCGTGCACACTGGGTTTAGGCATTTCTTTTTTAGGTCGATAAGCCACATCAGATGGAATGCACTGGAACTGATTGTTATATTCATGCGCACCGGATTGACTTAAATCGTAACTGTTTTCTCGTGCGTAGTGGCTAACACTGGTAATGACATATTCTTTACCCTGCTCCGCACTGATTTCATGCATGGCCAAAGTAAATTTGCCACCTGCCGTGAAACTGCGGTAATTACCCGCTGCATTAACTATGTTATAGGCGGTTTCTTCCTCTTCAATACGAACTTTCGTTAAACCATCACCATCCGCACGTTCCTGGTACAAACCCGGGTAATCATATTGTTCAAATTTGGTGATATCGGGTAAACCAACCACCGTATCAATCGTGGTACTGATATCCGTTGATGGTGTTTTGAAATTGTAATCGGTTTGCGACCATTTTCCAGGAATAATGGAATATTGGTGCGCCCACTCGGTAAGATGATCGTCGCTACGACCTGCTACAAAATACCGTGCATCACTTTCAGTACAAGTGGCATAAGCACTGGCCGCATCGGCCAATACCATTGTGTGCTTACCTTTTTCGTGAGTGAAATAATAATAAATGCCTTCTTCCTGCATTAATCGCGAGACGAATTGAAAATCTGATTCACGATACTGGACAGTATATTCACGCTTACGAAAGCCGCGTTGCGTGTTAATTTGAAAATCGGAATAACCACGGGAATTAAATACTTCTTCGATGATCGCTTTCACATCCATATTCTGGAAAATTCGACAATCATTGATATAGGTTAATAATTGAAACCAGGGAACCATTTGTGCCTGATACCAGCGGTAACCATTGGGCTGAATAGGCCCGGCAATAAACTGGGTGATATAGCCATTAAATACACGAGGTGTACGATCTGACAATTGCACCGTAACATCAACCGTTTTTCCAACGATATCATTTGCCTGAATATCATGGTTGGCGGATAGCATTTCCAGAGAAAACACAAAAGGTCGCGAAATGTGCTCTTCGCCACTGAATGAGTACAATAATAACTCGTCAGTGCCCAATGCTGTTTCAATGGAAATAAATTTTCCTTCTTGTGTTAATCCCGCCATGTTTTTTCTCTTGTTTCCTGTTGATTTTATCGGCTTTGGTTTAGACTCGACTGTTTATGATAATCCAGTCGTTTATTTTTTTAAACTGTATAACAATGCATCCACTAGCTCGCCACGCTCTTCCCTCAAAGGGACCTTGTCTTTATTGATTATTTCGAAACCATTAGCACTTATCAGTTTTTCAATATAGTCTTCATTATGTTGAAAACGCCCCGTATTGCGCAAAGCGTATTGTCTATTTTCGCTGTCATCGACTTCAATGGTGAAAATAAACGCACCGTTGTCTCTTAAGGCTTGATTGGTACGTATAAACACTTCGTCTAAATCACCCTGATAATTTAAAACATCAACCGCAGTGATCACATCGTACGCATCATGCAGTGGCCTGAGATATTCCAGATAATCATCATTAAACAACTTATCATAAACATTACGCTGTTCGGCGTGTTTAAGCATTTCATCTGATAAATCGATACCATGTAAAGTTTGCGCATATTCAAAAATACCCTCACCGATCAAACCGGTGCCGCAGCCAATATCGAGAATATCCAGTGCTTGTTTTTTTTCCTTATAAATGGCTATCAATTCATCAAGCACCAACTCGGGGCCCTGATATTTTAATGAATCCAAAAGTAATTCATCAAACAAATCTGCGTAACGATTAAAATGCGCCTTGATGAGTGCTGCGGGCATGCGTTTGGGTTCCGGTGCCTCGCCGGTTTTTGCTAACAAAAACTCGACAGCCTTATCCTGATCATCATCTTTTATGTTGTATTTGTTGACTTCTGCTTGTCGCAGCTGGCGACGGTACACCTGCGCTTTGTCATGCATGCCGATGGTTTGATATAAATAAGCCAATCCCTCTAACGCCGAAATATGATTGGGTTCTTCCAACAAAAGAGACTCATAAGCAATTATTGCCGCCTGTTTGTCACCTTGTGGATTAATTAATTGCGACCAGTGAAATGCAACCGGTGTAATGCCACCAGGGGTAAAGCCTGCTTTTGCCAGTGCTTCCCGACATCTCAGCTCAGCTGTTGAATCACTTTCATTTAATGAATTTTGTTTTTCTCTGAACATATAATTTTTCCGCTTTCCAGGCTATTTGAACTATCAGCTCGCGCTCACGGTTCACTAATTATTATTTAGTCATAATCGATTTTCATCGTTTACACATGCCTTGTTATGGAAGCTACTTTTAATAGTCACCATTCTAGCTATAGACTCTGATTGTGTCTGTGAAGTGCATTACAGGTTTCGAGCAAGCTGACTAAAAAAGTAACATTAATAGCATTGAAATACGACTTTTAATCCGCTTTATATCGCTAATGCAGTGTATTCTGCTGCGGATTACCCATAGAAAACCTAAACGCATAAAGCTGCGAGGAATTAAACATTAAAAAGGTATGACAATTGATTGCTTTTAGAACAACAGAGGGAGGATTGAGCGCTTTTCAATCACCAAAGTGAAGATGTAAATGCAGTGAATGGTTTATTGCATGATATTTTCAAAAGGTATGGGAGACTGCAAGCCAAAACCTTGGGCATAGTCAATACCGATATTTTGTAATGCTTCAACCACCGCATGTGATTCAGCGTATTCAGCAACGATATTCAGCCCCATAATGCGCCCAATTTCGTTAATAGCCACTACCATCGCATGGTTAACCGGATTCGATAAAATATCCTTTACAAAACTGCCATCAATTTTCAAATAATCAACTGGCAGTTTCTGTAAATAAGCCAATGATGACAAACCACTGCCGAAATCATCCAGGGCAAATCGGCAACCTTTGGCTTTTAAGGAATTGATGAAATTTTGGGCTTGATTTATATTGTGAATAACCGCTGTTTCAGTAATTTCAAAACACACTGCTGAAGTGGGTACACGGTTGATGGCCAGTTGTTCTTCCACGAATTCCAGCAATTTTTCGTCATTCAGTGAATTACCGGACAAGTTTATCGCTATTTTTACGGCGCGATTGTTTTTTGAGTGGGTATTGTACTGTTGGAAAGCGTTTTTAATCACCCAGCGATCAACTTTAGACATTAATCCGTAACGTTCAGCAGCAGGAATGAAGCTGCCAGGCATGACCAGTTCATTATTATCATCTAATAAACGCACTAAAATTTCATAGTTAGCCACTCTGGGTTTGCCATTTTGAATGGCGAAAATTGGCTGGCAATAGAGGCGAAACTTCTCTTCTTCCAATGCCCGAGTCAAACCTGCTGCTCGCAGCAGATTGGAGTAATGTTCAGCAGATTCGCTATTTTCTTCACTGTAAATATAGCTTTGATTGCGCCCCATTTCCTTGGCTGTGTAACACGCAACATCAGCACGACTCATAAGCTGATCAGCAGATCCTAAGTTTTCTGCAATATCAATCATACCAACACTCAAACCAATGCTGAACATATCGCCACGCCAAATAAAACGATAGGCACGAACACTATCAATCAACTCCGTAATGATTTCCTTGGCCTTTTCCATCGGGCAATTTTCCAGGATCAGGCCAAATTCGTCACCACCGATACGCGCGAGGGTATCGCGACATCGCACACCTTCACGAATAATCGTGCTAATTTGCTGAAGTAATTCATCACCCGCTTTATGGCCGGCGGTGTCATTGACGATTTTAAATTGATCAAGATCCAAATAACATAAAACATGACTACTGCGATATTGTTTCGCACTGCTAATTGAGCGTTCCAGTCGCTTTTCAAATTCACGCCGATTAACCAATCCGGTTAACTCATCATGTGCAGCTTGATGCACCAACTCTTTGGCCAGCTTACGCTGCTCAGTGACGTCTTTAAACACAACCACAACGCCAGTAACTTGTTTTTTTGCATTTCGTTTAATGCTGGAAATCAACTCGACACTCAGTTTTTTATTTTTTCGGTTAATTAAACAAATATTCTCGCTGAATTGAACGGTTTTGCGTTTGACCAAACTTTCAGTTACCGGGTTTTTATTAATCGCCTGATGCATTTCGTCGCAAAATCGCATAATGGTTTGAATATGCAGTCCAGTCGCCTTAACTTGTCTCCAGCCGGTAAGTTTTTCCGCCACTGGATTCATATATTCCACAAAACCGTGTTCATTAGCAGTTATCACACCTTCACCAATGGAATGCAATGTAATCAATGCTTGTTCTTTTTCCTGGTACAAGGCATGTTCAATTTGTTTTCGTCGGGATATATCTTCTATGGCAATTAAAACACGTTTTTCTTTTTCCGTATTCTGAATTAATTGTCTGGCATTTATTAATAAAGTCTTTCTACCGATGGTGTTGAAAGAATTTGTGACTTCCAAATCACGGATTTCAATTCCTTCATTCAATACCTGAATAAATTTTTCTTGTAATTGGGGAATTTGCCAAAATGTATTTTCTATTAGCCCGGGGGAGATTTGAAAATTGTTATCATTGTTCACGTTAAACATGCTTTGTGCATATTGATTTGCCAGGACGATGTTCAGCTTATCATCCATAAGCAACAAAGGTTGTCTCACTGTTTCCACAATACTTTCTGCGTATTGTTTTACCACCGTGTCCAGTTTTCGTTGCTCCAGGCAACGGTTATTACGATCATGAGTAATCGCTTTTTGAACAACTGATATCAACTGAGTTTGCACATTGGCTTTTTCTATAAAGTCGAATGCGCCCACCTTAAATGCTTTAACGGATTCACTCACGCTCGCTGTGGCAGATACAAAAATGGTGGGAATATTGATGTTTTGCTGCGTTAAACGCATTTTTAGTTCGATGCCGCTAATTTCCGGCATATTGATATCCAGTAATAAACAGCCTGGCATTTCGGGTAGGTAATATTCTAGGAATGACTTTGCTGAATCAAAGCTGATGACATTATATGTAGTAGATTGCACCAATACTTGCAGGAATTCGCGCATGACTTCATCATCATCAACAATAAAAACCGTGGATTTGTTTAACACCGGTGAAACAAGCCTCTAAGCAATGCGCAGACGTATGAAACAATACGGCTGAATAGCTTAAGACTTGAGCTTTTTTTACCATCGCTACAACGTATATTAAAACGATAGGCCTGTTAATTCCCGAGCTGAGGCAATGCTAAAATACTCACTCTTTCAGCTCAATTTTACATTAAGCCCCAGGTTGTTTAACGTTTTTACCCCAAAGCTACATTACGATGTCGAGCTGGGCCAATCTGAAAAAGGAAAAGGCTTGTCGTCACTATTAAACGTTATGTATTGCAGAATCTGGAAAATAAAATGGCTCAATCCATCACCCAAATGCAGGAGTTTTTGATTTTTATCACCATTAATCAGTACCACAAAAAATTGCATAATCACAACCGCAAAGACAACAATTTTGGCGATGTAATAAATCATGCCGAAAATCATTATAAAAACACCACGTAACCAAATACTTTCATCTGAGATGTTGTTTTTTAATTTATCATCCATCGATTGATCTCCCACTGATCTTCCTGGTGAATGCCACAGTGTATCAGTGAGCATAAGGAAAAAACACAAAAAAAAAAGGATGAATCCCGCGTGGGGATTCATCCTTTTTAAACCATCTAAGTTTCTGTATTCGGATGATTATGCTAAACGATCATCAGCAACCCGGTATTTGGGATCTTCAATCACATTCACTTCCACCAAGTCCCCGGCTTTTTCCAATAACACTCTGCATTCTTCACTCACATGACGTAGGTGCAATCGTTTACCCGCTGAAATATAGCGTTCCGCCAGGCTATCAATTGCCTCTAATGCGGAGTGATCGTACACACGAGAGCGACCAAAATCGATGATCACTTCCTCAGGGTCACTTTTTGGATCAAATAAATTATTGAAATTGTGAATTGAACTGAAGAACAAAGGACCAATCAGTTCATACACTTTTTCGCCTTTTTCAGTGATATGGGTTTCCACACGAATATTTTTCGCATGCTCCCAGGCAAACACCAACGCGGAAACAATCACCCCGACAATCACTGCTATCGCCAGGTCAGTTGCCACCGTGACGCCCGATACCAATATCAACACAAATGCGTCTGCACGGGGAATTTTGCCGATAATACGAAAACTGGACCACTCAAACGTGCCAATCACCACGATAAACATCACACCCACCAGCGCAGCGAGTGGAATCATTTCGATTAAAGGCGATGCAACAAGAATAAAAAACAGCAGAAACAGTGCGGCAGATATGCCAGACAATCGGCCTCGCCCGCCGGAATTTACGTTTATCATGCTTTGCCCGATCATGGCGCAGCCACCCATGCCGCCAAAAAATCCGGTAACTGTATTGGCAACACCCTGACCAATACACTCTCGATTACCTTTACCGCGTGTTTGTGTTAATTCGTCAATCAAGGTCAGAGTCAGCAAAGATTCAATCAAACCAATGGCTGCAAGAATGAAAGCATAGGGTAATATAATCCACAGTGTTTCCAAGGTAAGTGGCACAGCCGGTATATGGAATTCCGGAAAACCACCTGCAATTGATGCCACATCACCCACCGTGCGGGTATCCATGTTAAAAACAATGACCAACGCGCTAACAACCAAAATTGCCGCCAAAGACGAAGGAATTGCGCGAGTTAATAATGGCAGATATTTAATAATCACCATGGTCAAAGCAATCAGACCAATCAAAGTATATAAAGGTGAACCGACCATCCATTCCGTTTCGCCAGTCTCACCGGTTACCTGGAAATTTTGTAGTTGGGCCAGAAAGATCACTATCGCCAAACCATTAACAAAACCCAACATCACCGGATGCGGCACCATGCGAATGAATTTACCCAATTTCAGTACGCCAGCACTGATTTGTATAATGCCCATCAGCACCACGGTGGCAAATAAATATTCCACACCGTGTTCTGCCACCAGAGCCACCATCACCACCGCTAAAGCGCCGGTTGCACCGGAGATCATACCTGGGCGACCACCAATACTTGCGGTAATCAAACCGACCATGAAGGCGGCATATAAGCCAACCAGGGGATTGACGCCGGCAACAAATGCAAACGCAACAGCTTCAGGCACCAAGGCAAGTGCAACGGTTAAACCTGAGAGTAAATCGTCTTTAACACTAGCTACCCGGTTAACAAATATAGTAAACATGAGGATTCCTGGATTGTGGCAATGGCTTTAAAAAGGGGCGGTACCTTAACAAATTACACTAAACACCTCAATAATCGACGGTTTTTTGACGAATATTAGGCTTCGCGAATATAAAACTTTCCAATAACTGCGAGGTACACACTTTAACGTGGCGATACTTTCCTTAAATTACAAAACCTTATATTTGAATAATAATTTTCATTAAAAAACCACTCTCTCTAAATAGTTGATAACGGTACCGAGTGCATCGTCCATTTACATCAACAGCTATAGCAAAACTTTATCGCTCTTAGACTAATTCATTGATTTTTATAGTACGAAATTATTTGGCTTGTGAATTGCAAAAAATTAAACAGGCACAATATTGCATCTTTTTTATCCTTAATTTGTCTAATTTATGAACACATTAAAATTTGCAATTCTGCCTTAAGAATTCGCCGATATATGGCGATAGCAATTGTAGATGGATTTTTAATGGGAGTAATGACAATGATGCTATTACAACGTGCAACATTTGGGTTTATCGAGAGAATGTCTCGCCTGTTCGTTGGTTTTATCCTACTCGTAATTTCATTCACCATTGCCATTAATTCAGATTGGTTTATTACCTTGAATTTTATGGCGTTATATCCCCTGCTGACTGCATTGGTTGCCTGGGATCCTATTTATATGGTGATCGAAATTATCAAAGAGCGCTGGGTAGACTTCTGGTTATTGCGATAAGCACTGAACTAACCCAAAACACTTTCACGATTCCACAATCGTCAGGACAGTTTTCGTTGCCTCAGTGCCCACTGGGGTAATGTATTGAGTGGACAAGGAGTATCACGATCCGTCGTGATATACTCGCGATTTTGATATTGACTCTCGGTTCATGAAAAAGCGCGTAATAAGTCTACTCTTTATCTTCGTCACACTTTTCCTTATCGTTGTTGGCCCCTGGCCCACCGACAATAGCCATTATTCCAACAGCAAATATGCTGCGGAAACATTTCAAGATATTAACTCACTTCCTGTTAACAGTGCCTCAGGTCAATTACAAGTCGGGCTCGCCTCAATCAATATTACACCTGCTATAGGCATTGCATTAGGGGGTTACTCCAATCGTGATCCAAAAGCGAATACTGGCGTATTACACCCGGTTCATGCTAAAGCCATTACACTGGATAACGGCATTAAAAAAGTCACGCTGTTATCGGCTGAAATTTTATTACCATTGCCAGAGCTAATTGATGCCGTCCTACAAAAAACTGGTTTATCGCGTGATGCCATTTATTTTGCGGTGACTCACACGCATTCTGGCCCCGGCGCTTACGGTTCTGGTTTAGTGGAAGAATTGGCTTTAGGTGATTTTAATCCGCAACAATTTAAGTCTTTAGTAAATCATTTATCACAAGTTGTATTGCAAAGCCGGGAAAATTTACAAGCAGTCGAGCTGGAATATCAGCGATTGGCATTAACTCAGTCCTTCGCCATTGAGTTCGTTCGAAATCAGCTAAACAAATCTGGTATGCCTCACAATAGCTTGCATTTAATGCAAATAAAACAAGCTGAAACTGAAAAAATTTTGGCCAGCCTCATCACCTTTAGCGCTCACCCCACGTTTTTGGGTCGACGCAACAAATTGGTCAGCGGCGATTATCCAGGAATTTTAATGCAGGAATTGGAAAAAAACCTGGGCCACATGGTCATGTTTACCATCGGTGCTGTTGGCGGTATGTTACCCAGCGGACAAGATCACAGCCCCAAAACGCGCGTTGAATCGGAACGCCAAAAGCTAGATGATATGGGCCATCGGCTGGCGAATTTTCTCACGGGATATATGACCGGAAAATTGCCCAATAGCCAGGAAAATTTGTTAGATGTTAAAAGCTGGAAAACATCATCGGCAATTATTCAATCCGATATTGTGCCAATTCAACTGCCTTACAGCAATTATCGAATTACCGATCACCTGCGTTTAAGCCCATTGCTGGTGACTCAGATTTTTCACGATAATGATTCATTTATTCATGCACTACGCATAGGTAAACTGGTTTTTCTCGGTTATCCAGCAGACTATTCCGGCGAACTGGCTAAATCTCTTGAGGAATGGGCAATTCCACAAGGTGTGTTTCCCTGGGCGACCTCAATGAGTGGTGAATATCTCGGCTACATCATGCCATCAGAACATTACGATAAAGATTATTATGTGATGCGTGGTGCAAATTTTTATGGGCGCTGGGCTGGCGATTATTTTAATGACGCAAGTCAACGAATTGTTAGTCGGCTTTATGGATTGAATAACCCCTGATCAAGACATTTGAAATGATGTAAACTGAAATTCCCTGGTTTATCTAATTTCATAAATTTAGCGTTTGCCACTAAATATTTAGCTGCTCGAAAATAGTAAAAAGCCACATTCCATCACGTGATATTTATGTGATATTTCTTTTGTATGCTTATAATGTTGACGTTTGTTATCAACATCAAATCAAAGTATTAGGCAGATTAAAACATGTCGCGAAAAATTCTTATTATTGAAGACAATCCAGAAATTGCGGGTTTACTCAGCATGCATTTAAAAGATATCAATTGCGATGTGCAAACCGTCGATGATGGTTTGGACGGACTACAACTGGCAGAAAAAAACAGCTATGACCTGATTATTCTGGATCTCATGCTACCACGCATGGACGGCATTCAAATATGTCAAAAAATTCGTAGCAATAAAAACTATACACCCGTGTTAATGCTCACCGCCAAGTCGTCTGAAATTGATCGCGTATTGGGGCTTGAAGTCGGTGCAGACGATTACCTCACCAAACCTTTCAGTGTTAGAGAGCTCTTGGCCAGAGTCAAGGCCTTATTCCGGCGAGTAGAAGCTTTTACTTCAGGTGAAAACCGTAACGAACACAAGCTGGTGTTTGATGATATGGTGATTGATATTGAAAAACGTACAGTTAGTATTGCCGACCGGCAACTGGATTTAACTGCCAAGGAATTCGATTTATTGGTGCATTTTGCTGAAAATCCCGGGCGGGTATATTCACGCTCGCAACTACTCGACAAAGTTTGGGGTTATGGACATGAGGGCTATGAGCATACCGTTAACTCCCATATTAATCGACTGCGTAGCAAGCTGGAAGAAAATCCCACCAAACCTAAATATGTGCTCACCGTATGGGGTGTAGGCTATAAATTTAACCCAGAACTTCATTAAAAAGCCAGGAAACTATACATGTTCAAAACCTTATACTCAAAACTCATCTTTTGGTTATTTGTGATTCTCGGATTAATAACATCCGCATTCATTGGACTTTCCATCATTACAACTCAGTTCTACCAGCAAGAAATCAATCAGAAATTACATGCTCAGCTGGCAAAAAATCTGGTAAAAGAATACCCTCTGTTGCAACAGGAAAAAGTCAACAAAGCCGCACTGGAAACCATATTTCATAACCTCATGGTTGTTAATCCCAGTATTGAAGTTTATCTGGTGGATGAGTATGGTAAAATTCTGGCGTTTTCTGCCCCACCCGGTAAAGTAAAAAAGCAAGTTATTGATCTCAAGCCGGTAGAAACTTATTTATCCAGCGATGTAAAAATGCCCATTTTGGGAGACAATCCTCGAGACACAGAAGGTAAAAAAGTATTTTCTGTTGCGCCGGTTTACGACAATGAAATACATGAAGGTTATTTGTATATTGTGTTGGGTGGCGAGGAATATGATTCAGTCGTCAATATGATTAAGAACAGTTATATTCTTCAGCTGTCTGGCGCAACCACAGTAATCGCGTTAATCGTTACCTTAATCACCGGCATCATAATTTTTAATGTCATTACCCGACGCTTACGTTTTGTGGCATTGATTATGGATCGATTTAAAAAAAGCGATTTTCAACAGGAACCGGACTTGCCCAAACGATTTGATGGCCGAGCAGTTGATGAAATCGACCAGATTGGCACAACATTCAGGGAGATGTCTGAACGCATTATTCAACAAATGAATGAACTAAAAGCGACGGATGCTTCGCGTCGAGAGTTGGTGGCCAATGTTTCTCATGATTTGCGCACACCGCTATCGTCTCTACAAGGTTATTTGGAAACTCTGACATTAAAAACCGGCGAACTAACTGAGGCAGAAAAACAAAATTATCTTTCCATTGCGCTTAAACAAAGTGAACGATTAGGCCGCTTGGTTTCTGAATTATTTGAACTTGCCATGTTGGAAAACCGCAAAGCACCCATTCATCATGAGCCTTTTTCACTGGCTGAACTTGCTCAGGATATTTCACAAAAATTTTCATTAGAAGCCAAGCAAAAAAATATTACACTCACCACTGACCTGCCCACTGCCGGCTCCTTTGTCTCAGCTGATATCGCCCTGATTGAACGTGTACTGGAGAACCTGATCGAAAATGCCATTAAATACACGTCAGAAAATGGTTCAGTACACATTGCTATTGAGCATAAAGATCAACTATTGCAAACACGTATTGAAGATACCGGCCAGGGGATTCCTGCTGAAGACATTCCACATATCTTTAATCGATTTTATCGCGTAGATAAAAGTCGACAACCCAAACAGGAAGGCACAGGTCTGGGATTAGCCATCGCCAAACGCATATTGCAATTACATGACTCTGCAATTCAGGTAAGTAGTGAATTGAATAAAGGAACACTATTCAGCTTTAACTTACCTGAATTTAAAAGCTAACATTTCGTGATAAAAAAGTGATAAAGCAGTGACTATTACGTGAAATTTTACTGCCATCCTTGTATCTCTTATCAACCAAGGAGGTAGTTATGAAGAAATTGATTTTATCCACTGCATTAACCGGCGTTTTAGCGTTCAACAGCGCAGTGGCTGACGATGATGACGATTATCGCACTTACCATGTCACCATCACCAATACGACAGCTCACCAGATAATTACACCACCTGTGGTGATTGCTCACAACCACCGCTATCATTTATTCAGAGTCGGTAACAAAATGCATCCTGCATCTGACGAACTGGCCACCATGGCAGAAACAGGAAATAATGAGCCACTGGCTATGATGGCAAGCCATAACCCAAATGTAGCTGCCGTGGAAACCGGTGCAGGTGGCATTGAACCAGGCATGTCACAAACCATTACTATCATGGCGCCAAAGAAAACTCTGTTTACCGTTGCCGGTATGCTGGCTTCCAGTAATGACGCATTCACTTCAGCAACTCATATTAGAGCACCGAAAAAACGCCGCTATGCGCATGCCATGTCAATGACATATGATGCAGGTTCGGAAATGAATAATGAAGAATGTGATTACTTGCCCGGCCCACCTTGTGGCGGTGAGATGAACAAACGCACTGAAACCGGAGAAGGGTTTGTGACAATTCATAATGGTATTCACGGTGTAGGTGGCTTAATGCCAAAAATGTTCGACTGGCGCGGTCCCACTGCGATGGTACGCATTCATAACGACGGTTAATTCCCCCTCCTCTCTCCACATCGCCTGTAAAACATTTTACAGGCGATGTTGTTACCTGCTGGCTTCCAACAACAGTTCACGATAAGATATTCATCGATACTTTAATTAATCTTTGTTGATTCTATGCATTTTATTATTCCCGGTATATTGTTGTTAATCGTGATTTATGGCCCCGCATTATGGGCTCGATATACGTTTAAACGCTATAATAAACCTTCTCCACATTTTCCAGGCACCGGCGCTGAGCTAGCACGGCATTTGTTAAACCGTTTTGATTTACCTCATGTAAAAGTGGAAATCACCAAGATTGGTGATCATTACGATCCGGAAAGTAAAACAGTATGTTTATCCCCCCAATATTTCGAAGCCAAATCGCTTTCGGCAATCACCATTGCTGCACACGAAGTTGGCCATGCGATTCAGGATGCACAAAATCATCCCATGCTGGAATTACGCAGTCGACTGGTTAAAATTGCCATGACAGCGGAAAAGCTGGGTTCAATAGCAATTATTGCTATTCCCATCATTACCGCATTAACACGTGCGCCCAGCGCGGGTATTTTATTATTTATTGTTGCAATTGGCAGTATGCTGGTTTCAACACTGGTGCATTTGGTTACCTTACCTGTTGAATGGGATGCCAGTTTTGGCAAAGCAATGCCTGTACTGAAAGCAGGAGAATATATTAGTGAAAATGAACAAAAAGCCGCGAAAAAAATCCTTCGTGCAGCGGCACTCACCTATGTTGCCAGTTCCCTCGTCAGCCTGCTGAATGTAGGCCGATGGATTGCCGTACTCTGGCGTCGCTGAAATAAATTCACTATTTTTCAAATTATGACAAAAGCCTTTCAGCACTTACCTGTGACAAATCCATTTCCAAATCTCGAATGAATAATTTCAAATCAATCAAATGAAAATTCGTTGAAAATGAAACCAGCATTGTAAAACAATGACAATTCATCTACATCAGGATTAACATGCCCCACACAATATGCGATAAGTAAACTTATGCAGAATTCATCTCAAAAAATTATTTTTAAGTTTTTTTTGATGCTGTTCAGTACTTCAGCTTGTATTAAATTAAACTTAAGGTTGCTGCGTTGTAATGATGGGTATCGTCGACGTGCTGAATATTAGTTAACCCAGGAACCACTTTAATCGTAGCCGGTCATACATTTAATAACTTGTATTTGAGTGTTAAATAATCAAAACCATTAAAGTTTTTTCTTAATACATGTTATAATTTACGAAAGATTTTAGTTTGTAGAAAAGGACTAAAAAAATAATAAGAAGCAAGCTTAATGGATAAGCAGACAAAATCTGCTGCCTAACTCAGCTGTTATTTTATAACGTTATTCTTGAGATTTTTACTGAGAATAGTTTATTAGCAGTTGATCACCCATTCGCTATCATCCTTTTTTACCGTTCATAATCGCTTAAAAAACTCTTGAACTGAAAAATAGCAATGCTAACGACTCGCTGTTTGTGTTGTGGCATAAACTTCAATACATTTGCAGCAACCATGTCTGTCGTGTTTGAAGTTTCGGCAATTATAATACAGCAAGTTTCGCCCTCCGTAAGGCACGTCACCAACAGTGGACACTTTAGATAACGCAACAAAGCTGAACGGGTTAAAAATACCGAAATATTAAATTCTATAAAAAAATAACAACAATAATTTAGTATTCAGGTTCAATAAATTTTTTAGTTTATAAAGATGTGGGAAAACAATCGTATCTCCAATAAACTTTTACTGAACTCACAAGTGAAGTAAAAGGTTAATTTTTTGTACTCATTCCTATATGAATAATAAAAACAAAACGAGATACCAAATAATCACGGGGAACCTGAGTGAAATATTTATCGAATTCACCAGCTGATACCAAACAACATAAAATCAGCAAAAAGTACCTACTTAACTATTTACTTTTCGATCGCTCCAGTCATTTGTCTTCAGAATTTGCACAGAGTTTGACGCGTAGTGTGGTCACATTGGCCTGTTTATTCACATTGCAAATCGTGGTGTTTTTTCACGGCCTGGATAAACTGCAACAAACTGCTTTAAATTTTGTGTTTTTGTATTTTGTGTTCAGTCTTTTTTATTGTTATTTTGTTTATAAATTTCCTCAGCGATTCCAGCTACGGCGATATTTTATCGTGCTCATGGATAATCTGCTGATTTCGTATTGTGTATATAGTTTTGGCATTGCCGGTGCTGCATTTTATCCTTTATATCTTTGGGTCAGTATTGAAAACGGTTTTCGTTTTGGCGCCAATTTTCTACACTACTCTTCAGCCGTATCCGTATTGAGTTTCACACTCGCCGTCATCCTCAGTGATCCCTGGATGCAGCAGCTGGAAATTGCCATTGGACTCAGCATGGGGATGTTAATCATGCCTTTGTTTTTTCTGATCTTGCTAAAACAACTCAATGACACAAACTCCCAATTGCAAAACAAAATGGATGAAGCGGAATACCTGGCCACACATGATTCTTTGACAGGATTACCCAATCGTTTATATCTCGAGCAGCGTTTTTCCAAAGCCATTAAGCTGGCGCAAAAAAAAGGTCACGAAATAGCTATCTTTTTTATCGACATTAACGCGTTTAAAAATATTAATGACACCCTGGGGCATGACACAGGCGATCAATTCATTCAGCAATTCGCTACACGCCTGAGCTACTGCCTACGTTCAACAGATACACTGGCACGCTTGGGGGCGGATAGCTTTATGATGTTACTGGAAAGCAAGCAGCCTGATAGTTATGCATCACAAGTTGCCAATCGAATCATTGAACAAGCGGCCGGTCGTTATGATTTAAATGGCTATGAAATATATTCCACATTCAGCGCCGGCATTGCGGTTTTCCCACATCATGGCAAATCAGTGGAAGCACTCATAAAAAATGCAGACACCGCTTTGCATTATGCCAAAACCAATAACAAACCAGCCTATCGCTTTTATGACAAATCCATGTCGAAAGAAGTCAGCGAAGAACTACAGTTGCAAAATGATTTGCGACGAGCACTGGAAAATCACGAATTTGAATTACATTATCAACCCCAGGTTGATGCCAGTACCCAGGAAATTCTTGGTGCTGAAGCCTTACTCCGCTGGAATCACCCGGATAAAGGATTGCTCTATCCAAAAGACTTTATCGATGTGGCAGAAAAAAATGGCTTGATGATCGAATTGGGCAACTGGATTCTGGAAACCGCCTGCTCAGACCGTGAACAATGGAATCGATTGGGCTTTCACAATCTGGTCGCAACCATAAATGTTTCGGGGCATCAATTTATGGATGAAGATTTCATCACCCACTTGACATCTATGTTTGATAAATACAAATTGCGGAAAAACCAAATTGGCCTGGAAATAACAGAACGAATACTGGTTGAAGAGCTGGATCTGGTGAAAGATATTTTTAATCAATTAAAACATGCCAATGTAAAATTAGCCTTAGATGATTTTGGCACAGGTTATTCTTCGCTGAGTTATTTAAAACGATTTCCCATTGATACCATAAAAATCGATCAATCCTTCGTACGCGATCTGCCAGGTAACAGCGAAGATAGCAGTTTGGTACAAACAATTTTGGCTATTGGTAGCAATTTGAATATGCAAGTCGTAGCCGAGGGTGTGGAAACCCGGGAGCAATATAAACTCTTGCGGGATTGGGGATGTAAATCCATACAAGGTTATTATTTCGGTAAGCCCCAGTCACAAAAGGGCTTCCTGAAGCGACTCAGGGAGAATAATCCATTTCCTGACGTAAACCTGAGCATTGCCGGCAAATCCGCCTGATTATTTAGCTTCCAGCTGAATACTCGCACAAAAAATTCAAAATAATAATTTAAACGTTATACTACGGCTATGAACAATCAAGCCGTAGTGGCCGCCGGCCACGAACAAACCGCTAACACTGCTGCAGAGATTTTAAACAACGGTGGTAATGCATTTGATGCCATGATTGCAGCTTTTTTTACTGCTTGTGTTGCCGAACCCATCCTCGCATCCGTCGCGGGCGGCGGGTTTATGCTAACCTCCGGCAAAAACAAACAAGCCAGTATCTATGATTTTTTTTGCCAAACACCTCAACAGAAAAAAGCGGAATCCGAACTGCATTTTTATCCCATCAGCGCAGACTTTGGTAACACCTCACAATGCTTTCACATCGGCATGGGTTCAGTCGCCACACCGGGTTGTATCCGAGGTATGTATCAGGTGCATAAAGATCTCGCGTCCATGCCTATGCATGTGCTTTTGCAACCCGCGATTGAGCTGGCTCGAAATGGCGTAAAAATTAACAGTTTTCAGTCCTACATATTTGAGGTGATCAGCCCCATATTGCTGGCTTCTGATTCGTCCAAATTGAATTATCAGCACCCGGAATTAAAACGTTTGTATCAAACAAACGAAGTAATGAAGCAATCAGCCTTTGCCAATTTTCTTGGAACATTGGCAACACAAGGTGAAAACTGTTTTTATCAGGGAGATATTGCCCATCTTATCAGTGATCAATGTCACCAACATGGCGGTCATTTAACAATAAACGATTTGCAGCACTATCAGGTTATCAAACGCAAGCCACTGGAATTTAATTATCGGCATACCCAAATACAAACCAATCCCCCACCTTCATCCGGTGGTACATTGATTGGCCTGGCGTTGAAATTATTGGAGTCGCAAAACATCCAATCTATACGTTTCCATGATGACGATCATCTCCAGCTACTGAGCGTAGTGATGGAACTCTGTAACCAGGCCCGAAAACAGGCTGTGGCTAATCCAAATAGCTCATCAACGCTGGCGCATTTACTGGATGATGATTTGTTAAAAAAATATCAAACTCAAATTGCTGGCCATTTCAGTTGTTCTCGAGGCACCACACACATCAGCATTATCGATAAAGATCAAAACCTCTGTGGATTAACAGTGAGCAATGGTGAAGGTTGTGGTTATATGCTCGAAGATACCGGCATAATGCTCAACAATATGCTGGGGGAAGATGACTTAAATCCTGGTGGATTTCATCGCTGGCCCACTGATCAACGCTTAACATCCATGATGTCACCGGGAATTTTGCATTTTGACGAGACACACAAGGTGGTTTTCGGCTCAGGTGGTTCCAATCGCATCCGTACCGCCCTCACCCAGGTCATTTCCAATCTGGTCGATTTTAATATGAATCTGGAAGATGCGATCAAAGCATATCGGACACATTTTGAGCACGGCATATTCAACATTGAGTATCTCGACAAAGCTTCTCAATGGCAAAACAGGGAAAATATTCGATCATGGGACGAAATTAACCTGTTTTTTGGTGGCGTTCACGCAGCTTCGGTCAATCAAAATCAAGTCACTGGGTTTGGTGATCCGCGACGTGGTGGGCAAGTTGTTTACTGCACATAATGAGTGAATTTAACCAGTTGATTACAAATGGCTTTTAATGCCTCACTCCGACATCGCCATTTTTTGTGACACATTAGCTGATTTGAGGCAAATCTAATCCGTATCAACAATTAAATCTTAATTCTCCGTAGCTTGCTGCGGACACAAATCCGATGGGGTTTCCAAAGGGGAGAAACGAAGCTCTCCCCTTTGGTCCTCAACGGAGTGCATACTCCGTTGAGGATATAAAATTGATTTCAAAAATTATCCACTTTTCTTTCAAGTATTACGCCTCAGCTCTCGATATATTGAAAAACCCAAACTAATATCGATATGAGCACTTTAACCACATTTGTCATTGTTTTTGTTGCCTTGCTAGTCGTAGGCGGTTGGATATCTGCAGAGTACATGTCCGGCAAGGCCACGCGCGCCAACAAGAAATTCCAAAAACAACTTGCCAGATTGGAGCGGGAAAACGACACGTTACAAAACCAACTCAACACAGAGACCAGCCGATACTCTGCATTGAAAGAAGAGTTTGATAAGTACCGCGATGCTAAAGATCAAATTCGCATTCTGGAAAGAGATTACCGAAAACTGAATTCGCATCATAATCGGTTAACGCAGGGCATCGCTCTGCTACGCGATAAGATGAATCACAAAAAATACAGTGCTAATTCACTTTCCAAAGATGTGCTATATCACTTGGACGAACACTGCCCGTCTGATGCTCAAATTGCCGCAGCAGAAGCTGATACTGCGCGTAACAAGTTTAAGCGAATCAAAGAGTCTTTGTCTGGCGACTCCTGAACAAACACCAGCCGATTGTTTAACATCATTCAGCCTCAATTCACCGGTACCGCTTCATAGTGTCTCTCTGAAAATTATTTATTCAGAAAGCACCGATGAAAATAAAACATATCCTGCAAATTATTCCAATAATCAGTTTCGTGTTCTTCATCAGCAATTTGCACGCTACTGAAAACCCGACCTTTGTATTGCCCGATGTAACAGATAAACTCCAGTCATCAAAACAATGGCAAGGCAAACTACAGGTATTAAATTTTTGGGCTACCTGGTGTACTCCCTGTAAAGATGAAATTCCATTATTCAATCAACTTCAACAGAAATATAAGTCAGATGATGTCATTTTTATCGGCATCGCCATTGATAATAAAAAAGCAGTGGAAATATTCAATAATAGTATTCCCATTGAATACCCAAATTTAATTGGAGGAGATAATGGCATTAAGCTGGTTATGCAATATGGCAACACACAAGGCGTATTGCCCTATACGGTTATCATTGACCGAGATAACAAAATCGCAGCAATTGCCAAGGGTAGACTAACTGAGTCAAAACTTACACGCTTGATTGAAAAAAACCTTTAGAAATAATAAACAAAAGAAACAGCGGTCAACATAACCAAAGCCTCATCTTTTTTGCCAATAAATCCGCTTAATTAGCTATTCAAGAATTGAAGCCACATGCACCACCCGGGCATCCGCCACTGGCACAAGGCGGAATATTTTTCTCACCCAGACTGCCGCTGCTAACCACCTGGCCGCCCGTGGCAAGTTTTTTAATCGATGCATTCGCAGGTGTGTCACCCAAGGATTCGCCTGTTCTTTCACATAACTCTCCCCAGGTATGCAATTGTTCTTGCATACCGTGTCGAGCTTCCAGCGTTCTGTTTTTCTGCTCACAGTGATAATCGTAGGTTGGCATAACACTTCCTTATAGATTGGGAAAAAACATTTACTAATTCACAATATAAAGACATTTTTTAACAATTCAAGATACCAAATAATTCTTTACTAAAAAGATAGGCTATACTTAATCTGAAGGTAGAGAGACACACAAACCAAGGAGACTATCAATGAGTAAAAAAATGGGTTCTTTTTTGTTGTTTTTATTTTTCAGCCTGCTGGGAAGCCAGGCAATTATTGCCGGTGAAGGCCATGCTCATAATGACGGACATTCACATGCCAAAAGCAGTAAAATGCACAGTGGCAATGCTGTGCAGACCATGGCGAGCATCATGATAAATTTAAATCATTACCCCAATGCCAATGAAAAGGAATTGCTGAAGAAAATTGTGAAAACCACTGATTCCAGACATGAAAAAATCATCGCGGAAGCCATGATTAATTTACGTCACAAAGCCAGTTCTTCGGATAAGGCAAAACTGGATATGGTAATGAATGATGGCAGTGCCAACAAAAACATTCGTGAACTTGCTGGCATTGTTTACAACCTGTCGCACCAGCCTAGTGGCAGCGATAAGAAAATGCTGTCAGCAATGATTGAATAAAATTGTGTTACGCCAACCCTGTTATAAAGGGTTGGCGTATTTCAAAAAACCTTGTGAAAGATCAAAAACTTGCTGCGATAGCGTGCTCAATCTCTGCGAAAGTATTGGCACGATCATTCAGATTAATCACCATACCGAGTTGCCTGGAAACCTGAGTCAGGGAAAACAATCCACGAATTGACATTTTTGATTCCCACTCGTCGGTAACCAACACATGCTGCCTACCTGATGATTTAAATGTTTCCACTACATCGCCAACGCGAAAACGGGCAACATCAGCTATTTGTACAGAATCGAGCAGCTCTTTGCGGGTCATAATATCTAACACCAGAATATCGGCTCTAGTGCCGCCATGTTCCTTCAGGTATTTAACCGGTCGTTCACCTAGAATATCATTGGCTGTAATCAATCCTGTAACCACATGATCATGATCACATACGAAGAGCAAACGCACACCACAAGCAATCATTTTTGCATTTGCAGCCTCAATGCTTGCAGTGGATTCAATAGATATGGGTGTGGTGCGCTTAAAATCAGTCATTACCACAAATGCCGCGTCATCCAATCTGACGCTGGACTCCAACATATGATACGGTTGATACATAGACGTTTCGTTAATGACTTTCTTGAATTGTAGCGATTGATATTGTTGTTCCATACGGATACCCCCACCTTTGGTTGGCAAGAAAAACAACTTGTTTCTACATCAGTTTCGTATTTACAGATGAACCTCAAATGAAGTCGATTAGCAATTGAACAAAGACAATTGTTACTCAAACTATAGACAAAATTACTCAGGTATTACAAACTCTATGGATATCATAATTATTTATCATGGGTATAAAATCCCACATTCGAATTACGAAATATAGAAAGAAAGGTATATGGCTAAACGACTTTTTTCCTGCCCACAATCCGAAACGGCAGAGCTGGACTATTTTTCCAATATAATGGAAGAAAACAATATTGATTATTATATCGTACCGGGTTCTGCATTCGGTTTAAGCAAACCCAGCTTATGGATACGAGATAACGATGATTTTACGCGAGCAAAACAGCTGTTTGAAAAACATCAGCCAATTTATGCGCAACATGCACGAGAAAAGTATCAAAAAGAAACAGGATATGATCCTGATGCAGATAGCAAAACCCAGTTTAAATTCTTCCTGAATAATCTATACCGCAAACGCGCCCTACTTCCGTGGATATTCTTAGGTTTCGTTATTTTATACTGGTATTTTTCCAGCTTTTTTGGCATTTTCGTAGCAAAATAAATCCTGTCATTCACAGGAGATTATTTACAATGCCATATGGCCAGATTTATATACAAGCCAACAGTAAAACACCTGCAGATCTGCAGGTGTTTTTTTAATTCGCACTTTTTATCACAAACACCAAAGTCGAGAGTGTGAAACCTTATCACCCACATCGATTTTTTCCTGCACATTACCGTCTTTATCCATCACAGTAATTTCACCGTTAGCAGAATTGGAGCCAAACATCAGGCAGGTTTCACCTTTATCACTCACAAAATCCAAAGTGCCGGTACTGGAACCCATACGTACTTCATTCACTAACTTTAATGAAGGTAAAGCAGTCATATCAAATATCAAAATAGCATCGGTTTTCAGATTAGCCTTTTGTTCATCACTGCCCGAACTGGAAGTCGTTAAATACAAGCGCGAACCTTCAGGATTGAAAAAATATTTACTGATGTAAACATCCTGTAAATCCATGGCATCTTTTACTTCATTATCATTAACATCTAATACTGAAAGCTTGGCAATAACATGTTGAGAATCTGTTTTACGGTCTGCACCACGCCCCAACACATAACGGCCACAGGGCGAGGAAAATAAATTACTGTGCCCCTTAAAACCGATTAGGTTTTCGATTTCATGTGATGTCGGATTAATGATCGCGACCGTGCCATAGCCATTATTCAGGTTATAAACTTTGCCTGACAAAGGAGAAAACACCAGCCCGTGAGGAAAGGCATTGTTAGGTGAGGCTTGTTCTTTGCCATCTTCTTTATCGGCTTCACATAAATTAATGGTGGCGACAACATTCAAATAGTTGTCAGCATCAGCAGGATCATTACCAATGACACTGATGGTACCGTCTTTTAAATTACTGATATAAGCCTGACTAGGCGTATTGAGGTGCGCATCAGATGGATAAGAAAAATTTGCCTGGTGATGTCCGCGACCCACGCAGACAGTTTTTAAAAATCGGGCGTTACTTGAATTAGTATTTTCAATCACAGTGACTGAAGAACCTTCCGAACCGCAATTTAACTCATCGTTTCCTGTGGCCTTATCACCATCATTCATTAACCAGTCACGGGGACTTTTAGGATCAGAATAGTTGTGAGCAGCAAACGCATCTGCAACAAAACCTTCTTCAAAACTCAATGCTTTGCTTTCAGGATCAAGTAAAACAACTTGCTTATTTTCGGTTAGCCCCACGAACACCGGCTTATGTGTCGCAGCTAATCCTGATTCAGGAAGTGCCGGCAATTGGCTTATATTTATCTGTCCTTGCTTGCGCTCGACAACGGCAACAGAACCTGTTTTTCTATCCCCTGAATAATAAGCCAGAGAAAAGTCGATATTTTGTTGTGTTTTTTCAGTCACGCTTGTAATCCTGTTTATTCATGACGGACGCTAATTGAGATACGCCCCGGAAAGTAAAGTGTCCCCAACGCCCTCAAACTGGCAAAGACGAGGTATTCTAGCAAATTACCCTGCAATTTCACACGCTTAAGCTGTTAAAGCACAGGTGCGTGTTTGAAAACTAGTACCCTTACAAGTTATGCTGTATTATTCGACCTAATACTATTGGTAATCCTTTTTCATAAGCATTTCGAATAATTTTCACCCTTGACCTATTGAACATATCGTTCAACCCAAAGCCTCTAATTGAATATCCCGTTCCACCAAAACCATTCAGTGAGTGAATAAAATATTCTGCACGAACCTCAATTTAGCCACCGCCTCTAAATATTTATTTATAATTATCAATTACTTTGAGTGTTTTCATAAGTCAGACATAAGAGAAGTGGTTTTATGGCACCGTTTATGCAAATTAGTATTTAGTTCGCTTGAAGTTTAATGACACAACATCGGCGGTAACCGCTCAGTGAAGAGCATAGCCGTCATGCATAGCAGCTATAAGTGCCATTATTTACTCAAGTGTAATGCAGATTAAAATCTGCGGTGACACACAGATAGCAGCTGCCAACTGTACCCTTCCCTTCGGTAGCAGCTGCTTTTTGTGAATACGTTACCCTACCCCCCCACCATTACTCGCGGAGCTTTTGCTCCGCGAGAATTTTAATTACAAGCCAAACGCCACGGGTTTAGAAAAAATCCTGCTATTTCATCACAGAATTTTACATATCGAATTTTTCGCTGCTATTTTGAACATATCGTTCACAAATCTACCGACAATGAACAAATCGTTACATCGAATGCTCCGCTTTAATGGCGTTCAATAAAACATGGAGTAATATTTTAGGCATTTTGCCACATCAAGTGTATTGCATTTTCAGTTACTTAGATCGCAATTATTCCAAAATAGATTTATGTACATATTTTTCCTGGAATTTGGCATGTTTCATGGTGTTAATTAAATGTCAGCACATAAAAATCAAGAGAAACATTTTATTCCTAGCGGTTGTATGTTTTATCCAACCCGAAAATTACATGACCGCTCAATCTCATTATGCTGCTTGGCCAATCCGTGTTTTAAATGCTACTCGCAAATGAATAAGCATTGAGAACAGAAGTATAATAACAGGAGATATTACCCATGACTTTTTCAGCAAATAAATTCTCAAAAAAACCATTCAGTGGACTTCTCAAAATCACCTTCGCCAGCGCGCTAGCCATGTCTTTTTCTTCAACCACTTTTGCTGACGAAGGCCGATCAGTTTATCAAAACTCATGCGGGACTTGTCATGGCGCTGGTATTATGGGTGCACCAAAATACGGGAGTAAAGATGATTGGGCACCACGTTTGGCTCAAGGTGTTGCCAAACTTGAAGAACACGCTATTAAAGGGTTCCGCGGTAAAAAAGGTTTTATGCCGGCAAAAGGTGGTAACGCCGGTTTAAGTGATGAGCAGGTAAAAGCAGCAGTCGCACATATGTTAGCATCGACGAAATAATCCCCTCCTTACAGCAATATTTTGTTAATTTTTACCGCAAATTTCTTGCGGAGTTTTCTCTCCGCGAGACTTACCCCTTCAAAACTACTGACGAGTAACAAAAAATCAGTGTAACACTTGCATTTATCTGAAATCATAAGCCGAATATAGCCTCATCAACAAAAAATCGTGTTAAAATTTGAACTCAATATAACAAGAACATAAATTTTATTTACTGATTTCATCCAAAAGAATCACTCATGATTTTCATGATGAAAAAAGCAGATTAATAACCAAGTATTTCACTCATCAAATAACAACGATTACTCAGGTGACATTGTGATTTCCAGCTCAACAGAATTGCCCCATCAAATCATGGCAGTTTTCTGCAACTACATGCTTATTGAAGTCATTACCGGAATCTAATTTGATGGATTTTGTTACCGAACAAGATGAACTAAAGTTCGCATCTGTTATGCGGCGCTTTTATGTTTATTTTCTCCCGCTTGTTTTTCTATTCATCATGTTTGCATCAACTGAATATTTCACTGATATGAAGCTGACACGGGGCATTCTTATCAATTCTGAAACCCAGTATGTCAAACTCGTTCAAAGAAGCCTGGACGATGAAATCCGAGCTGTCATATCAGACATGGTGTTTCTTTCACGATTAAATGAAACATGGGATCTGCTCGACGATCCAAAAGATGAAAGGGCATGGCTCATGATTGCCCAGGAATTTTTGTATTTCAGTGAAAAAAAAGGTGTCTACGAACAAATACGAATCATTGGTAGCGATGGCAATGAACTGATTCGAGTTAATTTTGGTAATGGCACACCTTACATCGTGGAACGTCCGAAATTGCAAAACAAATCAGACAGTCTTTACTTCACCGAATCCTTCGCCATGGATATTGGCGGTGTTTATATGTCGCAATTTGTGATTGATATGGATGATCAGGAAATCGGTACAGAACCCACACCTGTGATTCGTTTTGCCACACCCTTATTTGCTTCAAAAGGTAAAAGCGGTGTACTGATATTCGATTTTCGTGGCAGCAAGCTAATCGAAAGCATGTATCAAGCTGCAGGTGATATTTCCGAGCATATCGCTTTGGTAAATGAACGGGGTTATTGGTTGAGTAGCCCAAACTCCATCGCCAACTGGAACTTTTCGCTCAACAAGGAAAGCGCTTTTTCCATTGACTATCCAGATGCCTGGAAAATAATTAAATCGGAAGACAATGGAAGCTTTGTAACAGATCGTGGCATGTTCACATTTGAAACAGTTTACCCAAAAACGTCTGCACTTGAGTTTTACGCAGAAGCAGAAGAAGATAAGCTCTCCGCTAATAATTCCCGGAACGACACACCAGGTCAACAATGGAAAATCATTTCCCGCGTTTCTCCGGTAGAACTAAACTCACAAGTGCGACGTTTCATCAATTCACATTTTATACCTTATGGTATTGTTACCCTGCTGATCATTGCGATTTCTTTTTTTCTGGCACAAAGCAATATTCGCCGTCGTCTGGTACAGGAACATTCGGATTATGAAAGACGTTTTCTGACAACACTGGACAAAATTCAAATGCCAGTTGTACGGCTTGACCCGAATGGCAACGTGTTATTTTGCAATCCATACTTACTGAGTTTACTAGGCTGGAAAAAAAAGGAAATTATTGGTCGTAACTGGTTTGAAACCGTGGTTGACTGGCAAGCAAGAGATGAGGCCTTACAAAGTTTTAAAAATATGACCTCCGGGAATACACCACCGCTTTCCACCAATACCAGCATTCGAACACGCGAAAACCAAAAACGCCAAATTACCTGGAACAATACATTGTCTATCAATCCTCACGGTAAAGTGGTTACCCTTACCAGCATTGGTCAAGACATTACTGAACAAAAACGTCTACAGAAAGAAGTGGATGACCGCAACCGCGAAATCGCAAGAACCCAGGCATTAACCTCCATGGGCCGTATGGCAAGTATGATAGCCCACGATCTGCGTAATCCACTTTCTTCCATCAAAATGACATTACAAATTCTTGGCAAACGTATGTCTGTTGACTTTTCCAACGAGGCAGGTGAGTTATCTTCCATCGCTCTGGAACAAGTGCATTACATGGAAGATATTCTTGCAGACTTACTACAATATTCAAAACCTGACGCCATTAAACCTGAATGGCTAAATATTAACGACGTACTGAACAAATCAATTATCAGTATTCAAAAAAGTATTAATGAATACAATGCAACCTTAATTACCGAGTATCAGGAAAAGCTGCCACGCGTTCATGCCGACACCTCAAAACTGTATCAGGTTTTTACTAATTTAATGACAAATGCATTGCAAGCAGCAAACGACTTCGACCGAGTGCCACAACTTATTGTACGCACCAGTCTGGAGTTAAATGAAAATATGTCGGGAATCAAAATTGAAATAATCGATAATGGCCCAGGTATTCCACCTGAGCAAGTGGAGAAAATCTTTGATCCTTTTTTTACGACCCGCGCCAAAGGGACAGGATTGGGTTTACCCATTGTTAAACGCATTATTGATCAACACAAGGGCACAATTAGTCTGAGCAAAACAGATGATGACGGAACATGCGCAACCGTGATGCTATCGACCGGCCCTATTGAATTGACACATAAAGCAACTGTGATAAAGAATTATGAGTAACGCATTAAAAATAGAAAACACCTTAACAAAAGGCAGAATTTTGATCGTTGATGATGATCAGGCAAGTTGTCGCACATTACAACTGCATCTGCAAAGCCAAAACTATTTGGTAAAATATGCACATTGTGTTGACGATGGATTAAAACTGGCGAAAACATATCAGCCCGATCTGGTCATTCTAGATATTCGTATGCCCGGAAAATCCGGTCTTGATGGTTTACCCGAGTTTAAACTACAACAATCCGAGCTAAACGTTATTATGATCACCGCGTTTCATGATATGGAGTCCACAATCCAGGCCATGCAGCGAGGTGCGGAAGATTATATTCACAAACCCATAGATATTGATGAATTAAGTGGTGCAGTGGATCGTGTATTTTCTCAACTCGGCGAAAGCGTTGTTACCGCAGAACAAACCGACAAGAACAATACACCCCATACCATGATTGGTCGTAGCCGCGCCATGAAGGAAGTGTTTAAAACCATTGGTCTGGTGGCATCAAATCCGGTTACTGTGCTGATTACGGGCGAAAGTGGTACAGGTAAGGAGCTAGTTGCAAAGGCCATTCATCGTGCCAGCAAAAATCCCAACGGACCGTTTGTCGTCGTAAACTGTGCAGCATTAGTAGAAACCTTGCTCGAGTCGGATATGTTTGGTCACGAAAAAGGCGCATTTACCGGTGCAATCGCGAGACAACCTGGCAAATTTGAACTGGCCAATAACGGCACCATTTTTCTTGATGAATTGGGGGAAATGAATTTAACCACCCAAGCAAAACTGCTACGTGTATTGCAGGAAAAAGAATTCACACCCTTGGGTGGCAAACTTTCTCAACGAACCAACGCTCGCGTAATAGCGGCCACCAATGTCAATATGGCTGAGTTAGTACGACAAGGAAAATTCCGCGAGGATCTATACTATCGACTAAAAGTAGTTACTATCGAATTACCACCTTTACGTCAAAGAAAAGAAGATATTATGGATTTGATTAATGTGTTACTTGGACGCATTAACACTCAAATGCATCGTAATGTAAGTCAGGTTACAGAAGATGTTTTAAACTGCTTCCAGAAATACGACTGGCCTGGTAACGTGCGCGAGCTTGAAAATGCCTTGGCTAAAGCAGTAGCACTATGCCCCGGCGATACAATTTCACGCGATCTTGTGGGTGAAATATGTAATAGTGTAAGTACCTATTCAACCCCGGCGATAACAAACTTACTTGAAATGTCTTTAGAAGATGTGGAAAGAGAACACACCAAAAAAGTTCTGGAAGCAACCAACTGGCACAGAGGTAGAACCTGTGAGATCCTGAAAATCTCCCGCCCACGATTGCGACGCATGATGAAAAATTATGGCTTAGTTGCACCTGAAGGCGTGATAAACGATGATGAAGACGTAGAAGTTTAATTTAAACGATATCCAATAAACCTCCTTTTAAACACCCATAGCCACCATCTCATACTTACATAACCAGTGGCTTTACTGACAACAAATCAATAATACAAACGATTAAAGATTTCGTACCAATCGCACGTACCATTCCGCCTGTTTATTACTTAAATAAGGTTTCCCATGAAGAAAAAATACTAAATATGCTCCAAGGTTATAACTCGCATCTTCAGTAATACTCCAATACCCTGATGGCCGTGTAGCGGGAAATGCCATTTGATCAATAGCCGGATTTATGCAATTCGAAGCAACGATTGTTTCAAGCTCTTTTGCAGTTGGCAAACGCCAATCATTGTGACCACCGGGTGCCGTATATTCGTTTAAAATATTGACACCATAGACCGCGCTTTTCCAATCGTATTTCAAGGCTGAGCCAGTACAGGTATTATTTTCCCACGTAGTACCGAGTGAGCATTTCATCCACATCAATTGGCTTTTTTTGTCGATGACAGTGCCATTTTTATTTTCCTCGAACTCATGTTTATTCGATACGCAGGCAGCAGATAATTGCAGGGAAAAAGCTACAGAAGCTAACAACAAGATAAGTGACTTCATAATTAAATACTCGATACTAAATAAATTTCAAAATAACAAATACTGTCGGCGAAAATTCTCATGCTTAAGACCGTTTGCTATTCATACACATAATAACTCATTTTTTATATGGTATTAAATCTTTTTAATCCAATTCAAAATATCGCGATAAAGTTTTGACATTTCTACATTAATCAAACAATAAATATAAGTATTCACTTATCAAGTTAATGATTCTTTTTTTGAAATCAAACATCGCTTATGGTATGAATAGCTAATTATCAATTCACAATAAATTTGAGAATTTCTAGGCTGCATTATTCAGTTATCGGTTTCAATTTGCACAACTAGAGCATTAATTAGTCAAAATTAAACATTAATTCGGCCAATTCAATTGAGTTTTGAAGTAAATTGAAAAGTCGCGAAGCTTATTCCAGGGATCTGGTGAACAGCTACTCCCACCTATAACATTCCTCTCTGGTGTTTTTCCGTATTTTAAGCGGATTTGTTTCAACATATTCATTTACGTCTTAGCCAAAGAAATCTGGCTAAAAAAAATAAACCTACGAATGTCTTTTTTACCCGTGACATTTGAGTTTTAACAATGTGTTTTACTTTCTTAATGAAGAGAAATATTCTCGCGTTATAGTCGTTGTATTACGAGGGATTTAAACCTAGCCATGGAAATAATTGAGCGTGCAATTAAATTAAATTCTCTATCGCTACAGATATACAACATGGGAAACATATCCAGCTTTACTAACAAAAATCTTGCTACCGGATCATAAGACGTTATGGAAAAGAATATAAGAGTACTTATTATTGATGACTCCAAAGATGATACAGACTTACTCATCAGGCGACTCACCAAAGAAGGTTACGCACCTCGCTTTGCACGAGTCGACGTTCCTGCACAGCTCATACAACAACTTCAACACCACGATTGGGATGTCATCATTGTTGATCATTCCATGCCACGATTTTCCTCTAAAGAAGCAATTGACTTAATAAAAAAAGAAAATCTCGATATTCCCATCATCATCGTTTCCGGCATGATTGGTGAGGAAGAAGCCGTCAGTGCCATGCGCACCGGCGCGCACGATATCATACTTAAAGATAATTTATCTCGACTTGCACCTGTGATCGAAAGAGAACTGCGTGAAACACGTATTCGACATGATAAACGTATTGCTGAAGAGCGAGTAAAAATACTCTCTCAAGCAGTAGAGCAAAGTCGTAACATGGTATTTATTTCCGACGACAGCGGTGTAATTACTTATGTGAATAGCAGTTTTTGTGAACTTACTGGTTATTCTGCTGATGAAGTTGATTCCCAAACCGCCACTTTACTTAATGCTAACAATGAAAACATATGCTCTTGGGGCAATGATAAAATTTGCTGTTCATGGCACGATCAACAACTCAACGTTGTATTTTCCGGGCAAAACTGGCGCGGTGAAGTTTATTTAAAACGAAAAAACGGCGAAGAATTCTGGGCGCTGGTTTCCATTTCACCCATAAAAAATGACAAAAGCGACGTCATTAATCTGGTGAACGTTGGTGAAGACCTGAGTGAGCTCAAAGAAAAAGAAAACGAACTTGCCCGTATGGCTTTCTATGACTCGGTCACTGGCCTGGCAAACAGACGATTGTTGGACGATCGATTGCAACAACTCATCAAATCATCAAACCGATATGGAAAAATCGCTGCTCTGCTCTGCCTCGATCTGGACAAATTCAAAAAAGTCAATGACACCTTAGGTCATGGCGCTGGAGATAAACTACTTAAATGGGTTGCTGAGAAAATCCAGTCCTGCATTCGAAACAATGACACAGCAGCTCGTACAGGAGGTGACGAATTTCATGTACTGATCACCGAGCTGGACAGTGAAAATGTGATAAATGGAATTGCTGAAAAAATCCTAACAACACTCAGTGAGCCTTTTACCACTGACTCAAAATCACTCTCGGTCACCACCAGCATGGGCATTGTCATAATCCCCCGTGACGGCGATGATATTAAGGAATTAAAAACCAAAGGTGATATTGCCCTGTATTATGCGAAAGATAAAGGGCGTAACAATTTCCAACGATATGTTGATGGCATGAAACTGGAAAAAATTGAAACAGAAAAGTCCGAAGCTGTATAACCGATAACGAGATTTTTTATGGACAAAACACCTTATACGCTGGAAGTACTGGAAAAGCTCAGAAAAAATTCACATCTCGCCAAACACACACATTTTACCTCAGCAAAACGTGGTAGAAGCAGTCATGTCATGGTTGGTGTGCCGGTCATTCTCATCAATTTATTATTGAGCTCAGTATTTTCCTATCAATTGGTGGGTGATGGCCAGGTATTTGATGACGAAAAATGGGTATTCGCATTACTGGCATTGATCGGCGCTTGCTTGGGCGCAGTACAAACGTTTTTCAATTTTCAAAAAAATTACGAAACCCATCGCGCATTAGCAAATCGTTACTTGGCTGTCGCTCGAGAATGCGAACGAGTCATTGCCAGTTACTTGGATGGCAACATAGATTTAAAAGAAGTCGATGACAATACTAAAACTTTAAATAAAGAATATGACAAAATAAATGTGGACGCAGAATCTTTTCCCACCAGTGACAGAGATTATCAGCGCGCACTAAAAAAACAAAATGAAAAAGACAATTTCGGCCCGTCTTTATTGGAAGCAAGTAGTAGACAATAGGTAGTTGGATGCTGCATGCGATGATGTAATCGATGCGGTACTGACGGTGGGTGGAAGTTGTGCACATACTATAATCAATAGAATATTGTGGCATTCCCCATAAAACATATAATCAAATCACCTGAATACCATTCTCTATTCAATCAATTCAATCTTTTGACAATTCATAGGCTTTTTTGAAGAGACACAATTCCTGCCGTTCTGATTTTCTCATATTTTGAACAAATATGAATTCTCACGTATCACTAAATTAATACATAATTTAACCACAATCATTGAGCTAAATATTAGTATAGATTAATTACACCGAACTTGATTAGAACCGCCCTCGTACATAAACTTTAATATGTAAAAACAATATACAGGTGGCAAAGAAAGATGAAAAGAAATTTCAAAATTATCCTGATAATTGTTTTATTAATTGGAGCTATATTCTTTTTTTATAAACCCGATGAAAGTATTCCAGTTTCTCTGCATACAGTTAATATAGGCACCGTCGAGTCCACCGTTTCAAATACCCGTGCAGGCACCGTAAAAGCCTGTCGGCGGGCTAAACTGGCGCCGCCTATGGGTGGCCAGGTGGCAAGTTTACATGTCAAAGAAGGTGACAAGGTCAAAAAAGGCCAGTTGCTGCTGGAAATCTGGAATGATGATTTACGTGCGCAAGTTTTTTTAGCTGAAAAGGAATTGCAAGCATCCCGAAAGCAAGCTGAAGAAATTTGCCTACAGGCAGATGCCGCTTTGCGTGAAGAAAAACGAATCGTCACCTTGTGGAAAGAAAAACTGGCATCTGAAGAGAACGCTGATCGAGCACAAACTTTAACCAAAACCAGCCGAGCAGCCTGCAGTGCAGCAAAATCTCGAGCAGAAGTCAGTGTAGCCCGCCTTGACGCTGCAAAAGCCACTTTGGAACGCACGCGTCTGCGTGCACCTTTTGCTGGTAGTGTTGCAGAAATTAACGGTGAAGTTGGCGAATATATTACACCTTCGCCACCGGGTATTCCCACACCGCCGGCAGTGGATGTTGTTGATACTACCTGTTTATACATTCTTGCTCCAATCGATGAAGTGGATGCTCCGGCAATTATTGAAGGCATGGAAACACGCATCACTCTGGATGCTTTTCCGGATCAATTTTTCCTCGGCGCTGTTCGACGTATTGCCCCTTATGTATTTGAAGTGGAAAAACAGGCACGCACTGTCGATATAGAGGCAGTGTTCATGGATGAAGCCCAATATAGAGATTTGTTACCAGGTTATAGCGCTGATTTAGAAGTCATACTCGACACCCAATACGATGTTTTATGGATTCCCACTGAAGCGATATTTGATGACAATAAAGTTTATTTGCTTGACGAATCTGATCAAATTATTCAACAACGCATTATCGAAAAAGGCCTGAGTAACTGGAAAGCAACTGAAATAAAAAAAGGCCTGAATACAAATGATCGTATTGTACTTTCGCTCGATCGGCCTGGTCTAAAAGATGGTGTGAGTGTCACACCAGAAACAAGTGAGGAGTAATTGCTTTGCAAATTACACTCAAAGCTGTCAGTCGTTTTTATCAAGTGGGAGAGCAAACCGTTCACGCATTGGATAATGTCGATCTTGAAATTAACGCAGGCGATTATATCTCTATTATGGGACCATCTGGCTCAGGCAAGTCAAGCTTACTCAACATTGTGGGTTTGTTGGATCGCCCCAATTCAGGCAATTATTTTTTTGAAGATAAAAATGTCACCAGCCTAAGTGAAAAACAACAAGCCGAGGTACGCCAGCAAAAAGTTGGTTTCGTTTTTCAGTCTTTCCACCTGATACCACGCTTAACAGCTTATCAAAATATTGAGCTACCCATGTTGCTTTCCGGTATTCATCCTGGCGAAAGAAAACAACGTGTTCAAGCCGCCCTGGCCAATACCGACCTTGAAGATCGCGCTAATCATCGTCCTGAACAACTTTCAGGTGGTCAGCGACAACGCGTTGCCATTGCCCGTTCAACCATTATGCAGCCGCAAATTTTATTAGCAGACGAACCTACCGGTAACCTGGATAGAAAATCCGGCAATGATGTCATTGAATTACTGGAACGACTCAACAATAACGGTATTACCTTGATTATTGTCACCCACGATCCCAACCTGGGTAAACGGGCTCGCCGAAAAATACGCATGGAAGATGGTAAAGTGTTCACTGATTCCTTAAATTCGGTGAAAACATGAGATCAACTGACGTGATCAACTTTACCTGGCGATCATTAGCCTTTGCCAGGGTACGAACAGCGTTAATGCTACTGGCTATGTCTATCGGTGTTGCCAGTGTGATTGTTTTATCTGCATTGGGTGAAGGCGCACGTATGTATGTTGTCGATCAATTTTCTTCTTTGGGTACCAATATGTTGATCGTTCTACCGGGTCGCACCGAAACTGTTGGGGGCTCACCCGCAAATTTTTTGGGTGAAACACCTCGAGACCTGACCATAGATGATGCCAATGCCTTGTATAGAAGCCCTCATATTAAACATGTGGCACCAGTCGTTGTGGGTGCCGCACCGGTTTCCCACAACGGCTTGGAACGGGAAGCGGTAGTGTTTGGCTCCAGTTATGAAGCGCAATTCGTAATTGAAACCAATGTAAGTCGAGGGAAATACTTACCAAAAACAAGTAACCGAAGCGCAACACCTGTTTGCATAATTGGCGCAACCATAAAACAAGAATTGTTTAAAAATAAAAATGCTTTGGGAGAATGGCTGAGAATTGGTGACCGGCGATTTCGTGTAATTGGCATTCTATCCAATCAAGGCATGTCTGGGGGTATGGATGTGGATGAAACTGTTGTAATTCCCGTTGTTTCTGCACAAGCGGTATTCAATTCGCCATCCCTGTTTCGTATTTTAGTATCTGCCAGTAACCGTGATGTGTTAGATAAAGCCAAACAGGATATATTAAGAATAATCAAACAGCGTCACCAAAACGAAGAGGATATTACCGTCATCTCTCAGGATGCTATTCTGTCAACCTTTGACAGAATTTTAAAGACTCTGACGCTGTCTGTTGCCGGTATTGCAGCGATTAGTTTGGCAGTAGCCGGTGTCCTGATTATGAATGTGATGTTAATTGCTGTGTCACAACGCACAACAGAAATTGGATTGTTTAAAGCACTGGGTTCGCCACCAAAACAAATTCAAATGATTTTTTTGTTTGAGGCGATTTTTCTTTCGCTGCTTGGCGCTATCCTGGGACTAATTTTGGGTTATGTGGGTACTTATTTTATTTCTGGGTTATTTGAGGAAATTCAATTTTCTACCCCCTGGTGGGCTAATCTGTCGGCCGTTATTGTTGCTTCGCTTACCGGCATCGTATTTGGTATTTTACCTGCAAAACGTGCAGCCAAGCTTGATCCGGTTATTGCACTTTATGGACGATAAGCATGCGCATTTTTGACTTCATCAAGCTTACCTTGGGTTCAATCATCGCCCACCGTATGCGCAGTGCACTTACCGCGATTGGTATTGCCGTCGGTATTGCTGCTGTTGTGTTGTTAACTTCACTCGGTGAAGGCTTGCATCAGTATGTTATGAGTGAGTTTTCACAGTTTGGTAGTAATATAATCAGTATCCAACCTGGCACCACACAAACCCATGGTGGCAATGTAGCCGCCCTGAGTAATGTACGGCCACTGAACATCGAAGATGCCCAAGCATTAAAAAAACTTTCCGCTGTTTTCGCCACCAATACAGGCGTACAAGGTACCGCTGAAATCGAGTCTTATAAGCGAAAACGCCGAACTGTTGTGTACGGCTCTAGCGCAGATATGACAGAAATATTTTCCTTCAAACCAGCCATGGGAAAGTTTTTACCCGACGATAATGCCATTTCCCCGCGTCCTTATGTCGTACTCGGTCATAAAGTAAAACAGGAATTATATGGCGACAATAATCCTTTAGGGGAAAAAGTCCGTATTGGCGGTTTTCGGTATCGAATAATCGGCGTGATGGAATCCAAAGGACAAATTCTCGGTATAGATATAGATGATGCAGTATACATCCCTACTGCTCGTGCCATGGAACTGTTTAATCGCCAAAGCTTAATGGAAATTCAAGTCAAATATCAAGCTAATGCCGATGTTGACGAATTAATTGAACACATAAAAAAATTACTTATCAGTCGTCACGGTCAGGAAGACTTCACCGTCATCACTCAGGAACAAATGCTGGAAGTATTGACGTCTGTATTAAATGTTTTAACCATGGCAGTTGGTGCGCTGGGCGGAATTTCCTTATTTGTCGGCGGTATTGGTGTATTAACTATCATGACCATCGCTGTCAACGAACGTATTTCAGAAATTGGCCTGTTCCGCGCATTAGGCGCAGGAAAAAATCAGATAATGATCATCTTTTTAGGTGAAGCTATTGTGCTGGCAAGTCTTGGCGGGGTATTTGGTTTAATCATTGGTATTGGTGGCGCACAATTATTGGCCATAACCATTCCAAACCTGCCTGTACATACACCCTGGTCATTTGTCTTGCTCGCTGAATCGCTTGCGATTGCTATTGGATTGCTTGCGGGTGTATTACCAGCCAGTCGCGCAGCAAATCTTGATCCCATTGATGCCTTGCGCACGGAATAGTAAAATTCAAACATGAAATATACAATTTTAACCATTGGCTTACTGATTATGATTAATGGTGCCTGCGCTGAACAAATTCAACATAAAGCCGACCCGAACAATCTAAAACAAACCCAACGTGGCGAATTTATTTACCAACGTTTCTGTTCACTTTGTCACGGAAAAAATCTTGAAGGCCAGGCAAATTGGCGTACACGAAAAGCTGATGGTAAATTACCTGCCCCGCCTCATGATGAAACAGGACACACCTGGCACCATGACGACCAACTTTTATTTAACATTACAAAATATGGACTGATACCGCCCTACGCCCCCAAAAACTATAAGACAGATATGCCTGCCTGGGGTGATACGTTGAAAGATGAGGATATCTGGACAGTGTTAGCATATATCAAAAGCAAATGGCCAGTGGAAACCCAAAAAGTTCAAGAAAAAATAAATCTGGAATCAACAAAATGAACACGTTTGATTGAATCAGTCAAACAATAATGTTTTTTCTCTTGGTGTTCGCATTCGCAAAGAGCGCAATTGTGTCTTGTAATTATAAATAAACTGAAAAGCGCGAACAGAAGATTTCACGGTACTAAATTTAATATCAGAATGTGTTTGAATAATATTTTCCAGAATTTTAATAATGCAAACCTCATTCAACTTAGTAATCGCCGTTTCATTATATAACTCTAATTTTCTTTTTGGATCAATATGCACTTGTTGTAGGAACTTAAATAAATAAGCACTTTGGTGGGATTCTTGAGAGAACAGAATTTTTTCAGCCTTTAAGCTTGCGACTGAATCATTAAGCGCTAACATCAAATTATTCACATCATCACATTCCAGATAATTTACCGATAGCATTTTTGATTTAAGCTCAATCAGAATTACATATAAACATTTATTCACACTTTTCTTAGGCCGAACAACAATTAATTTAAATACATTTTCTATGTCATTTTTTAGCTTGGGTTTATCATATATATTACAACTCGAATAAACCTTTTTCTTCCGCTGAATTAAACGCCCAAGTGCTGCACGCGATATCGGTACATTAAATATCTTGCACATTATTATCAACATATCATCAATCGACAGGTTCAGTAGATTGCGTAAAAATATAATTAGTTCTTCCTCATCTGAATTTAGTCGTGTTCTTAACTGCTTAACCACATGCGATTTATCATCAGTGAATTGCCGTTCACGCCATTTTCGAACCGTCGCACGACTTACACCCAGCTCCATTGCCAATTCGCTCACGGTTTTTTCTGCTTCCTGTATATAAGCCCTGGTTTGTTTGTTCGTTTTTGCGTTGGGATGCATAGAGATATCTCACATATCTGAAAACAATCAAACGAGACTTTTTGTGTAATTCTCAAAAAAACATTCCCTCGTTTGAAAGCCAGACTACACAAAATATTATTCGTTACAAAATAAATAATTATTTTTAAAAACCCTTGTAACAAACAAATATTTTTCGACACTCCACAAACAGACGCAACAAGAAAAAACGCAACAGGAAACAATCAGGCGAGACATAAAAATAATGAACGACCATCATTTGCATTAACATAAGAGGGTAGTCATGAAAATCATTTTTACAGCTTTTATTGTGTTATATACATGCATTCCGATTGCGAATGCGACAGAAGAAAACCCATCAGAAAGAGAAGCTTTCACAGACAATTTTCTAACCCTTGGTACAGAAAAATCCCAATACGGCGGTGAAGAGTTTATGAAGTTTGACAGAGGACAAATTAGCAACCAAATCAAAACCTTCATCCCTCCCTTACTCCGCCCCGCATTTACCCAACATGCTTTTGTTTTACCTCCGTCAACCTCTTCGGTATCCATTAGCCAGCGATTTGCAGACATTAATGGCGATGATTTCTTTAAAGATGGTGAAGTTGATAAAGCGGTTTCTCATGAATTCGAAGTCGACAGACAATTAACAGACTTTGATTTCTTTCATGGTTTTGATTTGAATAAGAAATATCTCCATGGCTTTACCTTTCGTCTAAACATTCCTTATTTAGCATCCCAAACCAATGGTCATGTACACCCAAATGGACAACAGTTCATTTCTTTGGAAAATGCAGGAAGCACACAATCGCTTGGCGATATTGGATTATTTCTCAAGAAAAAATTATTGGATCAAGGTAACTCGCCGTTCGGTTTGGCGATCGCTGCTGCCGTATTCCTGCCTACCGGAAAAAACGATGAAACCTTTGGCAGCAAGGGTCGCATAACAGCAAAACGACCAGCGGTACCAAACACTACAGTCGCACAGGGCTTTGACGCTTTGCAAAAAGAAAATGTGGATAACGGCACTTGGGGCGATGGTCGTTGTTTTTTCAGTAATTTCAATGCCGACAACCGAACCTTATGCAATAACAACGCATCATTTGGCGTTGATGCAGCTGGTCCCACATCATTCGCCCATGGCGGTGCCAATGAAGATAATGCGCATGTTGGCGACTTTCCTTTTAACAATGGCATATTCGGTCGGTTTTCTGCCGACGGTCGCTTACCCACTACATTACAACCCGGCACGGGTACAACAAGTTTTTTAATTGCTGCGTTCATCACACGACAATTCAATCCCGGAAGCATGATTGGTCGAGCTGCATTTCATGCAGGCTTTAATCATAAGTTCATCGACGAAGTGGACGGCATAGATCCCGGCGATGTTACTACCGTTTTCGCCAGCTTTGTTAAACCGCTTTACAAAGATTATTTAGCGCTGGACTTAACTTTTGTTGGATTCAATGAAGAAGAAGACAGCTACGCTGGCAATATACCGGAACCTGGATTACACACTTGCACCACTGAAGATATCGGTGTGATAGGCGGATGCAATGCCGTAGGTGACGAAGTGTTTCAATTCGAATTACATCATCGACCTGCATTCTCAAGCGGCTTCAGCGGATTTTTAGCGCCCAGTTTGATTTTTAGCCCAGACCCACAAATGCGCGCCACCCTTTCAGGTTTATATCGTGTTATTGATCCTGACCTGGGGCCAGCCCCTAATACCGTTATTCGTGCTGCCGTTGAATACACGTTTTAAATAAGGAGCAAGATCATGTCATCATTCATGCCATCAAGAATAAATGCAAAGCATCATATAGTATTCTGCTTATCACTGTTACTCGCAAGCAATTCAGTATTGGCCAAGAATTATTTGTACACACCTGAAGGTCGCGCAGTGCCTATCAAAGCAGGTGTCACCCAACCTGATTTAAGTGCTTATCGTTCTCCCATAGAAAGCAAAGTGATTGATCGGCGGTTTTATACCAACGAAGCAACCTTCATGGCCAATGAACAATTCAAATGGGGAATGGAAGGCTGGAATGACATGGTAAAAGCCGCCATGCCGGTTGCTTATCGTCGCGCATTTCAATGGGTTGTGATGCGTGAAAATTATATGTATGCGCGCAACCTGTTGGATTATGTGGGTGGACGAAGCCATTCAGGTGTACATATGGTTCAAGGCCCCTACTGGACCATGAAAGCAAATCGTCACACAGCATTTAACCGATTACAACGCGATAGAGGCGAGCGAACTTTTTCTAATAAAGATGTTTTGCTGGGATTTTATCTACCCTTGGTATATCAACGTACAGGTTTCCCTCGGGTATTTGACGATATTCAAGTTACCTATCTGCAATATAAATCAGTCGATCCGCGTTTTACTGGCGTACTTGATCCCACTGATAGTTTCGATGATCCCATGTCAGGTAAAAAAGGCGGTTGGGGTGTAGACAATACTTACTTCAATGACTACACCCAACGTTTCGACCATGACAAAATGGATATTACGTTCAACATGGGAGGTATGGGGCAATTTTTAAAACGACGTTCACAATGGGCTGATCGTTTTTATCAGAGTGATCGACATGATGAAGTAGAAGGTACACATGATGTGGTTCATTTATTAGGTAATGATGCAGAAGAAGGCATGCGTGGCTGGGGATTGGCTATGGCATCCGTAAACGTTATGTTAAAGGTTAAATCAGCTATGTTCACTGACGGTGAAAAACTCATGGGTATTAATCCCGCCAGTTATGATCCTAAAAATGGTTTGCGATATATTCCACATGAAATAACACCTAATTTGCTCTGGGTTGGCGATTTGCCAGAACGTTTGTGGAGTATGGATATTAAAGATTCCTCCAGTCAGCTTTGGGATAAAGCATCCTGGTTATGGGGCACCAGTGCATTTGCTGTGATGGTGCATCGACGTCCACAATTATTTACCGCTAATCCTCCTGTGGATGGTGGTCTAATCGAAAAAGATACTGGTGTAATGGCTGCAGCATTGAGTACTGCCGTATTCAAAAACTTAAAAGCCATGCATCTGAAGAAAGGTATTCTGGTTTCAGAATGGAAACCAGATTCAAAATCCGGCAACAGCTTCAGCATGAAAGATATAGCCATGGCGGTTACCGCTTTACACGATCTGGAACAAAGCTGGAAAATTATTGGCAAATATAATAGTTTACGGAAAGAAGCCATTGCCATCTTAAAAACTAACGCCAACTTTTTACTGAAGCTGCAAGATCCTGCTGGACACTTTAATTCGCAATACGCAGTGGACGGTAAAGCAATCGGAAAAGATAAACTCAGCAGTTCAAACTGGGAAGCAACACGTGCCCTACTGTCTGCCTACTTTACCACGAACGATGAACGTTACCTCGCCGCGGCTCGTCGCGCATTCAATTACAACAATAAACATTTTTGGATTGAAGCACACGGTACTTATCGCACAGAATTAAACAACGACTCGGTGGAAGTCACACCCTATAAAGTCGGAATTGCGTTAGGTGCCATGCGGGAAATGCTATTTGCCACACCAGCCCATATGGTCAATCCACAAATCGAACGTTACACACGTTATTGGATACAAACCGTTGATCAAAGCGGTTTGATGCAGGCGGAAACTAAGTTTACGGGTGAAATATATGCGGGTTTTGCTTCAGGGGATGACGATGCTGATGGTATTCCTGTCGTGAGCAAAGGTCATGGCAAGAATGGCACTGCACCGTTAATGGCGGGTAAAGTTATCATTAATGTGGGCGGTAAAAACAACAAGGCATTTCATCAATTGGATGCGCCATTACACAACCCCAATCAGTTGGCTAAAGTGAATATGCAGTACCAGACGAAATCTGCACAAACACTCAGTGAAATCTTGTTACCCGAGATCGTAAAACGCACGGCCGCATTTGTGGATAGAAAACCCATGACTCGCGAAGACGGTACCACCATTCCGTTACAACCCGCACTTAAACCACAAGTCGCATTGGGAATAAAACATAATCTCAGTGGTCAGCAAATCTTTGAAGCCAACTGTCAAATCTGCCATGGCCAGCATGGTGAGGGTATAGACGGAAAAAATCTGGGTAATATGATGAACTTTCCTTATGAAGCAATGTTTGATGTGGTGCAACACGGTCGCTTTGAACGTTCCATGCCACCCTGGGGAATTGGTAATAACGATGGCTTTGGCGGCACTTTGTCAAAAACTGAAATTGATCGCATTATTGCTTATGTTCAAAGCGATACATTTCGCAAGAATCACACACAAAGTGATGAGGGTCAGGTATTAGGCAAGCAACTTCCCAAAGATGTCTGGTTTTATTTATCGCGCGATAATGTTAAAAACAAGGGTAAAATAATTGCGGGTGAGGCTGAAGCAAAAGCGTATATTAAAGCACAAACTAATCCTCAAGCAATAAAAGCCGCCTGGTGGGAAAATCTATATTTGCCCGCCACAAAAACATCCATGATAGATGCCGAATAAAAATAACGACAGCCTGCACATGTTTTCTGTGCAGGCTTTTATCGCATTACAATTTGATAAATCTCAAATTATTAAACACATAATTCGCTTAACTGTGAATCCTTAACGAGATTTTTTTAGGCGATATATCATAAAATAATATAGAGTTGCACCAAACAAACCCGTGTAAAAGCAATATTTGTGTAATTGGCTCACAGTCAAAACACCGAGTGGCTGGATGTCCATAATAATTTGCGCCCAACCAAACACCATCAGGCTAAAACCACCATGCAATATGGCTTTAATTAAAATTCCAGGCCCCATGTGAATTGGTGTAAATGGCATATGCTAATCTGTTATTGTTTTAGCTGAAATCAATTATTAATACAGTAATAATTCAACACACGCAAAGCCCTTAAAGTATTCCAGCGACTGGCTTCCCCAGCTTGTTCCATTTTAAAATGGACCTGACCAGGGTGCACCGCCCGTAATCGCCACGTGCCATCAGCAGACCGTTTTTTCAATAATATTTCAATGGATTCATCCATGCGTGAATCGTATTTAATTCGAGCAAACTGAAAATAGTCAAGCGCCCGTAAAATGTCGTAACGCCAGCGGCAAGGGTAAGTGAACCTCAAATATTTTTTATCAATGATTTCACCTGTGCGATGAGAACGAAATAATTTGTGCTGCAATAAAAACTCAATCGCCTCAGCCTGTGCCACTCGTAATTCGTCTAAACGATAATTGTATGCATTGCGATCATATTCAAGTATTCCTTCAAGCACCGATAGCGTCGAATGCGTAGAACTATGCCTGGCGCCCCATTCACGGTTGGAATGACAATTAAAGCCACCATCAGGCATATGTTCGTCCAATAAACAATTCACGACAGACTTTAACCGGCTTTGCTCTACACCGAAATAACACGCGTAATTCAAAAACATGCCATTAATGCAAACATCACTTATTTTCGATTTACCAAATGGATAAATTCCACCATCCCGCGCTTTAAGCTGGTCAAGTATTAACGATAATGTTCGAAGAATGGAATTAATGTCTGGAGAAATAGCGAGATTTTTCAAATCCAATATTGTGTAATGGGTTGAGGTCCATTTGGGCTGATAAAATCCCCGCCCCCAATGGCCATTTTCATTTCTCTGTTGAAGAAATCGGGCTCCCCATCCTTCTTTGGCAATACGCTTTCTGAGTTGTTTTTTGTCTATATTTAGCAGATCACGATAAGATTGATACTGGATAGAGGCATCACCCACAAGCAGCCATTGAATGAGTTCTTCATTATTCATATTGCACCTGATGAATTTTAATAAACTTAGATATCATCCGCTTGGAATAATCATAAGCTTTGGGTTCACCACTGGCTCTTGGTCCGGCTACATTTAATACAGAGACAGAATATTTTTTCACAAAGTTCTGCAACTTTTCTGCGGCTCTTGATGCTGTTAATTCATCCGCGTCAATCAAAAAATACGGTTTTTGTTCCTTAATACAAAGTAACACGGTATGCTCGGTTCCACCGGAAAGATAACTGAAGTATATAATCACTGTACCATCACTATCGATAACATTTTGCCGGGTACGTTTACGGTAATCAGCACCGGCCAGCTCTTTAACCGGATATTTTTCACTGATCATTCCATCTTCGGCTTTTCTGGCTTGCGGACGCCAACCACCGCATGGAATATTCAATTCCATTGCAGCATCGAGTGCAGCCCGATCGACACCTGTTTGAGCACCGGAGATGATTTTCATTTTTACCTGACCTTGTTCATCATTTGAATAAGCTACTCGGAACCGAATATCGTGGCTTAATCATCGAATAAGCTTTCCGCCGTTTGCTAATTCTGCATTTCAGTTGTACATGGAATTACTACCGCTAATTCACCAAATTATCATATAACTGTCAAAATAAGGAGCGCTGGCAGACTAGCTATCGCGCTGCAGCTGACTTGTCATCACTGGCAGATATCAATAATCCGCTGGCCCTGGTACCTTATGAAAATACACCGGTGGAAACCGATGCGGTACTGGAAATTGAAGCAGGTTTTAATCAACGCAACAATGAAAAACGCTTGGAAACACGTTTCGCGCGTTTTCCGATTTGATTATAGATAATTACGCAGCAATCGTAGAGGATAAAGTGCTATGCTCTACGCCTATCGCAAAGTAAATGGTTAACTCTAATTCCTTACTATTTTTTTCCTTTTTTAAGTTTCCTGGCAACCATTATTGATTCTTTTGCCCATGCCAGTAAGATGTCTGGGTCATCAAATAATTACCCAGGCACTTCATGATATTTTTTTACATTAATCTTGCCTGTCTTCTTTTTATACCAAAAGCATTCTGTACCCTTAGCGATATATTTGTCACGCGTTGTATAATCCACCACAAAAAAAAGCGAGTTATCCATAATCATTGCGAATTGAACTGAATCGCAAGTTATGCCTTGTCCATCAAAAAATCGATCTGAGGAAATGGCATTGATGGGCTGCAATAAATCCAACACGTATTTGATATAATCTTTAGTACTTGCTGTCATGGTGGTGCCTGAGCTTGTGATTCTCTATAAGATCAATAGCCTTAATTTTTCGTAATTGCTCTTATAAAAAACCAGGAAACCTCTAATTAAGTTAGATGGTGATGTGAGAGCAAGGTAAAATGAATCTCAAAATACTCATTTATCCCGTGTAAACTGCGGTTTTTACGTCAACTTTGCTGCGCTCATAATATTTTTAACAGCCGGTTAGAACATTGAATTGTCATTTGCAGATTTTTCAGGAATGACTTGAAGCGCATCCCAGTGCTCAACAATTTTTCCGTTTTCGTCAAACCTGAATATATCAATTCCTGCGTAGTCATAATCACCCGGCCATTGCTGATGGCAATGTAACACGACATACTCACCCTCGGCGATCACGCGCTTAAAATGGACACGTTTTCCCGGATAGTCGGATGCCATTCTTTCAAAATATTCGATAAAAGCCTCCTTCCCATCCGCAACGTGAGGATTGTGTTGAATGTATTCTTCGCCAACATACTTTTCGATTGCCTCTCTGGGCTTGCAGTCATTGAACATCAAAGAATAGAACTCTGTTGCATTTTTTTGTTTTCTTCGATGATAGTTGTCATCTTCTATCGAGAAACGTTATGCCTAACATACTTCAACGCTTCACATCAAAGCCCGAAAATTCAATGCCCGATAATTGTGCCAATTCATAATTAAATGTCGCCAGATCTTTTTTGGTAAATTGATTTAAGTGTGAGTGACCACAAGCTCTGGCCATCACTTTCATCAATTCAACACTGGCGTTGAAAAAATTTGCCAACTGCTGAGCAGAATTATTCACCTTCAAACGTTGCCGTAATTCCGGTTTTTGTGTAGCTATGCCTGCTGGGCAATTATTGGAGTTACAAATACGTGCAGCAATACAACCGATAGCCTGCATTGCGGAGTTGGATATAGCAATGCCATCTGCACCAAGCGCAAGCGCTTTGATAAAATCACTGGGCACACGCAAACCACCAGTGATAATTAAACTCACTTTGCCGCTTTGCCCGTGTTTCTCCAGATAATATCGCGCACGGGCTAATGCCGGAATCGTTGGCACACTGATATGATCGCGAAACAATAAGGGTGCAGCACCTGTGCCACCACCACGACCATCGAGAATAATGTAATCCGCGCTGGCTTGTATGGCAAAATCAATATCACGTTCTATATGATTAGCACTGATTTTAAAACCAATCGGAATACCACCGGTAATTTCCCTTACCCGATCCGCAAATTTATTATAATCACCCGGTGAGTTTAGATCAGCAAAAGTTGGCGGTGAGATGGCAGGCGTACCTTCTTCTAAACCCCGCACTTGTGCAATTTTTCCAATATTTTTTGCTGCAGGTAAGTGACCACCAGTACCGGTTTTTGCCCCCTGCCCACCTTTGAAATGAAATGCTTGAACTTTACTTAATAAATTTTCATCATAACCGAACTGCGCACTGGCTAATTCATAAAAATATCGACTGTTTTCTGCCTGCTCTTCGGGTAACATACCGCCCTCACCGGAGCATATGCCTGTACCGGCTAATTCCGCACCTTTTGCCATAGCGATTTTCGCTTCTTCTGACAAAGCACCAAAACTCATATCAGAAACAAACAAAGGAATTTTTAACTCAAGCGGCTTTTTACTTTCAGGACCAATGACCAGTTCCGTCTTAACTTCCACATCTTCCATTAAAGGTGGTCGGGATAGTTGCGCCACCATAATTTGAATGTCATCCCATAGAGGGAGCTGATTTCGTGGTACCCCCATTGCACCCATAGGGCCATGATGTCCCATAACCGAAAGCCCATCTTTCGCCAGTTGATGAATCAGCTCGACTGTTGGTTCTTCTTTTGTTGCTTGTGCTTTTGGAATAGGGCTTTCATCTGCAGCAATGCCTGGCCCTTCTTTACCCACCTGATCATCTGAAAATTGTTGATGCGTACCATCACAAAACGGTGGGTTACGTGTATGTTTGCAAGCGCATAAATACATGTCACCATCTTCTTCCGGTACGATGACTCTGGGATTGAAAGAAGTACCCACATGTGAGCCATCACAGAAAGGTTGGCTCTTTGATTTACCACACGTGCAGAAATGATACTCCTGCCCTTTAGACATATTAACCTTAACTGGTTTATTATCTGCGATGACTGGGTTTTTCATAAATCAATCCTTAATATATTTATATCAGATATTTTTGGAACAAAATTACAGTTGATTGTTAATGACTCACAGTTTTTGAAAATACATTAATCACCACAACACCGGCGATAATCATTGCCATACCGATAATCGCTGCGATGTCTGGCACTTGCTTAAACATAATAGCACCTACTATTACAATTAACGTGACTCCCACACCAGACCAAATGGCATATGCAATTCCCACCGGCATCGTTTTTAATACTAACGATAAAAAATAAAATGCTGTGCCGTAACCGACTATGACTATAAGGCTTGGTCCAAGTTTTGTAAATTCTTCTGAGGCTTTCAAGGCGCTGGTACCAATAACCTCTGCGACTATAGCAATCGACAGATATAAATAAACCATGATGCTCCTTTTTATTACTCAATTAAGTAAGCATAATTATTTACAATAACATTTACAAATTAATGTAATTGTAGTTTGTAATAATCGATTCAGGAAATATTGAAAGATGTATTGATTGTCGATGACTGTAATCTCTTGCGACCCGAAAAACGAAGAAGACGCCTCGCATATAGAAGATGACTACGATAAAAATTAAGCGAAATAGCACACTTGAATGAAAAGTGATCGTTTATAGCATTTTCTACTTCAAAAGATGCCTAAACTATGTCTTAACAAATTCTAACAATTGAATCAGATTTTTGCCCATAGCATCTGGTTTAACACCCAACTCTTCATTTGCAAAGCCTGCTCGGTTCACCCAGAATGTGGGGTAACCAAACCATTTCGCGCCAGCAACATCCCACCCGGCAAATGCAGCGAATGCAATTTCTTCACGTTTCAATTTTAGAACATCAACTCCAAGCTGATAAGCTCGAGGATCTGGCTTATAGGTTTTTGCTCGATCGGTACTAATAATATGATCAAAATATTGATTGAGTTCGGCATTGCGTGTATTGGTTTCTAGCATCTTAGCCGTCATATTAGAAAGAAAGGTTAGGCGTAAACCACCATCCTTAAGCTGCTTAAGTGCATTTTTTACGTCTGGCCAGGGTTTGAGATTAAGGTAGGCATTCATCAACTGTTGTCGTTTCGTATCATTCATATTGAGTTTCAGGCTTTTAGCTGCAAACAATAATCCATCTTCAGTTGCCTGCCAAAAATCTGCGTATTGACCTGATAATGCGCGTAACCATTGATATTCGAATTGTCTTGTGCGCCATGCTTTGCCCAATTGCTCACCTTTGCCGGGGAATAAATCTTCAGCCAGTGCGAAAATAGGCCGTGGGTCAAAGATGGGGAATGCGTCAAATGCGACTGCTTTAATCTTATGTTTCGAATTCGCTCGTGTAATAGATGAAGTTGTCAACGAATGACCAATAACACCAGCTGCAGCAAGTTTAAGAAATTTTCGGCGATGTAAACTCATAATATGCATCCTCCATGATTGTATAAAAGCCCAAGCTTTCAATTAGAAGGTTGAATTGAGATTTAATTCACAATATATTTTGAGCCACTGCTGTCCCACATTTTTAAAACCCAGCCATCTTAATCTGGCGTGGATCAAATTTGGGTGGCGGTGGTTCTTGTCGTAAAAGCGCCAATAAATCTCTTCTCTCAAATAAATTCAACTGTAGTAAA